>Ga0265313_10001699_pt1 | contig 20295 bp, 17 predicted proteins | sample 4123metaG_FD_203122 | JGI IMG/M metagenome (GOLD analysis project Ga0265313, IMG submission 203122) | Rhizosphere microbial communities from Carex aquatilis grown in University of Washington, Seatle, WA, United States - 4-1-23 metaG | ecosystem: Host-associated > Plants > Roots > Rhizosphere >...
GCTGATTTCGAGCCGCAAGCTTTTTAACTATGAACAGGAGCGACTGAACTATGTCCCTTAAGGCCTATAAGAGCGCCCAAACCGCCACCGAGGACCCGCGCGTCACCGAGTACCGGCTGTTCGGCCAGGTCACCGGCGCGCTGCTCGATGTCCAGAAGAAAGGCGCCAGCGGCACCCCGCTGGTCGAGGCCATCGACTGGAACCGCCGCATGTGGCGCACCCTGGCGGCCGACTGCATGGACGACCGCAACACCCTGACCCAGGATGTGCGCGCCAAGATCATCTCGCTGTCGCTGTGGGTCTCGAAATATTCCCGCCAGGTGACGCGCGAAAAGGCGCCGCTGGAGCCGCTGATCGAGATCAACCGCAACATCATGCAGGGCCTGCAGCAGGCCGGGTGATCCGACCTCTCCAACGTCTGACGAAAAGCCGGCGCTCCCGCGCCGGCTTTTTTGTTTGCCGGGCCGCAGTGGGAAAATTCTGCCCCTTCGGCATTTCATGCCTAACGGCGCGGGCCCCGGCCCCATAAATAATACTGCAGTATCAAAGACTTGAGAAGTTAACCGGCTGGCACACGGGTTGCAAAGTTTGGTCCGGGCAAAGCCCACAGGGAACCGCAGAAAGCGTCTTCCCCCACCAGCAGAACGGAGAAGTCCATGTCCTTTAGCGTCAACACCAATACGGGCGCCGCCGTGGCGCTGCAGTATCTCAACCAGACCCAGGGTCAGCTCGACCAGACCCAGTCTGCCATCAACAGCGGCCTCAAGGTCGCGTCGGCTAAGGACGATGGCGCGATTTACGCTATTGCCCAGAACCAGCGCGGCGCCGTGGCCGGCTATCAGTCCGTCCTCAACAGCATCAACAACGGCTCGTCCTCCATTGACGTCGCCCTTTCCGCGGGCCAGTCGATCTCGGACCTGCTGATCCAGATGAAGCAGAAGGCGCTGGCCGCCGCCGACACCTCGCTCGACACCGCGAGCCGTCAGGCGCTCAACGCGAATTTCACGGCCCTGCGCGATCAGATCGGCACGATCGTGAAGAACGCCGTCTTCAACGGCTTCAACCTGGTGGACGGTTCGACCAACCAGGTCGCCGCCCTGGCCTCGGCCGACGGTTCTCGCCACATCACCACTTCGGCGCAGAACATGAAGCTGTCGGGCTCGATCGTGACGGTGAAAAACACCTCCACGATTTCGACCCAGACCAAGGCATCCGCCCTGATCGCCACGATCCAGACCTCGCTGACCAACGTCAACTCGGCCCTGGCCAAGCTGTCGGCCGGCGCGGCGAAGTTCTCGATCCAGGCGGCGTTCACCCAGAAACTGTCCGACACGCTCACCGCGGGCATCGGCAATCTGGTGGATGCCAACATGGCGGAAGAAAGCGCCAAGCTGCAGTCGCTGCAGGTCAAGCAGCAGCTGGGCATCCAGGCCCTGTCGATCGCCAACCAGGCGCCGCAGGCCATCCTGGCGCTGTTCCACGGATAAAAGTCCTGCAAGGGATTTTGGGGAAAGGCCGCGCCCGCGCGCGGCCTTTTTCTTTTTGCTGCGCCCCTTGCGGCGCGGCCATCGCTTCACTGGGCTTTCGGCGTCTTCCGGCGCGCCGGCGCACGCCAGGGCGATGCGGGCCTTGAACGGCCGGCGGCGGCGATACGCTGTCGCCATCGGCTGCCGCCGGGCTCATGCTCCTGTTGGCGTTTACTTTTGTTCACCTTGCGCTGTATCGCCGTGAACCAGAAAAAAGCCCGCAAATCCGGCTTTTCTTGCACTGCCTTTGAATCAAACTGGAGCTATTTGCCTAGGTCACCCGGCAAATTCTGCCGCACCCGGCAAATCCTGCCGGGCAATTTGCGTCGCCGGAAAATCCCCGCCGGGCAGGATTTTCCGCCGCCTCGCAAAATCGATGGTTCGCAAATCCTTACTCCAATCCGGCACGGAGCTTGAAATAAGCCCCACGGGCAAAAAGCCCAAGAGAGCTTGCTCTTTCATACCAGAACGGAGAGACCAAAATGTCCTTTAGCGTCAACACGAATAACGGCGCCGCCACGGCGCTGCAGTACCTGACCGCCACTCAGGGTATGTTGGATAAGACCCAGTCCGCCATCAACAGCGGCTACAAGGTCGCCAACGCCCGTGACGACGGCGCCGTTTACGCCATCGCGCAGAATCAGCGCGGCAACGTGGCCGGCTATACCGCCGTCATTAACTCCATCAGCAATGCGACCTCCGCGGTCGACGTCGCCCTCTCGGCGGGTCAGTCGATCTCGGATCTGTTGATCCAGATGAAGCAGAAGGCGCTCGCGGCCTCCGACTCCTCGCTCGACACGGCGAGCCGTCAGGCCCTGAACGCCAACTTCGTCGCCCTGCGCGACCAGATCACCACGATCGTCAAGAACGCGGTGTTCAACGGCTTCAACCTGGTGGACGGTTCGACCAACCAGATCACTGCTCTGGCGTCGTCCGACGGCAGCCGTCGCATCACCACCTCGGCGCAGAAGATGTCGCTGTCCAGCACCATCATGACGGTGAAGGGCACCAACACCATCTCCACCCAGGCCAAGGCTTCCACGCTGGTCGCCACGATCCAGACCTCGCTCACCAACGTCAACGCGGCTCTCGCCAAGTTGTCCGCTGGCGCCGCGAAGTTCTCGATCCAGGGCACCTTCGCCCAGAAGCTGTCCGACACCCTGACTGCGGGTATCGGCAACCTGGTCGACGCCAACATGGCGCAGGAAAGCGCGCAACTGCAGTCCCTGCAGGTGAAGCAGCAGCTGGGCATCCAGGCGCTGTCGATCGCCAACCAGGCGCCGCAGGCTATTCTGTCTCTGTTCCACTAAGCCGGGTATCGGGCGGTCCCAATTTAAAAGGGGCCGCCCGACGCCGACCGTTGCCGGGCGATCGCAAAACGCGACGCCTGCCCCGGGGCGAAGGGAATTTTTTCTGGTGGGTCAAGTGCGCAAGGGATGCGTTGCCGGGGGGCGGCGCATCTCTTGTCGCATTCCACTGCTTCAGGCGGCGCTGACCGAGAAGCGGAAGCGCCGCGGGCCGTCGCAATAGGCCGCCGGCTTGCGGGTGTCGTCCAGCTCCAGCGCCGAAAGCTGGATCTGGCAGAACAGGCTTTTGCCGCCGTTGCGGCTGACCAGCGGCCGGTGGGTCAGCATGCCCAGCAGCGGCGCGGTGGCGCGGTCCACATCGATCCGCACGCCGGTGGCGCCGTCGCCGATCTCGGCCCAGCCCTCGCTCATGCCGAAGCCATGGGACGAGGACACCAGGAACGACACCGGCGCGCCATGCTCGATGCGCGCCCCGTCCAGCGAAAATGTCTCGCGCCCGCCGCCGTTGGTGGTGGCCAGGCTCAGGCGCGGCAGATCGAAGGCATCGGGCATCAGGGTGAAGTGGCCCAGCCGCAGCACGCCCTTGCCCCAGTCCTTCCAGTCGAATTGAAGATCGAAATCCACGCGCGCGCTATCCGCGGCGAAGCGCAGGCGTTTGAGGATGGTCCCGCGCGGGGTTTCGATGCGCGCCTCGGCGACGATCGCGCCATCGGCTTCGGCCGCAATCCGCGTCTCGCACCATTCCAGGTCGGTGACCTTGTGCTCGCCCGGCGCCTCGAAAACGCTGTCGCCGGTGTACCAGTCCGCCGTCAGGGCGATGTCGTCGAAAAAGCCGTGCGGCAGCCCGCCCAGCGCCGGCCGGGCGTGGGGCGCAAAATGCAGGCTCGCCAGCGCCAGGCCGCGCCGCCGGTCCAGCCGCGCCTTGAGCGCCGGGGTGGCGATCTCGATATGGCGGTCCTCCACCGGCGTGCCGGTCAGCGGCGCGGGCATGCGCGGCGCCCTTGAGGCCCAGCGTGTTTCCGCGCCCCTGAGGCGCTCGCAATAGGCGGTCCAGCGCTTCTCGGTGATATGGGTGCGGAAATCGCTGGCCCAGAGATAGCAAAGCTCCTTCCAGTCTTCACTTTGGGCCGCAGGCGCTGACCCGAAGTCTCCGACTTCGGGGGCGCGATGCTCCCGGGCTATCATCCCCTCGTAAATACGCTGGCAGGCGGCGTTGATGGCGGTGTTGTCCCGCCCCGTCACCGCCCAGCGGGCGAGATTGTATTTGCGCTGTTTCTTCACCGGCACCGGACAGGCGGCGTTCTCCAGCGAGAGGGCGGCGCCCGCGCCCGGCGCGTCCAGCAGCGCCAGCACCTGCGATGGCGCCGCCAGGCTGACGCCTTCGCCAGGCAGCGCGGCAAGCGCGGCCTCGATGCGCGCCCATTCGCGCTTTTCGCCCAGGGCCTCCTCCGTGCGGAAGCGCCCGGGGCGGAAGTCGAAGATTTCCGCGTCGCTGGCGTAGAGGCAAAGCGCGCCGCCCGCCGCGCTTTTGCGCCGCAGGAATGTCAGCCAGGTGTCCAGGTCGGTGTCGCCATGGGCCAGGCGCTGCATCTGCTGGAACATGGTGGTGTTGCTCCACAGCAGGGCGATGCGTTCGCCATCCGGACCGCCATCTTCGCGGCCCTTCGGGCCGAGGGCATATTGCGGCAGATACTGCGTCGCGTCCGGCCAGTCCGGATGATTGGCGGCGGCGTTCTCCCAGTCCATCAGGATGGCGTCGTAACCGGCCTGGCGATAAAGCGGCACCAGGCCGCTGGCATAGGCCTGCTCGTTGACCAGCGCCACGCGCGGACGCGCGCCCAGCAGCCGCGCATAGGTTTCGTTCGCCAGCCGCAAATTTTCTTCGGTCACGCGGGCGGGAACCAGCGGCCCGATCAACTGGCTGTAGCCGGAGCCGATCAGCTCCATCTTGCCGCTGGCGAGCAGGGCGCGGGCGCGGGCGATCCAGGCCGGATCGCGGGCCGCGATCTCCTCCAGCGTATAGCCGGAAAGCTCCACCCCCAGCGGCCCGCGGCGTTCGCACAGATCGAGCAGCGGATGATAGCAATTGGCGATGACCTCGCCGCGCCGCTCTTCTTCGATGGAAGAGAACGCCAGGTTGAGGTGGAAAAACGCGAATCCGGTAAGGCCGGCGCGCGCTTGCGGAACGGCAAAGGGCGCGTTCATGCCGTCTCGACCTCGATCAGCGCCAGGGCGTCGTTCGCCGCCGCGAGCGCCAGCTCGCGGGTGGCGCCGCTGGCCAGCACCATCGCGGCGCTGGGGCGTTTGTCGCCGGCGGGGGGAATGACGTCGCCCGGCCGCGCCGTCACCACCACTTCGGCGATGCCGGGCACGGCGCGGGCGGCTTCCTCGCCGCGGATGGCGGTGACGGTGCCGGCCTGGGGAAAGGCGTAACGCTGGATCACGGCATGCTGGAATTTCGGCGTCAGCTCGTCTTCGCTGACGGTCTCGCCCAGCGCGATCCTGATCGCGGCGCCGATGAAGTCCACGCCGGTGTTGAGCGGAATCTCCCGGGTGCAGAAAAAGCCGCCGGAAAGCCGCGCCGCCAGCTCGATGACATAGGGCTCGCCCCGGTGCACCACAATGTCGCCCTTGACGGTGCCGTCGGTGACGCCCAGGGCCGAAGCGGCGCGCCCCACCAGCGCCTTCACCTTGTCCTGGATGTTCGCCGGCAGATGGCTGGGCAGATCGCCGCCATTCTCGATGAAGAAGGGGGCGTATTTCTCCAGATATTCGTAATTGCGGTCGGAAAATCCGGGCGTGAAGCAGCGCCCGCCCATCACGATGCTTTCGGTCGAGACCTGCGGCCCTTCCAGATACTGTTCCACCATCACCCGCTCGGTGGGGGAATGGGAACGCGCCAGGGCGAAGGCGGCGGCGAGGTCTTCCACCCTGGCGATGCGCTGCACGCCGCGGGAGCCGCGCGAATCCACCGGCTTGATCACCAGATCGCGGCCGCGCTCGATGGCGACGCGCTGCAATTCCTGCGGGGTGGAGATTTCGGCGAACCAGGGGACATTGACCCCGGCGCTGCGGAACGCCTTCTTCATCGCCAGCTTGTCGCAGGCCAGTTCGGCCACATGCACCGGCAGGCCGGGGATGCGCAGGCGCTGCGCCACCATGGCCGCCGTCACCGGCGCATCGGCGGCGACGCAGAGCACGCCGTCGATCTTGCGGATCTTGCGCGAATAGCGTTCCGCCGCCGCGGCCGTCTCGCTGGGGCCATAGACATCGGCGATCAGGCAGGAATCGGCAAAGGCGAAACCGGGCGCCTTGGGATCGAGGTCGGAAACCACCACGGTATGGCCCATTTCCTTGGCGCGGCGGGCGGCGTCCGCCGCCTCGATGCCGCCGGAAACAATCAGAAGCGTCTTTCCGGAAGCCATCAGAAGTACAGGCCCCCGTTGACGTTCAGCGTCTGCGCGGTGATGTAGCCGGCGGCGTCGGATGAAAGGAACACCGCCGCATCCGCCACGTCCTGCGGCGCGCCCATGCGCCCCAGAATGATGGTCTGCGCCGCCTTCTGCACGGCGGCATTGGCCAGGCCCGCCGCCGCCATTTCCGAAGCGATCAGCCCGGCGGCCAGGGTATTGGAGCGCACATTATATTGCGCCCCGAAGCGGGCGATCACCTGCGCCAGCGAGATCAGCCCGGCCTTGGAGGCGGCGTAATGCGCCGTGCGCGGTCCGCCATACTGGCCGGAGACCGAGCCGATATGGGTGATGGCGCCGCCGCCCGCCGCCTTCAGCAGCGGCAGGAAAGCCTGGGCCACGATGAAGGGCCCCTTGAGATTGGTGTCGAGGATGAAGTCCCAGTCCTCGTCGGCGATCTGGTCGAAATCGGTCGGCTTGTTGACCCCGGCATTGTTGATCAGGATCGAAACCGGCCCGAAGGCGCGGGCCTGGCCGGCGGCGTGTTCGACGCTTTTGCGGCTGGTGACGTCCATCGGCACGGTCATGGCCCGGCGGCCCAGCTTTTCGATCTTGTGCGCGACGGCGGCGGCCTCGGCATGCTTTTCGCGATAGGTGAGCAGCACATCGGCCCCGGCCTCCGCCAGCCCCAGGGCGATGGCAGCGCCCAGGCCGCGGCTGCCGCCGGTGACGACCGCGTTCTTTCCGGCTAGGGAAAAGCGGCTCATTTCTTGCGCTTCAGCACTTTGCGCGCGGCGGCGGCGATGAAGGGCGCGGCGATCTCATAGGCATAGGCCAGTTCCTCCGGCTCGCCGGACGAACCGAAAACGTCGGCGACGCCGACGAATTCGATCGGGCAGGGCACGGTCGCGCCCAGCGCCTCGGCCACCGCGCCGCCCAGCCCGCCATGGATATTGTGATCCTCGGCCGTGACGATGGCGCCGGTGTGGCGGGCGCAGGCCGCGATCAATTCGCGGTCGATCGGCTTGATGGTCGGCATGTTGACGACGCGGGCGTCAATGCCGTCCGCCGCCAGCAGTTCCGCCGCCGCCAGCGCCCGGGCGACTTCGGCGCCGCAGGCGATGATGGTAAGGTCGCAGCCTTCGCGGATGATCTGGCCCTTGCCGATCTCGAAGACATGGCCGTCGCCGAAGACAGGCGGCGCCGGGCTGCGGCCGGTGCGCATATAGACCGGGCCGTCGAATTCCAGGATGGCGCGGGTGGCCAGCGCCGTCTCGGTGGCGTCGGCGGGCGAGATCACCGTCATGCCGGGAATGGCGCGAAAGGCGGCCAGGTCTTCCAGGCATTGCGCCGAGCCGCCATCGGGACCGACATCCAGGCCGGGGTGGCTGGCGACGATCTTGGCGTTGCGCCTGGCATAGCAGAGCGACAGCCGCGCCTGCTCGATGGCGCGCAGGCAGAAGACGGCGAAGGTTGTGACCACGGGCAAGAGACCCACCGCTGCCAGACCGCCCGCCGCCGCCATCATGTTCTGCTCGGCGATGCCGAACTGCAAAAACTGGGCGGGATGGGACTTGCGGATGTGATGCACGCCGGTGCCGCCGGCAATGTCGGCGTCCAGCACCACCAGCTGGGGAAATTCGTCGGCCAGCGACGACAGCGCCTTGCCGAACGCCTCGCGCAGCGAATCGCCGCTGCTGCCGATAAGAGCCGGACTAGACATCGAGCAATTCCTTGATTTCGTCGGCGCCGGCGCCCAGACCGCGCAGCGACTCTTCGGTCTGCTCGCGCGTCAGCTTCACGCTGCCGTGCCAGGCGGGAATGTTTTCCATCATCTTCACGCCCTTGCCCTTGACGGTGTGGGCGATGATCACCGAAGGCGCGCCGGCGGTGACGGCGGCATTGCGGAAGGCGGAAAGGATGGCGTCGATGTCATGGCCGTCAATCTCGGTGACGGCCCAGCCGAAGGCGCTCCATTTCGCCGCCAGCGGCTCCAGCCGCATGATCGCGTCATTGGAGGCGTCGCTCTGCAGCTTGTTGTAGTCGATGATGGCGCAGAGATTGTCGAGCTTGTGATGGGCGGCGGCCATCGCCGCTTCCCAGACTTCGCCTTCCTGCAATTCGCCGTCGCCCAGCAGGGCATAGACCCGGGCGTCGTATTTCTGCAGCTTCAGCCCCAGCGCCATGCCCATGGCGACGGAGAAGCCCTGGCCCAGCGAGCCGGTGGAGGTTTCGACAAAAGGCAGGTCCAGCACATGCGGATGGCCCTGGAACTTGCTGCCCAGCTTGCGCAGTGTCAGCGCTTCCTTGGCGTCGCAGAAGCCGAACTGGGCGGCGGCGGCATAGAGCGCGGGCGCGGCATGGCCCTTGGACAGCACAAAGCGGTCGCGCGCCGGATCGTCAATCCCGGTCGGCCAGACATTCATTTCCGCGCCATAGAGGCAGGCCAGCAGATCGGCGCAGGACAGCGCCCCGCCGGGATGGCCGGAGCCGGCATGGAAGATGGCGGCCAGGCAATGCATCCGCGCCTTGCGCGCCGCTTCGGTGAGCTGCGCCTCCAGGCTGATGCCGATATCGATCTCGGCGACATCGTTGGCGGGCGGCTTCATGTGCTTTTGGGACACGGCTTTCATGCGGGACCTCATGCGGCCTTGCGCGCCTTGGCGCTTTCCAGCAGATCGGCGTAGAGGATGATCTCGGCGTTCGGCACCCGCATCTTCACCTCGCGGCTGATCTCGCCGGCGAACATCCGCGACATCACGATCACGGCGTCAATCTCGGCCAAGGCTTCGGGCGCCGACAGGCGCACGCCATGGCGTTCGTCCATGTGCTTCTGCAGATGGGCGTCGATCAGCAGCGACAGCATGCGGGGGTCGAAGCCGCCTTCCTTCACCAGCAGGTCGAACAGCCGTCCGGCGCCCCACAGCGCCACGCGCCGGGGGGCCAGCGCGCGTATCGCCGCCGCGGCATGGCGCAGCGCCGCCAGATTGGCTAGGCGCGTCGCCTGGTAGCGCTGGAGCAGCGCGCTGGCGATGCCGACTTCCATCGGGTCGCCCAGCTTCATCAAGGTGGTGGCGAAGGGCGGGGCGCCGGTCTTGCGCGCCACGAACAGCAGATTGACGTCGTCGGCCGGATCGGGCTCGCGCAGAATCTCGAAGCCCGCCGCCTCGATCATGCGGCCCAGCGTGGTGGCGGAGAAATGATAGAGATGCTTGTCGATGAACCATTCTTCCAGGATGTCGCGGCCGCCGATCAGGGCGATGTTGGGCGCGTCCAGCACCAGGATGCCGCCGGGCTTGAGCGTCCTGGCATGGTCCTTCAGCGCCGCGAAGGGCGCGGCCAGATGCTCGATGGTGTGGCAGGAATGAACGATATCGAAGCCGCCGTCCGGCAGCCTGGTATCCTCGATGCGCGCCTGGATCAGTTCGGTGCGGGGCAGGTCGGCGCAGGAGGCGGCGAAACGCTCATCCGGCTCGACCGCGGTGACATGGGCATTGGGCGCGGCGGCGAGGAAGGCCTTGGCGAAGCTGCCGCGGTTGGAGCCGACATCCAGCAGGCTCAGCGGCGCGGCGAGGTCGGATTGGCGGGCGAGGGCCTGCAGCGCCACATCGGTGCGGAAGCCCTTGCCATAGCGGACATTGCCCCAGTCGGCGCCGCCGGAGACGGCGGCCTCATGGCGTTCCTTGGTGCGGGCGACGCGCGGCAGGCTTTGCACCAGTCCGCAATGGCCGCAGAGATGAACGCTGAGGCCCCGGGCGGTGCCTTCGGGTGTGTACACCGCGGCGAGGGCGGTCTTGCCGCAGAAGTCGCAAGCCCCTTGAGTCGTCGACATGAACCAGCCCGGTCAAGAATCCGGTAACCATGTTCGCTTGGCATTGGTTAACGGCTTAATAATTGACCGCGTATTCCGGCGTTCCGGCATAGCCGAGCTGCGCCATCATCGCCCCGGCAATGGCCTCGAACTGGGTGGTCTGCCGTGCGTCCAGCAGCCGGTCTTCCGGCTTGTTGACGTTGTGCGGGCGGGCGAAGACGGCAAAGTCGCCGCCCTGGAAGGGCAGACCGAGGAATTCGTACAGCGTCCGCGCCAGCGCGGGCGAGCCGACCAGGTCCTCCAGCCGGACGAACAGTGTTCGGTCCCGCGGCAGCGCCGCCATCGCCACCCGGTTGATCTCGGCCCAGTGCCAGCAGATGCGCTGGAACTGGTCAAAGCGGCGGAAGGGCCCGGCCATCGCGTCGTCCCGGCGCGGCACCGGCCACCAATAGGGCTTCTCCGGCGGCGGCATGGGGCCCTTGCCGTCGTACCAGTCCTGCAGCGCGGCATTGGAGCGGTCGTCGTAATTCTCGTCGCCCAGCTTGTGGAAATAGCTCGACGCCACCTTGCGGCCATCGCGCACCAGATGGACGAAGCGCGCTTGCGGAAACAGCCAGGCCAGATCGGGAATCAGCCAGGACAGCTTGTTGGAGGAATCGCCCCAATGGTCGCCGCGCGCGTGCGAGACCGCCGCGCCGAACGTCTCCTCCAGCACCTTGCGGGCTTCGGCTTCGTCCACCGCGCCGAGATAGCGCTTCACCGCCAGCTTCTGGGTGATCTGCACGGCATATTCGTGATGCATCTCCACGCCCGGCACGGCGCAAAGCGCCTTGTGCAGCATGGCGGTGCCGCTTCTTCCGCTCGAGACGATGAAGAAAGGCTGGGTCACGGTTTTGTCGCGATCACCACGGCCTCGCGGCCGATGCCCAGTTTCGCCAGCGCCTTGTAGAAGTCGCGGCGCAGATGGGTGAGGCCGGCCTTCTCGAAGGCGAGGTCGAAATTCTTGCGCCTGCCATGACAGGCGCGGCCCAGCGCGGCATCGCCGACATAATTGTCGCCCATCATCAGGAAGGCTTCCATGGGGAAGCTGGTGGTGCGCTCGGCCAGCTTGAGCCCCAGCCTCGTCACCGCCCCTTCCAGGGAGTCGAAATCGAAATAGTTGAGGTGATGCGGCGGCGCCAGCCACCATTCGCCGATCTCTGCGGCGCCGCGCGCGGCGACCTGGAAAAGCGAGAAATCATTGGGCACCCCGGCGCAGAGCACGCCGCCCGGCACCAGCAGATCCGTCGCCCGCTTCAGCGTTTGCGCGGCGTCGGGCACATGTTCCAGCACATTGGTGAGGTTGACGACATCGAAGCGGCCCAGCGCCGGCGCGGTCCGGGCATTGAAGAAGCCTTCGGTGACGCAGGCGCCCCCCATCTTCTCGCATAGCGCACGGGCATGCGCCGCCGCCTGGCGCGACGGCTCGATGCCATGGGCGTCCCAGCCGCGGGCGATGGCGGTCTTGAGGAAGAAGCCGGGGCCGCAGCCTATGTCCAGCAGTCTTCGGCGCGACGGGCCGAGCAGTCTTTCGAAAATCGCCAGCCGGTCATTCTGCGCCAGCTCGAACCAGGCCTGGTCTTCGCCGGCATGGGCGATGAAGGTCGGTTTCTCGTCGGCATAATATTTCTCGCGATATTCCTGCTCCAGGCTGGCGGGATCGGGCAGCGGCAGGACATGGCGGAAGCCGCAGGCGAAGCAGTCGATAATGTCATGCCCCTTCGCCATGGCGATGCGCGGACCATTATGCGCGCCGTCGCGAAGAAATTGAGCGGGCGATACGGCGTGATCCATGAACGCATTCTCTTCAGGCTTGGCGCGCCATGCGCGCCGGGCGTGTTAACCGCTTCTTAGCCATACGCTCTTTAGATTTGGTTAAATGCAGACTCAGCCTTTTTTCATCGCCGAAGCCTCGTCCAATCACGGCCGCGACCTGAAGCGGGCGCTGGCCTTTGTCGACGCCGCCGCCGATGCCGGCTGCGATGCGGTCAAGTTCCAGCTTTTCCGCATCGACCGCATGTTCGCGCCGGAGATTCTGCGCCTAAGCCCCAAGCACCGCGCCCGGGCCGAGTGGGAATTGCCCCTGGACCATCTCAAGCCGCTGGCCGAACACTGTTCGGCGCGGAAAATCCGTTTTTCCTGCACCCCTTTCTACCTGGAAGCGGTGGCCGAGCTGGCGCCGTATGTCGATTTCTACAAGGTGGCCTCCTACGAACTGCTGGTCAGCGACCTGCTGCGGGCCTGCGCCGCGACGGCCAAGCCCATCGTGCTCTCCACCGGCATGTCCACCATGGAAGAGATCACCCAGGCCGCCGCGACCCTGAAGCAGGCGGGCGCCCGCGACATCACCCTGCTGCATTGCGTCTCGGCCTATCCGACCCCGGCGGCGCAGGCCAATCTCGCCGCCATCGCCGCCATCCGCGCCGCCACCGGACTGCCGGTGGGCTGGTCCGACCATACCCGCCGCCCGGCGGTGATCGAGCGCGCGGTGCATCACTGGGGCGCCGCCGCCGTGGAATTTCATCTCGATCTCGACGGCGAAGGCGCGGAATATGCCGCCGGCCATTGCTGGCTGCCGGACGAGATCGCGCCGGTGATCGCCCGCATCCGCGAAAGCGCGGTGGCCGACGGCGCCGGCTTCAAGGGGCCGCAGCCCTCCGAACTGTCCGACCGCGAATGGCGCGCCGATCCGTCCGACGGCATGCGCCCGCTGAAACATGTCCGCCTCAGCTATAAGGGCGAGGCTGCGTGAATCGCGAACATGCCCGCGTGGTCGCCGTGATCCAGGCGCGCATGGGTTCGACCCGGCTGCCCGGCAAGGTGCTGAAGCCGGTGGCGGGCAAGCCGCTGCTCTGGCACATCGTCCATCGCCTGCGCCATTGCGTCCTGGTCGAAGACATCGCCATCGCCACCAGCACCAATCCGCGCGACGACGCCATTGTCGAATGGGGCGCCCATGAAGGCGTCACCGTGGTGCGCGGACCCGAGGATGACGTCCTGGCCCGCTATGCCCGCGCGGCCGAAGCGCTGGACGCCGACCTCATCGTGCGGGTTTCCTCCGATGCGCCTTTCATTGACGCCGGCTTTGTCGATCACCTGGTCGCCAGCCTGATCGAGCAGGACGGCGATTATGTGCTGATGGAGGAAGGCGCGCTCTGCGCCCATGAAGGCGTCGATCCCTTCTCCCGCCGCGCCCTGGACAAGCTGATGATGGATGCCGGCAGCGACCCCGCCGCCCGCGAGCATGTCACCGGCTATTTCAAGCTGCATCCGGATTTCGTGAAGATCGTGCGCGCCGCGCCCTATCCGGCCCTGGCGAGGAAAGGCGGCCGCCTCACCATCGACACGCCGGACGACCTCGCCTTTGTCGAGGCCGTGCATGCCCGCATGGCGGCGCGCGCCGGCGAAGCCTCGCTGGCCGACCTGCTGCTGCTGCTGGAACGCGAGCCGGAACTGGCGCGCATCAACGGCCATGTGAAGCAGAAGCCGATCACCCCCACCGGCGGGCTGGCGCTGATCCGCTGCGACGGCGGCGGCAAGTTCGGCTATGGCCATGTCAAGCGCATGGTGTCGCTGGCCCGCGCCCTGCGCGACCGCGAAAGCATCGGCGCCGTCTTCGCCGTTCATGGCACGGTGGATGCGCTGACGCCGATCCGCAAGGCCGGTTTCGAGGCGCAGTTGCTGTCCTGCGAGGATCATCTGGCCGAGCTGGCGACAAGGCTGAAGCCGCAGATGCTGCTGCTGGATTGCCGCGAAGGCCCCGGCCGCGCCGAGCTTGATACGCTGGCGCATGACATCCCCGTCACCGCCGTGATCGACGACGGCACCGAGCGCCGCCTCGCCGCCGATTTCGCCTATTATCCGCCGGTGCCGCAGGTGAAAAGCCTGGACTGGACCGGCGCGCGCACCGTGCCGCGCATCGGCTGGCAATGGTCGCTCACCGGCCTCAACCCGCATCTGACCCCGGCGCGGGCGCTGGCCGCGCGCCCCACCCTGCTGGTGGCGATGGGCGGCAGCGATCCGCAGGGCCTCACTTTGCGCGCCGCCCAGGCGCTCACCGGCATCGATCCGGCCTGGCGGGTGCGTTTTGTCATCGGCACCGGCATGACGGACGGCGCGGCGATCGCCGGCGCCGTGATCGCGCTCTCCGATCATTACGAGACGGTGGAGCATGCCGACGACCTGGCGCTGGAATATGCCCATGCCGATCTGGGGCTGTGTGCGTTTGGGGTGACGGCCTATGAGATGGCGGCCTTCGGCGTGCCCGCGCTTTATCTTGGTCTGACGGCGGACCATTGCCAGTCGGCCCGCGCCTTTGACGAGGCGGGCATGGGACAGTTGCTGGGCCTTGCCGCCGAAATCGGCGCCGAGGAAATGGCGCGCGCCGTCACCGCCCTGATCCAGGACGCGCCGCGCCGCCGCCAGATGCGCAAGCTGAGCCTTTCCCTGATTGACGGCGAAGGCGCGGCCCGCATCGCCGCCGATCTGGCCCAGGCGTTAAAAGAAGAACAGGCTCCGCTCAGAGCGGCGCAATAAGCGCGCGGGCCTTGCTGAACGTATCGGCCCAGTCGCCGCGCGTTTGCGGCATCACACAGACACAGGACGGCGCGAAGGGTTCGTATGTTTCGCCCAGCGCCGTCCAGCTTGTGTCATAGAGAATCTTGAAGGTCGGCACGCCCGCGCCTGCCGCCAGCCATGACACGGCAGTCGGCGCGGTGACCACTGCATCCAGCGCCGACAGCAGGGCGCAGGCGCGGTCCAGCTCCTGCTTCTGGTCAATGCCCTGCGGCACGATGAGCTTGCGCCCGCTGATGGCTTCCAGGGCGGCGATTTCCTCTGGCGTGGCGTCGTATTGCACCGAAACCGGCGTGCCCGGCAGGTCACGCAGGAAAGCGCCCCAGGCTTCCAGCGGCGCATATTGGATCGAACGATGACCGCCCGACTTGCCGGAGCGCCAGCAGATGCCGATGGGCTTTTCGCCAAGGGCATTTTTCCAGCGCGTTTTCTCTTCGGCGTCGGGAATCAGGAAAGCATGCGGGCTGGGGAAACTGGCCAGGGCGGGGCGCAGATGCCGCGGCAGGCTGCCCATGGGGATCGCCGCCGTGGCGCCGCCCGCCTCCCGCAGCCAGCCATAATCGGCGGTCACCGCGCCATTCACCGTCTTGAGCCGCGCCGGCTTCACGATCACGCGCGGGAAGGAGCGCGCGAACAGCGGCGCCAGCCGGGGCTCGCATTCCAGGATGACGGCGCCGTTCGGCGTCACCAGTTCGGGAACCAGGCTGGCGAACAGAATCTGATCGCCCACGCCCTGCTCGGCCCGCACCAGCAGGCGGGTGAATTCCAGGCGGCCGTGCCAGTGCGGCAGGCGCAGGTCGGTCGCCGGCACCTTGCCCGGCACCGCCAGGCGCGCCTCATAGTCCTGCCAGCCTTCCGCCAGATCGCCATTGAGGAAATGCAGGATGGCGCGGTTGAGCCGCGCCTGGGCATTGTCGGGATCGGCGGCGATGGCCGTGTCGTACAGTGTTCGCGCTTCGCTGCGTTCGCCCGCGTCGCAGAGAATATCGGCCAGGTTGACCAGCGCCGGGGTGTAGCCGGAATCGGCCAGAAGCGCGGCGCGATAGCACTGAACAGCGTTCGCGTCGTCGCCGGCCTCGCGGAAGGCCGAACCCAGGGTCAGCGCCAGTTCGGGGCTTTGCGGATTGTGCGCCGCGGCCGGCCGCAGCAGGGTGATGGCGGCGTCGAACTGGCCGTTCTCCCGCAGCAGATTGCCCAGATGGACCAGCGCCTCGATCCGGCCCGGCTCGGCGGCCAGCACAAGGCGGAAGAACTGTTCGGCCGGCCCCGGCATGCCCAGCGCCTGGGCGGTGTTGCCCAGGGCGAAGAGAATCTTCGGGTTCTCCGGTTCGCCCGCCAGCGCCGCCTCATAGCAGCCAATGGCCTCCAGATGCCGCCCCTGGGACGACAATTTCTGGCCCTTGTCATAAAACGCGGCGGCTTTCATCGCGCCACTTTCCGCCGCCGCCCGTTAAGACCTCGTTAAGACAGTTTTGACGGGAAATTGCCCGGCTTTCATTAGGCCGGACTTAACGGCGCCGGGGCGAAAATCAGGCCATGTCCTCGTCCGGCATTTCAGGGTTGGATTCCTCCGTCCTGCTGAGCTTTTACCAGGCTCAGCTGCAGGCTTCGCCGTCGGCGATCGCCGCCGCCAGTTCCTTGAACGCGCAGGCCAGCGCCAGCGCCAGCAAAAGCGCCACGGCCAACGATGTCGCGCCCTGGACCCAGTCCCAGCCCGCGCCCACCGCGCAACAGGCCAAGGTCCTCAACACCACCAATTTCCTCGACACCACCAATGTGCCGCTGACGGCGGGCGCCACCTCCGACGCCAAGCTCGAGCAGGACAACCAGAAGCTCTTTTCGCTCTACAACGCCATCGCCTCGCTGCAGACCCTGACGCAGATGTCGCAGGCGTCCACCACCACCGACGGCCAGCGCGCCGGCCTCAACACCCGCTTCCAGGCCGGCCTCGCGCAGGTCCAGCAATATCTCTCGAGCACCAGCTTCAACAATTACACATTGCAGGCGGCGCCCCCGGCGTCCAGCGTGACGGCGACCGCGAAGGTGGGGTTGAGCGACGACACCTACCAGACCCGCCAGCTGGTGACCAACGCCAATCTGGGCAATCCGCTCTCCGGTCTTTCGGCGTCGGACAGCTTCAACATCGCCGTCAAGAAGAACGGCGTCACCACCAATGTGAATATCGACCTTTCGCAGGTCCAGGGCGGCCTCAGCCTGGGCAACGTCGTCAGCTACATCAACGGCCAGCTTGCCGCCGGCGGCTTTTCCACCCGCTTCCAGAAAGTCGAGAGCGGCGGCACCGCCACCTCCGACGCCAACGCCACCTACGGCCTGCAGATCACCCCGGGCGGCGCCGAAACGATTTCGCTTTCGGCGGCGGCCACGCCCTCGCTCTATCTGGCGGGCAATTCGGGCGTGGCGACGGAAACCAGCACCGTCACCAACACCACCACCAATGCCACCAACACCACGCCGGCCGATCAGACCGGCCGCCTGACGAAAATCTCGAATCTCTCCACCACGCCCACCGGCACCTTCAGCGCCAACCAGGACGCCTCCACCGGCACCACGACCGCGCAGGCCACGGCGGTGGATTCCAGCGGCAATGTCTATGTCATCGGCAATGCCACCGGCAATTTCGGCAACCAGCTCAACCAGGGCACGCAAGACAGCTATCTGACCAAGTACGATTCCGCCGGCAATGTGGTGTGGCAGCAGTTGCTGGGCAGTTCGGGCGCCGCTTCGGCCTATGGCCTGGCGCTCGACCCCGCCACCGGCGGCGTCATCGTCACCGGCACTTCCAATGCGGCGCTGACCGACACCTCGGTCGCCAACGGCAACAATGATTCCTTCGTCGCCGCCTATGACACCAACGGCAACCAGACCTGGGTGCAGCAGATCCAGACCCTGGCCACCAACCAGGCCAACGCCGTCAGCGTCGATGCCAGCGGCAATATCTATGTCGGCGGCAGCGTCTCGGGCGGCGTCATCGGCGCCGGCCAGACCTCGCAGGGCGGCGGCGACGCCTTCCTGGTCAAGCTCAGCTCCAAGGGCAAGGTGCTGGCCGAGAACCAGTTCGGCACCAGCGGCGCCGATTCCGTGGCCGCCACCGCCACCGGTTCCGACGGCAGCCTGTATGTCGCCAGCGTGCAGAACGGCGAAGCCATCGTCAGCAAATACGCCAATGGCGACATCACCAGCGCGCCGAGCTGGAGCATGGACATGGGCGCGCTGGGGTCGGGCGGCAGCATCGGCGGCCTGGCGGTCTCCAACGGCCAGGTCTATGTCTCCGGCGCCACCAGCAACACCAATCTGACGGCGGGCGGTGCGGCCAGCATCGCCACGGCGTCCAGCGGCGGCACCGACGCCTTTGTCTTCAACCTCAGCGACAATGGCGCCAGCGCCACCGCCAACCATGTTTCCTATCTCGGCACCAGCGGCACCGAACAGGGCGGCGATGTCACGGTGGGCCCCGACGGCACGGTCTATCTGGCCGGCACCACCACCGGCACCTTTTCCGGCCAGTCGCGCAACATCCAGAATGTCCCCAACGCCTTCGCCTCCGCGATCGCCGCCGACGGCAGCGTGAAATGGACCAAGCAGCTGGGCGGCGCCGACGGCCAGTCCACCGGCGCCGGCATCGCCATCGATCCCAACGGCTCCAGCGTGCTCGATGCGCTCGGCCTGCCGCGCGGCACCGTCAACCCGAACCAGACGGTGGACCTGGCGGCCAACACCACCATCCGCGCCGGAGATTCCTTCCAGATCGCGATCCAGGGCACGGCGGCGCGCACCGCCACCATCACCATCGATCCGGGCGAGACGCTGGATTCGCTGACCACCAAGATCAACGCCCAGCTGGGCAGCCTGGGCAAGGCCACGATCAATTACGGTTCCAATTCCGAAGCCCTGCAGATAACGGTCAACGCCGGCACGACCATCAATCTGGTGGCCGGCCCGGCCGGCTTCGACGCCCTCGGCCGGCTTGGCATCACGCCGGGCGTCCTGTCGGCGCCCAAGAGCGGCAGCGCCAGCACGACCAGCACGGCGACAAACGGGACCACGACCCTGCCGACCTATGGCCTGGGGCTGACGGCCACCGTTCTGGGCCCGTTGGACATTGGAACCACGACAGGCGCCGACCTGACGCGCTCCACCCTGCTGACGGTGCTGTCCAATATCCAGTCCACCTACCAGAAATCGAACACGCCGCCCTCGACCGCCACGGCCAAGGGCAACACCACCGGCACGGCTTCGGCCTATGCCAGTTCGCAGCTCTCCAACTACAGCCTGGCGCTGTCGCTGATGAACAACGATCCCAGCAATGCCGTGGTCAACATCCAGACGATTCTGAACAACGCCGGCAATGGCGGCAGCAGCGCCGCGGGTTCGGGCAACAATCTCCAGAGCATTCTGAATTCGCTCGGCGGATAGGCCGCGGCCACGGTCCCCGCGAATTCCAGAGGCCCATCTCCCCCTTCGGCGCGAAGTGCCAGGAAGGGGGAGATGCCGTAGCTGGCAGCGCGCTTGCGCGCGTCGCCAGCGAAGGCAGGGGGGCCAAATCAAACGACGCGATTAAAGACCATGGCGCCGCCGCTCTTCGCGGCATAGCCGGATTTCGGCCCATAGGTCCGCGTCGGCGCGTTCATCCGGTTCACTTCCTCGGCGATGGCCTTGACCATGCCTTCCGAGGCGTTCTTCACCCGCGCCAGCAGCCTGGTGTGAAGCTGCAGCACTTCGCGGAACTTGGCGGTGACCGCCATGAAGCGGGTGCGCAAGCTTACCGGCGCGGCCCGGGCGATACGGATGTCGAAATTCTGCGCTTCCAGGCCGTATTGCGCCGTCAGCTTCTGCACCTCCGGGTCGGCGCTTTTCAGCGCCCCCGGATTGCCGCTTTTCAGCGCGGCGATGTCGCTTTCCAGCACCGCCACCAGCCGCTCGGCCAGCGAAATCATCCGTTCGATGCGGCCGGAATCCTGAATCGGCGCGCCGTTCACGACCGGCCTTCCTGCATCTTGAGCATCTGGGCCTTGACCGAGGCCGCCATGCCGAAGCCGCCCTGGGCTTCCAGCCCCTGGGCATATTTGTCGATCATCAGCGAGCGGAACATTTCCTCGCCCTGGCCGCCGGCGAAGGGCCCGTCGGTCTTGATGCCGGAGAACATCGAACCCAGGAACTGCGAGATGAAGACGCTCTCGAATTCCTTGGCCGCCTTGTCCATCGCCGCGTCATCCTTGAAGGACAGGGAGGCGGTCAGCGGCTGGTTCTGCAGCGCCGTCATGGCCGAAGCGGCGATGTTGCTTCCGGCGTCCATCAGCCGATCACCTCGATGTCGGCCTGCAGCGCGCCCGAGGCCTTGATCGCCTGCAGGATGGAGATGACGTCGCGGGGTCCGACGCCCAGGGCGTTCAGTCCGTCCACCAGGTTCTGCAGCGAGACGCCGGCATTGAGCACGACCATCTTGGCGTTCTTGCTTTCGTCAATGTCGATCTTGGTGCGCGGCACGACTTCGGTGGTGCCGGTGTTGGAGAAGGGCGAGGGCTGGGAGACCTGCGGCGTCTCCTGCACCCGGATGGTGAGGTTGCCCTGGGCGATGGCGACGGTGGAGACGCGCACATCCGCGCCCA
>Ga0265313_10001701_pt1 | contig 20283 bp, 19 predicted proteins | sample 4123metaG_FD_203122 | JGI IMG/M metagenome (GOLD analysis project Ga0265313, IMG submission 203122) | Rhizosphere microbial communities from Carex aquatilis grown in University of Washington, Seatle, WA, United States - 4-1-23 metaG | ecosystem: Host-associated > Plants > Roots > Rhizosphere >...
TGCGCAGGACCCGGCGGAACCGGTCGCCCAGCTCACGCAGTGCCGCGTCGCCGGCGGGGTGACCCTCGGTGTCGTTCACGACCTTGAGGTGATCGAGGTCGAGCACGACGAGCGTGAACTGCCAGCCATAGCGGTTGCTCCGTGCGATCGCCATCTCGAGGAGGCGGATGAAGCTCCGCCGGTCGTAGAGGCCGGTGAGCGGATCGTGCCACGCGTCGTAGCGCACGACGTCGAGGCGGAGCGCCAGCACGCACAGCGACAGCATGAGCGACCGGTCGAAGTCGTCGTGCTCGAGCGCGGGCTGCGTGTAGAGACCCGGCGGCGCGACCAGCAGCTCGTCGTCGTCCTGGCTGAGCGGCCGGCGCCCGGCGCAGAAGATCTGGCGGCCGATCTGGCGCTCCTCGAGCACCACGGCCGCGTCTTCGAGCGAGAACTGCTCGACGAGCGCGTCGAGCGACTGGTAGATGAGCGCGATACCGGAGTCGGTCGTCGCGATGGTTGCGAGGAGTTCCTCGCTCGGATCAGTCATCGTTGGAGCTCCACCTGCGCGCGCCGACTCGGCGTCGAATCGTCCAGTTGCAGCGCCGGGAAAGATTGCTCCCAATCCCCGCCCGTAACCCGCCTGCTGCGGCACTGACCCTCCCTGGTGTCGCCCGCGGGTCGCGTCGTGCCCAATTGCCAATTGGGTATGTCATGGCCGCCCCGCTCCATTTGACCCCTTGCTGAAACGGGAGGATAGCGGCATTCGTTCCTTTAGTGAAGGGTCGGACAATGTTTGCACTGGTTTTTTTGGCCTGCGGTAGGGTTTCGGGCTCCACATGATCCGGGACGACCTCGCCCACGCGGTTCACCAGGCCGTTCTCGACGCGGGCCTGCCCGAACCGCCGAGCCCGATCGTGCTGGAGCCCCCGCGCCAGCGCGATCACGGCGACTGGGCGACGCCCGTCGCCCTCACGCTGCAGAAGGTCGTCGGCGGCAACCCATTGGCGATCGCGGAGCGGATCGTCGCCGCGCTCGAGGCCGCGAACGTGCCGCACCTCGCCCGCGCGGAAGCCGCGAAGCCCGGTTTCGTCAATCTCTATCTCGCGCCCACGTGGCTGCACGACGTGCTGCGGTCGGTCGTGGTGGCGGGCGATCGCTTCGGCACCTCCGACGCGCTCGCGAGCGAGCGGATCAACCTCGAGTTCGTGTCGGCCAACCCCACCGGGCCGCTCCACGCCGGAGGCGGGCGGTGGGTCGCCGTGGGCGACGCGATCGCGAACCTCTTGGCGGCGCAGGGCGCGCACGTGCACCGCGAGTACTACCTCAACGACACGGGCAACCAGCTCGCGACGTTCCGTGACTCGCTGTATGCCCGCTACCGCGGTGAGAACCCGCCCGAGGACGGCTACCAGGGCGAGTACCTGATCGACCTGGCGCGCGATCTGCACGCGGAGCTCGGCGACGACGTGTCACCGGAAGCTGCCTGCGAATGGGGGGTGCAGCGCATCACCGACGGGATCCGCAACGACCTCGCCCGTATCGGCGTGCACTTCGACACGTGGTTCTCCGAGCGCACGCTGCACGAGCGCGACGAGGTCACCGACGTGCTGCGCGTGCTCGACGAGAAGGGCGTGGTGTACGAGCACGAGGGCGCGCGCTGGCTGCGCACGACCGATTTCGGCGACTCCCGCGACCGCGTGCTCGTGAAGTCGGACGGTTCCACCACGTATCTCTGCAACGATCTCGCGTATCACCGCGACAAGCTCGCCCGGGGCTCCAACCACCTGATCGACATGTGGGGCGCCGACCACCACGGGCAGGTGAAGTCGACGCAGGCCGGCATGCAGGCGCTGGGTTTCGGGCCGCCGCCCGAGCCCGAGGTGCTGCTCGGCCAGCTCGTGAAGCTCGTCCGCGACGGCGCGGAGGTGCGCCTGTCGAAGCGCGCGGGCAACATCGTGACGCTCGCCGACATCCTCGACGAGGTCGATCCCGACGTCGCGCGCATGACCTTCCTCTTGCAGGGCATCGACTCGCCGCAGACCTTCGACCTCGACATCGTGACGTCGCAGTCGATGGAGAACCCCGTCTACTACGTGCAGTACGCGCACGCGCGGGTCTCGTCGATCGCCCGGCGCGCCGAGGCGGCGGGCGTCACCCGGCTCCCGCTGGAGTCGGTCGACCTCTCGCCGCTCACGCACGAGCGCGAGGGCGAGCTCCTGCGCGCGCTCGCGCTGTACCCCGACGTCGTTGCGGACGCGGCCGCGACGCGCGCTCCGCAGAAGATCTCCACGTGGGTGCGCGACTTCGCGCGCGCGTTCCACGGCTTCTACCGCGACTGCCGGGTCATCACCGACGACGCCGAGCTCACGCAGGCGCGCCTGTGGCTCGCCGAGGCGAGCCGCATCGGCCTGGCCGCCGCGCTCGGGCTCCTCGGCGTGAGCGCACCGGAGGAGATGGCCCGCCTCGACGACGACGAAGACACCGACGACGCCGAAGCTGCCTCGTGAGCGGACCGCGCGATCCCGACTCGCCGCTCGACCTGTCGCTGTTGCCGGCGTCGGCGCGCATCGACGCCGGCGGGGGCGTGTCGGTCGGCGGCGTCGCACTGACCGACCTTGCCCAGCAGTACGGCACGCCGCTCTACGTCTACGACGAGGAGGAGCTCCGGTCGCGGTGCCGCGAGTACCGCGCGCGCTTCGGCGATCACGTCGCCTACGCGAGCAAGGCGTTCCTCTGCACGGCCATGGCGCGCCTCGTGGCCGAAGAGGGCCTGATGATCGACGTCGCGACCGGCGGCGAGCTCTACGTCGCGTTGCACGCGGGCTTCCCGCCCGAGCGCATCGTCTTCCACGGCAACAACAAGTCGGTCGCGGAGTTGGAGACGGCGACGGCCGCCGGGGTCGGCCGGATCATGGCCGACTCTTTCGAGGAGCTCGACCGGCTCGAGTCGTTGACGGCCGCGTCGGAATTCGCGGGGAAGGTGCTCATCCGCGTCACCCCCGGCGTAGAGGCGCACACCCACGAGTTCATCGAGACGGGTACGGAAGACTCGAAGTTCGGCTTCGGGCTGCAGAGCGGAGATGCGCTCGAGGCGGCGCGGCGCGTCGTGAAGAGCGGCACGCTCCGTTTCGGGGGGCTGCACTGCCACATCGGCTCGCAGGTGTTCCGCCTCGACTCGTTCGAGCGCGCCGTCGCGCACATGGTCGAGTTGGTGCGCTCGGTCGAGCGGGAGACCGGCGCGACGGTCGACGAGCTCAACGTCGGCGGCGGGCTCGGCGTGCGCTACGTCGCGACCGACGAAGCGCCGACGATCGCGGCCTATGCCGACGCGTTGCACCGGGGGATCGATGCCGCCCTGGCGAGCGCGCACACCCGTTCGCGGCCGGCGATCGCAGTGGAGCCCGGCCGTTCGATCGCGGCGCCGTCGGGCCTCACCCTCTACACGGTCGGCACGATCAAGGAGATCGTGGGCGTGCGCACCTACGTAGCCGTCGACGGTGGGATGAGCGACAACCTCCGGCCCGTCACCTACGGAGCCCGCTACGAGGCGTTCCTGCCCGGGCGTGCGGGCGCGGCCCGCGCCTACGTGGTCACCGTCGCCGGCAAGCACTGTGAGCAGGGAGACCTGCTGGTGCGCGACGCCCACCTCCCGGCCGACGTCACGGTCGGTGAAGTCCTCGCGACGCCGGTCACCGGCGCCTACGCGCACTCCATGGCCTCGAACTACAACAAGCTCGGGCGCCCGGCCGTTGTGTTCGTCCGCGACGGCTCATCTCGGGTCGTGGTCCGCCGAGAGGGCCCGGAAGACCTCGTTCGCCTCGATCAGGACTAGTCCGGGCCCCAACCCCGAATCCCGGCCCCGAAAATCCTGGCGCGGCGCATCCGCGAGAATGGAGGCATGGTGCGCAACGACGACGGGCTGGTACGGGTCGGCATCCTCGGTTGCGGCAACGTCGGGACGGCGCTGGTCCGCCTCCTCGACGCCAACGCCGACTTGATCACACGCCGATCGGGCGTGCGAATCGTCGTGACGCGCGTGGCCGTGCAGAACCTCACGAAGGAACGCTCGGTCACCTTCGGGCCGGGCGTGCTCACCAACGACGGCGAGCTCGTGGTCGCCGACCCCGACGTCGACGTGATCGTCGAGATGATCGGTGGCATCGAGCCCGCCCGCTCGTTGATCCTGTCGGCGCTCAAGTCGGGCAAGCCGGTCGTGACGGCCAACAAGGAGCTCCTCGCGAACTTCGGTGAGGAGCTCTTCGAGGTCGCGGCGACCGCCGGCGTCGACCTCCTGTTCGAGGCGTCGGTCGCGGGTGGCATCCCGCTGATCCGCCCGCTGCGGGAGTCACTGGTGGGCGAGCGCATCCGCCGGGTGACCGGAATCGTCAACGGCACCACCAACTACGTGCTCACGCGCATGACCGAGGAACGCTGCTCGCTGGCCGACGCGGTGGCCGAAGCGCAGGAGCTCGGCTACGCGGAGCCCGACCCGACCGCCGACATCGACGGCTTCGACGCCGCGGCGAAGGCGGCGATCATCGCGTCGATTGCGTTCGGCGCGCGCGTGGTCGCGGGCGACGTCTCGCGCGAGGGAATCCGCAACGTCACCGCCGACGACATCGGCGCGGCTGCGGAGCTCGGCTACGTCGTCAAGCTGCTCGCCGTTACCGAGGAGCACGACGGCGCCGTGAGCGCGCGCGTGCACCCGGCGATGGTGCCGGTCGGGCATCCGCTGGCGTCGGTGCGCGGCTCGTTCAACGCGGTGTTCATCGAGGGCGAGGCGGTCGGCGAGCTGATGCTGCTGGGCCGGGGCGCCGGCGGCGGGCCGACCTCGAGCGCCTTGCTCGGCGACCTCATCGACGCGGCGAAGAACCTGCACTCCGGCGCCCGGGGTGCGACGGTCGGCGCGCTGGAACGCCGGCCGATCCGGCCGATCGACGAGACGTCGTCGCAGTTCTACGTGTCCCTCGACGCGGCCGACCGCCCGGGGGTGCTCGCCACGATCTCGGGCGTGTTCGGTGAGCACGAGGTGTCGATCCAGTCGATGCAGCAAAAGGGCCAGGGCGACGACGCCCGGTTGATCTTCGTCACGCACGTCGCGCGTGAAGCCGCGGTCGCGGCGACGATCCGCGCCGTTCGCGATCTCGAAGCGGTGAAGCAGGTCGGGTCGGTGCTGCGCGTCGTCGGAGGAGAAGAATGACCGAGCTCGCGCACGCCGGATGGCCGGGCATCATCGAGGCCTATCGCGACCGGCTCCCCGTCAGCGATCGCACGCCCGTCGTGACGCTGAACGAGGGCAACACTCCGCTGGTCGAAGCCCCGCGCTTGTCGGAGCAGGTCGGCGCGCGGGTGCTGTTGAAGGTCGAGGGCGCCAACCCGACCGGTTCGTTCAAGGACCGGGGCATGACCGTGGCGATCTCCAAGGCCGCCGAGGACGGCGCCAAGGTGGTCGTGTGCGCGTCGACGGGGAACACGTCGGCGTCGGCCGCCGCGTACGCGGCGCGTGCGGGCATGGTCGCGGCGGTGATCATTCCCGACGGGCACGTCGCGCTGGGCAAGCTCGCGCAGGCGCTCATCCACGGCGCGAAGGTCGTGCCCGTACGCGGCAGCTTCGACGACGCCCTGCACATCGTGCGCCAGCTCGGTGAGCGCGGGGGAGTCACCGTGGTCAACTCGATCAACCCGTTCCGGATCGAAGGTCAGAAGACCGCCGCGTTCGAGATCTGCGACGCGCTGGGGAACGCCCCCGACGTGCACTGCATACCGGTGGGCAACGCAGGGAACATCACCGCGTACTGGAAGGGCTACACGGAGTACGAGCGCGACCATCTCTCCACGAAGGCGCCGCGGATGCTCGGCTGGCAGGCCGCGGGCTCCGCGCCGCTCGTGCTGGGCGAGCCCGTGCTGCACCCGGAGACGATCGCCACCGCGATCCGCATCGGGAACCCCGCGAGTTGGGACTCCGCGATCGCCGCCCGCGACGAGTCGGGCGGCGCGATCGGGTCGGTCACGGACGCCCAGATCCTCGACGCGTACCGGCTCCTGGCGTCACTCGAAGGAGTGTTCGTCGAGCCCGCGTCGGCCGCGTCGGTGGCCGGGCTGCTCCAAGGAGCCGCTCAAGGTTTGGTGGAGCGCGACGAGGTAGTGGTGTGCACCGTCACCGGTCACGGTCTGAAAGATCCCAACCGCGCCATCTCGGAGATCGAGCCCAAGCCTGCGGTGGACGCGAACGTCGAGCAGGTTCTCGCCGAGCTCGGTCTGTGAGTTGCCGATGAGAGGTCGCCGGACATTCGTCGCGGCTGCGGTCGCCGTGGTGCTCGCGGTCGCGGGCGGAGCGACGGTGGTCGCGGTGTCGCGTGGCGGCAGCGCCCACGCGCTCGCTCCGACCCCGGTCGCCCCGACGACGGCGACGACCTCCACCACCACGACGGCGCCTCCGAGCACCACGACCACGATCGCGTTGCCGCAGCCCACGCCCGCGCCGGCGGATCCCTACGCGAACGTGCCGGTCAACCAGATCGGCACGATCCTCATCCCCAAGATCGATCTCGTGCACCCGATCTTCGAGGGCGTGTGGCTCACCGTGGTCGATCACGGGCCCGGTCACTGGCCCGGCTCCGCATTGCCCGGCCGCATCGGCAATTCGGTGTTCGCCGGCCACCGCGTCACGCACACGCATCCGTTCCTGAATCTCGATCAGCTCGCGGTCGGCGACAAGGTCGTGTTCGACATGTCGTACGGCGTGTTCACGTATGCGGTCACGTCGATCACGATCGTGCTCCCCACCGACATCGCGATCACCGACCCGACCCGCACGCCGACGATCACGCTGTTCGCGTGCAACCCGAAGCACAGCGCGGCGCAACGGATCGTGGTCAAGGGCAAGCTCGTGAGCTCCGTCCGGACGAAACCGGCTCAGCCGGCCACCACACCGGCGTAAGCAGTTCGACGAGTCGGGTGCCGGCGCACGGGCGTAGGGTCGCGCCCGAGCCCCGTTGAAGGAGACCCGCCGTGCCCCGACCGATTGCCCTCGTCACCGGTGCGTCGTCAGGAATCGGCGAGCACCTTGCCCGCCGGCTCGCCGAGCGGGGTCACGACCTCGTGTTGGTGGCGCGCGACCAGACCCGCCTCGAGGCACTCGCGAAGGAGCTGGAGAGCGCGTGCAACGCGAGCGTGCAGGTGTTGCCGGCCGACTTGACCGACCCGGCGCAGCTCCAGCGCGTCGAAGACCGGTGTCGCGACACCGACGCGCCGATCGACGTCGTGGTGAACAACGCCGGGTTCGGCTCGTTCGGCGCCTTCCACGAGCTCGATCTCGCCACCGAGGTTCGCGAGATCCAGCTCAACGTCGTGGCGCTCGTGCGCCTGACCCACGCGGCCGCGGGCGAGATGGTGCGGCGGGGCCGGGGCGGGATCCTCAACGTCTCGTCGCTCGCGGGCTTTCAGCCCGGCCCGATGAACGCGACCTACGGCGCGACGAAGGCCTTCGTCACCTCGTTCACGCAGGCGATCCACGAAGAGCTGAAAGGCACCGGCGTGTCGGTCACGGTGCTCTGCCCCGGGTTCACCCACACCGGCTTCCAGGCCGCGGCGAGCGTGCCGGCCGGTGACGTCCCGGGATTCATGTGGCAGGAAGCCGACGAGGTCGCGACCGTCGGCCTCGACGCCTTGGCGCAGAACCGGGCCGTCGCCATCCCCGGCACCGTGAACAAGGTGCTCGGCCTGGTCTCGTCGGTGACCCCGCAAGCGATCACGCGTCGTATCGGCGGCGCGGTGATCAAGCGCGCGTCGCACTGACCCCACCCAACGAACCGGCGTGAGCTGGGGTCTCACAGACCCCGTACTCACGCCGGTACGAGTTTGTAGACCGTTCCGCCGCGCGCGACCGCGTAGAGCTCGCCGGTGCCGTCTTCGCAGAAGCTCGTGAGCGCGTCCACTTGGATCCCGAGATCGCGTTGTGCGATCACGCGCCCGTCGTGCGGGGCGATCGCCTCGATGTCGGGCCGGCAGTCGTCGCCGTAGAGGTACACGCCGTCGAGGCGGGGGATCGCACGGCCCCGATACACGTAGCCGCCGACGATCGCGCAGTACCCCGCGCTGTGGGGTGCCTCGACGATCGGGTCACGCGCGCCGGCCGGCTCCGCGCCCTTGTACGCATGGAAACCTTCCCGCGCGCTCCATCCCCAGTTGATGCCCTTCTGGCCGCGCGGCGCGAAGTCGATCTCTTCGTACTTGTCCTGGCCGACGTCGCCGATCCACGTGTCGCCCGTCTCGCGGTCGAAGGTGAAGCGCCACGGGTTGCGCAGTCCCCACATCCACGTTTCGGGCGCGACTCCCTTGCGGCCCACGAACGGGTTGTCGGCCGGCACGCTGTAGGCCGCGGCGCCGTCGGGGTCGGGATCGATGCGCAGGATCTTGGCGAGCGGCGTCGAGAGGTTCTGGCCGTAGTTGTCGGGATCGTCCTCGCTGCCGCCGTCGCCGAGGCCGATGTAGAGCATGCCGTCGGGTCCGAACGTGATCTCGCCGCCGTTGTGATTCGAGTACGGCTGCTTCGTGAAGAAGACGCGGCGGCGCGTGCCGGGATCGGCGGCCGCGCCTCGCATCGTGTACTCGTCGACGTTCGTGTTGCCGTCGGCGTCGGTGTAGCTCACGTAGAGCTTGGTGCCGCTCGGCGAGAACGCGGCGTCGAGAAACCCCTGTTCGTTGCCGTGACTCAGGTTGGCGCGCAGGTCGAGCGCCGGTGTCGACGACGCGCGGCCGTCGCTTACCAGCCGGAGCGTGCCCGTCTGCTCGACCACGTACATCGCCCCGGCGGCGCCGGCGGGGTGCGGGCGGAAGATGACGGCGACCGGGCTCGACAGGCCCGACACGACGCGTTGCCAGCGGACGCGCGCCGCGGTGAGATCCGCGGCGGTGGGCACGACGGGCGCCGCAGCTGTGGTGCTCGTCGGGTGCGTCGTTGGTGTGTTCGGAGTCGAGCTGATCGGCGCCGGTTGCGAGGTGGAGGTCACCGGCGAGATCGGTGCGGTCGAGGGCGCCGCGTGCGGCGCGCTGCTCGAGCACGCACCGGCCAGCACGACCGCGGCGAGTGCGGCCCCGACCTTCGCGAACCCGGCGGTGACGCGCACACGCGGAGGTTACGTTGCCGGTCTGGTTACCATCCGTCGCGTGCGATACCTCGTGTTCGTCCCCGACGGTTGTGCCGACGTTCCGCTCCCCGCGCTCGGAGGCAAGACGCCGCTCGAAGCCGCGCGCATGCCGCACCTCGCGCGGATCGCGGCGCGCGCGGAGGTGGGGCGCGCCGAGGTGATCCCGGCGGGCCTGCCGCCCGGAAGCGACGTGGGCAACATGGCGATCCTCGGGTTCGATCCCGCTCGGTACCACACCGGGCGCGCGCCGATCGAGGCCGCCGCGATGGGCGTCGAGCTCGCACCCGGCGAGGTCGCGTACCGGTGCAACCTCGTGACGGTCTCCGGCGACGACCCTCCGGTCATGGTCGACTTCGCCGCCGGTCACGTGTCGAGCGAGCAGAGCCATCCGATCGTCGCCGCGCTCGACGCCAACCTCGGCAACGGCCGCGACGGCGTGCGGTTCCACCCCGGAGTCGAGTACCGGCATCTCTGCGTGGTTCCGGCCGACTGGGGCGCGGCGGAGTGCACGCCCCCGCACGACCTCACGGGGATGACCGCCGTGTTCCCGACCGGTCCGGCGGCTCCCAGGTTGCGCGCGCTCATGGACGCGTCGCGCGCCGTCGTGCGCGAGGCTGCGCTCGAGGTCGGGTCGTCGGCCACCCAGATCTGGTTGTGGGGCCAAGGTGTGAAGCCCGCGCTTCCGCGGTTCGACGACACGTTCGGTGTCGCCGGCCGCATGTCTTCTGCCGTCGATCTCGTGCAGGGCCTCGGCGTGCTCACGGGCATCGAAGTCGTCGACGTTCCGGGCGCGACCGCGGGCTTCGACAACGACTATGGAGCCCAGGCGCGCGCGTGCCTGCAATCGCTCGAGGATCGAGACCTCTTCGTCTTGCACGTCGAAGCGACCGACGAAGCCGGGCACCAAGGCCTGGCCGACGTGAAGGTCGACGCGCTCGAGCGGTGGGACGCCGATGTGATCGGCCCGATCGTCGACGCGCTCGACGCCGGTTCGGAGCCGTACCGGATCCTGCTGCTGCCCGACCACGCCACACCGTGCACGATCAAGACGCACACCGCCGACTCCGTGCCCTACCTCCTCTTCGACTCGACGCGTGACGGCGCGGGCGGCGTGTACACCGAGCCCGCGACCGCGCCGAGCGCGCCCGTCGCGGCCCACACGTTGATGGGTCGGCTGCTCGCTCCGGCCTGAGGATCATCTCCGGCGACGGAGGCCGCGTCGCCCGACCGAAAACGGTGCGCACACACTCAGGAATCGGCCGGTTCGGCCGAGTGTTCTCACGACAACTCCGTCTGTTTGTGCGCCGGTCAGCCGGCCGGTGTAAGGTGAAGTCGATCCTTCGAGACCCTGGTCCGGCGCTCGTGTGCCCGGCAGGGGCCGGATACCTCGCAAGTTTCCGCTTTCCGTTTTCGCTCTTCCGTTTCGGCAGGAGCAGCTTCGGGCCGGCGATCGCATGTGAGGTCCTCCGAAGGACCGGTCGCTGATCGTGTTCGTCGGTTTCGGCCACGAAGCCCCACCCAACCGATTACGGGGGCGCGACTCCTTGTCAAAGTCCTGAAATGACCAGACCGGCAAGCATCCGCCCCGAGCTCGTCTCGACCGGTCAGGGGGAGCATCACAGATGACCGATACCTTCGAACGGACCCAGCTCGACGGCAAGGACCGGGGACAACTCTCCGAGATTGCGTCGGCACTGGGCGTGAAGGCCGTGAGCCGTATGCGCAAGGCCGATCTCGTCGACGCCATCGTGGCCGCGACCGCCGGCGCGCACGGTGGCGCCGCGTCCAACGGTGCCCGCGCCGACTCGTCGCCGGGCCCGGCGCCGGGGAGCGCGTCCGATGCCGGTCGGCCGCGCCGCATCCGTTCGACGGTCTCGGGCGGCGACGACCTCGCGTCGCTCGCCGACGAGCAGAACGCGCTGGCCGGAAGCAGCGAGCCGGTCGACGAGATGGCCCTGATCCGGCGCCGGCCCGCGCCGTCGGCGGACACGACCAATGGCAGCGGCGCGAGCGCGACCGTCAGCTCGGCTCCGGAGCCGCCGGCGGCGACCGCTGCCCCGAGCCCGCCGGCGCCGGCCGCGCCGGCCGAATCCCCGAGCGACGACGACTACTCGAGCGGGTTCGACGAGTCGCCGGCCGACGGCGGCGGACAGGGGTCGCAGCACCTTCAGACCCGTGACGACGACGGGCAGGGCAACCGCACCCGCCGGCGGCGGCGCCGAGGGCGCGACCGTGACCGACCGGGAGTAGGCGCCGTGAGTCCCGAGCGGACCGAGCCGCGCGAACCGCGCGATGACTTCAGCGGCGATCTGATCGAGCTCGAGGGACTGCTCGACCTGCGCGACGAGGGCTACGGCTTCTTGCGCACCAGCGGCTACCTCGCCGGCCGCAACGACGCGTACGTGTCGGCGTCGCAGGTTCGCCGATTCGGGTTGCGCAAGGGCGACTACGTGAAGGGTGCGATCCGGCCGCCGGCCAGCACCGAGAAGTACCCGGCACTCGTGCGCGTCGACCTCATCAACGACATGACACCCGAAGAGGCCCGGTCGCGCGTGCGTTTCGAGGATCTCACCCCGCTGTTCCCGGACTCGAGGCTCCGCCTCGAGCTCGCCGACGATCCCGGCGAGATCACCGGCCGCATCATCGACCTCATCTCCCCGATCGGGAAGGGCCAGCGCGGCCTCATCGTGTCACCGCCCAAGGCGGGCAAGACCACGATCATCAAGCAGATCGTGTACTCGATCGAGCGCAACAATCCCGAGACGCACGTCATGGTGTTGCTCGTCGACGAGCGCCCCGAAGAGGTCACCGACATGCGGCGCCACGTGCAGCGGGCCGAGGTGATCGCGTCCACGTTCGATCGCCCCTCCGACGAGCACTGTCACGTCGCGGAGCTCGCGATCGAGCGGGCCCGCCGCCTCGTGGAGATGGGCACCGACGTCGTGATCATCCTCGACGGCATCACCCGTCTCGCGCGTGCCTACAACCTCGCGGCGCCGGCTTCGGGAAGGATCATGTCGGGCGGTGTCGACTCGTCGGCCCTCTACCCGCCGAAGAAGTTCTTCGGCTCCGCCCGCAACGTCGAAGAAGGCGGCTCCCTCACGATCCTCGCGACCGCGCTGATCGACACGGGTTCGAAGATGGACGAAGTGATCTTCGAGGAGTTCAAGGGCACCGGCAACATGGAGTTGCGTCTCGACCGGCGGGTCGCCGACCGGCGCATCTATCCCGCGATCGACGTGGAGCAGTCGAGCACCCGTCACGAAGAGCTCCTGTTCGACCGCCGCGACCTCCAGCAGACCTGGAAGCTGCGCCGGGTGCTGAACGCGCTCGAAGGCGGCGCCGGCTTGGAGCTCCTGATCGACAAGCTGCGGTCCACCAAGACGAACGCCGAGTTCCTCAACGAGATCGCCAAGGCCCCGGCGGGAATGGCCGGCTGACTCGCGGCGTTGCGCGAGGTCCGGGCCTGCGGGCCTTCGTTACACTGGAGTCACTATGCAGACCGAGATCCACCCCGAATACGTCGCGTGCCAGGTTCACTGCTCGTGCGGAAACGAGTTCACGACCCGCTCGACGTCGTCGACGTTGCGGGTCGAGCTGTGCTCCGAGTGCCACCCCTTTTACACGGGCAAGCAGAAGCTGGTCGACACCGGTGGCCGCGTCGAGCGGTTCGAGCGCAGGTACGCGAAGAAGAAGCCGACCCCTCCGAAGTCGCCGGCGCCGTCGCAATAACGCGTCGTGGCCGAGCCCACCGCAACGGCCGAGCCCCGTTACATGGGGGGCCAGGCGGTGCTCGAGGGTGTGATGATGCGCGGCGCGTCCACCTGGGCGATCGCGGTGCGCCGGCCCGACGGAGAGATCGCCGTCGACGTGCGCGACGTGCCCGGCTGGTCGGATCGTTACGCGAAGGTGCCGCTGCTGCGCGGTGTGATGGGTCTGGGCGAGTCGCTCGGGCTCGGCTACCGCGCGCTCACGTGGTCGGCGAACCAGCAGGTGCCCGAAGCCGACCAGATCTCCGAGCGCGCGCTGGGTTGGGCCGTGATCCCGGTCGCCCTCTTCTTCAGCGCGGTGTTCATCGTGATCCCCGCGTTCGCGGGCAAGGGTCTGTCGCACTTGTTCCACGGCTCGTTCCCTGTGGTCGAGGGACTCGTGCGGCTCGCGCTGTTCGTCGGCTACCTCCTCGGTGTCGGGTGCTTCAAGGACATCCGGCGCGTGTTCGAGTACCACGGCGCGGAGCACAAGACGATCGCCGCCTACGAGAACGACGTCGAGCTCACTCCGGAGGTCGCGCAGCAGTTCAGCACCGCGCATGTGCGCTGCGGAACCAACTTCCTGCTGACCGTGATGGTCGTCGCGGTCTTTGTGTACTCGGTCATCCCGCGTCCGAACCTGTGGTTCGTGATCGGCTCGCGCATCGTGCTGACGCCGGTGATCGCGGGCCTGAGCTACGAGGTGATCCGCTACGCCGCGAAGAACATGCAGCGCCGGTGGGTCCGGGTGCTCGTGCGACCCGGCCTCTTGCTGCAGCGGCTCACGACGCGTGAGCCCGACCTCGACCAGATCGAGGTCGCGATCGCGTCACTCCGCGCCGTGCTCACGGCCGAGCAGCGAACCGAGGTCGAGTCGCGCGCCGGGCGCCGGGTTCCTGCGGTCGCGCCCGCGTTCTGACCTCCGGGGCGCTTCCCACCCGGCAGCTTCTACACTCACGCGATGGTTGATATCCAGCTCTCGTGGACGGAGTCGGAGCTCCTCGCCGAGCACGACATCGCGGAGCCGCTGATCGCCGGGGGCGTGCGCTGCCACGGCGGTTTCGACGAGCGGGGCGAGTACGTGTCGCCCCGAACCCGGCACCGTCTCGCCGCGATCGAGGCGTGGCAGCGATCTCATCGCGGCGAGTTCGGCACCGAGATCCTCGACGCGCCGCTCGAGCTGTGGCCCGAGGTGTTCCCCAACGTCGCGCAGTCGAAGTACCTGCTGCGCGAAGGCGTGCGCGAGCCCACGATCTCCGCGCTGACGCGCATCGGCACGGTCGAGGGGTTCGGGTCGATGATCCGCTCGGTGAAGGTCGAGCGCCTCCAGTCGCACTTCGACGAGCCGATCGCGGGCACCGCCATCGCGCACCTGCAGGGCGGGCTCTTCGAGGCGCACGCGCGCGACGAGGCCGGGTGGGAAGACGAAGGTGGCCACAAGCAGATGTGGTTCGCGGCGCGCGACGTCGCGTTCGAACATCCCGTGAGTGACGACATGACGCAGCTCATGTTGGAGCGCATGGGCATCGCCGCGCCCGGCGGCAAACCGCCCACGCCGCAGGAGATGCGGCGCGCGGCCGAGGCCTTGCGTCGGTTCCCCGATCTCGACCTCTCGCTCGAGATGATGCTGCGCCGCATGGTGGGGCTGCTCTTCATCGAGGTGTCGGCGTTCCATACGTTCGCGTGGGCCGAAGAGGTGCTGTCGGACCGCGACCTCGTCGCGGGCGCCGGCGCCGCCGCGGCGCTCGTGAGCTACATCCGCGCCGACGAGACCCCGCACGTCGACTATCTGCGCACCGCGCTCACCGAGATGCGCGACCGCACGTTCGTCGGCGAATCGGGCCGCAAGATCTCCGGCGTCGAGGTGATCGGCACGCTGTGGGACGCCGCGCTCGAGCAGTCACTCGGCGAGAACCGCAAGAACTTCGTACGCACCCAGGCCGCGGAGGTCGAGCACGCGCTCGCGAACCACCCCCGGCGCGCCGAGGTGCTGGAGGGCTTCTACGCGCTGGGATCCGCCGCATGAAAAGCCAGGCGCAGATCCGGAGGCCCGGGCGGTGACGCCGCAGTGCGCGGGCGAGAGAGGGCCGGAGGTCGCAGCCGCATGAAGTTCGGGATCTTCTACGAGCACCAGCTGCCGCGGCCCTGGCACGCCGACTCCGAGTACGACCTGATCCAGAACGCGTTGGAGCAGATCGAGTACGCGGATCGCGTCGGGTTCGACTACGCGTGGGAGGTGGAGCACCACTTCTTGGAGGAGTACTCGCACTCGAGCGCCCCCGAAGTGTTCCTCGCCGCCGCGTCGCAGCGCACGCAGCGCATCCGCCTCGGGCACGGCATCGTGCAGACGCCTCCGGCGTTCAACCATCCGGCGCGGATCGCGGAGCGCATCTCGATGCTCGACCTCGTGTCGAACGGTCGGGTCGACTTCGGCACCGGTGAGTCGTCGTCGGAGGCGGAGCTCGGCGGGTTCATGGTCGACCCGGCGGAGAAGCGCGCGATGTGGGAAGAGGGCCTCCGCGTCGCGGTGCGCTGCATGACCGAGGAGCCGTTCACGGGGTTCTCGGGCGCGCACGTGACGATGCCGCCGCGCAACGTCGTGCCCAAGCCGCGCCAGAAGCCGCACCCGCCGCTGTGGGTCGCGTGCAGTCGCCGCGACACGATTCACATGGCCGCCCAGCACGGGATCGGCGCGCTCGCGTTCGCGTTCGTCGACCCCGAAGAGGCGAAGTACTGGGCCGACGACTACTACGAGACGCTCGCGCGCGACGGCGTGCCCATCGGCGACGCGGTGAACGCCAACCTCGCGTGCGTCACCACCTTCATGTGTCACGACGACGAAGACGAAGCGCTCCGCCGCGGGATCGAGGGCGCGAACTTCTTCGGCTACTCCCTCGCGCACTATTACGTGTTCGGCCGGCACCAGCCCGCGCGAACGAGCGTGTGGGACGAGTTCCAGGCGTGCCGCGCCGAGCAGGGCTTCGATCCCGAGGCGGTGCAGGCCGCGGCCGACAACTCGGATCGCCTCGGCGCGAAGGTCGTCGAGCAGGGCGTGGGCGGGCTGCGCGGCGCGGTCGGCACGCCCGACCAAATCCGCGACTACCTCGCGCGTTACGAGGAGTGCGGTGTCGACCAGGTGATCTTCTGCTTCCAGGCGGGCAAGAACCGGCACGAGCACATCATGGAGGCGCTCGAGCTGTTCGGACGCGAGGTGCTGCCGGAGTTCGCGGAGCGCGACGAGAAGCTGCAGCGCGACAAGGAGCAGCGGCTCGCGCCGGTGATCGACGCGGTGCTCGCGCGCAAGCCGACCGCCGATCACCCGCCGCTGCCGACGCCCGACTATGCCTTCCCGGCCATGCCGCGAGCGATGGCCGATCGGGCCGGGAACGACGACTTCCAGAAGATGCTCGACGACTTCGCCCGCCAGACCGCGGTCGGTCCCGGCGGCATCGAAGGACTCATCGGCAGCCGGTAACGGGCCCGGCCAGGCGCAGAGCGGAGGCCCGGACGGTGTTGGGGAGCCGGCCGGTGATGGAGGGCCGGAGCTCGTAGCCGAGTAGTTACGTCACCAGGCGGGTTGTTGGCACTCGCCGTTGCTGTCGACGGCCGAGCGCGACGCGCCGGCTCCGTACGACACGCCGTCGGTGTCGTTGTCGGTGATGCAGAACCAGCGCCCGCTCGCGCTGCGGGCCACGAAGAACACGTCGTGCCGGTCCTGGGCGAGCAGGCCGACGGCGGCCGCGCTCGCCTGATCGAGCGCGACGAACTTCACGTTCGGTACGAGTGGCGCGAGGCTTGCGGGTGTTACCGCGGTGAAGTCGTAGGTGCGGTCGTAGATCGACTTGGCGGCGTTGAGCGCGGTCGTGAGGACGAACTGCGCCAGATGATCGGCGGTCACCGGGTTCGGCGGGGTGGTGAGCGGCGGCGCGTGACGCGTGGTCGGCGTCGCTGGGGGATGTGCGGTCGTGGGGGGAGGCGATGTCGCCGGCGATGCCCCGTGGCCGGCGCTGCTCCCGCACGCGGTCGCCGCGAGGAGGACGAACACCACGAGTGCCCCGCCGATCGCGCCCCGAATCCGCATCGCACCGTTCCCGACTCGGTTCCAGTACGACCCGCGGGTGTGCTGGATCTACAACGCGGTGGATCGTAGGGCGGGCGCGGCCGCCGGCTGCGTCACCGCCGGTTCCGGCGCCGCCGCGGCGCCCGGTGCGGGGGAGGCCAACGCCGGGGCGGGTGCGGGCGGGCTGCTGCCCAAGCCGTCGCGTTGGTACGCGTCGTGCGCGTGATGCACCGCGGCGGGCGTCGATCGTTCGGCCGAGTGATCGCCGCGCACGCGTGCGGGCGCGGCGTCGGCCGCGGCCCGGGGACGCGGCTTGGTGTCCGAGCCGGTCGTGCCGCTCGGAGGCGGGTCGAAGTTCGCGAAGGAGTCGCCGCCGTGCGCGATGCTCCAGTTCTCGATCACACCGTCGCCGTTCGCGTCGAACAGCTCGGTAGGAGGCGGAGCGTCGCTCGTCGAGGGCGCGCGCGACACCGGCGGCTGTCCGCGGCCCGGCCGTGGAATCGCGTGCACGATCCCGCGCGCAAGTTGGTCGATCCTGACGTCCATACTCGTGCCATCCCTGGCATCGAGCCTCTCAACCCCACCCTGAGACTCGTATCGGCCCCGCCCGGACGCCGCTTGAGGGCGATCTACGCCCTGGATGCGCGCCCGTATCGACGAGTCGCCGGTGGGGCGCCCGTTACCCTGACCGCCATGTTCGAGCAGCTCGGTGAGCTTGCCACGGAGCTGGATCGACTCGAGGCCGAGCTCCCGGGAATCCAGGCGTCGGGAGACCGGCGCGCGTCTCGCGACGCGGGCCGCCGCTACGCCGAGCTGAAGCCGGTGGTCGATGCCTGGCGGGCCTGGACGGGTGCGGGCGAAGACCTCGCGGAGGCACGCGAGTTGCTGGCCGCCGAGACCGACGAAGAGATGCGTGAGTACCTGCGGGCCGAGATCGTGGCCAAGGAGCACGAGGTCGACGAGCTCGAGGCCCGGATCAAGGAGCTGCTGTTGCCACGCGACCCCAACGAGGGCCGCAACGTGATCGTCGAGATCCAAGGCGCCGAGGGCGGCGAGGAGGCGAACCTCTGGGCCGGCGACCTCTACCGCATGTACCAGCACTACGCCGAACGGCGCGGCCTCAAGACCGAGGTGCTTTCGAGCCAGCCCTCCGATCACGGAGGCTTCCGCGACGTGACGTTCCTCGTGAAGGGTTCCGAGGCGTGGAGCCGGCTCAAGTACGAAGGCGGCCCGCACCGGGTGCAGCGCGTACCGGAGACCGAGAGCCAGGGACGGGTGCACACGAGCGCGGCGACGGTCGCGATCCTGCCCGAAGCCGACGACGTCGACGTCGAGGTCGACCCGAACGATCTCGAGATCGACGTGTACCGATCGACCGGGCCCGGCGGCCAGTCGGTCAACACCACCGACTCGGCCGTACGGATCAAGCACGTGCCGACCGGCCTCGTCGTTTCGTGCCAGGACGAGAAGAGCCAACTCCAGAACAAGGACAAGGCGATGCGGATCCTCCGTTCGCGACTGCTGCAGGCGGAGCAGGAGCGCCAGCACGCCGAGGTGAGCGCGGCGCGGCGCGAGCAGGTGAAGGGCGGCGGGCGATCCGAGAAGATCCGCACCTATAACTTCAAGGACAACCGGGTCACGGATCACCGGATCGGGCTCACGCTCCACGCCCTCGACCGCGTGCTCGCCGGCGACCTCGACGAGATCATCGATTCGCTGGCGACCGACGAGCGCGAGCGTCAACTCGGTGGGGAGTGAACAGACATACCGATGAACAGTCAGTCGTCCTGGCGTGCGACCCGGGCGGAAGTCGTGCGGCGGCTCGCGGCCGCCGGCATCGTGACCGCGGAGGCAGAGGCTCGATTCTTGATCGAGGAGGTCTCGGGCCACACCGCGGCCGACTGGCCCAACGTCGCCGAGGAAGCCCCCACCGCGCGCGCCTGCGCCCGGCTCTGGCCCATGGTCGACCGCCGGGTCGGCGGTGAGCCGTTGCAGTACGTGCTCGGCTCCTGGTCGTTCCGGGGGCTCGACCTGATGGTCGACCGGCGCGTGTTGATCCCGCGCCCGGAGACCGAGCAGGTCGTGGAGGTCGCGCTGGAAGAGGCGCAACGGCGCGGCTTGCGCCGGGTCCGGCGCCGGCACTTGACGCTGGTCGACGCCGAGCCGGCGGCGGCCGTCGCCGACATCGGCACCGGCTCGGGGGCGATCGCGCTCGCCCTCGAAGCGGAGCTTCCCGACGTCTCGGTGTGGGCGACCGACGTGAGCCCCGATGCGCTCGACGTCGCCCGCGCCAACATCGCCGGCTGCGCGGCGACGCGGGTCCGTACGTCGGTGGGATCGTGGTTCGACGCGCTGCCGGATGCGCTGCGGGGTGGGTTCGAGCTCGTCGTGTCGAACCCGCCGTACGTCGCCGAGAGCGAAGTGGGCGATCTGCCGGGCGAGGTGTCCGACTTCGAGCCCCGCGCCGCGCTCGTTTCGGGGCCGACGGGTCGGGAGGCACTCGAGTACCTGCTCGAGCACGCTCGCGACTGGCTCGTACCCGAGGGCTCGCTCGTATGCGAGCTGGCCCCGCACCAGGCGCACGTGATGATCGAGCGGGCGCGGGAGCTCGACTACGTCGAGGCGTTCGTGCGCACCGATCTCGCGGGCCGGGCGCGGGTGCTCGTGGCGCGGGCTGGGTAGCGTCTCCGTCGGCGCCGAGGTCGCGAGGAGCGGAAGAGTGAGCGACGATCAGCTCGATGTGGACGCGATGATCGAGCGGTTTCGCACGCGTGCGGCCGCGGTGCAGAACCGACCGCTCCCGCCGGTGGCCGGTGAGGAGCGGATGCGGTTCATCGAGCAGGCCCAGCTCGACTTCCAGGATTTCGCGATCGTCGGCGACGCGACGTGGACGTTCACCGACGGCATCCTGACCCTCACCGTCGACCTCCGCCCGAAATAGGGCCGGAGGTCGCAGCCGCTCAGTAGTGCCGGACTTGCTCGTCGGGGCGTTCGGCGGGGTCGAGTCGCTGGAGGAACGCACGGTCGATCGCGACCCAGAGCGTTTTCGAGAACGGGTAGGTGACCAGCGGACCGAGCCCGACGATGGGGACGAGGATCAACAGGAGCGGCACGACGGGGATGTTCGGGATGGTGAGCACGAGCGCGATCACGAAGGTGATCGCGAACGCGCCCCCGACGAGGATCGTGTTGATCGCGAGCGCGCCGGTCCAGTAGCCCGCTTCGCGCTCGAAGTGCAGGCCGCAGCGAGGGCAGTCGGCGACCATCGAGAACCAGTGGCGGAAGAGGTGACGACTCCCGCAGCGAGCGCATCGCAGGGTCGCGCCTCGCCCCATCATCCGAG
>Ga0265313_10001702_pt1 | contig 20254 bp, 14 predicted proteins | sample 4123metaG_FD_203122 | JGI IMG/M metagenome (GOLD analysis project Ga0265313, IMG submission 203122) | Rhizosphere microbial communities from Carex aquatilis grown in University of Washington, Seatle, WA, United States - 4-1-23 metaG | ecosystem: Host-associated > Plants > Roots > Rhizosphere >...
ACGCCCCCCCCGGGGCATTGCCGATGAAGATTCTGCCCATCGATCCAACGGCCAACCAGAATCCCGCCGCGTTGCGGGATTTCCTCGGGCAATGCCGGCTCCGCGCAGCTGCGGCCTGCCGGCCGCAGCTCGTCAGCATTTCCCTTGCCGTGGACGCACTCGATCCCCTTGCGGTTCTGGAATCGATCTTCGAGCCGGGAGACCGCCACTTCTATGTCGAACGGCCCGCGGAGGCGACGGCTGTCGCGGGAGCGGAGGCGGTCCTCTCCTTCACGGCCGAGGGGCCCGGGCGCTTTGCCGCCTGCCGCCAGTTCGTCGACGACACGCTCGGGCAGACCGTGGCCGTCGGCGACCTCTCGCTGCCGTTTTCCGGGCCGCTTTTCTTCTCGGCCTTCACCTTTCTCGACTCCGCCGGGCCGGGCGAGGCGTTCGAGGCCGCCAGCGTCTTCGTGCCCCGCTGGCAGGTCGCCCTGCGGAACGGACGGACCGTGGCCGTCGCCAATCTCGTCGTGGACTCGACGACACCCGTCGACGCGCTTGCCGAGAAGGTCTGGCGGGCCCATTCCAAGTTCCGCGCCTTCGACTATGCCGGGCCTGAGTTCGCCGATCCGGCCGCCCGCGAGGTGGAGGTCGCCGAGGTCGGGGAGCCCGGCGCCTACGTCCAGGCCGTTCGTTCCGCCCTTTCCCGGATCCGCGACGGCGCCTTCGCGAAGATCGTCCTCGCCCGCGCCAAGGATGTCACGGCCCGGGAGACCCTAAATCCGCTGCGCGTCCTGAACGGACTCCGCCAGCGCTTCGCGGACTGCTACGCATTTTCGATCGCGAACGGCCGCGGCCAGAGCTTCATCGGAGCGAGTCCGGAAAGGCTCCTTCGAGTCGAGGACTGCAAGCTGCTGACGGAGGCCCTGGCCGGCTCGATCCGCCGCGGCGCCACGGCGAGCGAGGACGCCGCCTTCGCAGCGGCATTGGCGCACGACGACAAGGAGCTTCGCGAGCACGCGCTCGTCCTCGATGAGATCGTCCGCAGGCTGGAAGCCCTCGGACTCGCCCCGGAGCATCCCGACAGGCCCGGGGTGCGGCGATACGCCAATGTGCAGCACCTTCATACGCCCGTGCGCGCGGACCTGCGCGACGGCATCCGCGCGATTGACGCCGTCGCAGCGCTCCATCCGACGCCCGCCGTCGGCGGATTCCCGCGGGACGCGGCCGTGCCGCGGATCAGGGAACTCGAGAAATTTCCCCGCGGACTCTACGCGGGCGCCCTCGGCTGGATGGACGTCCGCGGAAACGCCGAATTCTTCGTCGGCCTGAGGTCCGCCCTGATCGACGGCAACCGCGCCCGGCTGTACGCCGGGGCAGGGATCGTCCAGGGTTCCTCCCCCGAGAAGGAGGCGGCCGAGACGGAGCTCAAGTTCCGGGCGATGCAGGAAGCGCTGATGAGCTAGACGGTCCGGGCCCAGGCCGCGAATTTCTCCCAGGCTCGCGCGCGGTGGCTCACGCGGTTCTTCGCGGCTTCGCCCAACTCGGCGAAGCTCATCGCGAATCCCTCCGGCACGAAGATCGGATCATACCCGAACCCCCCTCCCCCCCTCGGCTCCCCCAGGAGCCGGCCGTCGCAGCGGCCCTCGAAAACGAGTTCCTCCCCGGAGGGACCGGCGGCAAACAACACGCACACAAAATGCGCGCCGCGCCGTCTGACGGGCACGGTCTGCAGCGCGTCCACAAGCTTGGCGAGATTGGCCGCGCCGTCGCCCTTTGGCCCTGCGTAGTAGGCCGATTCGACGCCCGGATGCCCGCCGAGGGCGTCGACGCAAAGGCCGCTGTCGTCGGCCAGCACCCAGGCATCGCCCGGCGCCTTCGCGCGCAGGGCCAGGGCCTTCTTGCGGGCGTTTCCCACGAATGTGCCCGTATCCTCGGCAACGGGCGGCATCCCTCCGATTTCCCGCGCTGGAATGATGGCGACCGCCAGTCTTGCCGCGTCGGCGAGGGCCTGCAGTTCGACGGCCTTGTGCGGGTTTCCCGACGCGAGGTAGAACTTCGTCATTCAGCTAACCCAGGCTGAAAGTCGTTTCGTCGATCTGGAGCTTCTCCGGGTAGGCCAGGCGTCCGCGCACCAGGATGTCGGGACCGAGCACCTCGTGGCGCACATCGGTCAGCCGGAGCGCCTGGGAGAGCTTTTCCGTGCGGAAGCCGCTCAGCATCGGCTTGGCGCGCTCGTCGGCCATGAACATCGGCGCGCAGTACGTGAAAAAGTAGTCGAGCTGCCGCTCCCGGGCGCCAGCGCTGACGAGTTCCTGCCCCCCTTCGAAAAAGACGCCGGCGATCCCGGATTCGGCGCACTGCCGTCGAAAGTCCTCAAAAGGCACCCGCTGGGTCGCCGACTCGAAAATCCACACCTGCACGCCCAGGCTCTTCAGTTTTCTCACATAGCCGAGGCCTCCGTGCTGCGTCGTCACAACGATTGTGCGCTCGTGGAATTCATCGGTGTACAGCCGAGGCAGGTTGCGGTCGTCGACCGTCCGCAGGCGCCCGTCGAAGACGAACCGAATGGGGCACCAATCGGCTTCGCCCGGCAGCCGGGCCGTGAGCCGCGGATTGTCCTTGGCGACGGTTCCGGCGCCGACCGCGATCGCAGGGAAAAGCCTTCGCCAGCGGTGCACGTCGCCGCGCGCCACCTCGCCCGTGATCCATTGCGATTCGCCGGTCCGGCAGGCGATGCGACCGTCGAGCGTGACGGCGGCCTTTGCCGCAAGAAGAGGAGAATTCCTCGCGGCCCAGTTGTTGAAGATCAAATTGAGATCCGCGCACTCCCTTTCGAGAACGCCCGTCACGACGTCGACACCGGCCTCGCGCAGGACCGCAAATCCGCGCCCCTGGTGCGCGGGAGAGGGATCCGTCGCGCCGACGACAACGCGCCGGATGCCCGAGGCAAGGATCGCCTTCGTGCAGGCGCCCGTCCGCCCTTCGGTGGAACACGGCTCCAGGGTGACGTAGAGGACGGCTCCCTTCCGCGGGGCCCTTCCCAGTCCGTCGAGGGCGACGCGCTCGGCATGGGGACCGCCGTCCTTGGCGTGGAATCCCTCCGAAACGACCTTGCCATTTTCCACGATGACGGCGCCGACCATCGGGTTCGGATGGGTCCTACCCCATCCCTCGAGCGCCAGGTTGAGGGCCTCGCGCATGAAACCTTCATCCGCTGTCATGGAATGCGATTCGTAACGCTTTCCCGGCGTCCGTCAAACAGCGTGTGAGACCGAGAATCAGGCTCCGCGGATATGCGGATTCGTCGCCTTCTCATCGCCCACCGTGGTCTCCGGCCCGTGGCCCGGGTAGACGACCGTCTCATCCGGCAGGGTGTAGATTTGCCCGCGAACGGACTTCTCCAGCGTGGCGAAATCGGCTCCGGGCAAATCGGTGCGGCCGACGCTCCCGGAAAACAGCGCATCGCCGACAAATGCGCATGAGGCGTCCTTGAAGTAAAAAAGGACGTTCCCCGGGCAGTGGCCGGGCACGTGACGGACCTCAGCCTCCGAACCGAAGACCGAAAGCCGCTCGCCCGCAGCCAGCCAATGATCGACCTTCACCGGGGCCATGCGCATGCCCGGAATCGCGAAGCGGCTCATCACGTCGGGCGTCTCGATCATGATCCGGTCGGCGGGATGGGCCCGGACCACGGCCTTCGAGGCGGCCACAACCTCGGCCGCTCCCTGCGTGTGATCCCAGTGGCCGTGCGTCAGCCAGACCTCCGCCAGGCGGCATCCTTCGGACCGCAGGATGGGCTCGACCTGGCCCCAGACATCCCCCGGGGCGTCTATCAGCACGGCAGTCCCGTCCGCCGGGTTCGTGAGCAGATAGGCATTCGTCTGGATGGGCCCCGCAGGCAAAACATGAATATTCACTCCCCTCTCCATAACTGTTCGTGGGAGTCCGGCAAGAGGCACATTTCATGTGGCGCTTATGGCCGGCTAAAACCCCCTTGCCACTCCCACCCGAAACCTGCCACGGTTTTCCCTTCGATGCCCACTCTCAAGTTTGCCGTTCTCGCCGGGGACTACATCGGCCCGGAAGTCATGACCGAGGCCCTTCGCGTGCTGGAGCACGTCGCCCGCCAGGAAAAGCTGACTCTCGCATTCCAGAAAGCCGACGTGGGAGGCGCGGGCATCGACAACCATGGAAAGGCGCTCCCCGATTCGACGCTGAAGATCTGCTCCGCGAGCGACGCGATCCTTTTCGGTTCGGTGGGCGGCCCGAAATGGGAGAAACTGCCGCCTTCGGAGCAACCGGAACGTGCTGCGCTTCTTCCTATCAGAAAATATTTTACGCTGTTCGCCAACATCCGCCCGGGCCTGCTTTACCGGGAGCTGGCCGACGCCTCGCCGATCAAGAGCGAGCGCATCCCCAACGGCATCGATATCGTTTGCATCCGCGAGCTGACCGGCGGCCTATATTTCGGCCTGCCGAAGGAAACGACCGTCCTTCCAGGCGGCGACATCCAGTCCGTGGACACGATGGTTTACCGGAAAAGCGAGATAGAGCGGATTCTCGCCACGGCAGTCGCGACGGCGCGGGGCCGAAAGGGGAAGCTGTGCTCGGTCGACAAGGCAAACGTGCTCGAAACATCCGTTCTTTGGCGGAAGACGACCGTCGAGTACATGGCAAGGCATGCGCCGGAAATCCAGCTCAGCCACATGTACGTCGACAACGCCGCGATGCAGCTCGTGCGCGACCCGAATCAATTCGACGTGTTTGTCACTGAAAACATGTTCGGCGACATTCTCTCGGACGAGATGGCGTGCATCTGCGGCTCGCTCGGGATGCTCTCCTCGGCGTCGCTCGGTGCGGGAAGGAACTCCCTCGGACTTCCATTCGGCCTGTTCGAACCGGCGGGCGGCACAGCCCCGGACATCGCTGGCAGGGGAATCGCCAATCCGTGCGCGCAGATCCTCTCGTCGGCCCTCATGCTGCGCTACAGTTTCGGGCTCGAGGGGCCGGCCGGCCGGATTGAAGCGGCTGTCCGGAAGGCCGTGACAGGCGGGGTGAGGACCGCCGACATCGCCTTTGGCGGAAAGTCGGTCGGCACGAAGGCAATGGCCGACGCCGTAATCGCCCAACTTTGATTCGAATTCCGTCGATGACCTCTGCAGAGATCCGCCAGTCCTTCCTCGAATTCTTTGCGGCGAGGGAGCACACCCTGGTTCCCTCCTCCTCGCTGCTGCCCGATTCGCCGGGCCTCCTGTTCACCAATGCGGGCATGAACCAGTTCGTGCCCATCTTTCTCGGAGAACGGCAGCCGGACGTCGCCTCGTGGGCGGGATCCAGGCCGGCCCGCAACACCCGGGCCGCCGACACCCAGAAGTGCATACGCGCGGGTGGAAAGCACAACGACCTGGAGGATGTCGGCTTCGACACCTACCACCACACGATGTTCGAGATGCTCGGCAACTGGTCCTTCGGAGACTACTTCAAGAAGGAATCGCTCGAGTGGGGCTGGGATCTGGTCACGAAGATATGGGGCATTCCGCCGAAGCGGCTTTTTGCCACCGTCTATTCGCCGGACAGGGCGAAGGGAGATCCGTCCGACTTCGACCGTGAGGCGCACGACATCTGGGCGGGCATCTTCACCCGCGCCGGCCTCGATCCCAAGCTTCACATCGTCTTTGGGGGCAAGAAGGACAATTTCTGGATGATGGGGGACACGGGCCCCTGCGGACCGTGTTCGGAGATTCATTTCAATCTCCTGGCGGGCGACAGCGAAAGTCCCCTCGTCGAGGCCCAGGGCCGCGAACTCGTCAACAAGGGCCTGCCGCGCTGCATTGAAATCTGGAACCACGTCTTCATCCAGTTCAACGCAAACGCCGACGGGACGTTCTCCCCGCTCGCGGCCAAGCACGTCGACACCGGGATGGGGTTCGAACGGGTCGCCGGCATTTACGCGACGACGGCGGGATTCACAGATTTCACGAAAAATCCTTCCAATTACGCGGCGGACGTTTTCGCGCCGCTGTTCGCGAGGATCGCCGCCCTGTCGGGCAGGGAGTACAAGGGAACCGTCCCCGCCAGGCGCGAGGGCCTGGGCGCGCAGGAGGAGACCGACATCGCATTTCGCGTCCTCGCCGACCACGCGCGCACGATCAGTTGCGCCATCGCCGACGGCATCATGCCCGGCAACGAAGGCCGCAACTATGTCATCCGCCGCATCCTCCGCCGCGGAATTTTGTATGGAAAGAAGCTCGGCCTGCCAACCGGCTTCTTCGAGCAACTCGTCGCCCCCGTCGTCGAGTCACTCGGACCGGTGTTTCCGGAGCTGAAGCAGCAGCAAAGCATCGTCCAACGCGTGATCCGCGCCGAGGAAGAGTCATTCGGCCGCACGCTCGACCGGGGATTGCAGGTGTTCAACGTGTGGGACGACGCACATCGCCAGGAGGAGCATTTGCGCGGCCAGGTTTCCCGGACAAACCCGCGTGTTTTGCCCGGTGACGCATCCACCGAAGAGCCGCTGCATCCCCGCGGCGCCCTTCCCGGGAAAGTCGCATTCGAGCTTTACGACACCTACGGCTTCCCCCTGGACATGACCCAGCTCCTCGCGAGCGAGCGCGGTCTCACGGTCGATACCGCAGGCTTCGAAGTCGAGATGGAGAAACAACGCGCGCGTGGCCAAGCCTCCACCAAGAAAACCGTCGTCGTCGCCGCCACCGAGGGCGATGCCGCGGCCGACCTCAAGCCGACCAGGTTCCTCGGCTACACCGAGACCAACGCGCACGGGCAGCTCATCGACGTCATCACCGCCGACAAGGACACGTTCCTCGTCTTCGACCAGACTCCGTTTTACGGGGAAATGGGCGGCCAGGCGGGCGACACCGGCACCGCACTCATCGCCGGCGAACTCGTCCACATCGTCGATACGGTGAAAGACAAGGCCGGCCGCCACCTGCATAAACTCGCGGTTGGCTCGTCTCTCAGCTCTCAACCCTCAGCTCTCAACTCCAAGGCCGAACTCTCCGTCGACCTCGTGCGCCGCCGCGCGATCTCGCGCCATCACTCGGCGGCACACTTGATCCATTGGGCGCTCCGCAAGATTCTCGGCACGCACGTCCGCCAGGCCGGCACGTCGAAGACGCACGACCGGATGCGCTTCGATTTTTCCCACTTCGAAGCCGTCACCCACGCGCAGCTCCTCGAGGTCGAGCAACTCGTCAACGCCAAGGTCATCGACAACGTGAAGGTCGAAACCTACGAGACCGAGTTCGACAAAAAGCCCGAGGGCACCCTCGCCTTCTTCGGCGACAAATACGGCAAGATCGTCCGCGTCGTCGACATCGGCGGCTTCAGCCGCGAACTCTGCGGCGGCACGCACGTCGCGACCACCGGTGAGATCGGCATCATCAAGGTCGTCGCTGAGATGGCGATCGCCGCGGGCACTCGCCGCATCGAGGCCGTCGCCGGTCAGGCCGCCTACGATTTTGTCGCGCACCGCGAAGCCGCCCTCGCCGCCGTCAACGCGAAACTCAACGCAGGCCCGCACGACGTCGCCCTGAAACTCGACGCCCTGCTCGCGCACCAAAAGGAGCTCGAAAGACAGCTGAAGGCCTTCCAGCAGAAGGCCGCCGCCGGCCTCGCCGAGGAGCTCGCCGCGAAGGCCTCGGCCCGGGACGGACTCAAGTTCGTTTCGGCCGTTGTCGTCGCGGAGTCTCCCGAATCGCTGCGATCGCTCGGTTCGCAGGTGCTCGCCAAGGTCGGCGATGGCGTCGTGCAGCTGGGCGCGGCGTTCGGCGACAAGGCGACGGTGGTTGCGTTCTGCTCGCCAGGCGCGGTCAAGGCCGGCCATCAGGCGGGAAAGATCGTGCAGGAATTGAGCGTGAAGCTTGGGGGCAAGGGCGGCGGCAGGCCGGACTTTGCGATGGGCGGCGGACGCGACGTCTCAAAGCTGGCCGGGATCATGGGCTTATAGGCGGAAGATCGGCGGATCCGCGGCCAAGAATAACGCCGCCCTTGCAGTCATCGCCATGGGGAGGCATGATGGCCGCCATGCCGCCGGATGTGCCAGACGCGCCTTCGCTTGACTGCATCCTTGCCTTCAATGCCGGCAATCAACTGGCCGTCCGCATGCTTGGCTCAATAGCGGATCTTGCCTTCACCGGGTCCGACCTTGCCGCGGCTGCCGGGCGCCTCGAGGCGGCCTTCCCGAAACACACCCCTCCCCTGGAGCGCTTTTCGGCTTTCGTGGACGGGTGTTCCTTCCGCGTGTTTTTCGCGCAGGTGGACGGGGTCCCGGCCGATAGAGACATCGGATTCTGGACGATCGACCGCCTGGAGGCCGCAGGCAAAGCCCTGGCGCCCCCGCTTGCGGGGCTCGTCGCCCGGCTGGAGCCCTATTTGATCGAGATTCCCTACCTCCATCTCGGCGAGAATGACTTCATCTACAAGTTCAGGCCGGAAAAGGAGAGGAACACCTCCATCTACGCAACGGATCCGCCCGCCGACGCACTCTACCAGTCGAGGCTATGCGCGGCGATCAAGTCCCTGGCGCGGCGCCACGAGAGGACCGCGGCGGCGCCCGTGGACCTCGATTTCGGGGCGGTCCGCTACGTCATCCCCAGCCATTTCGGATTCTGCCTGGGCGTAAAGAATGCAATCGAACGCGCCTACGAGACGCTGGCGGAGGATCCGGGGCGGCGGGTTTTCATGCTTTCGGAGCTGATTCACAATCCGTTTGTGAACGAGGATCTTCTCAGCCGCGGGCTCCGGTACCTGCAAACCGACAAGGGGGCGCCTTACACGGTCGACGGGCGAATCGCGGGGGACGACGGGGCCGCACCGCTGCTGTGGGACTCGCTGACTCCGGACGACATCGTCATCATCCCGGCGTTTGGCGCCACCGATGAGGACAAGAAGCGGCTTGTCCGCAAGGGCGTGGCCGTCTTTCCCCACGACGCCACCTGCATGCTCGTCGAAAAGGTCTGGAAGGCCGCCAGGTCCTACGGCCGCGACGGCTACACGGTCGTCATTCACGGCAAGCATGAGCACGAGGAGACCAAGGCCACGTTCTCGAACACCCGCCGGTACGCACAGGCGGTCATCGTGCGAAACATCGAGGAAACCCGGCTGCTGGGAGGGATAATCGCCAGCAGGGACCCCGGGGTCCGGGCGAGCTTCTACGAGACGTTCGCCGGGAAGCACACGCCCGGATTCGACGTCGGGCGCCATCTCGAACGGGTGGCGGTTGTCAACCAGACGACGCTCCTCATGAACGAGACGCGGGAAATCATCTCCTATCTGCGGGACGTCTACGCCGCCGCCTGCGGACCCGATCGACCCGGCGAGCCGGGTCGCGTCGGAGGGAGCGGCCGCAACGACACGCTGTGCTATGCGACCCAGGTCAACCAGGACGCCCTGGCCCGGGCGCTCGCGGAACCGCTCGATGCGGCCTTCGTGATCGGAGGAAAGAATTCCTCGAACACGTATCAGCTTTACCGCCTCTGCGCCGAACGGCTGGGCGGCCGGGCCTTCTTCATCCAAAGCGAGGCGAGCATCCGTTCGTCCGCCGAGGTCGAGCATTACGTCTTCCCCGCGAAGGGTCACGAGGCGCATGACGGCCGCACTGAGCCGCGCCGGTTGTGGCCGGAAGGACTCGGGATGACGGCACGTCGGATTTTGATCACGGGGGGCGCCTCATGCCCCGATGGCATCATCCAGCAGGTCATCAACCGGATCAACGGCTTCTTTCCCGTCGAGCGATTGCGCGGAGTCGAATCCGTCCTCGCAGACATGGAAGGGAAACAGGCCTCCCCGGAGTAGCCGATCCCGCGACGGGGCCGTTCTCAGAACTTGAACGCGATACCTGCCCGGAAGCCCTCTTGGTTGCTGAAATCGACCCGGGTCGAGTAGGTCCCGACGAGGAGGCCTGCAGACGGGCTGTTCGCCGCGGCGGTGAACATGGGGTCGTTGGAAACCAAAGTCGTGCTGCCTCCCCCGGTCACCGGCAGGGAGCCTATCGTGCTCGTGCCGGTGTGGCCCGTGACCGATTGGAGGTAGCTCCCGCCATCCTGGAAGAAGGCCCCGAAAAAGAACCCGGTGCGATCCGTCACATCGTATTGCAGCATCGCATCGACAAAGTAGCCCAGGACGAGCTTGCTTTCCGTGCTGACCCCCATGTCGACGATCTGGGCGCCTGTCGCGGGTGCGAAGATCTCCGTGGCCTGGAAGCTCGATCCCGCATAGATAAGCGCCGGGCCGACGCCCAGATTCAAATGCAGGCGCTCCGTGGGTGAGTAGACGAGGATCGGACCGCCGCGAAAATAGGCGTAGGCTCCGTGCAGCTTGAAGTCGTCCGTGACGCTCGTCGAGTCCACGGCCGTTGTGACCATCCGGGTTCCAACCGGCGCGTTGCTGATCAAGGTGGTCGTATCGACGGCAATGGTGAGGGGGTTGCCGCTCGAGTCGGTGATGGCCTTGCCGTAGGCATCCGTGAGGGGAGCAGTCGTCCCCGAGTTGCCCGTGCCTCCCGCCGCAGGGGGCGTCTGGCCGTAAAGGTCGTAGGTGTCCGTGAGCGTGGTCACCCGGGCCGCCACTGCATAGCTCGCCGCGGCCTGGATGTCGTTGATGCTCATTCCGCAGAACAGCCGCCAGGAAAAGTGCTTGCCCAGGTTTCCCATGTCCCGCGCCGACGAAAGCTCCATGCCGAGGGTCCCCTTGCCGGTCTTTTCCGAAGATCCGGTCGCAAGAGTCTGCGCCGCATAGACGTGGAACTGCATGTAATCGTCGGACGTCACCTGCGAGGAGGAGGCGTAGCCCCAGGTGTTCGTCTTTCCGTCGGACGGAACCGCCACCGACGATGCCGTGCTGTCGCCATTATTGATCGTCTCCACGCGCTGATCGATGCCCACGGCGCCGTCGTGGTAGCTCCGCGGGGCATTCGGTGTGGTCGCATCCGGAATAAGCTCGGGTGCGCCGACATAGCCATTTCCCGCGAACTTCGCCTTGATTCCGCTGATATACCGCATGCCAAAGTTCAGATTGTTCTTCGGCTGGTAGACGTACTCGTCAAGATTGCTGAAATCCGGGATTTCCACCGGCGGTGTCCTGTTCTTCTGGTCTTCGTCCTGGGCGTGGAGGGGCCAGGCGGCCGCAAGGGCGAGGATAAGGGCCGTACGGGAAAGTTTCATTCAGGGAGGGAACTCGTGCTTTGGACGGTCAATTTGCGAAAATGTTGCGTAAAAATCACTACCGGGCGGCCCAAGGCTTCCGGACGGACTGTTCACACCGAGAATGGAGTCCGCCGCGGACCGGCGTCAATGAGAGAGTGTCGGCGAAGGAATTGCCGTTTTGGGGGGCTCGGCCGGTTCGATCGACCACTTGAAAATCAAGGTCGTCAATGGGGGCAGCGTCAGCGCAAGTGAATGCTTAAACCCGTCGTAGGGAATGTCTTCAGCCGTTCGCCCACCTTCGTTGCCCTGGCCTCCCCCTCCATAGTACACGCTGTTGGTGTTGATGATTTCCGTCCAGGCTCCCGCCTTTGGAACGCCGACCCGGTACCCCGCGCGAAGCGCCCCGCTGTAATTGCCGACGGCCAGAAACAGCGTCCGTTCCATCGCGTCCAGCCTCAGGTAGCTGATGACATTGGAATCGGCATCCGTGCAGTTGACCCAGCGGAAGCCGCGCGGATTGAAGTCGTTCGCGTGCAGGACGGGCTCGGCCAGGTACAGCCGGTTCAAATCCTTGAGCAGCAGGCGCACACCCTCGTGGTCGATGAACTGGCAAAGGTGCCAATCCAGGCTCTCATCGTGGCGCCACTCGCGGGCCTGGCCGAACTCTCCGCCCATGAAAAGCAGCTTCTTGCCCGGATACGCCCACATGTGCGCGTACAGGGCGCGAAGGTTGGCCGCTTTCTGCGTGATGGTCCAGGCGCCCATCTTGAACAAAAGCGAAGCCTTTCCGTGGACGACCTCATCGTGGGAAAAGACGCTGATGAAGTTCTCCGCGTACTGATAGAGCATGCCGAACGACAGGTCCCCCTGGTGGTACCGGCGATGGATGGCCTCCTTGCTGAAATAGCGCAGGGTGTCGTGCATCCATCCCATGTTCCATTTGTAGTCGAATCCAAGGCCCCCGTCGGTCGTCGGCCGCGTCACCTTGGGAAACGAGGTGCTCTCCTCGGCTATCATGGCGACGCCGGGCCAGTACTTGTGCACCAGATCGTTCGCGCGCCTGAGGAAATCAATCGCCTCGAGATTCTCGCGCCCGCCGTAGCGGTTGGGAATCCACTCGCCCTCCTTCCGCGAGTAGTCGAGGTAGAGCATCGATGCCACCGCATCGACGCGCAGGCCGTCGATGTGATAGCGTTCGATCCAGGCCAGGGCGCTCGCGATCAGGAAGCAGCGCACCTCGTTGCGGCCATAGTTGAAGATGAGGGTTCCCCAGTCCATGTGCGCACCCTGGCGGGGGTCCGCGTGCTCGTACAGGTGGGTGCCGTCGAATTCGGCCAGGGCGAAGCTGTCCCGCGGAAAATGCGCGGGCACCCAGTCGAGAATGACCCCTATGCCGCGTTCGTGGAGGTGATTCACAAACCAGGCGAAATCCTCCGGCACCCCGAAGCGGCGGGTGGGCGCGAAGAAACCGGTCACCTGGTACCCCCACGAGCCGTCGAACGGGTGCTCCGCCAAGGGCATCAGTTCGACATGGGTGAATCCCATCTCGGCGGCGTAGTCGGCTAGCTGCGGGGCGAGCTCCCGGTAGCTGAGCGGCCGGCCCGCATCCTCGGGCTTCCTCTTCCACGAGCCCAGGTGCACTTCGTAGATCGACATCGGGCGGTCCAGCTTTTCCGCCGCGGCGCGCCGCCGCCCGATCCATTCGGCGTCGTCCCAGGCGAACTTGCCCACATCGCAGACAATCGCCGCATTGCCCGGGGGCGCCTCAAAATAGGTCCCATACGGGTCCGTCTTCATGCGGACAGCGCCCGCCCGGTCGCGGACCTCGAACTTGTAAAGTTCGCCCTCGTCCAGGCCCGGGATGAACAGCTCCCAGACCCCGGAGGCTCCGAGCGGGCGCATCGGGTGATACCGCCCGTCCCATCGGTTGAAGTTGCCAACGACGGAGACCCGCGCGGCGGACGGCGCCCACACGGCAAACGAAACGCCGGTGACTCCGCCCAGATCGCGAATCTGGGCGCCCAGCTTTTCGTAGATCCGATGCTCGTTGCCCTCGTTGAAAAGATACAGGTCCTGCTCGCTCAGGGTCGGCAGGAAGCAGTAGGGATCGAAGAACTGGCGCAGCTGCCCGCCCGGGTACGCAGCGCGCAGCTGGTACTTGAAGACTTCAGGCCGCCCGGGAATGAAGAGTTCAAACAGTCCCTCCGGTGCCAGCCGGTTCATCGGAAGCGCGGGGGTGCCCGGGGCATCGGGTTCGACAACCTCGCAGCCCGTGGCGCCCTTCAGCAGCGCCCGGACGACGACTCCCTTAACACCCTGTTTCTTGAATGCCAGCGGGTGCATGCCTAGCACCGAGTGGGGGGCCGAATGCCGGCCCTGCACGAGCGCTTGGAGATCGGCTTTGGCGATTATCACAGTCTGACCGAAGGGTGCTTGAATCCCACCCAGGTTCAAGGATTAACCCGCATGCATCCCAAAACAGGCGACCTTCGCCCGATTTGGGATGCACGCGGGCCAACGCGAGAGAGCTTGCCTGTGCGGGGGCCGGAGTTTTGGCTGCGGTCGTGATTTGTCGCACAGCAATCGCCCTGGCCATCGCCCTGGCCGCGCTGCGCGCGGGGGCGGCGCCAGCCGCCCAGGCGGCGCCGGTGCCCGGTGAAATCACGGGCGACGATTCCTCGACCAATCTCGACACCGGGGAAACATCCGTGCGCGGGCACGCCCGGTGGACAAGCCGCTGGAAGGGCGCCGAGGTCCTGCTCACAGCCGACGAGATCCGGGTCCTCCCCCGGACCAACACGCTCGTCGCGACGGGCACCGTCACGCTGACCGACAGCGACGAGCGGCTTCTCGCCGACCGCCTGGAATACAACCGCACGGACGGACGTTTCTCGGCCCTGAACATCCGGGTGGGCCGTTTCCCCGTGTATATCCAGGGGGCTTCCGCCGAGGGAACCCTGCAGGAGATCACGATCCACAAGGCCGTCATCAGCTACACCGAGCCCGGCCGCTGGAAGCCTTCGGCCAGGGCGGAGACGATCGTGTACTCGCCCGGACGCTACGTGCGGACCGTCAGCGCCCTGATCGGCCTGAGCGGCGCCGAGTTCATCCCCATATCATCGCTGCGCCAGGATCTGAATGACGCTGTGACGGCGAATTACTTCACCTTTGACGCCGGGTACCGCTCGACCCTCGGCCCGATCCTGGATGTCGGCTTCCACGTGCCGGCGGCCCCGGGCTTCAGGGTCGGCGGGGACCTCGGGCTGTACCTGAAGCGCGGCGCCATGATCGGGCCGTCGGGGACGTACTCCTCGCCCGACGGGAGCGGCGACATGAGCGGATTCCTCCTCTCCGGCTTCATCCACGACTACGGCCAGCGAACGACCGACATCCTCGACAAGCCGGTGCCCGCCGACCGCAGCTTCGCCGAATGGAGGCATCGCCAGCAGGTGTCGGACAACCTGACGCTCGAGGCCAACATCAACTGGTGGTCGGATTCCGAGATCCTGCGCAATTTCCGCCCGAAGGAATTCTACCCGATCCAGGAACCCGACAACACGCTCGAGGCCGTGTATTCAGGGCAGAACTACTTCGCTTCGGTCTTCGCCCGGCTCCAGCCGGACAGGTTCGAGCCCGTCCAGGAGCGCCTGCCCGAGCTGCGCTTTGACCTGCTGCCGACGGCGGTCGGGGCCGGGTTCTACGAGCGATTTGAGGCGAGCGCGGCGTCGCTGCTCGAACGGCCCCCGAACGGGGGCCCGGAGCTTGCGAGCAACCGGCTCGACGCGTTCTACGGCCTGTCGCGGCCCGTCTCCCCGGCGGACTGGTTCACCTTCACGCCGGTCGCCGGCGGCCGGATCACGGACTACCTGGACACGAAAGGGGCCAGCGTCTCGGGCGGCTACCTCCGCGCCCTCGGCGAACTCGGGTTCGACGCGCGGCTGAGGACGAGCGGCACCTTTGATTTCAAGAACCCGGTGTGGGGAATCGACGGCCTCCGGCATCTGCTGACGCCGGTCCTGAGCTACCGCTACATTCCCGACGCGACCGCGGGCCAGAAGTACATCCCCGAGATCGACCGCCAGGCCTTCACGACGTACCTGCAGCCCCTCGAGCTCGGGGACCTGCGCTCGATCGACCAGCTCGGGCCCGAAAACACGCTCCGCCTGGGACTGGAGAACACGCTGCAGACACGGGCTGCGGGCTACGGGTCGGCGGATCTCATCAAGTTCAATGTGTTCGACGACCTCAATTTCCGGCCGGGCCCGGGGGATCCGGATCATTCCGACGTCCACGCCGAGGTCGCCTTCACGCCCGCCCACTGGATCGATTTCGAGGGGGCGGTGGTGTTCTCGCCGACGTCGTTCAACCTTCGCGAGATCGATTCCGGCCTGACGCTGCGGGACGGCGACACCCGGACCCTCCAGCTCGCCTCCGACTTCGTGCGCCACGAGGACAACGACTATCTCCTCAATTTCAGGCAAAAGTTCAACGAGCAGTTCTCGGGCCTCATCCTTGTCGAGTACGGCGCCCGCCAGCACCAGTTCAACCAGCGCTCGATCGGCCTGGTCCAGAACCTGACCAACACGTGGAGGATCACGTATCTATTCACCTACAATGGAGGGCCGAACAAGGAGGGCCCCCTCGATTTCCAGGTCAACGTCGAGGCCATCCGCTTCTGAACGATCATGAGCCGGATCGGCAGCCAGCGCCGTGTCCTTCTCGAGTTGCTGGGCCGGCTTCGGCCGCACTGGCGGCTCGATGCGGCGCTGCCCGCCCGGATCGGGCGGCTCCTGGGGGGCGACCGCCGGCTCGGGGCGGCGGACCGGCGGCTTTACCGCGAGTTGATCTACACGACGCTTCGCCACCTGCCCTGGATCGAGCCGCTGCTCGATCCGGCTTCCGGCGCGGAGCCGGTCCCGGCGGAGCGCGCGATCGCCTGGCTTGCCGCCGACACGCCTTCAACCCACGCGTTTCGGGCGGAGCTCGCGCGCGGCTTCCCCTCGGAGCCGCCGGCCTCCGTGGCCGGCAGGGCCCGGATTCTTGCGCCGCTCGCCGGCCTGGACCGCCTGCCCTCCCTCCTCCCGGAATGGTTCGAGTCGGAATGCCCCGGAATTGCGGATTCGCCCGATTACGATGTCCTGAACAGCCGGGCTCCCCTCTGGCTGCGGCTTCAGACAAACGATCGCGCCGCCGTCCTCGATGAGTTTGCAAGCCGGGGATGGAAAGCCCAGGAGAGCCCGCTGCTCCCCGGAGCCGTCGCAATCCGGGGCGAGGCCGACGTCTCGGCCACCGAGGCTTACAAGGCCGGTCTCGTCGAAGTCCAGGACCTCGGCTCCCAGATGATCCTCGAGGCCGTCGGGATCGATCCCGGGGGCGCGTGGCTCGACGCCTGCGCCGGGGCCGGGGGAAAGTCGCTACAACTGGCGGGGCTTCTCGGCCCGGCCGGACGCGTCGAGGCGCACGACATCAGGCCGGGCGCCCTGGGCGAACTCGTGCGCCGGGCGCGCCGCGCCGGACTTTCAGGCAGGATCCGCACCACGCCCTCGCCCCTGGGCCCCTATGACGGCGTCCTCGTCGACGCGCCCTGCTCGGGCTCGGGGACATGGCGGCGGTCGCCGCACCTGAAATGGGTCACGAGGCAGTCCGGCGTCCGCGACTTCGCCGGCCGGCAGCTCGCCCTCCTGGAGCGTTTTGCCCCGCTTGTTCGAACCGGCGGCCGCCTGGCCTATTCGACATGTTCGCTCTGCAGGAGCGAAAACGAGGGGGTCGTCGGCATCTTCCTTTCCCGGCATTCCGAATTCGAACCCGCCGGATGGGCCCGTGAGTTCACGGGCGAAAGGAGGGAATCGGCGCTTCTTTTCCGTCCATCCGGCCATGACGGCGACGGCTTTTTCGCCGCGAGCCTGCGCCGTCGCGACAACGGACCGCATTTGAAGGCCCGATGATTTTTCCGTTGCCGGCCGCCTGCGGCTCCCAACGCTTGTGACGCCGTGGAACTCGACACCGATACCCGCATCAAGCTGCCCGTTTTCGAGGGGCCGCTCGATCTGCTGCTTTTCCTGATCCGCAAGAACGAGCTCGACATCTACGACATCCCGATCGAGTCGGTGACGCGGCAGTACATCGCCGCCCTCCGGGCGATGCAGGAGCTCGATCTCGACCTGGCCGGCGAATTTTTCGTCATGGCGGCGACCCTGATGGAGATCAAGAGCCGGATGCTCCTTCCCAAGGGCCAGCATGCGGTGGATCCGAATGCCGAGGACGACGATCTGGATCCCCGGTGGGAGCTGGTTTACCAGCTCCTGCAGTACAAGAAGTTCAAGGAAGCGGCGGCAAAACTCTCCGAGCTGTCCGCTGTCCGCCAGAACCTCATGGACCGCCACGTTTCCGCCAGGGCCGGGGACTTCCTGGAGCGGCCCCTGGTGGGAGTCGGCCGGATCGACCTTTGGAACACCTTCAACATCGTTCTGCGCCGGCTGGCCGAGAAGTTCGTGGTCGGCGAGATCCACGATGAGGTGGTCACGGTGGCCGACCAGATGGAATGGCTTTTGGCCCGGATCCAGACTGAGCGCTCCTTCGTCCTGTCGCGCCTTTTCTCGGACGGGGTGTCGCTCAGGCGGCTGGTCGCCACCTTTCTCGCGGTGCTCGAACTGACACGCCTCCACAAGCTGCGGCTGCGCCAGGACGGGACATTCGCCGACATCATTTGCAGCGCGGCCGATGAAATCCCGCTTGATCCGGGCGCCGTTGGCGCCACGTTGCCCGCGTGAACCGAAAGAAGAAGAAACCCGCCCCCCAGGCGGCCCTCCTCGGCCTCGGCCTGGACAACAAGGACGGGCACAAGCGAATCACGACGGGCGAGAAGTTCGCGATCCTGGGCGGCTCGGCTGAAACCCACGAGAAAATGACGGAGACGGTCGTCAAGACCTTCGAGGAGCTGAAGCAGCGGGGAAAGGAACTGGAACAGGTTGAGCCGACGGAACTTGCGGAAATCATCCACAAGTCCTCGCCGCGGTGACCCGGCGTTGTTGCTTTTGGATTTTATCCGAGTTTGTTTGTCAGAGCCAAATACCATGTCCGATAAAATCAGCCATCTCACCGCCGAGAGCTTCAAGTCCGCAGTCGCGGATTCCGCCACACCGCTCTTGGTCGATTTTTGGGCGCCCTGGTGCGGGCCATGCAAGGCCATCGCACCCGTCCTCGAGGAACTCGCCGTCGAATTCGACGGCAAGCTCAGCATCGCGAAGGTAAATATCGACGACCACAACGATATCGCGGTGCAATACAACATCCGGGCCATCCCCACGATGCTCCTCTTCAAGAACGGAAAGCTTGTGGATCAGATCGTCGGAATGCTTCCGAAGGCCGCCCTGAAGGCCAAGCTCACCCTGCAGCTCGCCTGAACCGCTACAGTATCACGCCCAGCGCGAACAGGCCCGCATAGCAGGCGAGAAGTTTCCCGGTGTCGCCCAGGAGCGGAACCAGTTCCGCGGCGCCCCCGCTTCCGCCAAGACGCCGCGCGTGCAGTATCCCGAGCGGCGCAAGGGCCGCCGGGAGCAGGCACCAGGCCCGGTAGCCTCTCAGCAAAAAGACAAACGGCACGGCCAGGGCAATCGCCAGAGACAGGCCGAACTGGGCCCGGGCCGCACCCCTCCCGAATCGGACCACGAGCGTTCGCTTGCCCGCGGCCGCGTCGGATTCGGCGTCGCGATAGTTGTTAACGAGCAGAATATTCGCCGCCAGAAGGCCGATCGGAACCGAGGCGAGCAGGACTTCGCCGGTCACCCTCCCCGCCTGGATGAAATAGGTCGCCCCCACGGCGACCAGGCCGAAAAAGATGAAGACAAACACGTCTCCAAGACCGACGTACGCTAGCGGCATCGGCCCCGCCGTATAGGCGAAACCGCAGCCGATGCTGGCCAGCCCTATCCCGATGAGCCAGGGGCCGCCCCGGCTCACGAGGCCCAGCCCCACGAGAAAGGCCGCTGCAAAAACCGCGATCATGGCGCGCTGCATCAGACGGGGAGCCACCCATCCCGAGGAAACGGCCCTGCGGGGCCCGATGCGATTCACCGTATCCGCGCCTTTGACGAAGTCGTAGTAATCGTTCGCGAAATTGGTCCCGATCTGGACAAGGAGCGCGAATGCGAGGCAGATGCCTGCGGCCGGGGCATCAAACCGCCCGTCATGCGCGGCGAGCGCCGAACCGACGGCGACCGGGGCGACCGCGGCGGCCAGGGTCCTCGGCCGCGCCGCGCCCAGCCACACTCTCCAGGCCGGAGGGGTCCCGGACCGTCCCGAATCCGAATGATCCGGTTCCAGGTCCGCGCTCATTTTATGCCAAAGCCCGTGAACTGCGAGGTCCTGACATGAACCGAGCGATGCGTCTTCCGGATGAAGTGGCGCATCCGCTCCTCGACGGTCGAGACGAAGGCGTCGAGTTCCTTCTCCGCGCCCTCCGCCTCGATGCGGACCCGGCCGTCCGGAAGGTTCTCAACGTAGCCCGCGACCTCGAATTCACGCGCAACCTCAAACGCGGCATACCTGAACCCGACGCCCTGCACGTGGCCTTCGAAGTGGATTTCTGCGTGGTGCACGTCCGCCATGATCCGAACCCATTTAAGCAAATGGGGACCAAAGGCAACCACCCCGAAGCCCGGGCGGCACACCCCCTTTTCGTTTGCTTTTTGGGCCCCCCAAGACTCAGTTTCTCCCGGCCAATGGACAATTCTTATTCAGACGGCTCTCTCGAGAATGAATGGGAAGATCGGGGCGATCTAATCTGGAATGAGTTCGATTGGGAGCGCTACCTTCGGGATCAGGAGGACGTAATCCATCGGTATCTCGGTTTTTATGAGGCATTCCGAACGAGCCCGGACCGGATAGACCTTGTCGCCGGGCAGATGGGCTGGGAATCGCCCGAATCCCCGGACGAGGAGGGGGATGCGGAGGTTGCGCCCGGCGAGGATGATGCCGTGGAATTCACCGAGGACGACGTCTACACGCTTCACAAAAACCCCGTGTACGTCGCCACGAAGGCCATCTACCTCGGAATCCGGCGCCCTTGGGAGTTCCTGGCCGGCGATCCGAAGCGGGTGCCGACTCCCCTT
>Ga0265313_10001703_pt1 | contig 20253 bp, 15 predicted proteins | sample 4123metaG_FD_203122 | JGI IMG/M metagenome (GOLD analysis project Ga0265313, IMG submission 203122) | Rhizosphere microbial communities from Carex aquatilis grown in University of Washington, Seatle, WA, United States - 4-1-23 metaG | ecosystem: Host-associated > Plants > Roots > Rhizosphere >...
CGGGTTGATTGACCTTGATCGGCCCCAATCCGACCCGGATGGACACGCTTGGCTTGACGATGCCTATACAGAGCAGGCGGGCATGACCTTTTTGTTCGAGAGTGTGCCGATCGGGCGTTATCTGCTGGTTTTCAATCCTGACGGACCCCGATCAGGCGGGTTATTTGACCTCCCTTTGGAAAGTACGTATTACCCGCTGAATAGCACGCGCACAAACGCCAGGACTGTTGAGGTCAAATCAGGCGGCGTCCATCTGACAGGTATGGACCTGATTGCCGGAAAACGGGTCGAGTTCCGTCAGGTAGTAGTCCGAGTACGCTTTCCGGACGGCACACCGATGAAAACCGCCGAAATACATTGCACCGCCTTGCCGCACGAGGACGCTGGCTTTCCTTGCACAATTCAAAGGGCCCCACTCGTAAGCGAAAACGGCTCGGCTAAATTTCTGGCGCCCGTCAATCGCACGCTGCAGATCGAAGTGAAGGATCGGTATGGTCGCAATCTCACGAAGACCTACACCGCAATACACCAACCCGGCGCTTCTACCGTAACCCAGGAGTTTGTGGTTACGCCCTGATTCCAGACGAAGCCCAGCGTGGCCTCGCGCCCGCATCTTCCGTGTCGTTCAGCCTGAACATTCACCTTAGTACTTTGCCCAGTACTTCCGGGCAACTTCAATCGGTACTGTTAGCCGATTCCGAGCCTGCCACGGCGAATGCGATAAAGATTGCAGGCAGACGAATGCAAACCTCGGCCAAAATACACCGCAGAAGAGCCCCTAGAAAACCAGTCGGCAGGTCGTCGATTCGCCTCGAAATGCAGGACGCCATGGGCAAGCCGCGCCGCGTGTACGCCGGCCTTGTCGATGTCATCGAGGGCGGAATCGGCTTGGAGCTGATGACTCCGGTCGAGTCCGGCGCCATCGTGCTCGTGGGCGGCCAGTTGGGCCAGGATCGAACAGCGGACCATCTGAAAGCCGTGGTGCGATGGTGCACCGGCAAGATCGACGGCACCTTCCGCGCGGGCTTGGAATTCCTGGTTGCGCCGGAGCAGAAGAACCCGGCCAACGCGGATACGCTGGACTGCTATCGAACCATGCAGCTGAGCCCCGATGCCGACTCGACTACCATTTCTCGCGCCTATCGATTGCTCGCCTTGCGCTACCATCCCGACAACCTCGAAACCGGGAATAGCGAGATGTTCCTACGGCTTTCCGAGGCGTACCAGATCCTGAGCGATCCCCAAAAGCGCGCTAGCTACGATGTTCGCCGCCGCGATGCCCAGCGGCTTAGCCAGAAGATTTTCGATCGTGCCCCCGCGCCTGTAAAAGGAGGCCACTTCCGGCCTTCCGTCGGCTCTCTCAACGGCTGGGGCGCGGCGCTCCGAAGCATATAGGTCGGCTCACTGAGCTTTTGTCGTCCGGAGTAGGTTCCCTAGATCGTCGACCTTCTCATCCAGAAGATTCAACTTGCGCGCCAACCCTTGAATTTCGGACTCCGCCCGCCGGTTGACATCGAAATCCAGCTCGCCCCGCAGCCGGTCCTTGGTGTCCTGGCGATTCTGACTCATCATGATCACCGGAGCCTGGATGGCCGCCAGCATGGACAGAAACAGGTTGAGCAGAATAAACGGATACGGATCCCAGGCCTTCTTGTCCAGGAAGATATTGATCACGGTATAGATCACCAGCACAGCCCCAAACGTGATGATGAACGCCCAGGATCCGCCAAATCGAGCCACCGAATCGGCGATTTGCTCGCCCCAAGTTGTTTCGTCCTCGATCACCTCGTTCGGATTGCGACTGGCGCGCACCCTTACGAGCGCCTGCGCGGCGTGGAACTGGCGACCAAGTGTTGTGAGCAGATCCATTCCCGCATGGGGCTTCCGCTCCAGCAGAATCATGATGTCGTCCCTTGAAATTTCGAGACAGCTGCTCTCCTCCAGCGCAAATGCGGTCGTCTGGTGCTGGGTTTGTTCCAGCATCGAGGCAAAACCAAAGAACTCGCCTACGCCGGGCTCATCCACGACGACTTCCTGTTGATCTTCATCCACAGTGCTGACGCGCACTTTTCCGGAGACCAGGACGTAAGCCAACCCGCCTGGATCGCCCGCCTTGTAAACACGTTCGCGCGCCGCGAACGTCTTGAAATCGACTTGGCTGGCCAATACCGCCGTCTCGTCATCGTCCAGCAGAGCAAACAGCGGGACATTCTTCAGCAACTCCGGCTTGCACGCCATGAGGCCTCCTTAAGTAGAAGTAGATCGTATCAAATCTGTCTTCAAATCTAGTGAATTATTCCGCGAACGGGACCTTCTAGGGAGCGGGTTTACGGATAACGTCGGGGAAGTCCACCGCGAAGCCGATCTGGCCGCCGATCCGGGGACTCGCGATATACTTACCTCCGAGCACGCCGAAGCTCACACTCAGGCCGTTCCGGAGCGCGTATTGCCCACCGGCAAGGGCCTGGAATTGGCTTCTGCCCAGATCCCCGTTGTTGGTGTATCCGCCATAAATTTCGACGCCGAGCGTCAGCCGCGCCGTGAAATCGTGCAGGACCGAAAGACCTCCAGTGTAAACGTGACCGCGCGTGCTCTGAATGCCCAACACCCCCGTGCTGGAGTTGCCGGCAAACAAGTATCCGAGATTGACATTCATCCTGGTCTTCTCGGAAAGGGATTCTTGGGCGATGAGATTAAGCCAGTAATCCGTCAATCCCGAACCGAGTTGCTGGCTAGCGTCTCCAGTGGGATATTCGATATACAGGCTAGCTCCCAGAGCCGGGACGCGGGAGCCGTTAGCCTGCTTGTGAAACTCCCACTTAATTCCCAGATTAGTATCGCCTCCACCAGTGGAACCTGGCGTTCCGACAGCCCGGACGATGGCGAGGTATGGAGCATCGACATCCAGCTCCAGGTCGTGCGGCAGGCCATAGTTGAGCTTGTAGTTGGCGGTGTTTTGCTTCACGTTAGGGTACTGAAGCTGCAAAGCATCCAATTCATTGAAGAACTCGAAGTGCAATTTCCCTTTCTCCGTAACCGCTGGATCGTCGGTGTAGAAAGGGAGTTGAGCGAGCAGCGACTCCCCAATGGAGAGCGCACACACCAGCAGCAACAGAACTCGCGTGGGGGAATGCAAGGGCGAGCTTCCATAATAATCCCCACGCTCACCTTGATGCCGGTTCAACCTAGCGGGAGCTCGATCGTCTTTGTCTTTGTCGTTGTCTTTGTCCCCGCCGGCGAGGGCCGCAAGATTCGTCTCAGCTTCTTCCGGACCACCCGGTTCCACCAAATCACCGCGCCGGTCACCACCATGCCCGCGGGCGCGAGTCCGAAGAACGCCCAAATCGCCTTGGTCGTCTGGTCACACAGCCCAGGGCCCTTACAAGGAATCCCGATGCCGTTGATGCGTCCGAAATGCAAGTAGGCGAGCCAATAGATAACCTGATCGACGGTGCGCGACCTGGCGTTCGCATCCGTGAGAGGCTGGATACGGTCGGCCAGGTCTTGAAACACTTGGGGATTGCCGAGATAGGCCCCGCTGACCGCAAACAACAGGATGAACACCAGGGTCCAGAAGCCCATCATGCGGTGCAGGTCCCAAGTGAAGCGTTGCCACCCGACGTTTTTGTGAAGGGTCAGCCCTCTCCGCCACGTCTTGATCCCCGGCCACCAGACGACCATTCCCGTCAATGCGACGACAACCACCAGAAGCGCGCCGACGCCGTTGACCATGCGGCCCGTTTTCCCGGCGAGCAGATCGTCGTGTAACTCAATGAGTTTGGAAACCAGCCGGATGCCGAGCGGCACCGAATCGCCCAGATCCGCTCCCGTGTACGGATTAAGGAGGCGGTTTTTAATGCTGGTACGGCGGCCAAGAGAAATACTGACGGCTTGATCGGGCCTATGCACCAGACCGATGGCGAGCACCGAGTATCCGGGATACGCGCGTGTCGCGGCTGCCTTCAATTGCTCATCCGTTAATCGTGCGCCCGACTTGGCCACGATGATAGGGTCGGGGGTCGCGGCCCGGTAGAGCTCATTGCTGTAAACCAGAATGCTACCGGTCACGCTGACCATGAGCAAGTACAGGCCAATGCCGATGCCGCTCCACAAGTGCAGCTGGAAGGTCGCCTTGCGCAGCCACGCGCTGTGCGGTTCCCGAATCCATCGCTGCCAATAACTCATGACACGGCCGCGCGTAAATGCCGGGCAGCAGATTGCATAAGTTCACCAAATTCTATCGCAGCGGGATGTTGCGGGGAAGGGGTAACCGCACCGCCGGATTAGGATTGTGCCCGTTTAACGGCGCATCGGAACTTGAGACGGCAAAAGCAACTTCCGGATTGGCGACCATCCAGGAGTTGAGCGACTTCGCTCGACTCCACGGCGTTATTTCGCGGGGCAAGGAGGCCGGCCTCCCTGAGGTCAGGGACTGGGTTCCTAGTCCACAACCATCATTGTAGAATTAATGGCCGCGTCCCAGTGCCGCGAATTCCAGTGCTACTTCCAACGTCTCCATGAATTCCCGGACCTTGATTGGTTTGGTGAGGTAGCGGAAGAATCCGGCCTGCAAAGCCTTCTCGATGTCGCCAACCATGGCGTTTGCACTGAGGGCGACTACGGGGATGTGCGCGGTTGCCGGGTCTTTGCGAAGGATTTTGAGCGCTTCGATGCCGGTGATACCAGGAAGGTTGATGTCCATGAGGATCACATCAGGCCGATTGGCGCGCGCAAGCTCAACGCCCTCAAGTCCATCTCTGGCAGTCAGCAGGCCGATATTGGGACTGCGCGCGATGATCTGCTCGATCAGCTTCAGATTTGCGGGGTTGTCTTCCACATAAAGCAGGGTGCTGCGCACGGGCGCGCCGTGCCGAACCGGCACCTCCACACTGGCGGGGTGCGCCCCGTCTAATTCCAGTCGTGGTTCCGCAGCTGAATTGAGCTCGAACCAGAATACGCTTCCCGAACCGAGGGTGCTTTCCACGCCGATCACGCCTCCCATCAGTTCCACCAGCCGCTTGCTCATCACGAGGCCGATACCCGTACCTTCTTCCGCGCTCCGCTCCCGTCCGAGACGGTTGAACGGCTGAAACAGTTCCGGCAGCACATCCGGAAGCAATCCAGCGCCGGTGTCGCTAACGCTCACGCGAATGCGTTTCGGCGTACCCACGCTGGTGGACATCGCGCAATCCACGGCGACCGTTCCGTTCGGCCGGTTGTATTTGATTGCGTTGGAAAGAAGACTAATGAGAACCTGCTTCAGCCGGGTCCGGTCGGCGTTAGCAAAATACGGGAGGCCGGACTGTGGGAAGGTCATACTGATGCCGCGTTTTCGTCCCTGCGGCACGATCATGGCCTGGCATTCTCGCAGAACCTCGGTCAGGGAGGTCGGTTCCATTGACAGCGCCAGCTTACCGGACTCGATCTGGGAGAGATCGACGATTTCGTTGATCAGTTCCAGCAGATACCAGCCCGAGCGGAGAATCTGCTCAACACTGGCGCTCTGGGCAAGCGTTGGCGGCGGACTATCGGAGTCAATGAGCTGGGCGAAACCAAGGATCGTGTTGAGCGGTGCGCGGAGATCATGGCTTATGCCGGTCAGGAAATCGGCTTTCGCGAGGCTGGCCTTTTCCGCCGTAGCTCTGGCGCTCTCCAGCTCGATGTCTTTTTCCTGCAGCGCGCCCTCAAGGCGCTTTAGTTCGGTGACGTCGCGCGCGCTAAGGAATACGCCCTGAAGCCCGCTGTCACTGTCATGGAAGGTGGTCGCGGTGCAGGAGACCGCTGTTTCCTTGCCATCTCGTGCGTGCGCGGTGAGCTCATGGCTGGTGCCATCGCCTCCGTTCAACACTCGCTCGATGCCGGCCTTGGCCCGGTCCCCATCGGTGAAGTAATTCCTGAAAGGCGCGCCGATCAATTCGTCGCGGGAGGAGCCGATGAGGGTCTCCATCTGCTGGTTGACGTCGGTAATGATGCCGCGTGGGTCCGTGGTCATCAGCGCGTCAATGCTGAATTCGGTAAGAAAGCGGGCACGGAACTGCTGATCGCGCAGGCGCTGATTGAGCAGCTGTTGCTCGGCTTCCGCCTGCTTACGCGCAGTATTGTCGGTGCCGATCAACAGGTAGCCGATGATTCGGCTTTGTGCGTCGCGCAGGGCCGTAACCGATACGACCGCAGGAAATCGGCTCCCGTCCTTGCGGATGTATGTGAGTTCGTAGATGTCTTCGATGCCGCGCGAGGCTTTGAAGACCAGCGCCTCGAAGCCCGGCTCAATTGAAGTCGCCAGCTCCAGGCTGAGTGCCTGAGCGCGCGCGACCACCTCCTGAGGATCGGAGATGTCAGCGGGGGTGATTTTATCCACGACTTCGAGGGCTGTGTAGCCCAGCATGCGCTCGGCTCCGACGTTGAATAGCTGGATGACGCCTTTCTCGTCGGTGGCGATGCTGGAGAAATTGGCGCTGTTAAAGATTGCGTTCTGCAGCGCGCGGGTCTTGAGCAGAGCGGCTTTGCGTCGGACGTCCGTGACGGCATCCGCTGTGCCAGCGGTCTTCGCGGGCATGGCGGAACGGTCGTGCCTGGACATCTATTAGCCTCTGTCGGGTCTTCCAACCCTAAAGGGGCTCTGGGGCGACTTGTTGTTAAGGCACGAGTCGTGCCAAATGCGAATTGTATCGATTGGCGGGGTTCTTAGTCTTCTTGAGTGTCGATTGTGGGGAGGATGCCTCGATTTTGGCGATATATGGTCAGGCTGACGGCGGGCAATCACAGATGATGGCGGCCTCCGAACGTTCGGACGCGCCCCTTTAGCTCGGCCAGATCAAATGGTTCTCCGATGAAATCTTTGGCTTCAGGCTTCGAGCGCGCAGCTTGTCAATCGGCTCTGCTTGTGTCGTTGGCCTTGTAGATCTCACCCATTCCACCGGCCCCGATGGGCGCGAGAATTTCGTAATGGCCGAGCTTTGTGCCGGCAGAGAGCGGCAGAGGAGAGGTTCGGCTAAGTTTAGCCGATCAATGCGCGGATAGTGCCTGGATCACGGCGTATCCGGAAGTTTGTATCGCCGGCCATCTGCAAAAAGTAATGGACCAACCGGACGGAACTCGAATTCCCAGAACGCCTCTTCGGAGTCACATCTCCGGTTAGCCCACTTATCAAGATTTGGCCTTCAGGGCGCACCGTGGCGTCAGAGCGGTGAGTCTTGGTTCGAATCCGAATCCGATCGAGAAATGATGGGGCCTGCTATTGATGTGGATCCGCCGAGGCTGGTGCGGGCGCGGTTCCGGAGTCGCGCAACACGGCTTTGCCGTCGAGACCGAACACCAACAACTGAGGTTTGGACCGTGTGGTAATCGCTCCCGGGTTGGTGACGCCTTGGCTCTGCGTACCGCCCGAGCCTCCCATCAGCGCGATGTACTGCTTCCCGTCGATGGTGAACGTGATCGGCGGACCCATGCCGTTGTGCAGCCCGGTGGGTAGCTCGAAGATCTGTTCGCCCTTGTCCGCCGAGTATGCGATCAGGCGGCCATCCGGCGCGACCTGGAACAGCAGATTGCTCGCGGTGCTCAGCGTGCCGCCGAACCTGCTGTTGCCGACCGGTACACGCCAGCGGATCTCGTGTTTAGCCGGGTCATAAGCCACCAGCGTGCTGACATTTCCGCCGGGGAGCGGCTCCGGGCCAATGGCCGGTCCCGCGGGCTTCCGGGTCATTCCCTGCGTGTTGAGATTCAAACCCGTTTGGGCAGCTCCGCCCACGCGTGAGGCGTCCGGTTTGAAATCGTAATCCGCCGCGTAGGTGAACGTGTCCCAACCCCGGCTCGGAATATACACCAGACCGGTTTGAGGATCGTAGGACATGGGCGACCAACTGTGGGCACCGCCGCCACCGGGCGATACCGGGGTCGGATCCTTGCCGTACTTCACCTCGGTGTTGATGATGGGCCGTCCCGTCTTCTGATCGATCCCCTTCGCCCAGGTGACTCGTGAGAAGGGTTGCCCCGAGATGAACTCGCCCGTAATCCGGTCGAGCACGTAGAAGAAGCCGTTCTTGTTGGCCTGCATGATGACCTTGCGAGTCTTCCCACCGATGTTCAAATCCGCAAGGATCATCTGCTGCACGCTGTCGTAATCCCACTCGTCGCCGGGGACCATTTGGTAGTGCCACTTGAGCACGCCCGTATCCACGTTCACGGCCACGATGGAGGCTACGTACAGGTTGTCGCGGCCGCTGCTCGTGTCTTTGGTGCGAAGCGCGGTGGGCCAAGGCTCGGCATTGCCTGTGCCGACGTACACCAGTTCGCTTTCGGGGTCGTAGGATATCCCATCCCACACCGCTCCGCCGCCGCCGAGCTTCCACCACTGGCCCTCCCAAGTTGCGGCGGCCTTGCGCATGGCGTCCGACTCGAAACCCTTGGCGGGATCGCCGGGAACGGTGTAAAACTTCCAGACTTGGCGCCCGGTGTCGGCATCGTAGGCCGCGAAAAAGCCGCGCGTGGGACGGTCGCCGCCAGCCGTGCCAACGATCACTTTTCCCTTGGCGATGCGCGGTGCGATGGTCAGGGTCTGCTCGTCCTGCACATAAGAGACGCGAGTTTCCCACACGGGCTTGCCGGTCTCTGCGTCGAGCGCCACCAGGCGACCGTCGTTCACGGGAACGTAAACCTTGTTGTGATACAACGCCACACCGCGATTCACGATGCCGCAGCACATTTTGTCGCCGGTCGCTTTGCGATTGACTTCGGGATCCCAGCGCCACTTCTGCTGGCCGGTGCGCGCGTCCACGGCGAACACGATGCTCCAGTTGGTGACACCGAAAATCGTGTTATTCCATTCGAGCGGCGTGGCTTCCTGGTCGCCTCCGCCATCGCCGACTTCGTAGGACCACATCAGGCCGAGCCGCTTCACGTTAGACGCATCGATCTGCGTGAGCGGGCTAAAACGCGTCTCGCCCGGCGTGAGGCCGTAGCTCAGCCAGTCGCCCTCGGAGGCCGACTTCGCGGCATTCTTGAGCGCGGCATCGTCGACTCGCTTAGCTTGTCCGAAGGATATTCCGGACCACGTCAAAAATAGTGCCACCGCAAAGACGTAACGCATGGATCAACCCCTTCGAGGATCGAGTCTATCACGCCGCATCGCCGGTATCCCCTGGTTCGTCCGCGCTGCCAATGTTCCTCGCCCAAACCTTTGAATTGGAGCCCGCTCCGCAACCTCTCGAAATCGGATTCCGTGCCTTCTTGGGTTCGTTTTGTCGCTGCGTTTTCTGTGTTGATATAATCCTTGCGGGAATGCCCCGATCATTTCTTTCGCGGGTGTGGAAAGCCGTCAAGCCTCCACCTCCTCTTCCGGCGCGCCGCCGCCTCAATCGTGCTCAACGCCGCCTGATCCGCGTAACCTCTATCGTGCTAGCTCTCAGTGCCAGCACCTGGGCCGTCTACGCCTACATCGCCTCGGCTCCCGACCGCGCCAGCAGCCACTACCGGCAGGGAATGCACCTGTTGGGTCCCGGCGATTTCCAGGGCGCCGCCGCACAGTTCACCAAAGCCATCGCGATTTTCCCGGAATACGCCGACGCCTACCTGGGGCGCGGCAAAGCGCGGCAAGCGGCCGGCCAAAGTGAGGCTGCGCTCGCGGATTTCGAGAAAGCCATCGCCATGGATCCGACTCTGGAGATGGCCTACACCTCGCGCGGGATCATCGAGCTCTCCAAAGGCGATAGCCAGAAGGCTCTGGCGGACTTCACGCGGTCCGTTCATCTTCATCCCACATCGGACGCATATTATCAGCGCGGACTGACCTATCAGACGCTCGATCAGCCCACGCGCGCGGTAGCCGATTACGACGCGGCCATAGTGTACGATCCTGGTGCGCCGTATGTTTATCTGGCTCGAGCGAAAGCCAAGCGCGATGTGGGTGACCTCGCGGGCGCGCAGAAGGATCGGCAGACGGCAGAGGATCTGGAGAAGAAGCAATAAAAGATGTTCGTTCCGCTCACGCCCATCCGCTGCCTGCATCGCGCCGTGGATCTATTCGGATCCAAAGTCGGCGTGGTTTCTGGAGACCGCCAGTTCACCTACGCCGAGCTCGGACAGCGCGCCGAGCGGCTGGCGACGGGCTTGCAAAAGCTCGGCATCGCGGCGGGCGATCGCGTGGCCTACCTCAGCTACAACAACCACCAGTTGCTCGAAGGCTACTTCGGCGTGATCCAAGCCCGCGCGATCCTGATGCCGCTCAACGTCCGCCTTTCCGAACCGGAGCTCGCCGCGATTCTTCGTCACTCGGGCGCGATTATGGTGATCTTCGAGGACGACTTCGCGGATACCGTCCGAGTTCTGCGCCGGAGCTGCCCTGAAGTCAAACATTGGGTTGCCCATGAAGAGGTTGTCGGCCTGGGTTGTCCGAAGCGCGCGGACATTTTCTCGTACGACGAGATGGCCATCGCGGAACTCTTTTATACCAGCGGGAGCACCGGCGCGCCCAAGGGAGTGACTCTATCGCATCGCACGCTGTATCTGCACGCGCTGGCTGTGGCCCTGGAATATCGCGACCCGGAGCTCATGGTGGACCTGCACACCATCCCGCTGTATCACGCCAACGGATGGGGGCATCCACAAGCGTCCACCATGATGGGCATCAAGCAGGTGATGGTGCGGCGGTTCGAACCGGCGGAGGTGTTCCGCCTTGTGCAGGAACATAAGGCGACCAATATGTGCGTGGTACCGACCATGGCGAATGCCCTCATAAATTCTCCGGATCGCACCAAGTGGGATTTGTCCAGCCTGAAGACGATGAACATCGGCGGCGCGTCCAGCTCGCCGGAGCTTGTGGAACGCGTGGAACGTGCATTTCCAGGGTGCGAGTGCATGGGAGGCTATGGCCTCACCGAGACGTCTCCGGTGATCACCATGGTGCAACCGCTGGATGCGATCGGCTTGAGCGATCAGGAGCGCCACGAGCGCCTCGCCCTGACCGGCCGCGCTGTCGTGGGGGCGTCGATCCGAGTCGTCGATGCCAACCTTCGCGATGTGCCGCGCGACCGCAAGACCATCGGCGAAGTGATCGTGATGGGCGATCAGGTGATGGATGGCTATTTCGGCGATCCGGATGCCACGTCGGCCGCGATGAGCGGACCCTGGCTGCACACCGGCGACATGGCGGTGTGGGATGAGGACGGGTTTATCCAGATCGTCGACCGCAAGAAACAAATCATTATTTCCGGCGGCGAAAACATCTCCTCTTTGGAAGTGGAAGCGGCGATTTTTGCACATCCGGCGGTACTCGAGTGCGTCGTGGTAGCGGCGCCGGATCCTAAATGGGGCGAGGTTCCGGCGGCGATCGTTGTTCTAAGAGGGGGCGAGTCACTCACACTCGAAGATCTGCGGAGTTTCCTGCGAAAGCGACTGAGCAGGTTCAAGCTGCCCCGCATCGTCGAGTTTACGAGCGAACCTCTGCCCAAGACGGGAACCGGCAAGATCCGCAAGAACGAGCTGCGCGAGCGGTTTTGGGCTGGGACGGAAAGTGTCAAGCGGGTTCAGGGCTGATGGTTTTTGTACGTTTGGAGAATGTCGATGAGCTTGTCACGTTGCGGCTGTGGGAAGCGGGAACGCTTGGGATCACCGAAGGTGACGGGTTCATCGATGCGTTTTTTGAAGACGTAGAGGCTGCTTCGCGATTCGGTGAGCCGCAGGCGATTCAAGACGTAGACTGGGTCGCACGGACCCACGCGGCGTTTCCGCCGCTTTTGGTCGGCGAGAAATTCTTCGTCGCCGCGCCGTGGCGCACCGAGCCGACACCGCCAGGGAGAATACGTTTGGTGATCAATCCGGGAGCACAGTGCGGCACCGGCTATCATCGCTGCACGCAGTTGTGCCTGGAAGCGATGGAGAAGCTGATTCGTCCGGGCGATTCGGTTCTGGACGTAGGCAGCGGGTCGGGCATCTTGTCTATTGCGGCCAGGCTACTGGGAGCAGGCCGCGTCGTCTCTTGCGACATCGATCCCGATGCCGCTGGACCCCCTTGCTTTTTTGTTGGAAGCGTCGATGCGGTGCGATCGGGCTCGTTCGATGTGGTGGTCGCCAACATCAATGAAGACGTGATCGGTCCGATGCGCCCGGACTTCGAGCGCGTGGCGCGAGTGCGCATTCTTTCGGGCTTCCAGAACGACGATGGAGAGTGGGATTACGTCGTGATCTAGATAGGCTTCTCGGGCCACTTGTGCTTCGGATATCGCCGCGAGAGTTCCTTGCGGACTTGTGGATACAGCCGCTCCCAGAATCCAGCGAGGTCAGAAGTGACCTGTACGGGTCGGTGATTCGGAGCCAGAAGATGAATGACTACGGGTGCGCCCCCGATCCGCGGAGACTCGCGCATGCCGAAGAAGTCTTGGAGTCGCGATTCGATCCAGGGCGGCTTGCCGGGTTCGTAGTGAACCTTGACGTCGCGGCCTCCGGGCAGCTTGATTCGTTCCGGAGCCGCATGGCTCAGATGAGACGGACGAATTGCAGCAAGGATGTCGGCGGCTTCGAGTTCGGCGAAACTGGTTCTTCCCCCGCACTGCGCGACGAGCGCCGCGTCCACGTCGATTGTGATGCCTCCGAACGCCGCCCGCGAGCGCATCTGCTCGACAGCGTCGCGATCCGCGAATCGGCCGATACCGGCTTCGAGCGCCTTCTGCGCAAGGAGGCACGAAACGTCTTCACTGGGCCCGGCGGGCGCGCGCGTCTCTTCGATGACCAACTGGTCGTAGACCAGTGCAGTGACCTGCTCGACGCGCTCGGCCGTACGATTCCATTCGAGCGAGGTGCGCTCGATGGCGCGTTCGAGTAGCCATTCCGGCTCGATCGGCGCAGCCAGGCGAACTAGCGGGACACCATGCTCGCGGCGTTCCTCGATATCGACGGCTACCAAGAATTCCCAGCGGCAGTTGGGGAAACGCGCCGAGCCGCCGGCGGATAAGAGCAACTCGCCGTCGCGGCGATGGCGCGCGACGCGATCGGGAAACGCGGCGAGAATGCTTTGCAGAATCGCAGCGTCGCCTGCGTTTCGCGCATCGCGTCCCGAGATCCTCTTGCGGAGCTGATCGAAGACTCTCCGCGTCTGCGGCTGCCAGTCCGACTCAGCCAGCGCCAACAGATCGGACTTGCCGCGTTCGCCGGCACTGAGTACGGCAGCCACGGCACAGCCTTTCTCGGGGACGCCGCGGTGCTTCGCTTCAAGCACCAGTTTTGCGAGCCTTGGCGGCAACGGCAGCTCGGCCATCTCCGGCGTAACACCCAATCGGTCTAGCAGCGCGTCGGCCGCTGCGAGCGCGGCTTCCGGCGGTGGATCCAGCCAGCTAAGCTGCTTGATCTTCATGGCGCGCAGTTGCAGGACCAACTGAGAAAGCTCGCGGCGCAGGATCTCGGGGACATCCGCCGCCGCGCGGCGATGAAAGTCATCGGCTGAGTAGAGTCGGATCACGCGACCCGGAGCAGTGCGTCCCGCTCGGCCCGCGCGCTGTGTGGCCGATGCCTGGCTGATGCGGCGCACCTCGACTGATGGCAGTCCGGTCCAGGGCGAATCGGCGGCGACTCGAGCGAGGCCGCTGTCGATGACCGCCGTGACGCCTTCGATGGTCACCGAGCTTTCGGCAACGTTGGTGGATAAGATAACCTTCGGCCGGTCCGCGGGCGACACAGCGCGGTCCTGCTCGACCGGTGAAAGATCGCCGTGGAGGGGCATGACCAGCAGGCCCAACCGTGATGCCAACGGCTCGACGGCGCGCGCCGCACGCCGGATTTCGGCTGCGCCTGGAAGGAATACGAGCACGTCGCCGGTGAGTCCGCGAGCGATCAGGCGCTCGAGCGCGGCGGCTACCTGTTCCTCAAGAGGCGCGGGCGAGTGCGGCGTGTATTCGATCGCGAGATCGTACAGCTTGCCTTCCGATCGCAGGATTGGGCAGCCTCCGAGAAACTTGGCGATCGGCGCTGTATCCAGAGTCGCTGACATTACGATCAGCCTCTTGTTCGGGAGTCGTCGAAGCAGCGCCAACGCGAGGTCGGTGTCGAGATGCCGCTCATGGAATTCGTCCAGGATCACGGTGCCGACGCCGGCCAGAGTGGGATCGGACAACAATCGCCGCGTTAGCACACCCTCGGTCAGAAACCGCAAGCGCGTGCGAGGGCCGCTGACGTCCTCGAAACGCACCTGATAGCCGACGGTTTCTCCGACGCGCTCGCCGAGTTCGCTGGCTACACGTCGAGCGGCAAGTCGCGCGGCTAGTCTTCGCGGCTCAAGTACCAGCACTTCACCGCGCTCGCGATCAAGAAGAGAAGGAGGAACCCGAGTCGTCTTCCCTGCCCCCGGCGGCGCTTCGATGACGAGATGCCCGGAAGCCGGGATACGCGGCAACAGATCGTCGATCGGAAATCTCATTCCTCTGTCACGGCTCGAATCGTTTCCGGAGAGTTGCCTTCCAGGCGATTGTTGACGAAGATGTAAGCCGCTCGACGCTCCTCGCGCATGCGCTGAATGAGCCTGCGGAGCGACTCACGCGCCTCGGGATTCTCGTCGCGAATCTTATCGTAGGGCGCGAACCGCTGCACCGCGTCTTCGTACGCACGCCCTTGGCGCAGCAGCGCCCGAGCCACCGTGAAGTCCGTCGGGAACGCATCCGCCATCGCTATCTGCTCGGATAGCATAGGCATTTTAGTCCAGGCGTTCAGCACATGCGCCGCCCGGTGCTGGCGCAGGCACTCGAAATAGCGCGGCTGGAGATACTCGCGATTACGGACCTCGACGGCGTAGCGAAACGTCGGCGGTAGGGCACCCAAAAACGGATCGAGCCTTGCCGTGAATTCACGCGGACTCGCACCGCGCGCACCGAATTCGAAAATGAGCGCGGGAATGCGGGCGCGATACGGCTCCAGCGGGTCTAAGAATAGCGCGGCGACTGCGTCCGCGCTTAAGTACGACTCATTGACCATTCCGGCACGCGGCCCATAGCGGGCGTGTTTCGGAAACACCTCGACTGTTACTTCTTCCGGCACCTTGAGCACGAACTGCAATCCGGAAGGCGCGGAGCCGAACAGTTTCTTCCAGTACTCCGGCGACGGAAACTGGTAAAACGAAAAATCGCCGCAGACGATGGGGAATGTTTCGGCAAATTCCACCAGACACTCGGCTTCGAAGCGCTTCTGCGAGAACTTGCCGCGCGTTACGTATCGCTCGCGTGTATAGATCTGATCCAGCCAACCTGGATATTTCCACGAACTGGTCCCGATCCAGATATTCTCGTCCGCCAGCGTGCGCAGGCGTTTGGCCAGCGCGCCACGGTCAAAAGACGACGGCGGATCGAAGAGCGGAAGCGTCACCGCGCGCGTGCGGAACGGTTGTAGAACGGATCGGCGCCGGCTTCGATGATCCCGTCCGGCAGCAGCTTGATCATGACCGGAGCCGCGCCATTGTTGTAGCGCGACATAATCTCGACCCTGTGCCCTCGCTCGGCCAGAGCCGCCGCAACCGATTGCGGAATGCGCTCATCGAGCTTCAGATTCCCCAACTTCCAGGGGTGATCGTCGAAGCTCTCCACCAGATGTTCCGTCATAAAGCGCGGCGCCTCGATGGCGTTCTGCGCATTCATCCCGTAATCGATCACGTTCACCATCAACTGGAGCAAGGCTTGCTCCTGGTCATCTCCTCCAGGAGTGGAGAGCGCCAGGAACGGCTTCCCGTCGGGATGCATGACCAGCGTCGGGCTCAATGTGACCCGGGGGCGCTTGCCGCCCGCCAGATCGTTGGGATTTCCGGTAACCAGCACGAAGCTTTGCGCGCGCTGCGTCAGCGGGATGCCGGTATCGCCCGCGATCACGCTGGGCATCCATGCGCCCGAGGGCGTGGCGGAGAATACGATGCCTTCGCTATCCATGGTGTCGACGCAGGTGGTATCGTGCGCCTTCAGCACCTCGTCGACTTTGTACTGAGCCATGTCCGCCAGGGCTACGTGCTGTCCGGTTTTGCCGTCGATTGCTCCGGGCTCGAACTTCAGCGACGCCCGCTCCCCGATCTGCTTTCGGCGGCTGGCCGCGTAATCCCTGGTCAGCAGCGCCTGCAGGTTCCAGTGGTTGAACTTGGGGTCGCCGTAGTAAGTATCGCGGTCCGCGTACGCCAGCTTCAGGGCTTCCACGGTGCGGTGGATGTAATCGGCCGAATTGAACGCCGGGCGGCCATCGAAGCCGTCGATGATATTCAGCGTCTCGAGCATCGCCGGTCCCTGGCTCCAGAATCCGGACTTGTAGACGATGTATCCACGGAACGTTGTCGAAAGCGGCTCCTCCGGCGTGAGCTTGAATCCGGCCATGTCCTCATAGCGGAGCAACCCGCCGTTGGCCTTGCTGAACTCGCCGATCTTGCGGGCGACCTCGCCGCGATAGAAATGGTCGCGCACCGCGTCGATGCCGGCTTGGCGGCTGCCGCCCTTGGCCAGTGCCTTCTTCTCCGCGTCCACCATGCCTCGCAACGTGCGCGCCAGATCGGGCTGGCGAAAGATCTCGCCGATCGCGGGCGTGTGACCATTCGGCATGAAATGCGCCTTGGAGGACGGCCACAGATCGAAGAACGGCACCGCGGAAGCGAAACTGCGCGCGCGCATCTCGTCCACGGCGTAGCCGTCGGCCAATTCCAGGGCCGGCTCGATTATTTCGGTGAACGACTTTGTTCCGAACTCGCGCAGAGCCACCAGGCCCGATTCCACCATGCCTGGCACCAGCGCCGGCATCAATCCCGCGTCCGGAATGATGCCTCTCAGATGATCGCCCGGACCAAGCCGAAACGTGATGTCGCCTAGTTGGACGGGGCGCTTGCGGAACAGATCGGCGGAGGCCAACTTGGGCATCGGACCCACGCCCGCGATCGCGTAAACCTTGCCCGCCTTGGTGCGGATCAGGATGGGAGCTTCGCCGCCCATGCCGAAGTGCGAAAGCTCGGTGACGGAAGCCGCGAACATGGTGGCGATGCCCGCATCGACCGCAGTACCGCCCTGATCGTAGAGGCGCATTCCGGCGTTAGTGGCCCAATCGCTGCCGGCGGCGACCGCTCCGTGAGTACCGCGAACCGGCTGTCGCAAAGGTGGATCCGCGCGGCGGGTCTGCGCCTTGGCGATGGTGATTAAGCCCGTGGAGGCGATTAAGAACGATCTTCGATGCATGGGACTACTCGGCCTTCATTATAATGGTTTCGCGGTGGACCAAACTCCAGAAGCCTCCATAGATGCACGAGCCAAGGCGGCTTCCGAGAACGAACCCATGCTGTACTGTCCGGTGTGCAGCCGCCGTCTGACCGAGCGAAAATGCAAACTATTCTGCGAACAATGCGGCTACTACATGAGCTGCGCGGACTATTATTGACTCTATGAGCGACCTGGCCGATATTCTTGAGCGCTTCCGCCGCGGCGGCGAGCTGCTGGCGATGGCTACCACCGGAGCGGCCGGCCCGGAGCTCGACTTCAAGCCGGCCCCCGATAAGTGGAGCGTGCGCCAGATCGTGTGCCATCTGGCCGATTCGGAAGCCGTCGGCGTGATGCGCATCCGCCAGATCGCGGCCGAGGATAATCCCACTCTGCAAGGCTTCAACGGCGAACTGTGGGCGGACCGGCTGGATTACCAGCGTCGCAAGATTTCGCAGGCACTTGAGACTTTCCGCAAGCTGCGCACGGAGAACCACGAGCTGCTCAAGGCCATGCCGGAAGACGCGTTCTCGCGCACCGGCAACCATACCGAAAGCGGCCGGCTGACGCTGCTCGATCTGGTTAAGGGCAATGCCGAGCACGTGGAAGGACACGTTCAGCAGATCCAGCGCACGCGGGCGGCGTACAAAGAGCATCGCGCCAAGCAAGCCGCCCCGGCCCCCGTCCAGCCCTAACCGGTACCATATCTAAAAGTGACTCCTTGGACCCAGCGCGGCCTGATCGCGGTGGCTGTGGCATTTGTCGCCGCCGGCATGCTGTTTGTTCCGCGGCTGGGCATTGAAGCGGATGAGGCGATGGTGGCCAACGGCATCTACGACCACGGCCAGGCTTGGTATTCGTGGAAATTCGCCAATGCCGAAGTGCCCGTCATGCTGATCAGCTACCTGGGCGCCGTCAAAACCTGGTTTTACAAAGTCGTGTTCCTGTTCGCGGCGCCGCGGCCTATCGTGTTGCGGCTTCCCATGCTGCTTTTCGCCGCGGCATCGCTCTGGCTGTTCTTCGAGCTGCTGGACCGCACGATCGGCTATCGGGCCGCGTGGATCGGGACGCTGCTGCTGGCAACCGACACCAGCTATCTTTTGTTGAACACGGCGGACTATGGTCCGGTGACTCTGCAGTTCGTGTTTAAGCTAGCGGCACTGGTACTGCTGGTGCACTTTCACCAGCAAGGCAGCAAGAAGGATCTGGCCTGGGCGTTCTTCCTCTTAGGCCTGGGAATGTGGGACAAGGCGATCTTCGCGTGGGTGCTGTTCGGACTGGCGATTGCGGCGGTGGCCGTGTTCCCGCGGAACCTGCGGAAACATCTCAGCGGCGCGAACATCGCGATAGCCGGACTGGCAATGCTGGCAGGCGCGCTGCCCCTGGTGATCTACAACATCGCGCGACCCCTCGAGACGCTGCGGTCCAATGCGCACCTGAGCCAGATGGACCTGCCGCACAAGACCGACATTCTCGAACAGACCATGGACGGCTATGTGATGTTCGGGTTCCTGACCGCGGTGGAACCTGGACCGCACCCGGGCGAGCCCAAGCACTGGTATCAATCGCTGTCGCTCGCGATGAGCCGCTGGACCGGGCATCCGCGTCACAATGCCATGCTGTGGGCGGCGATCGCGTCAGTTCTAGCTTTTGCATTTCTATGGAAATGGCTTTGGAATTCCCAGGCGCGCGCACCGATTCTGTTCGGACTGATCGCCTGCGCGGCCACCTGGTTACCGATGGTCCTGACAGCGGGAGCGGGCGCCGCGGCACACCACGTGATCCTGCTCTGGCCGTTTCACCTGCTTCCCATCGCCGCGGTGCTGGCGCGGATTCCGGCAGCCCCGGCCGCGCTGGTGACCGCGCTGCTGTGCGGGTCGAATGTAGCCGTGACCAACCAGTACTACGCCGACCTGATCCGCAACGGGCCCGGCGTCCGCTGGACCGACGCGATGGATCCCCTGCAACGTTATTTGGAAAATATTCACGCCCGGCAGATCGTCGCTGCGGATTGGGGATTCATGGAGACCATGAACCTGCTGAGCAAGGGCGAGCTGCCGATGGCTTACGCCGACACCACCAGCGACCAGGCCATGAACGACCTGCTGCGCGATCCTCAGACCGTATTCGTCGCACACCCCCTGGGCCTCGCATATCGTCCCGAGGAGCGCGCCGCTTTGGAGAACGCGGCACGGCGGGAGAGTTACCAGGAAGAGCCACTCACTACCATTCACGATCGCAACGGGAGGCCGGCGTTTGACGTTTTCCGATTCAGAAAACTTCACCTGTAACATCTGCGGCGGCGCATGTAAGCGCCTTTCGGCGCCGCCCGGTCGAGAGGTTGCAAGCTGCTCGGGGTGCGGATCCACGGTCCGCTTACGGAGTCTGATTGCCCTGCTCTCGCGCGAAATCTTCGGCGTCGAGCTGGCGCTGCCCGATTTTCCAGTCCTCAAGGGCATCCGCGGCATCGGCATGAGCGATCCTCCGGAGCTGGCTGGGCGGCTGGCCGAAAAATTCGAGTACACCAACACCTTCTACCATCAGGAGCCACGTCTGGACGTGACGGATTCGTCTGAGGCACACTGGGCGGAACACGTGGGGCGGTATGACTTCATCGTTTCGAGCGAGGTTTTGGAACACGTTGCGCCGCCCGTGGAGAAGGCCTTCGTGAATCTGAACCGGATGCTCAAGCCGGATGGGCTGCTGCTGCTCACGGTCCCGTATCGGCTGGACGGGCGCACGGCCGAACACTTTCCCGAGCTTTACGAATACTCGATTGCGGCGCCAGGGGGGCGAGTAGTGCTGGTGAACCGCCGCCGCGATGGCTCCATTGAGGTGTTCGAGAACATTTCTTTTCATGGCGGCGAAGGAACCACTTTGGAAATGCGGGGGTTTTCGGAAACATCGCTCAAGGAGACCCTCGCCGACGCGGGCTTCGCCAGCACGCGCATCGGATGGGAAGATTTTCCGGAATTCGGAATTCTTCACGATGAGGCTTGGTCGCTTCCCTTGGCCGCCAGAAAAGGAACTTTTCGGCCGCCTTCGGCGGAAATCGCGCGGGCTT
>Ga0265313_10001704_pt1 | contig 20252 bp, 11 predicted proteins | sample 4123metaG_FD_203122 | JGI IMG/M metagenome (GOLD analysis project Ga0265313, IMG submission 203122) | Rhizosphere microbial communities from Carex aquatilis grown in University of Washington, Seatle, WA, United States - 4-1-23 metaG | ecosystem: Host-associated > Plants > Roots > Rhizosphere >...
CGAGACCATCGCGGCATGAAGATGCTCTCGGCAGCCCTCAGCAAGAAGCTGGAACAGGCACTTGCCCCAGCTGCCCAACTCGCGTAATTGTCCCGTGGAGCCGCCCTCGACTTTCAACAGTCAGAAGGACATCGCCAGTAGCGCATGAGCGACTCTTTGACGATTTGCGAGAGACTCCGCCGCGTGCGTTTGCGCACGAGAGCGACCTTCTGGGCGAGCACATCGTCCAGCCTGGCGTTGATTCGATTGGCCGCTCGCGCCGACATGGTGTCATACATTGTGTCTGACAACGGGCTCGGAATCAAGCGCGGCGGATGCGCAGGTTTCCCGGAGCGTCGCTAGCCTTGTCAACGGAGGGCGGGGAAATCCTCCTCGGTCGTCTACTTCGGCACGGTCATCGGGTTCGGGAAGTTGCCAGTCAGGAACAGGATCGAGTACACGCCCAGCGACTCTTGGAAGTAGTGGTCGTTTTGCACCGTGGTAGACACCGATTCTTCGATGGCCTCGCGGCGGATGTCATTGGTCGTTTCGTTGTCCGCATTGAAGCGGCTTACGTAGGGACACATGGCCAAATTGACCGTGTAGGAATTGTGGCCATAGGCCGGGTCACAATTGGTGACGGTTCCGTCGGTTCCGAGCTGGTGACAGATGGTCGAGAAGCGATTGGCATTCGGCTCAGGTGGATTCTTCTTGTAGAAGTTCGTGTAGAAGGTCTGGATGTTGTCCATCTTCGCCTGGATGCGCGACTTGGTATTGTAGTGGGGCGACGAGTTCGCAGCGTTCTCTGGCAGGTTTTTGTTGTCTCCAAACCAGGCTGCGTCGATGCCCAGCCGCCACAGGGCGCGGCCCCACTCGTAGGGCTCGCCGCCGCCGGAGCTGCACGGCTTGTCGATGTGGCCCTGGTCTCCCATGAGACCTGGGTGCACGCCGCTTTGGTCATAGCACTTCTCCACCATGTCCCAGACGGTCTCGGCAGTCTTGTACCAGAAGTCGTGGTACGACTGGCCGTTCGTGGCCTTGGCGTCGCTGCCGAGCTTGGCCGCGAGGAAGTCGCCGAACACGCGGAAGTATCCCGGCGGGTAATAGTCCATGTAGACAGTGTTGACCGTTGCAGGAGCGTAATCGCACTTGGTATCGGTGCAGTAGGATTTGTCCCAGCTATCTCCCGCCGTCGGATAGTTGAAGCCGTCGCCATATTTCGCGTTGATTTCGCACTCCATGCCCTTTAGCCATGCGACTGCGATGTCGTTGTAATCGTTCGGCCATTGCATCGCCGCATAGACGAGGCCCATGGCAATGTCGACGTCGCCGTCGAAGGCACTGTCATCCTTGCCGCCCTGGTCGACCGGGAGACATTGCGAGCTGTCTGTCCAAATCCAGCCCATCAGTGAACAGTACTTGCTTTCGGAGCGAAAGCGGCGGACGAAGGCCCACAGCTTGTCGACCAAGTCCTTGTCGCCGATGGCGGCGGCGATGGCCATACCGTAGCCCTGGCCCTCACTGACCGTTCCCTGGGGAATGTCGCTATAGACGCGAGCTGTTCCCGTCCCGCACGCATCGGCGTCGAAGCGGACCCAGTTCTTCTTCCACAGCTGGTAGCGCTCCCAGGTGAAGGCATTCAGGAGATCCTGCACCGTCGCCGCGTTGGGATAGATGTACGCCAGTGATCCGCCGTTGGGATAGGCGTAGTTGGTCTTCGAGTACGGGAACCATGCGCCGTTGCCGAAGCCGACGGTGACTGGCGTGGCAGGCGGCTTCGCTGCACAGGCGTCGTCGTTCCAGATGCCTGTCGCGGACCAGTCGCCGTTGGTCCCGTCGGGGTAGTAGTCGTAGACCATGAAGTTCGGTGGATCGACACTGCGGGGAATGTCGGGCTTGCCGTAGTACCAGCGGATCCAGTAATCCTTGGGCGTGGCCGGCAGCGGCCACGGCTGGACCGTGTTCCATTCGGGACTGTGCAGCTTGTCCACCGCACGCCAAGTGGTGGTCGCACTGAAAGCCGAATCAGGAACCGGACAGTTGAACCACGGTCGGTCTTGCTCGCGCTGGCAGATGACTTTCAGGGCATTGCCGGGTCCATTCACTTCCAGCTCCATCCACTTCGGCATGAGCGACGGCTTGGGGAAGAACGTGAACGTCTTTTGCCCGGCCCACAGATAACGGAAGTGCACCGTGTGGTAGCCAGAGGGCTGCTGCGGGTTGCAGGGGTCGACCGGGCCCGTTGCTCCGCCGCACTTGTCGTAGCCCGGTCCTGGGTTCGACGTATAGACGAAGTAGGTGTTGGTCTGCAGCGACCAGTCCATGCACTTCGTGGTGGACGCGATGGTATTGTCGGGGGCGCCAGCGTAGCCGATCCAATACTCGTTGACGGTGCGCACAGGCAGCTGAATGCTGTTCGTGTAGAGGTTCTTGGAGTCGTCGGGGTAGCGGAAGACGATCTTCGGCATGGTGCCGGTGGTCGGCCACGCGCTGTTGGGAATGAGTACGTAGTACCACGGACAATTGCTGTCCTGGAATTCGAGCACGGCGACCATCTCGCACGTCAGGCCGGTGACCTTGAGGCTCGACGGATAGGGCGGCACCGTGAAGCCCATCTTGGTGGCGAAATCGAGCGGGCAGGCCGAGCCGGGGTAGGGCGTCTTCGGATCGGTCGGGTCGTTCCACGGCCAGCGGAAGTGCACCTTGGTGTAGCCGCTGGGCACCGTCAGGTTGGGCGGCGTGCCCACGTCGCACGCCGGGTACTTCAGGGTCGTCGCATCCGAGGTCAGGTGAAAGGCGTTGTCGCCCACGGTGACCGGCGAAGCGGTGAAATCTTTGCGGATGTTGCTGTCATCGCCTTTGTATTCGATCCAAATGTCGCTGACGTTCTTGAAAGGCGACAGGTCGAAGTTGCCCGATTGGTCGCCGGTGGGACAAGCATCTGCGCCGACCGCCTTGACCAGGATCTTGGTAATGCTGGTAGCCAAGCAAACCGAGTAGTACGAGCAATTGGCGGCATCCTGCCGTGCGCCGTAGGTGGTCCAGTTACTGGGATCGATGACCTGCACCTCCATGGGCGGATTGGGCATCGTCTTCATGCTCGGGGGATCAATCGTGTTGGACCAGATGTCGCGCACGTGCACGCGCACCATGCCCGACGGACACTTGGGATTTTCGACCGTGGGAAGGTCGGGCGCCACATCGGGGTTGCTCTTGGCTGCGTCGGGCTTTGCATCGGGATTCCCGGCGGGCGGCGCGTCCGCTCCGCTGTCCGGCGAGTCGCCCAGCGAGACGGGGTCGCCGAAGACCGGGTCGCCCATGCTGGCGGCGGCGTCCTTCTTCGTGATCGGCGGCGGCGCCGCATCCGGCGCGTCGGTGAGCACGACCTCGGGATCTCCCGAATTGAGAAGGAGGTGGGAATTGCAGCTAACGAGCGCACCCACTAACCCGCAAGCGACCAGCCCGATGCGCGCGTACTTCCAGGTGTGACATCTCATGGCTTTAGTAAGGGACAAACTCCCTCGTCCTTTGTTGCCACATCATGCGCCAAACAGCTCAAGAATGCATGCATGTGGCGGCGAGCACAATTGCGCAGGATGGACTCGCTGCGGCTGATGGGCGATCCTTCGACCGTGCGTTACGAGCGCGGTCTACTCGCCAAGCAACTGGTTGGCGTTTGCCTGTTTTTCGGTGGTTGCCTGCCGCTCGGCAAAGCGCCCGCGGGACAGCACGTCGTGCACGATCGAACGCTGACCGGCGTTTTCCTAACCGCGTCCGAGCAGGAGGGCGCGTCCCATTTGCTTGCTACCGGGCCGACGCGGCCGCCCGCCAACGCCGCGCCAGACGAGCCGTCTACGGGCGGAATCGCAGTGGCAGACGTCTATGCATTCGCTTACGCGGACGCTCAATCGCATGTCGAATCGTTGTCTGGCCAGCAAGCCATCGTCGAGAATGTGGAGTTGCCCATGGGCGACCCAACAAGCTACGTCTTCGCGACGGACAGCCGGGGCCGTCTGGTGTTCGTCCAGCGCCGCGTCGATGGCGACTGGGACGACATTTGGCGTCTCGATCTTTCGACGGGGCAGTTGGATGACGTGGGTTTGAACGTGTGGATGGACAGCAGCCCCAGCTTCATTTTTTCGGCAGATCGCAGCCGCGTTTTTGCCGGTTCACCGGGCGATGACGTGGTGCTGGGCGATGGCACGAGCGATGCCCTTGGCTGGGTCAACCCACCAGCAGTCTTCGTCGGCAATGACCTTTACTACGTGTCGCCGGCCGCCTCCGCGACGGCTGCTTCGACTTCGCCGGCAACCGTCGTCGAACGCAGCCGACCAGGCGCAAAGCCGGAGATCGTTGCCTCGTCGTCGGGACGGCTTTCGCTGGACCCAGTTGTTGGCGAGCAAACGCCGCAGGTACTGCTTTCCCTCGTCACCGACGTGGGGCGCGCCCCCTTGGAGCTGCTCGATACGAGCACCCTCAAGAGTGCTCCGCTGCCAGCCTTCCAGGACCCAGTTCAGTACATGTCAGCCTCGAGCAACGGCTCCTGGTTGTTGTTCGTTACGCCGGGCGAAGGCGGGCAGGCGGCCACGACGGCGTTGGCGTACGTCCTATACAACTGGGTTTTCCAGGCTAGCTACCGGATCGTCGGTTCGGCCCCCAGCGCCAGCTTGGGCGTAGAAAGCCAATGGCGGCCCGGGCACGATGAGCTTTGGTTCGCGCTCGGCCCTTATGCGGCGTATTTCGGTGTCTGGGCGGCCGGAGTCTCGCCGACCTCCTATACGTCTGTGGTTGACAAGGGATGCCTCTCTACCTTTCCCTGGGCCGACGGAAGAAAGGCGGCGTTCACCAGCGACGGCGCCTTCGTCGTGCTCGTCGAGCATCAGCTCAAGGACAACGTGGGCATCACGACCTTTTCCATCGGCCCGGCTGACGACCTTGCGGCGCCGCGCACGGTGCTCAACCCCGAAGGTTTCGACCTGAAGAGTTTGTGGGAGACGCCGGATGGCCGAGCACTTGCGGGCGTCGGAGCGTGGAACTCGGATCGGCAGGACATCCTGCTCGTGGATCCCAGCGTCGGCTCATCTCGCCTCGTCGGTGCTGGCGGTCACGTAGTGGCGGTCGGCAAGACGCGCATGCTGGCCTTGCTCAACTGGGAAAGCGCGCGCCTGGCCGGCGACCTGATGCTCGTCGACTTGGCCACCGGCAGCCAGACGGTTCTCGCCGAGAGCGTGTACGCCGTGGCGCTCGATCCCGCGAGTTTTGCCGACGTCTCGCCGGACGCGGATCGGCTGGCGCCGGGCACGCGCGTGGCCTACCTGGTGCGCGACCGCTTGGAATCGCCCTACGACGGGCTCTGGGTGGCACGTCTCCCGTGAACGGCGCCCTGCTTTTCCTGATGGCGACGGCCATCGATGGCGGTACCGTCGATGACCGCACACCGATGGATGGCGGTGCGGTCGACGAACGACCGTCGGAGTCCGATGGCGCGCCTTCTCCGTCGGCGCTGGACGAGGCGCCCGCTCACTTGCGCGGTCGCGTTTTGGCCAAAGGCTCGCGCGGCGCTCTTCCGGGTGCCAGCCTTATCGTGAAGGGAGGCGACCAAGGTAATATTACCGAGACGAACGACCAAGGCGAATTTGATACGGTCGTGGATTGCGGTCCGCAAACCGTCGTCGTGCGGGCCACGGGCTACGACAGTCTTTCACTTACCTACGATGCATGTGCGAAAAGCGAATTTCTGCTTCTTCGACTGAGCCCACGACCCGACCTTCCCCTCTACGAGACCGTCGTGGTTGCCACCACCGACGAGCCCACACTGGATTTGCGCGGCCCGGAGCTGACCACGACACCCGGCGCGCTTGGCGATCCCTTTCGCACCATCGAATCGTTGCCTGGCGTGGCCACCGTCGCGTGGCCGGCGCCCATCTACGCCATTCGCGGCTCGAACCCCGGCAACACGGGCTACTTTCTCGATGACTTGCAGGTGCCGCTCTTGTTCCACCTGGCGCTTGGCCCGTCGGTGATTCACCCGCATTTTTTCGACAGCATGGCCTTCTATCCTGGCGGCTATCCCGCGCGCTACGGTCGCTACGTGGGCGGCGTGGTGGCGGCCGAGACGCGCGCCCCGCCCGAGGATCGCGTGCATGCCGAGGCAGACGTGCGGCTGTACGACGCCGGTGGCTTGTTATCGGTGCCTTTTCCCGATGGCAACGGCGGCGTGGCGGCGGGCTTCCGCTATTCGTACACCGGTGCCTTGCTTTCGCATCTGCAAAACGATCTGACGCTTTCTTATTGGGACTATCAGGTGCGTGCCGATCGGCGTGTGCGCCGCTGGCGCCTCTCGCTCTTGGCCTTCGGCTCGGGCGACAACCTGGCGTATCGCTACCATCCATCGAGCCCACCGCAGGACTACGTGCTGCGCTTTCATCGGGTCAGCTTGCGTGCAAGCACCTCGGTCGCGGGTGGCGAGCTCTCCCTTCGTCTTGCGTTCGGTGCCGACAGCAGCACGGCGCCCATTGTCGAGTCCTTTCCCATTCACGCCGACGCCTACAGCATCCTGCCGCGGGCCCGCTACACGCACGCGGGCCGGGAGGCGGACCTCGAGGTCGGCGTCGACGGCGAGGTCCAGTGGCTGCGGCCGAAGGTCGGCATGGATGAGGCAGGCGCCTCGGACCTAGCGCGGGATCGCGTTGCTCTGCTTGCGGCCGCCTACGTGGCGACGACGATTCGTGCAACGGATCGTCTGAGCCTGACGCCGGCGCTACGGCTCGACAGTTACGTGATAAGCGGAGCCGGGCGGGCCGACCTTGGGCCGCGTGTGGCAGCGCGCTTGCGCATCAGCGACAGCGAGTGGCTGACCGGCAGCGCGGGTCGCTTTTCCCAAGCGCCGAGCTTGTCGGTTCAAATCCCGGCGGCGGAAAACTTCGGCTTGGCGCTTTACGGTTTGCAGACGGCGTGGCAAGCGGCGCTCGGCCTTGGCAGCCGTCGGATTCCTGGCGTCGAGGCGGAAATCACCGGCTTCGTGCAACGCTATGTCCTGACCGATTTGCGAGATCCGACCCTGCTTCATCCCGATCCGCTGGCCAGCGACTTTCTGGTTCGGCGTGATGCTCGCTCGTACGGCATGGAGGTGATGCTGCGGCGACCGTCCACCGAGCGTCTACACGGCTGGATCGCGTATACGCTGTCGAAGAGCGAACGCGTTCTTGGCGGCGTGATTGGACCTTCGGACTGGGATCAGCGGCACATCCTGAATCTGGTGCTCGGCTATCGCATCGGCCGTTACGAGCTGGGCGCACGCGGCCACCTGAACAGCGGCCGGCCCGTGCTGGTGAGCGGCGGCCAAGCCGAAACGTTCGTGCGGCTGCCGGCCTTCTATCAGCTGGACTTGCGGGTCGAGCGGACGATTCTCTTCGACGCATTCACGTTGAACGTCTACGCCGAGCTGGTGAACACGACCCTGTCGCGCGAAGTGTACGGGCTCGATCGGCAAGACGACGGCACCCTGACCGAGCGCAGTCTGCGCATCGTGCTTCCGTCCATCGGCATTCGCGGCAGCCTGTAGAAGGCCAAGCAAGCTCTAGCCTTCCCATTGGGGACGAGGCAGCCAACTGGTATGTCGTGGGCGCAATCGCTGATACACTGGATGTGCTTACCAGCAGGCGCGTCGATTCTGACCGGTACACGAGACATGACAAGATCATCGGCACAGAGCAGCAACTGGGTGAACCAGCGTGTTCGCGAGGCATTGACGACCGGCTCGCACACGGAGCTGCTCAAGGCACTCGTGGAAGCCGTTCCAGGCAGTTGGTTCTTCACGCGTGTGGATGGCTCTTTCGCTTTCGTCAATCAAAGCGCCTGCACCATGCTCGGCTACAAGCGCGAGGAGCTCATGGCCCTGACGCTTTTCGATGTCGATGTGAACATGACGAGAGAAACCTGGAAGACGCTCCTTGCCCAGGGCACCTTCAGACCAGGCTCGATTCGTACCGTGCACCGCCGCAAAGACGGAACGATATTTCCCGTCGAGGCATTCGGCTCGCGCATCGTGCTCGGCGACGAGGACGTTTCTGTTTCCTACGCCGTTGATCTGTCCGAGGAAGCCCAGGCCCGGCGAGCACTGGTCGAGAAACAGTATCTCCTGCAATCCCTGCTGGACAGCGCACCGATCGTGGTTTGGTACGTCGACGGGGATGGACGTCTTCAACTTTCGGAAGGCAGTGCTTTGAGACTCGTGGGCCTGGCCCCCGGTCAAGTTGTCGGCAAGACAGTCGGGGAATTGTTCCCTTTGTTGAAAGAGGTGGTGGAGGCCACGGATCGCGCCCTGCAGGGACACTCGGTCGAGGGAATCGTCTCGGTTAACAACTGCGACTTCGAATATCGCTACGTTCCCAGGCGGGACGGTGAGGGCAAGATATTGGGAGCGACTGGGGTGGCCGTTGATATCACTGCTCGTCGTAGCGCCGAGCACGCCAATCTTCGGCTCATGAATGCTCTCGAGCAAACGGATGAATCCATTCTTCTTCTGGATCGACAAGGGCGAATCGAGTACGCGAACGCCGCGTTCGAGGGTGGCAGCTCCGGCGCCCACAAGGCCGAGACTCGAGGGCGACATTGGCCCGATCTGTTGCCGAATCGAAGCGGGGACCACGATCGTCTCGCTCTCGTGCAGGCTATCGCCAATGGCACATCCTGGCGTGGGGTCCTTCGAGGCGAGTTCGACGGACCGGACGAACAGGTCATTCTCGCGAGTCTTTCACCGCTACGAGACTCCGACGGGGGCTTAACGGGTTTCGTCGCCGGAGGGCGTGACATTACGGAGCAGACGCGAACCGAGGAGCGACTTCGGCAAATAGAAAAGATGGACGCCGTAGGCCAGCTCGCCGGAGGTGTCGCTCACGACTTCAACAACTTGCTTCAGGTCATCCTCGGCAACACGCAGCTTTGTCTGACGAATGGCAAATCGGATCAGGTACCAGCCTGGCTGCAGGAGATCAACGAGGCCGGAAAACGGGCCGCCACGCTCGTCAAACAGCTCCTCTCTTTCAGTCGGAATGTGGGTGAGCCCAAGAGTGTCGCACTCGATGGTCTGATCGACGGCATGCTGCCCTTGTTGCGACGACTTCTCGGAGAACATATCGACATTGAAGTCCAGCGAGGCAATGACAATTGCGCCGTCTGGGCCGATGAAAGCCAACTGGAGCAGATTGTCGTGAATCTGTGTGTCAACGCCCGCGATGCGATGCCGGAGGGCGGCCGGTTGCAGATCCACATCTCACAATGCTGTGTCACTTCTGGAGAGGTCTGTGCTCTTGGACTGTCCCGACCGGGCGACTATATTGCGCTCGACGTAACAGATACGGGCCGTGGTATGAGCGACGAGGTTCGTCGCCGTCTCTTCGAACCATTCTTCACCACCAAGGCGCCAGGCGCCGGCACGGGATTGGGCCTCGCGACTGTCTTCGCCATAGCCAAGCGCCATGGTGGCAGCATCCAAGCTCGATCGCAGGTCGGTCAAGGTAGCCGCTTTCGCGTGCTCTTGCCCCGCGGCGACCGGCCGCGCGACCTACCTGCGCCAAAGACACAGACGGCTCCGGTCTCGCCACGTCGCTTGCGCATCCTGCTTGCCGAAAATGAGCTTTCGGTGCTCAAGCTCGTCGAGCACTTCCTGGTAGCGACCGGTCATGACGTGGTCACGGTCCAAGATGGCGAAGCGGCTCTCGCGCGCATCAAGGCGGAGGGATCGGCGTTCGATTTGCTCGTCCTCGACGCCATCATGCCCCGGGTGAATGGCCCAGAAGTGTACCGGGCATTCCGGGTGGCGAGCGCCGCTCCGGTCCTGTTCGTAACCGGTCACGAGTTCAACGTGCTCGAGTCACTGCCGCCCGATCCGACCCGGGCATTGCTTCGCAAACCTTTCGGCGCCGCCGACCTTGCGACCGCGATAGCCAAGCTCTTCGACGGCAGTAACTGAATGGCTGTTACGAACCAGGAAATTCCGGGCTAGCATCTTATTGGACCGCTAATACCTCACCCACGGTGCCCAAGGCAAGGCACGTGGCGTATTGCTCGGCGAAGCCCAGCGGTTGGCGGCGGTGCAACACTGGCGCTCCCATGTAGAATTGGCCACATTCCGCCGATGATCCGGACATGTTGGTTGCCGAATGGATGAGCCGCGATCTCGCGACGGTGACGCCCGACGAGAGCATCTCGACGGCGGCCCGGCTGCTCGGCAAGCGGCGCATTCGCCAAGTTCCGGTGGTCGGGGCCGACAACGTGCTGTGCGGCCTGGTCACGAAGAGTGACCTTTTGCGCGCGTGTCCGCCGGATCTAAATCCATTTTCGCTCATCGGCTCCATCGAGCTTCCTCGGCCGGTGCGCGAGATCATGACCAAAGAACCCATCACGACCAGGCAGGATTCGCCCCTGGAGGAGGCCGCGCATCAGCTCATCGAGTGTCGCATCAATGCGCTGCCCGTGATCGCGTCCAACCTTCAACTGATCGGTATTCTCACCGGCTCGGACATTTGCCGTGCGCTGCTGGCGGCGCTCGGTGCTGGCTCGCTCGGAGTGCGTATCACTTTTGACATCAAAGCGAATGAAGATGTTTTCGGCCTGCTCACGGCGCTCGCCAGCAAGCACGACGCTCGTCTGCAAAGCGTAACCAACTTCGAGCACGACGGTCGGCATACAGCCATCGTGCGCCTCGAGGAGGAGCGCGTGGGCCTGGTCGACGAGCTTTGGCAGACTGGCCACTCGGTCTCCAGCGTGGCGCGGTTCAAGTAGCAACATCCGGCGCCCGCTCCTTGGCGTCGTAGAGGTCGCAACCAAGGAGAAAACATGCGTTACAAACTTCTGGGGAAGAGCGGGCTACGCGTTTCGGAATTGTGCCTGGGTGCCATGACCTTCGGCGAGGACTGGGGCTGGGGCGCATCGAAGGAAGAATCCGCCAAAGTGTTTCAGGCGTACGTCGAGGCGGGCGGCAATTTCATCGACACAGCCAACCACTACACCGGCGGCAGCAGCGAGCGGATCGTCGGGGAATTGATTCGCGGTCGGCGTCCCGAGTTCGTCTTGGCAACCAAGTACACCCTGAACCCGCGCGTAAAAGATCCGAACGGCGGCGGCAATCACCGCAAGAGCTTGGTGCAATCTCTGGAAGCGAGCCTCAAGCGGTTGGGGACCGACTACATCGATCTGTACTGGGTGCACGCCTGGGATTTCATGACCCCTGTCGAGGAAGTCATGCGTGCGCTCGACGATGTCGTCCGTGCCGGCAAAGTTCCTTTTGCCCATGGCGCACGCCTTCGATATCGCCGTCACGACCTGGGGCGCGCTCGGCGCGGGCGTGCTGAGCGGCAAATACAAGAAGGGTCAGCCGCATCCCAAGGGCAATCGCCTGACCGAGGTTGGCAGCTGGGGAGCCAACGTTCTTTCCGACCGCAACCTGACCATCGCCGAGGTCGTGCAGGGCATCGCGAGCGACCTCGGCAAGACGCCGTCGCAAATCGCGATCGCGTGGGTGCTCGCGCAGCGTGCGCGCGCGAATATCGTTCCCATCTTGGGAGCGCGACGGCTCGAGCAAGTCAATGACAACTTGGCGGGGCTCGACGTGACGCTGTCGCCGGCGCACCTGGCGCAGCTGCAAGAAGCAAGCAGGATCCAGCTCGGCTTTCCGCACGATTTCTTGGCAGAAGCGCGCTGGTTGGTCTTCGGCGAGACGTTTCCGCTCATCGACAACCACCGGGCGTAAGGGCTACTGCCCCACGCTATCGCTTATGGCCGGGCGGCGATGTGGACGTCTTTGATGGCTTCGCGGAAGCGCAGCTCGAGCTCCTTGACTTGCAGATCCGCCTCGATGAGGCGTTTGGCGACGACGTCGAGGCGGGCGGACGCCTTGGCCAACCGAGCGGTGAGCGCCTTGCGTAGATCGTCCGCAGCTTTGTTCTTCTCGATGGCCTTGATGTTGTCGCGGGTTTCTTCGGTGGAACGTGCGAGCTCTTCCTGTTCGCCGCGCAGGCGGCCCATTTCATCCGCGATCTTCTTCCAATCGTTGCGAAGCGCGAAGGCGGACTTCAGTGCGGCCGCGCCGGCGCGGTCGGCGTCGGACGCCGCGAGATAGCCTTTGACCGCCTCCTCCGCCAGCGGCGAAAGCCAGTCGACGGCTTGTTGCTGTCCTTGGCGCTCGTCGAGCGTGACCGTGGCCGTGGACTGCGGCCCGACCTGGACCGGAACCAGCGCGCTGCCCGTGCCCATGTTGTCTTCCGTGTCTTTGGGCGGACTGAGCAGTTTGCTCCCCGGCTGGCGCGGATGCTTGAGCCACAGCTTCGACGGCCGGGAATTACCGCTCTTGACCGTGTAGCGCGTGCGCGGTCCAACCTGACGTTTGATGACGAGCTGGCTCATCTCGACCTGGTGAAGGGTGGCGCCTTCCTGGATGTATTCGACATTGCGCTCGACGGCCAGGCTCTGCTCCATCGCGAATGGAACCGTTGCGCTGGCCCCGGCGGGCAAGCCGTCGATCACGCCCTGGCCGAGGAAGCCGCCTTCGCCGAAAAAGGCCAACGGCCCGCGTTCGAGCAAGCCGCCGGTCTGGTTGGTGAAACGTGCCACCCGGAAGGGATGTGCGGCGGAATCGGGCACGCCCGGATCGGGCGCGAACAGAAAAGAGGACTCGCCCGGTACTTCTTTGTCGAGCAGGAGCAGCATGGTGGCGCTGCCGTTTGGCACGGTGACGGGCTCGGGCAGCTCGTAGCGCGTGGCCCCGCCGGTGACGGCAACGGCGGCCAAGGCGGCCAGGTTACGCGCGCGGGAGGGTGTCGCGGCACCCATGGGCGCGGGCATCTGCATCGCCCGGTTGGTCACGGGTTTGCCGGCGAGACGGCCTTGGCGCGCCATCTTCTTTTCAGGCACCGCCGCGGATTTGGCCATGGGAGCCGAAGCGACTTGGTCCATTTCCATTTCCTCGGCAGGTACGGGCGCTGCGGGGGCAGGCGGCGCGATTCCCAAACTCGTCTCCGACTGGGGAACAACCGCGATCACGTCGCTGCCATCCGCCAGCACTGGCCGCCCAGGAATCACCGGCTTTTCAAGCTGTGTCTGCAGCGCCAACGGCGCATCGGCAACCACCGTCAGTCGCGTGCTTTTCCAATCCTCGCCCGACAGGTTCTGCACGATGCCCCACACCTGCAAGCGCACCTTGTCCTTGTCGAGCACCAGACGGTACGACGGGCGCCACACCGGCGCTTCGGCAATGTAACCCACGGCCAGGTCGTGCTCGTTTCCATCGAGCTCCATGACGACCCTTTCGAGGTTCTTCTTGGGATCGCTCGATGGTTTCTTGTCGCCCGGTTTTTCGCCCATAGGCGCTGGCGGCGGAGGCGTGGGCTCGATGGTCTCTTCCCGGTGAAGCGGGAACGAAGCCGCGCGCACCGAGCTGCCACCTTTTTCCATCACGGCGAAGCTGGCGAGAAAATCGCCCACTTCGTCACCGCGCACGCGGAAGGTCACGCGGTTGCCCGTTACCCGGCCTTCCCGTTCGAAGTAGGCGACGCCGTTTCGGTAAATGACCACGCGCCGAAGCGCTAGGGTGTCCGATTCGACGGGCGCTGAGGTGGCGCACGAAGTGCACAGCAGGAGCGCAAGCAAGATGGAGGCTTTCATGCGCAGGATCTTCAGCGACTTGCGCACGATGCGCAAGAGTTGGCCGGCTCCGCACGCGCCGAAGCACGGTCTGCTAGGATAGTCGATGAAAGTCTCCGTATGAACGTCGGCTATCTCATCAATCAGTATCCACGCGTCAGTCATAGCTTTGTCCGTCGAGAAATGGTCGCTCTGGAGCAGCTCGGGACGACGGTGCACCGCTTTTCGATTCGGCCCTGTCGGGACGAGCTGGCCGATGCGCGCGATGGCGCCGAGTTGCCCAAGACCGCCGTCATCTTGAGCGGCGCCATACGTATCCTGGCCGCAACCTTCGTCGTGTTTCTGCAAAGTCCCGGTCGCTTTGGGCGGGCTTTGCGCGAAGCCTTGCGTCTTTCGCGGCGCTCGGATCGTGGGTTGGTTGCCCATCTCGCCTATTTGGCCGAAGCCTGCGTCCTGCTCAAAGAGCTGCGTCGGCGCAACGTTCAGCACCTCCATGCGCACTTTGGGACCAACCCCGCGGCCGTGGCGCTTCTGTGCCGCTTGCTTGGTGGACCGCCCTACAGCTTCACCGTCCACGGTCCCGAGGAGTTCGACAAAGCGCCGCTCTTGGCGCTCGACCGCAAAATCGCGCACGCGAAATTCGTGGTCGCCATCAGCGCCTTCGGGCGCAGCCAACTGCTGCGGTTGTTGCCTGCGGCGGAATGGAAAAAGATCGAAGTCGTGCACTGCGGCCTCGATGCCGAGCTGCTGAATACGGCACCGCAACCGATTCCCGACCTTCCACGTCTGGTTTGCGTCGGTCGGCTCAGCGAGCAAAAGGGGCACGGGATTTTGCTCGAGGCAGCGGCAATCGTGGCCAAGGACGGCATCGCCTTCGAGCTGGTCCTGGTTGGCGGCGGCGAATTGCGCGAGCCGCTGGAGAAGCGGGCGCGCGAGCTCGGCGTCGACGGTCGTCTTCGCATCACCGGCTACGTCAGCCAGGAGCGCGTCGTCGATGAACTGCGGGCGGCGCGGGCTCTGGTGCTGCCCAGCTTCGGCGAAGGACTGCCGGTGGTGATCATGGAGGCCTACGCCGTGGGCCGTCCGGTCTTGAGCACGTACGTCGCGGGCATTCCCGAATTGGTCGAAGCGGGCGCGAGCGGCTGGCTGGTGCCCGCAGGCGCGGCGGATGCCTTGGCGGCCGCGATGGAAAGCGTGCTGGCGAGCCCATTGCCGAAACTCGAGGCCATGGCGGCCCGGGGGCGGGACAAAGTTCGCCAGCAGCACGACGTGGTGGCGAGCGCCAAGCGTCTTCTTCAGCTTTTCGGTGCGGCATGACGGTCGTAGCGATTTCGCTCATGGCCTTGGCCATGCTGGGCGCCGCGCCGACCGCGTTGCTATTCATCGAGTGCCTGCTCGGCGCGCGATCGGTTCGGGTCCTACGATCCAAGCAGGAATCCGACGCCCTGTCGGCTGCTCGGCGTCCGCGCATCGCCGTAGTGGTTCCGGCCCACGACGAGAGCAGCATCATCGCGGCGACGGTGGAGCATTTGCGCGGCCAGCTCGTCGCGGGCGACGTTCTTCTGGTGGTGGCCGACAACTGCGAAGACGACACGGCCGCACTGGCGAGAGGCGCGGGTGCGATTGCGATCGAGCGCAACGCTACCGAGCAGCGAGGGAAAGGGTACGCGCTGTCATTCGCCACGGACTACCTCAAGACGAACGGCGCGCCCGACGTGGTGGTCGTCGTCGACGCCGACTGCCGGGTTTCCGAGGGCGGTGTGGCGAAGTTGGCAGCGCAAGCGGCGCTGTGGCGCCGGCCGGTGCAAGCGGACTACACCTTGCTGGTCGCTCCCGAGGCACGTCCAGCCGCGCGCATGTCGGCGTTTGCCTTTCGCGTGCGCAACCGTGCGCGGCCGCGCGGACTGCAGCGATTAGGCGGTTCTGTGCATCTCGGTGGCACCGGCATGGCCTTTCCGTGGGACATCTTCGTGGCGGCGCCCTCCATGCGTGGTCATATTACCGAGGATCTGGCGCTCGGGGTCGAGCTGACCCTGAAAGGTCACGGTCCGGCGCTGTGCTCCCAGGTGCAGGTCACGAGCGATGTGGCGCCGTCGCAAGCCGGCCAGACGGGACAACGGCGGCGCTGGGAATCTGGACACTTGCAGACGCTCGCCCATTACGTGCCGAGGCTGCTCGCGCGGGCGCTGGTGCGGGCGCGGCCGCGCCTGCTGCTTTCGGCGTGCGACCTCGGGATTCCCCCGTTGGCTCTGCACGTGAGCCTGGTTGGCGCCGGCGCCTTGGCGAGTGGCCTCGCAGCTGCCCTCGGCGCGTCGGCTTGGCCGCTCCTGCTGTTTGGCGCTGAGCTCGTCGCTACTGCTGCGAGCGTGTTTATCGCCTGGCTGGCGGTGGGGCGAGACATCCTGGGCGCGAGCGACTGGCTGACCCTTCCCGGTTACGTCCTTGCCAAGATTCCGCATTATCTACGGCTGGCTGGCCGCAAGCACGACCTCCATTGGAACAAGACCGAGCGCAAGACGTGAAGACTTTGCAAGATTCCATCCTGGTCAATAATGGTAGCCGATGACACCTGAAGCGCCGTCCGTCGCCGCCGACGCCGAGACGAAGTCGCAGCATCTCGGCTCGACCGCCGTCAATGCGGGCGCGTGGATTCTCATTGGGCTCGGTACCATGCAAGTACTGCGGGTGCTGAGCAACGTCGTGCTGACTCGACTGCTTTTCGTCGAGGCGTTCGGTCTCATGCAGCTCGTGACGGCGGTGATGGTGGGCCTGCACCTCTTTACCGACGTCGGCATCGGGCCGAGCGTGGTGCAGAGCGCCCACGGCAACGATCCCGATTTCTTGGATACAGCGTTCACCGTGCAGGTGATCCGTGGAGCGCTTCTTTGCCTCATCGGCACCGCGGTTGCCTACCCCTTTTCGCGCTACTACCACGAGCCGCGTCTCTTCCCTCTGCTCATCGGCGTGAACCTGTCGTCCTTCATCGGCGCGCTGCAGTCGACCAAGTGGTTCACCGAAGGCCGCCGGTTGGCGTTGCGGCGGCTGACGATGCTTGAGGTCGGCATTCAATTTTCCAGCCTGGTGGCCACCCTGACCGTCGTGTACTTCACCCGCAGCGTGTACGCCTTGCTGGCCGGCAACCTGGTCAGCGACAGTGTGCACGCCTTCGCGAGCCACTACCTTTTGCCGGGACACCGCAACCGTCTGCGCATCGTCCGCTCGCACTTGCGTGGCATGCTTCGTTTCGGGCGCTGGATCTTCCTTTCCACGCTGCTCACCTTTGTCGTGGGACAGGCCGATCGCTTGGTCTTTGGCAAGCTGGTTCCGCTCGCCATGCTCGGCATTTACGGCATCGCCTCGAATGTGTCGGCGATGGGGCCGCAGACGCTCGCGACCATCATCGACCGGCTCATGTTTCCCATGCTGGCCAAAGTACACAACGAAGAGAACCGTTTGGCGCCGGCCTTCGTGCGGGCCCGTCGGCCGATTCTCGTGCTCGCCGGTTTTGCCTTGGCGGGCTTCATCGGTGGCGGACAGGAGGCCATTCGACTGATGTACGATCCTCGCTATCATGCGGCCGGCTGGATCGTGCAGGTGCTATCGGTTGGCGCTTGGTTCGGTACGCTCGACTTCATCAATACGCGTGGTTTGCTTGCGCGCGGCGATTCGCAATGGCTGGCCGCCTCGGGGCTCGGCAAGCTGTGCGGGATGCTTCTTCTCATTCCCGTAGGTTATATGACCTTCGGCTTTCGAGGGGCCGTGGTCGGCTTTGCGGCATCCGAGCTCGGCCGCTACGTCGTGAGTTGCTGGGCGGCCCAGCGTAAGGGCTTGCTGGCCTTCGGCGACGATACGCGTTTCGGCGCTCTCATGTTGCTGGCGAGTGCGCTGGCCTACGGCGCGGTCGTGCTCGTCAAGCGATCCGTCACCAGCAATGCCGCCGTCGGCTCGCTGACCGTGTTCCTGGTGGTGCTGGCGGTCTATTCGCCCACGTTGCGTGGCCTGTTCCGCGACCTGCGCGCTATGCGCTCTGCCGCGAAGGCGTCCGCAGCGGCCGTCGTGCCCAACGTAGCGCCCGGCCCCGAAGCGTAGCCGCTCGATTCAGGCGGCGAGTACGGACACCGAGAAGCGCTTATCCAGGGCATCCAACAAAGGGGTCGATACGGGATCGACGCACTTGCGTGTAAAGAGGGCCGGGGAGCTCAAGAGGCGTTCCAGATCCGTCAGATCCATGGTCTTCGGGCGCGGTTTGCCGCCGATCACGACCCACTCGATGAAATGAACGCCCCGTTCGGGACGGGCGATGAAGGCGGGCACGTCGCTCGCCGATTCGAAGTCGTGGGAAATGGGGAACGAGGAGCTCTTGACGATGGAATGAAAGAAGATCTCGTCCGGCGCGAAGGTGTGGCGGTGGAAATCCAGATAGTCGGGATTTCGCTGCACGAAGGAGAGAATGAAGTCGACGCAGTCCCCTGAGAGCGCCCACCATTGCGCCCCCCAATAGAGCGGGATCTTGCAAGTGACTGCTCTTGGGATTCGAATCCGCTGGACCAGCTTTCGAATCAAGCTAATCCGGGTGCCGGGAAAATCCATGAAGTGGGCGAAACGCACGTGCCGAAGGTGCCAGGCTCCGGTGACGAGACGAGTATCGATCCCCATGAATTCCTTGTCGCTGGCGAGCGCGGCTTGGATGGTTCTTGAATCCTTGATGGGATAGTCCATTCCACTCAGCAGGCAAAAGCGCGCGCGCCCGGGCACCTGCGCGCGGGCTCGTCGCAGGAGATTGAGGGTTGCTTGCACCATGCTGAACCCGGCCCAAAAGACCGGGATGCGATCGTCGCCATCGAGAAACTCGACGTGCTTGAGGCCTGCAGCAGCCTGGCGAAAAGGCACGAGCGGGCGTGAACCATCGACATGGACGAAGATACGAGGAGACGTTCCCTCGAGCGACCGCAGCAGTCGGGCTAGCTGGGATGGATTCTGGTGTGCGAGGACCAGAAAGACCAATTGCACGGGTGGGGGATCGCTCGACTCTGAAGCTTGAAACATAGTCTGCTACTGCTTTCTTTCCGGATCGGCAGCAGTGACCCAGAATGTTAGTACTTCCGGTAGCTCAGCCTGCCAACAGCCAAGCATACAGAGAATGTTACAGGAAACACCCGTTGGTGGCGATGCCCGGCGGCGTAAAATCACACGCCGGCAGGTGTATTGGCGTGATGACCCGCCTTGACGTTAAACGCTGTCGTTCAGCGTTCTGTGTCGCGCGGGCGCTTGCCTAGTGGGACGATCCTTCCGCAAGCGTATCGACGACGGCGCGGTACTTCGTGCGCCTGCGGTCGAGGAGGTTCTCGACATTCGCCCACGGATCTCTCGGTCCAATCCAGCCCCAGCAATTGAAGACGGTTCCACCTGCGGCTTGAAACTCGGAAAAGAGTCGTCGGTAGAGGGTGTACATCGCCGGCTGCTCGGTCATTTCGAAAAGTAGGTCTCTAATGGCAGGGTCCTCGCTGCCGAACGCCGTCCCGCCCTCGTACGCGTAAAGCTCCAAATGGCGCTCGGCAGCCAGATCTTGAAACACGCCAAAAGACTCGATGGCGTGATTCAGACTCTCGCTCTTGGGTCCTACCGCCGGTTCGCCCTCGCTCGTGCGGATCTCGATAATATCACCGAATTCGAGCTGCCGCAGGCCGCGCTCGATGGCGTATGCCTTGCCTTTGGCCAGCCACGTGTGCAGCACCGGCTGATTGATCTTCTCCTGCAATTCACCGCTGAAGTAGCCAGTGATGGCGATGGCATCGGCGACCGTGTGGCAGGGCTTGTTGGCGCTATCCAGCGCGACCCAGCGCGGACAATCAAGCGATGCGGAGGCGACGTCGGGCCAGCCGGTTTGCGGAGCGATCACGATGCGCAACCGCTTTTCCTGTCCCGCAAAGACGTGCCGCCAAATCTCACCCATCTTGGAGGCGCGCATTCCCATGTACTGTAGCCACGCGGTGCCTTCGTCGGGCCAGAGGCCGCGTCCCTGGCGATTGGCATAGTCGGCTTGGGGAAAGCCCCAGTTCCACACTTCGTTGGAATACTCGACGGTAGCGCGCAGGCCCGGCGCCAAGCGATCGCGCACGTAGGTCGCAAATTGGGTCAGCCACTCGTCCGTGTAGCGGTAGGGCATGTTGAAATGCGGGTTGGCGCCGGTCTTGTTCGCCAGCGCTACCAGAACTTCGACGGGGTAGCCGCCGATTCGCGAGCCCTGCTTGGGATCCGTCGGGTCGATGGCTTGGCCGCACCAGTGGAAGTAGTCAACGCGCGGCCGCTCGGACCACAGGGCGTCTCGCTTTTCCTCGACGTTACTTTGCATCCAGTCCATGAAGCGTACCGAGCGGAACGGCTTCAAATAGTCGAGCATGTCGGGATTGAAGATTTCGCCCTTGGCGAGGAGGGGCTCGCGATCCTGGCGAAAGATTCGGATGTTGCGCAGGTACTTGCCGTTGCCGTTCGGGTCGGTCTTGACGATGCGAACGTATTTGGCACCGGGCTGAAAGACGAAGGTGGCTAGGCGCTTGGCCTTGTCGACCGAGACGGGCGAAAAGCCGAAGAAGTCGAGCTCGCCTTCGCCTTCCCACGTGATCGCAAAAGTC
>Ga0265313_10001705_pt1 | contig 20248 bp, 16 predicted proteins | sample 4123metaG_FD_203122 | JGI IMG/M metagenome (GOLD analysis project Ga0265313, IMG submission 203122) | Rhizosphere microbial communities from Carex aquatilis grown in University of Washington, Seatle, WA, United States - 4-1-23 metaG | ecosystem: Host-associated > Plants > Roots > Rhizosphere >...
GGCGGGCCTGAGCGGCCAGATCGGCGGCGGCACCCAGCAGCAGGCCACCACTGGATCGTCGGTCTATGTGCCGCCCGACAAGAAGGACGACACCCAGCTCCAGTACGCGATCAAGCTCATCGACGGCTCCGAGGCCAACGCCGCCTATCCGCCCAAGGCGGAAGGCTGACCGCCGATGTGCTATCGCTCATGGGGTGGAACGGCGGGCTGATTCGCCGTTCCCAGTGACAAGGGTGGTCATGGCGGACGACCTCAGCGCCCCTCTGGGACGCAAGCAGCCCAAAAAGCCGCCGCGGACGCTGCCGCGCCTTTCGTTCTCGACCGGCGGCTCGCTGCCGCTGGCGCGCATCGCCTTCGGCCTCGTCGCGCTGATCGCGGCAGGCGTCGTCGGGCGCATCCTGTTCGTCAACGACCCGATGGGCGGCCGGCCGGTCGCCGAGATCAGCGTCAACTCTCCGCACAACGCCAACAGCCTCGCCGGGGCGGTGGCCGTCGCATCGACTGCCGCGTCTTCAGGCAGTGCCATGGCGACGATCACTCCGCTGGCGCCCGGCGCCACCCCTGGCGCGTCGATCACCGTCGTCGGCGCCGACGTGCCGGACGGCAATCCGACCGCGACCGATCCCGCGGCCAACGCGCAGGGGCTCTTCCCCGACCTGCTCGAGCCATCGGCGCACGGATCGATCCCGCGCGTTTCGTCCGCCGGCCAGACGCCGTTCGCCGCCTATGCCCGCCCCTCGCTGACGCCGGCGACGGCCAACGGCAAGCCGCTCATCGCACTGGTCGTCACCGGCCTCGGGCTCAACCCGACCAGCACCTCGGCGGCGATCGACCTGCCCGATGCCGTAACGCTGGCATTCGCGCCCTACGGCAAGGGGCTCAGCGCCGAAGTGTCGTCGGCGCGAGCGGGCGGCCACGAAATCCTGCTCGAAGTGCCGCTCGAGCCGTTCGACTATCCCGACAGCGACCCGGGTCCGGACACGCTGCTGACCGGGCAGGCGCCGCGCGACAATCTCGACAAGCTCTACAACGTGATGGGCAAGTTCGGCGGCTACGTCGGCATCATCAACCACATGGGCGCGCGCTTCACGTCTTCGACCGCCGACTTCAACCCGATCATGGAAGAGCTCGGCTCGCGCGGGCTGGGCTATGTCGACGACGGGAGCTCGAACCGGTCCGTCGCCGCCGAGCTCGCGACCGCCAACAATGTCGAGTTTGGCCGCGCCGATCTCGGGCTCGACGCCGACCCCTCGCGCAACGCCATCCTCGACCAGCTCAAGGCGCTCGAACAAAAGGCGCTGAGCGGCGGCGCGGCCATCGGGCTGATCTCGGCGCTGCCGGTCTCCGTGCAGACGCTCGCCGAATGGTGCAAGACCGCCGCCGATCGCGGCTTCACCATCGTGCCGGTGAGCGCACTGATGAAGAAGGGCACGTCGTGACGCCAGATCGCGCGGCGATGCCCTATCGCGATTGCGCCGGCATCGCGCTGTTCAACGCCGAGGGCCGCGTGTTCATCGGCCGCCGCATGGCCGAGGGCGACCCGGAGGCGGCGGCGGAAGCCGGTGCGCCCTGGCAGATGCCGCAGGGCGGCATCGACAAGGGCGAGGCGCCGCTGGCGGCAGCGGTGCGCGAGCTGTTCGAGGAGACCTCGGTGCGCTCGGCCGAGCTTGTCGCCGAGGCGCCGGGCTGGATCTACTACGACCTGCCCGACGAGGCGCTCGGCATCGCGCTCAAGGGCAAGTATCGCGGCCAGCGCCAGCGCTGGTTCGCCTTCCGCTTCACCGGCGAAGACAGCGAAATCCGCGTCGAGGCGCCGGGCGACGGCGCGATGCCCGCCGAGTTCGACGCCTGGCGCTGGGAAGCACTGGAGCGGCTGCCCGAGCTGATCGTGCCGTTCAAGCGCAAGGCCTATCTCGAGGTGGTCGCGGCTTTCCGCGACGTGCCCGGCGTCGTGCGCAAGCGGTGAAGACGATCGGCCTCATCGGCGGCATGAGCTGGGTGTCGACCGCCCATTACTACGAGATCCTCAACCGCGAGGCCGAGCGGCTGCGGGGCGGACTGCACTCGGCGGAGGTGATCGTCCATTCCGTCGACTTCGCGCCGGTCGAGGCGATGCAGCGCGCCAACGACTGGGACGGGATCGGCCGCGAGCTCGCCGGTGTCGCCCGCTCGCTCGAGGCGCAGGGCGCCGGGCTGATCGCGCTGACGACCAACACCATGCACATCTGCGCACCGCAGATCGCGGCAGCGGTGAAGGTGCCCTTCATCCACATCGCGGCACCGACGGCGGACGCGCTGATCGCCGACGGCATCGAGACCGTGGCGCTGCTCGGCACGCGCTACACCATGGAAATGCCGTTCTATCGTGCCGAGATCGAACGCCGCGGTTTGCGCGTGCTGGTGCCCGACGTGGGGATCACCAATCTCAACGGCATCATCTACGAGGAGCTGGTGCACAACATCGTGCGCGAGAGTTCGCGGGCGATTTATATCGAGGCGATCGCGCGGCTGGCGTCGCGCGGCGCCCAGGCGGTGATCCTCGGCTGTACCGAGATCGACCTGCTCGTCGACGACAGCATCAGCCCGATCCCGACCTACGATACGACGGACCTGCACGCCAAGGCGATCTACGCGACGGCGCTTGCTAGCTAAAGCGGCGTTCTGGTCGGGCGCGAGAAGCGCCTAGAACTCTGACCAGTCCTTGTCGATCGCGGCGTTGCCCTGCGACAGATAGGTGCGTGCTGCCTGCTTGACGCGATCCTTGCGGCGGGCCGGCTGGGGCGGCGGCGGCGCCGCGGCCTGCTGGGCGTCCTCGACGGTGAACACCTCGACGATCTTGTCGAGTTCGGCGGCCTGCGCCTCGGTCTGCTCGATCGCCGCATTGGTCTCCTCGACCAGCGCCGCATTGTGCTGTGTCATCTCGTCGAGGGTACGGACTGCGACGTTGACCTCTTCGATCGCCGCCGCCTGCTCGCGGCTCTCGCGCGCGATGCCCTGCAGCAGCTCATAGTTCTTGCGCGCACCCTCGAGCATCGAATGCAGCTTGGCCGCCGCTTCCGCCACGAGCTTGCTGCCGCCGGCAACTTCGGCTCCGGACTGCTCGATCAGCGCCTTGACCTCGGACGAGGCCTGCGCCGCCGATTGCGCCAGCCGGCGCACTTCGACCGCGACCACCGCAAAGCCCTTGCCCGCTTCGCCGGCCCGCGCGGCTTCCACGGAGGCGTTGAGGGCGAGCAGATTGGTCTGGAAGGCGATGTCGTCGATCAGCCCGATGATGCTCGAAATCTTGCCCGAGGACGTGGTGATCCGCTCCATCGCGTCGGTCGCGCGGCCCATCACCTGCCCGCCAGCGGTCGCCGTGTCGCTCACCTGCTGCGCCACCTGGCTCGCCGTCTCGGCCCGCTTGGCGTTCTCGACCACCGTGGTCGACAGCACCTCCATCGTCGCCGACGTCTCTTCGATGGTCGCCGCCTGCTTGGAGGTGCGATCGGAGAGGTCGTTGGCCCCCGACAGCATCTCGCGCGTCGCGCTGCGCAGCGAGTTGGACGTCTGCCTGAGGCCGACGACGAATTCGTTGAGCGAGCCCGACACGGCGTTGATGTTGTCCTTGAGCTGGGCGAAGGCGCCGCGATGTTCGCCGGCCATGCGCCGCGTCAAATCCTGCGCCGCGAGCGCGCCCAGGACGCTGCCGGTCTCGGCCACGCCATGGTCGACCGCATCGAGCAGATTGTTGACGCTGCCGGCGAGCTTGTTGAGCTCGGCGTCGTCAAAATTGGCGGGTACGCGCTTACTGAAATCGCCCTCGACAGCGGCGTCGACCACCTCGCCGAACGAGCGCTGGAGGCTCTGCATCATCGTCTGCCGCTCGACGCGGCGGCGTTCGGAGCCCGCTCGCTCCTCCTCACTCATGCCCTGCATCTTGAGCGCGTTCTCGCGGAACACCTCGACGGCGCGCGCCATGGCGCCAAGCTCGTCGCGCTTGGACTGCCCTTTGATGGCAACGCTGAGGTCGCCCTCGGCCAGTGCCTTCATGCCGCGCGTCAGGCCGGTGATCGGCCGCGTCACGCCGGAAGCGAACAGCCAGCCGCCGAGCGCCACCAGCGCCAGGAGACCCCCGCCGATCGCGAGCATCAGCGTCGTCAGCGAAGTCACCGGCGCGAAGATCTCGGCCCGGTCCATTTCCGCGACGACCGCCCAGTTGGTCGAGCCGGTGACGTGGGCCGGCGCCGCCGCCGCGATGACGTCATTGCCGCGGAAGTTCGGCACGTCGGTTTCGCCCTGCGTTCCGGCGGTGGCCTGCTTGATGACATCGTCGAACAGCGTCGGCTTCAGCACGTCGGTATCGGCGGTCGTACCGGTGTGCGAGCGCGCGAGGCCATCGGCACCGACGATGATCGCGTCGCCCGTCTGGCCGAGACCCTGCCGGTTGCCGATCACCGACGTGATCCGGCTCGCATCGAGGCCGATGGCGATGACGCCCACTTGTGTGCTCGTGCTGTCGAACACCGGGGCGGCAAAGAACATGCGCGGAGCATTGCCGTTCGGCCCGTAGGGCGAGAAGTCGGCGAAGGCGAAATCGTCCGAGGTCTTGCCCGCGAGAGCAGTCTTGTAAGCCGCGCCGAGCCCGGTCTGGGCGTATTTCGGATCGCTGGTAAAGTTGACGCCGAAATCGTCGTTCTTGGTGGTCGAGTAGACGACGTTGCCGGTCAGGTCGAAGATGTAGAGGTCGGAATAGCCGGCACTCTGGATCTGGGCGCGGAAGATCGGGTTATAGTGCGAGTGGTTGAAGCCATAGGCGGCTGGAACGCCGCTCTGCACGCCGCCGGGCGTGTTGTCGACGGTCAGCCGGCTCGGCACGTCGCCGGTCATGAACACCTTACGCAGGGTCGTGCCGGCATCCATCTTGAGCTGCTCGTTGGTCATGCCGGCATAGGCCGTCGCGAAATTGGCGACCGCCGCCTGCACGAACTCGGCCTTGGCGGTGCGGACGAGGTCCTGCTCGACGTCCTTGAGATAAACCGTCAGCTGGTTGGCGCGCTCGAAGGCAACGGTGCGCAGGCTCTGCTGTGCCTGCGTCTGCAGCGAATTGGCGGCGAGGAAATACGAGGTCAGCCCGACGCCCGCGCCCACCAGAATGGCCGACCCGACGAAGGCGAGCGGCAGTTTCTGGGAAATCTTGAGCGACGGCACGAACTTCATGGCAATCCCCCCGCCTCCGCCAATTGCGGATGGCCAGTGGACCAAAGTCTAAGGAATTAGCCCTAATGATCGGTTACGGGAGGCTCGAATCTGCCTGCCAAATAGGCAGCAGCACCGACGCTCGACGGCGGCTCAGTGTACCGTCGCGCTCGCGGTTCCTGCCTCGATCAGCAGGTTCTTCCAGGCGTCGAGCTCGTTGGTCAGCCGGTCCTGCTCGGCCGCGGTGGTCGCCGCCTGCAGCGCCGTCATGCCGGACGCGATGAGCGCCTCGATCTCGGTGCGGTTGAACTCGGCGATCGGGCGGGCTTCTTCGGCGAGGATGGTGAGGCCCGTCGGGGCCACGTCGGCAAAGCCGCCGCGCACGTAGTAGACATGCGCGACGTTCTGCAGGTCGGTGACCGTGATGAAGCCGGGTTTGAGCACGCTCATCAGCGGCGCGTGTTCGCCGAGGACGGTGAAATAGCCTTCGGCCCCGGGGACGGTGACCGAGCGGACGTCGTCCGACAGGGTCAGCCGCTCGGGCGAAACGATCTCGATGTGGACGCCTTCAGCCATGATCGCCCTTACGCCGCCTGCGCCAGCTTCTCGGCCTTCTTGACCGCGTCTTCGATGGTGCCGACCATGTAGAACGCGGCTTCCGGCAGGTGATCGTAGTCGCCCTTCACCAGACCCGCGAACCCCTTGATGGTGTCCTCGAGCGCAACGAAGATGCCCGGCGTGCCGGTGAAGCCTTCAGCCACGTGGAACGGCTGGCTCATGAAGCGCTCGATCTTGCGGGCGCGCGCCACCGTCAGCTTGTCCTCTTCGGAAAGCTCGTCCATGCCGAGAATGGCGATGATGTCCTGCAGCGCCTTGTAGCGCTGCAGGATCTCCTGCACGCGGCGCGCCACGTCGTAGTGCTCCTGGCCGACGATGTTGGCGTCGAGCATGCGCGAAGTCGAATCGAGCGGGTCAACCGCCGGATAGATGCCCTTCTCGGAGATGGCGCGGTTCAGCGTCGTCGTCGAGTCGAGGTGGGCGAACGAGGTCGCCGGCGCCGGGTCGGTGAGATCGTCGGCCGGCACGTAGATGGCCTGCACCGAGGTGATCGAGCCCTTCTGCGTGGTGGTGATGCGCTCCTGCAGCGCACCCATGTCGGTGGCGAGCGTCGGCTGGTAACCCACGGCCGACGGGATGCGGCCAAGCAGCGCCGACACTTCCGAGCCCGCCTGGGTGAAGCGGAAGATGTTGTCGATGAAGAACAGCACGTCCTGGCCCTGGTCGCGGAAATGCTCAGCGACCGTGAGGCCCGAAAGCGCGACGCGCGCGCGGGCGCCCGGCGGCTCGTTCATCTGCCCGAACACCAGTGCGCATTTGCTGCCGGCGGTCGAGCCGTTGTTCTCGTGCGGGTCCTTGTTCACGCCGGACTCGATCATCTCGTGGTAGAGGTCGTTGCCCTCGCGGGTCCGCTCGCCGACGCCGGCGAACACCGAGTAGCCGCCATGCGCCTTGGCGACGTTGTTGATCAGCTCCTGGATGAGCACCGTCTTGCCGACGCCGGCGCCACCGAACAGGCCAATCTTGCCGCCGCGCGCGTAGGGCGCGATCAGGTCCACGACCTTGATGCCGGTGACGAGGATCTGCGCTTCGCTCGACTGCTCGACGAACGAGGGCGCGTCCTGGTGGATGGCGCGGCGCTGCGCGGTCTTGACCGGACCGGCTTCGTCCACCGGCTCGCCGATGACGTTCATGATCCGGCCGAGCGTTTCATCGCCCACCGGCACCGAGATCGGGTTGCCCGTGTCGGTGACCGGCGCGCCGCGGACCAGACCCTCGGTCGTATCCATGGCAATGGTGCGAACGGCGTTCTCGCCGAGGTGCTGCGCGACCTCGAGCACCAGGCGGTTGCCGTTATTGGTCGTCTCGAGCGAATTCAGAATGGCCGGGAGGTGCTCGTCGAACTGGACGTCCACGACGGCGCCGATCACCTGGCTCACGCGCCCTGTGGGCTTGCCTGCTTCTGCCATTTGTTAACCTCGTGTCCTGCTTAGAGCGCTTCCGCGCCCGAAATGATTTCGATGAGTTCTTTGGTGATCTGCGCCTGGCGCTGCCGGTTGTAGACCAGCGTCAGCTTCTTGATCATGTCGCCGGCGTTACGCGTGGCGTTGTCCATCGCGCTCATTTGCGCGCCGTAGAACGACGCCGAGTTTTCGAGCAGCGCGCGGAACACCTGCACCGAGATGTTGCGCGGCAGCAGGTCGTTGAGGATCGCCTCTTCATCCGGCTCGTAGTCGTAGCTGATGTCGGCCCCGCCCGAGCCCGCCTCGAACTTGGCCGGAATCAGCTGCAGCGCCGTCGGGATCTGCGCGATCACGGACTTGAAGGTCGCAAAGAACAGCGTCGCGACGTCGAACTCGCCCGCCGTGTACATGTCGAGGATCTTCTGGCCGACCGACTGTGCGTTGACATAGCCGAGCTGGCGGACATCGCGGAACGAGATGGTCTCGACGATGTTCCGCGCAAACTGGCGCTTGAGGATGTCGTTGCCTTTGCGCCCGACGGTCAGAATCTTGACGGTCTTGCCTTCAGCGAGGAGCCGGTTGGCCGTGTCGCGGGCGAGGCGCGCGATCGACGAGTTGAAGCCGCCGGCAAGCCCGCGTTCGCCCGTCGCCACCACCAGCAGATGCACCTGATCCTTGCCCGTGCCGCCCAGCAGCGCCGGCGCGTCGCTGCGGCCGGCATAGGCGGCGCCGAGCGAGGCCAGCACCTGCGTCATGCGCTCGGCGTAGGGCCGCGCGGCGACGGCGGCTTCCTGCGCGCGGCGCAGCTTGGCCGCCGCTACCATCTGCATGGCCTTGGTGATCTTCTGGGTCGACTTGACCGAGGTGATCCGGTTCTTGAGGTCCTTTAGCGAGGGCATCGCCGAGCGGGTGTCCTGGTTTGGGGTCTTAAGCCGTGAACGTCTTCTTGAAGTCTTCGATTGCCGCCTTGAGCTTGGCACGGAGGTCGTCGCTCAGCGACTTGTCCTTGGCGATCTGGCTCAAGAGATCGGCGTGCTTACCGCGCAACGCGCCGAGGAGCCCGCGCTCGAACGAACCGACGGCGGAAACCGGCAGGTCATCGAGGTAGCCCTGGCCGCCGGCGAAGATCACCGCCACTTCTTCTTCCGTCTTGAGCGGCGAGAACTGCGGCTGCTTGAGCAGCTCGGTGAGGCGCGCGCCGCGATTGAGCAGGCGCTGCGTGGTCGCATCGAGGTCGGAGCCGAACTGGGCGAACGCCGCCATTTCGCGATACTGGCTGAGCTCCCCCTTGAGCGTGCCGGCCACCTGCTTCATCGCCTTGATCTGCGCGTCGCCGCCCACGCGGCTGACCGAGATGCCGACGTTCACCGCCGGGCGGATGCCCTGGAAGAAGAGGTTGGTCTCGAGGAAGATCTGCCCGTCGGTGATCGAAATCACGTTGGTCGGAATGTAGGCCGACACGTCGTTGGCCTGGGTCTCGATGACGGGGAGCGCGGTGAGCGAGCCGGCGCCGTGATCTTCGTTGAGCTTGGCCGCGCGCTCGAGCAGGCGCGAGTGCAGGTAGAACACGTCGCCCGGATACGCCTCGCGGCCCGGCGGGCGGCGCAGCAGCAGCGACATCTGGCGGTAGGCCACGGCCTGCTTGGTGAGATCGTCGAAGGCGATCACGGCATGCATGCCGTTGTCGCGGAAATATTCGCCGATCGCTGCGCCGGTCATCGGTGCGAGGAACTGCATCGGCGCCGGATCGGAGGCGGTCGCGGCGATCACGATCGAATACTCGAGTGCGCCATTATCCTCGAGCACCTTGACGAACTGCGCCACGGTCGAACGCTTCTGGCCCACTGCGACGTAGATGCAGTAGAGCTTCTCGCTCTCGGCCGCCTTGGTCTGGTGCGCCGGCTTCTGGTTGAGGAAGGTATCGAGAATGACGGCCGTCTTGCCGGTCTGACGGTCGCCGATGATGAGCTCGCGCTGGCCGCGGCCGATCGGGATCAGCGCGTCTATGGCCTTGAGGCCGGTCGACATCGGCTCGTGCACGTGCTTGCGCGGCAGGATGCCGGGCGCCTTGACGTCGACGCGGCGGCGCTCGGTGAACTGGATCGGGCCCTTGCCGTCGATCGGATTGCCCAGCGCATCGACGACGCGGCCGAGCAGGCCCTTGCCGACGGGGGTGTCGACGATCGAGCCCGTGCGCTTGACGGTGTCGCCTTCCTTGATGCCGCGGTCGGCGCCGAAGATCACGACGCCGACATTGTCGGTCTCGAGGTTGAGGGCCATCCCCTTGATGCCGCCGGGGAACTCGACGAGCTCGCCGGCCTGCACGTTGTCGAGGCCATAGACGCGGGCGATGCCGTCGCCGACGCTCAGCACCTGCCCGACCTCGGAGACCTCGGCTTCCTGCCCGAAATTCTTGATCTGGTCCTTGAGGATCGCCGAGACTTCAGCGGCTTTGATATCCATTATCCGACCTCTTTCATGGCGATCTTGATCGCCGTCAGCTTGGTTTTGAGGGACGAGTCGATCATCTGCGAGCCGACCTTGACCACAAGGCCGCCGATCAGCGAGGGATCGACATGTTCGGTGAGAGTGACGGTCTTGCCGAGCTTCTGCTTGAGCGTGTCGGCGAGAGCTTTGCGGTGCGCCTCGCCAAGCGGGGTGGCGGAGGTGACGTCGGCCGCGGCCTCGCCGCGATCGGCGGCCGCAAGCTGCTGGAATTGCTGGATGATCGACGGCAGCACGAACAGCCGGCCATTGCGGGCGACGACCCGCACGAAATTGGCGACGGTCGGGTGCAGCTTGGCGGAGGCAAGGATCGCCTCGGCGGCGTTCGACTTTTCCTCGCTGCTGATCACCGGCGAGCGCAGGAACCGGCGGAAATCGGCACTCTCGGCGGTCAGCTTCTGGAGCTCGACGAGCCCGGCTTCGACCGCTGCAACCGAACGTTCCGATTGCGCGAGGTCAAACAGCGCCGCCGCATAGGGCCGCGCGATCTGCGTCACAACCGAATTCTGCTCTGCCAATGCCGCTCCACCCTGTCGCTGGGCGCGTCCAAAACCCGCGGGAAACGGGCGCTAGCCGACGCTGAAGGCCACGGCGGCGGCCCACCAGCCTGCCCGAAGCCGCGCCCCCTCTAACATGCGTGCTCCGGGCCATGCAAGGCGGGCGGACCCGATTCTGGGCAAACGAAAATGTCGCATGCCGGCGGCCGAAAATCGCCGATCCGGAAGCGCGCTCAGACGGCGGCGCGGCCCACGTCGACGGTGGCGTCGGCAACAGGCAGCGCGCGGTTGCGCAGCAGGTAGCCGGCGAGCTCGCCGACCGGCGCCGGACGGCCGAACAGATAGCCCTGGAAATAGTCGATGGCGAGCGGCGCGAGCACCGCCGCCTGCCGCTCGGTCTCGACGCCTTCGGCGGTCACCGACATCTCGAGCTTGTGGCCGAGGCTGATGACGGTATCGATGATGTCCCGGGCGCGCGGCTCGCCGGAATCGAGCGCCACGATGAAGGAGCGGTCGATCTTGAGCTTGTCGAAGCCGAACTGCCAGAGGTAGCCGAGGCTTGAATAGCCGGTGCCGAAATCATCCATCGCGATGGAGACGCCGAGCGCCTTGAGCGCCTTGAGCTGCGCGCCGACCATCTCGGTGTTGTCGACAAGCATCGATTCGGTGACTTCGAGCTCGAGCTGGGCGGAGCGAATGCCGCTGTCGCGCAGCGCCCCGCGCACCTCGTCGAGCAGCTTGCCGTCGGCGAACTGGCGCACCGAGAGGTTGACGGCAACGAACAGATCCGGCGGCCAGGACGCCGCGACGCGGGTGGCCCCGCCCAGGACCCAGGCGCCGATCTCGTTGATCAGCCCCAACGATTCGGCGACCGGGATGAAGGTCGCGGGCGAAATATAGCCGCCGCTGCCATCGGGCAGGCGGAGCAGCGCTTCGAACCCCGCGCAGCGCCGGTTCGCGGCCTGAACCAGCGGCTGGAAGAAGATCTCGAAGCCCTTGTCGCGGGTGGCATCGCGCAGCCTTTGCTCGAGCGCCCGCCGCGCCGTCATGGCGGCCTCCATCTCCGGCGCGAACCGCCGCCAGCCATTGCCGCCCTGCGCCTTGGCATGAAACAGGGCGGCATCGGCGCGATGCAGCGCCTCGGACGAGGTCGCGCCCCGCTCCAAGAGATAGAGCCCGGCGCTGAGCTGTCCGGTGATCACATAGCCATCGACGGTGATCGGCTCGCGGGCTGTCTTGAGCACCGCCTCGACGAAGCCGGCGAGCGCATCGTCGCTGCGGCCCCACAGCACCGCGACGAACTGGTCGCCGGCCAGTCGGCCGCAGAAATCGCGGGCCCCGAGCGGGCGCTCGATACAGCGGGCGACCTGCTTGAGGAGCGCGTCGCCGGCGCCCGTGCCGCGCAGATCGTTGATCGACTTGAAGTCGTCGATGTCGAAGATGGCAATCGCCAGCCGGCCGCGATCGGCCTTGGCGAAGCGCAACGCCTTTTCGAGCCGCACCGTGAAGGCGGCGCGGTTGAGCAGGCCCGTCATCGCGTCGTACTGGGCCAGGAAGTCGGCGCGCCCGCGGGCCTCGCTGGCCTGCCGGCTGCGCAGCAGGAAGGCGAGCGTCGGCAGCCCGAACGCCAGCGCCGCGATGATGGCGAGGCCGACGGCCAGGGCCGCGAAGGTGGTGCGCAACAGCGCCGCGGTGCGGGTCTGGTCGATATAGACCTCGACGACCCCGTGGGTCGCACCGGCCTTGTCGACGATGGGCACGTAGGCCTCGACGAAGAGCGGCGGCTGGCCCGGATCGCCATCGTCGTGCAACTCGATATTGGGCTGATGGTCGGCAAGGACCGCGGCGGCCGTGTTGTTGTGGTCGGGCGACTCTTCGTCGTCACCCGCATCGGCCTCGGCGGCGTCGTCCGAGACGAGCATCTGGCGCGCGGCGGGATTGTAGAGCTTGAACCGGTAGACATCGCCGACGGTCTGGGCGGTCTTGATGACGGCCGCCTGCGGATCGGTCAGCTCGCCATCGGCCAGCAACCGGTCGAGATCGGGCATGGCGGTGAGGAAATAGTCGGTCCAGCGCTGCGCCTTGTCGACGGCGTCGACCACCACCGCCCGCCCGACGGCATAGTTGACGCCGAAATAGATGCCGCCGCCCAGCACCGCCATGCCCAGAACGGCGATGGCGACGAGGCTGCGGACGGAAAACCGGGGGCGCTGGGTCTGCGACATCCCCGAAACCTAGGCCTTCGCGGTTAAATGCCCCTGAATCAAGGGCCTACATGAACGTCATCGGGTCGATATCGACCTGAACGCGCAGGTTTCCCTTGGGCTGGGGCGCCGATCCGAGCCAGAATCGCACATAGCCCGAGAGGTCGAAATCCCGCGGACTCTGGGCGAGCAGCCGGATGCGGTGGCGGCCGCGCACCATCGACACCGGCGCGTCTGCCGGCCCGAAGAGCCGCAACCCCTCGGCCTGCGGCGCGGCGCCGAGGAGCTTGCGCGCGTGCGCCATGGCCTCGTCGTGCTCGGTGGCGGAGACCACCAGCGCCGCGAGCCGGCCGAACGGCGGCAGGCCGGCCTCGGCGCGCGTCTCGAGCTCATGGGCGTAGAAGGCCTCTCGGTCCTGTTTGACCATCGCCTCGATCACCGGATGGGTCGGATGCCAGGTCTGGAGAAATGCGCGCCCGGCCTTCGCGGCGCGACCGGCCCGGCCGGTCACCTGCGTCAGCAACTGGAACGTCTTTTCAGCGGCGCGCGGGTCGCCATGCGCGAGCCCGAGATCGGCGTCGAGCACGCCCACCAGCGTCAGCCTTTCGAAATGATGGCCCTTGGCGACGAGCTGCGTGCCGATGACGATGTCGTAGTCTCCCTTTTCGACCTCGGCGAAGCGGTCGCGCAGCTGCGCGTTCGAGCCCATGTCGGAGGAAAGGATCACGGTGCGCGCGCCGGGAAAGCGGGTCGCGACTTCCTCCGCGACGCGCTCGATGCCGGGACCGATCGGGATCAGCGAATCGAGGCTGCCACATTCGGAGCAGACCGCCGGCCGCTTCTGCTCGTGCCCGCAATGGTGGCACATGAGCACGCCACGAAAACGGTGTTCCACAAGCCAGGCATCGCAATCGGGGCATTGGTACTGGTGCCCGCAGGCGCGGCACAGAGTCAGCGGCGCGTAGCCGCGGCGGTTGAGGAACAGCAGCGCCTGCTCGCCGCGATCGAGCGTTGCGAAGATCTCGCGGGCGAGCCGCGGCGCGATCCACTGGCCCTTGTCCGGCGGCTCCTCGCGCATGTCGAGCGCGGTGATGTCGGGCATTCCCGCTTCGGCGAAGCGCGAGGTCAGCAGCACGTGGCCGTAACGCCCGGAATTGGCATTGTTGCGCGATTCGACCGACGGCGTCGCCGAGCTCAGGATCACCCGCGCCTCTGCGAACCGGGCGCGCACCACCGCCATGTCGCGGGCGTGGTAGTTGACCCCGTCGGACTGCTTGTAGGCGCCGTCATGCTCCTCATCGAGGACGACGAGGCCGAGCTCATGGAACGGCAGGAACAGCGCCGAGCGCGCGCCCACCACGGCGCGGATCGTGCCGTCATTGACGCCGCGCCAGATGCGGGTGCGCTGCGCCGGCGTCATATCGGAATGCCATTCTGCCGGACGCGCTCCGAAGCGCTTGGCAAAGCGCTCGAGGAAGGAATGCGTGAGCGCGATCTCGGGCATCAGGATCAGCGCCTGCCGTCCGGCGCGCAGCGTATCGGCGACAGCCTCGAAGAACACTTCGGTCTTGCCCGAGCCGGTGACGCCATCGAGCAGCGCCACCCCGAAGCGTTGCGCATCGAGCGCGCGGATGCGCTCGAGCGCTCCGAGCTGGTCGCCGCTCAACTCGGGCGGTGCCGCGGACGGATCGGGGGGCAGCACGATCGGCGGCGCCGGCATTTCGAGGCGCTCGAGCGCGCCGACCCGCTCGAGCCCTTCGATGACCGCCGGCGACACGCCGCTCGCCCCGACGAGCGCCGACTTCGCCCACGCCGCGCCGTCGGCGATGGTTTCGAGCACGCGGGTCCGCGCCGGGGTTAGCCGCTCGATCTCGATGCCGGTGCGGCGATAGCCGACCACCGGCCGCGGCGCTTCAAGCGCCTCGGTCGAGCGCAGCACTGAGCGGAGCACGAGGCCAGGTGGCGCGAGCGTATAGCGCGACACCCAGTCGATGGTGCGCAGCAGCTCTTCGCTCAGCGGCGGCGCGTCATAGACGATCTCGATGTCCTTGAGCCGGTTATGGGCGAAATTGTCCTTGGGCTCACCCCAGACGACCCCGAGGGTGAGCCGCCCCACCAGCGGCACGGCGACGATCGAGCCGCGCACGACCCGCATGCCGCGCGGCACGCGATAGGAATACGGCCCCTCGACGGAGACGCTCACCATGACCGCCGCGATGTCGGTGATTTCGCTCATTCGTGCTTGCTTTGTTCACGTGAAACATGGGGAGCGCAAGCCTTTCTTGCGAGGGGACTGAGCCAAATCGATCCGCGGCGCGTAGCGGATCGAAAAGAGGTCGAACCGATGCGCGTCGGCGATGTGATCACGGTCGATGACAGGATGCAGCGGGGTTACCGCTACCGCCTCGAGGCACCGGTCGGCCGGGGCTTCGACCCCTCGTTCAAGCCCGCCCTGACGCCAGCGGAAATGCTGCGGCACGGCGTGTTCGAGGGCAAATATCTGAACGATTGCCGCGAGGAGTTTCCCGCGAACTGGTTCAAGGGGGCGCGGCTCAGCGAGATCGCGGACCCGTCGATCAATGCCTTCGCCATCAAGAGCCGGCAGCCGCTCTCGGTCTGGCGCCAGAAGGGCTGGATCATCGAGCCCGACCCGCGCGGCTGGTTCCAGTGGTATTGCCGCTATTATCTCGGCCGCCGCATCCCCAACGTCGACAGCAAGCAGATCGCCCGCTGGCGCAGCTTTGCCCGGCACGCCGCGCAGGTCCGGCATAATTGCGATCCGCACGATCTGAGCTGCCGCCCCCGCCAGCGCCAGGCACTGCTGCAATGGGCCTATGATCCGTTCATTTGAGCCTCGCTGCTGGATACCGCAGTCGGGTCCCTCTCCCAGAAAGGGGGAGGACAGGTGGGGGTTGATCCACCGCGATTGAGGCGTCAGGGCATCAACCCACACCCCGACCCTCCCCCTTTCTGGGGGAGGGGGCGCAGGCTCTGGGGCACTTGCCTACTGCTAGATCATCTCCAATTCGCCCTTCCGCCGCGGCGGCGGGAAGGCGGCGTCGAGCGCGGCAAGGTCGGCGTCGCTGAGCACGATATCGGCGGCGGCGCGGTTGTCGCGGACATGGGCGGGATCGGTCGCCTTGGGGATTGAGATCACGTCGTCGCGGATGAGGCTGAAGGCGAGCGCGATCTGGGCCGGCGTGACACCGCGCGCTCTGGCGAGCTTGTCGAGCGCACGGTGGTCGGCGAGCCGGCCCTGTTCGACCGGCGAGTAGGCCATGACCGGCACGCGGTGGGTCTGCTGCCAGGGCAGGAGGTCGTATTCGATGCCGCGCCGCGTGAGGTTGTAGAGCACCTGGTTGGCGGTGACGCTTTGGCCGCCGGCAGCCAGCAGCTCCTCCATCTCGGCGACGTCGAAATTGGAGACGCCCCAGTGCCGGATTTTGCCGGCGGCCTTGAGCGCCTCGAACGCGGCGACCGTCTCGGCGATTGGGTGGCGGCCCGGCCAGTGGAGGAGATAGAGGTCGAGCCGGTCGGTGCCCAGACGCTTGAGGCTTTGCTCGCAGGCGCGGACCGTCCCCTGCCGGCTGGCATTGCCGGGGAGGACCTTGCTGACCAGGAACACCTCGTCGCGGCGACCGGCGATGGCGTCGCGCACCACCTCCTCGGAGCCGCCGTCCGCATACATCTCGGCGGTATCGATAAGGCCCATACCGAGCTCGAGCCCGAGCTGCAGCGCCTTGATTTCGTCGGCGCGGCGGCTGGTACGCTCGCCCATCTTCCAGGTGCCCTGCCCGAGCGCCGGAACCGTTTCGCCGGAGGGCAGCGTGACGCGCTTGATCGGCATGGCCAAATCCTCGTGGTGCGCTAGTCTAGTCCAATGACGACGCCGCTCACCACCACCTGCTGCATCGCCGGCGGCGGCCCCGCTGGGATGATGGCGGGGTTCCTGCTCGCCCGCGCCGGGATCGACGTGACCGTGCTCGAAAAGCACGGCGACTTCCTGCGCGATTTTCGCGGCGACACGGTGCATCCCTCGACGCTGGAGGTGATGCACGAGCTCGGGCTGCTCGACGAGTTCCTGCAGCGCCCGCATGACGAGATCGTCCAGCTCTCGGCGCAGATCGGCGACGATCACGTGCAGGTCGCCGATTTCGGCCGGATCAACACGCGCTGCAAGTTCATCGCGCTGATGCCGCAATGGGACTTCCTCGACTTCATCGCCGAGCACGCCCGGCGGCTGCCGAACTTCCACCTGCTGATGACCACCGCAGCGACCGGGCTCATCGAGGAGAACGGCACGGTGGTCGGCGTTCGCACGTCGACGGGCGACATCCGCGCGAAACTCACCATCGCCGCGGACGGGCGCCACTCGGTGCTGCGCGAGGCGGCCGGGCTTGCGGTCGAGGACCGCGGCGCGCCGATCGACGTGCTGTGGTTCCGCGTCGCGCGGCGCCCGACCGACCCCATCGATGCTTTCGGCCGCGTCGACACCGGGCATATGATGGTGATGCTCAACCGCACGACCTATTGGCAATGCGCCTACATCATCCGCAAGGGCGGCGCCGACGCACTGAAGGCCGGCGACATCGGCGTGCTGCAGGGCAGCGTGCGGGCGCTGGCGCCGTTCCTCGCCGACCGGGTCGGCGAGCTGACGCGCTGGGACGACGTCAAGCTGTTGACCGTCACGGTCGACCGGCTCAGACGCTGGTGCAGGCCGGGTTTCCTCGCCATTGGCGACGCCGCGCACGCCATGTCGCCGATCGGCGGCGTCGGCATCAACCTCGCGATCCAGGACGCGGTGGCGACCGCCAATCTGCTGGCCCGGCCGCTGCGCGACGGCACGCTGACGGTCGGCGATCTCGAGGCCGTGCAGCGCCGGCGCGAATTCCCGATGCAGGTGATCCAGGCCGGCCAGGTTTTCATCCAGAACCAGTTGATCGACCGCATCCTCACTTCGACCGGCAAGCTCCATGCGCCGTGGCTGCTCAAGGCGCTGACCTCGATCCCGGCGTTTCGCGGGCTGCCGGCGCGCATCGTCGGCGTCGGGGTCCGGCCCGAGCATGTTGCGGTAACCGAATCCCGCTAGGCTCGCGCCATGTCGACAGCGTTTCTCGCCGATGACGAGGTGAGCCGGATGGTCGCGCAATGGCAGCGCGATCTCGGCAGCGTGCGCCGCCTCGCGCCCAAGACGCTCGAGGCCTATAGCCGCGACCTCGGCCAGTTTCTCAATTTCCTCGGCCCGCATGTCGGCGGGCCGGTGAGCGTCGCTGCGCTGGCCGAGCTGCGCGCCGCCGATTTCCGCGCGTTCATGGCACGCCGCCGCGACGAGGGCATCGAGGCCCGCTCGCTGGCGCGGGGCCTCAGCGCCATCAAGAGCTTCCTGCGCTTTCTCGAGCGCGAGGGGATCGTAACGACCGAGGCGCTCAACACCGTGCGGGCGCCAAAGGCGAAGAAATCGCTGCCCAAGGCACTGACCGTGATCGAAGCCAAGGCCACGCTGACGACGACCGCCGAGATGGAAGAGCGCCCCTGGGTCGCGGCGCGCGACATCGCGGTGCTGACCCTTTGCTATGGCGCGGGCCTGCGCATCTCGGAGGCGCTGGGTTTGAGCCGCGCCGATCTCGAAGGCCCGACGCTGCGCGTCACCGGCAAGGGCAGCAAGACGCGGCTGGTGCCGCTGATCGAGGCCGTGCACCAGGCGGTCGAGGCGTATCTCGCGCTCGTGCCGTTCAAGCTGACGCCGAGCCAGCCGTTGTTTCGCGGGGTCAAGGGCGGCGTGCTGGCGCCGCGCCTGATCCAGTCGCGGATGGCTGAGCTGCGGGGCGCGCTGGGGCTGCCGCCGGGCGCCACGCCGCACGCGCTGCGCCATTCGTTCGCAACGCACCTGCTCGGGCGCGGCGGCGATCTGCGCGCCATCCAGGAATTGCTCGGCCACGCCTCGCTGTCGACGACGCAGATCTACACGGCGGTGGATTCCGAGCGGCTGCTCAAGGCTTATCGCGCGGCGCACCCCAGAAGCTGAGGTTGGTGAGAGGCATCGAGCTCCTCGTCCACGGAGTCACCCCGGCGCAGGCCGGGGTCCAGTAGCAACTAGAGGTGCGGCGAGTACTGGATCCCGGCCTCCGCCGGGATGACGCGGTGGTATAGTGCGGCGTAGTGCCTTGCAGCACGCGCCGCCTGCATGGCTTCAATGCGCCGAAAGCAGCGCCTTTACACCGCCCCGTGTCGGGCGTATCGGCATCGCCATGATCGCACGCGCCAGGATCGTAGAACTTATTACCGGCTCCTTCGGGACCGGTGCGTGCGGCTGACCACACGTAACCGGCCCCGCCCTCAGGCGCGGGACATCCGGTGATCTGAGGCGGGGCGAAAGAGACCCCGATGACCTCACCCTCGCCCATCATCGCTGCCAAGCCCGAAAGCACCAGGACGCGCTCCGCCATGAGCACGCAGGCGCTGGGCATCTTTCTCGCACTGCTGGGCGCCGCGCTATTTGCGACCAAGGGCATCGTCATCAAGCTCGCCATGGCCGATGGCATCGATCCGCTGACCAGCCTCGCCTGGCGCATGATCGTGTCGGTGCCGATCTTCGTCACGGTGGGCGTGATCGGCTATCGCCGGCAGCGCCAAACGCATGCGACCAGCGGGGCGGCGCATCCGCTCGACAAAAGAACGCTGTTCCAGGCGCTCGGTGTCGGACTGCTCGGATATTACGTCGCCAGCTTTCTCGATTTCTCGGCGCTGACCTACATCTCCGCGCAGCTCGACCGGTTGATCCTGCTGACCTACCCCTTCTTCGTCGTGCTGTTCGGCGTGATGTTCTTTGCCCGCAAGGTGACACCGCTGATGCTCGCCTCGCTCGCCGTGAGCTATGGCGGCATCCTCGTGATCTTCGCGCGCGATTTTTCGGTCGAGGGCGACAATGTCGTGCTCGGCTCGGCGCTCGTGTTCGGCTCGTCGGTGGCTTACGCGGGTTACCAGATCCTGGCCAAGCCGCTGATCGACAGGCTTGGCGCGCAGCTCTTCACCTCGATCGCGATGAGCGCCGCGGGGCCGGCGATCGTCATCCATTTCCTGCTCACCCATCCGATCGGCGCGCTGGCGATCAATGGCGAGGGGCTGTGGCTGATGCTCGCCATCGGCCTCGTCTCGACGGTGATTCCGGCCTATTGCATCAGCGCCGGCATCGGGCTGATCGGCCCCGAGCGCACCGCGATCATCGGCAACATCTCCCCGGTGGTCACCATCGTCCTGGCAGTCGGCGTGCTGAGCGAAGCCTTCACGCCCTGGCACGCGGTGGGCACGGCCATGGTGCTGGCGGGCGTCTGGTTGTTCGGACGGAAGCGGAAGCCGAGCAAGGCGGAAGTGGAAGCCGCGGAGGTGGAGGCTTAGCGCTAGATGTGAATCGCCCCATCTCCGCACATCAGCGCGGCTTCGCGGATGGCTTCGCTGAGCGTCGGGTGCGGGGCGGTGGTGCGGGCGAGGTCCTCGGCGGAGCCGCCGAACTCGAGCAGCACGGTCAGCGCCTCGATCATTTCCGACGCGTTCTTGCCGACGATGTGGGCGCCGAGCACGCGATCGGTCGCAACGTCGGCGAGGATCTTCACGAACCCCTGCGTCGCCAGCATCGCCTTGGCGCGGCCATTGGCGGTGAACGGGAACTTGCCGACCTTGTAGTCGACGCCGGCGGCCTTGAGCTCGTCCTCGGTCTTGCCGACGGAGGCAATCTCGGGATTGGTGTAGACCACCGCTGGCATCGCGCCGTAGTTCACGTGGCCGTGCTGGCCGGCGATGATCTCGGCCACGGCGATGCCCTCGTCCTCGGCCTTGTGCGCGAGCA
>Ga0265313_10001706_pt1 | contig 20234 bp, 15 predicted proteins | sample 4123metaG_FD_203122 | JGI IMG/M metagenome (GOLD analysis project Ga0265313, IMG submission 203122) | Rhizosphere microbial communities from Carex aquatilis grown in University of Washington, Seatle, WA, United States - 4-1-23 metaG | ecosystem: Host-associated > Plants > Roots > Rhizosphere >...
TCCGAAAACGGATGAGTTGCCCGAGCCCTGGTAGATCTTCTCTTCTAATGATAATGTCACCGGGTCGATAACGCGGTAGTCTACGCCGATGGAACCGACCGAAGGCTGAATCGCGTCCTGGCTTGATGAGCTGATGTTGTCGACGTACTCACCGGTCACATTCAGGCGGCTCGTTGCTTTTACCGTGGCCTTGGCGTCCACAAGCGTGGATTGGCGTTTCTCTATCGTATCGCTGATGCTTTCGTACTGTGCATTCTGGACGCTCACGGAAGTGTTGACCACGTTCGCGAAGGTATGTTCGATTCCGCCGGATACGGAATTGGTGGTCACCGTGGCCAGGGCTGATTGCGATATCGTATGGTAGTATTCGCTCTCCAGCTTTGTCGCTGCAATGGCTTCGAACGATCCGCCAACGCCGTAGCGTTCTGTGCTCGCTCCGCCCATTCCGTCGCTCAACCCTCCGCTGCCCACAGTCGGATTTACGAATCCCGCTTCAACTTTTCTGAAGTATGATTTAAGGTTAAGCTGCTGAATCGGTGATCCGCTGAGCTCCACGTCCCATGCGGCGCCTTTTTGATCGTTGTCCTGGCCCTGAGCAATTTCTCCGATCGCTTTCAATGAATTGCCGAGCGTGTATGCGCTGTTCAGTCCAAGCAGGGTATAATTTTTTGGCTCGCGTTTTTCGGTGACTGCGGATGCGCCGACGGTCAGGCCGGCAGCGATTTCCTTTTGGCCTTCCGCTCCCGCTATGTAATTATTCGCGACGCCGGATTGTGATTCGTACGATACGACGATATACACGGGGTTGCCGTTGTTGTCGATGCTGGGCACAGGCTGCGCAAAGAAGAGTGTTCCTTGCGTGTAATCGATGTCATAATCATTGATCCTAGTTTTGTCGAGGCGGTTCAGTACAACTTCTGAATGCAGTTTGTCTCTGACCTCGATACGAACTTTTTCCGAGCCCTGAACGACATTGCTGTTGTCGAGGAAGTAGAATCCTGATATGCCTTCGCCCCGAATTTCTTTTTGAACTACTGCATGGTTGGTGATAGTTCCAAACGCATCTGCTTTTTCAGTCTTCGTTTCGTAGTGTGCTTTCACTCCGGTAAAGCTCCTGTCGTAACGGGCAAGCTCATTTTGCGTGAATGCAGTATTGAAGTCTCCAAACATGAGGAAGGAACGGTTGCGTTCGAGTTTCACATAGAGCGGGCTGCTTGTCTGGGCGGTATAATCAACGTTGCTGTTGTCGCCGTAGATCGAATAGAGGATATCCGGATCAAGATCTTTGAAGAGGCGGTCTTGCTGAATTCGCTGGTTGTCGTACGACGCAGTCAGCAAATAATTGCTCCAGATCGAACCGCGTCCGTAGAAGGCAAGCCTGCCGTCGGTGTGGATACCGTCAGAGATTGAGTTTTCACTCTTCAGCGACGAGAACGCGCTGTCCGACATGTTTCCGCCCGTGCTCAGAGAATTGATCGTTCCATTGGCAGAACCGACAAGCATCAACGGCTCGACTGGGGTGTTAAACTCAATTTGCCTTTCAACTTTCGCATTTCCCCATGAAGCCGTGAGCGTCACGATTGCGGCTTGGGCGGGCGACAACAGGTCGATCCCGACTTTTCCATTCTCGATCTTTCGCTGAATGCCGTCCTGGTTCGGGTCGATGTCGGGCGAAATGATGGAGCCTGTATCGGACTTCACGGTGATGATATAGGACGAAGGTATGGCAACGCCGAAGGTGTCTCTGACCACCAGGTCAAAGTGGGTAATGGTTTTTCCGTCCGCCAGGAACGTATTCGCATCGGTATTGATTTCGATCGATCGCGGCTGGCCGGCAATGTGAAGTCGTACTGAATCGGATTCGTTATTGCTGCCGATGTACGAGATCCGGAACACAACGTCCCCTGTCGAAACAGGAACGCCGAGGATATCGCACACGCCGTCGACCCGCACAACGCCGGAATCAACAGGTACGCCGTTCGCTTCCAAGAGAACCTTGCGGCCGGCGACGCCGTTGATAATGACTGCCTGGCGCGTCAGCATGCTGACCGTGTTCGGCTTCGGCTCAACGATCGAGAGCTTCTGTCCGAACGCAGCCGAAACTGCGGCAAGAAGTGTTAACAGGCAATATGTGAGTTGGCGGATTTTCATTTTCGTTAGCGAGACTGCTCGGTATCACTCCGAGCAGTCCCAATGTATTACTGGACGGTTGTCGCGTAGTGTATGATTCTGCTCGAACCTGCCGTTAGAGTATTAATAGTGATGACGATGCCCGTACCGTTGGTCGCGATGGAACCGTATGTCGCGGCATTACCACCCGGTATCGGGTTAATGACGTGGTCGGAACCATCATTGATCGTTGCCACCGTCGGGGCGTTTGTGTAGCCGCCGGTCGCGGAGACGTTGTCGGTGATAACCACTGTTGACGCGGTGCCTGTGCCAACGTTGCTGACGTAAATGTAGTAGGTGACCGTGCCGCCGGGGACAACTGATACGCTTGCACCTGTTCCGGTGCTGTCTGCCGGGTTGATGACACGCGCCCTTGTTACCACGATGTTCGGAAGCAGCGGATGTATGTAACCGTCTACATGTTCACCGCTCACCGTTGCCGAGTCGCGCGCCGATGAGATCGTGATCGTAAGATGAACGACGAGTCCACTCAATCCGGACGGGACCTGGGTGCGGATGTAGATTGTCGTATCAGTATTCCGCGCGATCGTCGGGCTCGTGACGTATTGAGCCGAAGGATAGGTTGCGTTGTTGAAGCGCGGGTCTGTTCCGCTTGTGTACGTTCCGCCGGTTGCGGGATTCGATTCGGAATAGTATCCTGCTCCCCATGCACCTTCCGATGCTGAAACGAACTTGATCGTATATGCGTCAGAACCGTTGCTATTATTCTTGACGATCCATTTGATCGTGATAGAATCGCCTGCCTGAGCATTGATCGCCGTGTCGGCAACAGCTGCTGCGAAAGAGTTTGCAAACGCTTTGAATGCGTAGTTCGCAGTGTTGAAGGTGGAAGTCTTGATGCGGGTTTGCGTGAGACCGTTTGTAACGTTCTGTTTGTAGATGATACCGAAAGAACCGAGTGAGGTCGGTGTGGTTTCAACAAGCGCCGCTGAGTTCGTTACGGAAAGAATAAGCGGGTTGACAATGCTCAGGAGACCGCTGGTTGCTGCAATGTTGCCGACCCTATAGGTGGCGTAGGTTGCGTGATCAACCCAGCTCGCGTTGGATTGCGAACTGTAAGACATGTTGGCTGGATACGTGATAAAAACTATCGCGCCAGTATCGGCCGCGCTGCCGGTGTTATTGTACGAGATGTTGAAGCTTAACGTGTCGCCGGGGCGCACGGTCGGCCGCATCGGTGTAGCAGTGATATTATAGATAGACTGTGCGATCGTCGTTGTTGTGCTTCCGCTTGCGTTGAATGTTGCATTCTGCAAACCGGTTCCGATCGGTATGGTGATCGGGCCGGCGATGATGATTCCCGAATCCGCTGCGACGTCTCGTGTTGAACGGCTTCGGAATGTGCCGACGATGGTCTGGGCATCGTATGAATTAAATGACGCATCGTATTTGATGAACAGTTTTGCATACACATCCACGTTTCCGTCGGTCGGAATTGTGTCGCGGAGGATGTTCTTTGCGGATCCACCGAGCGCTGCAGTCAAGCCGGCGTTTGAATAGTAGCCGATACTGTCGTACTTGGTGGATGCTGAATTGAATTCCACGGCATAAGCATCGCCGTAGTTACCGCTGTTCACAACGTTCAAATGGTAGACAACGAAGCTGCTGTCGACGCCCGTCTGCGGCGAAGTGACAACGGTGATCGTTGATACCGGTTTGTAGGCAACGTAGATGCTCAGGGCAGTTGCTGAAGCGCTGTATGAGCCGCCTCCTACCTGGTCATGATACGTAGCGCTTGCGTTGCTGGTTATTTGCGTTCCTGCGCGTGTACCTGCGGCGTAAGAAGTTTCTCCTGCAACAACCAGGAGAAGAGCAAATGCAACAAGCATTGCTCCGAGTCGAGAGAACATATTATTTGTTCCCATGTTTGTATCTCCTTTAATAGGATTGTGAGTGGTTATGTTGTTAATTGTTTCGTTTCTTATTTCGGTATTGATATCGCTGGTATTCATTTTTGTATTCCGTATGTTATGTTGAAAATGTGTTTTTTAAAAGTCGTGGACAAGAGAGACGAATCTAAGGGGGTTGTGCATCCATGATCAGATCTCCTATGTTGTTTTGATTTTTCATGTTTATGGCTTCAGGTTTGCTAATCTAATTTTTATTGTCAGCGTTGGTGGCTGCTTGCGCCACGGTGGATTCGTGCTGCACGTCGGCAAATTCTTTGAACGTGGTGCAGTATTTATCGAAAGCGATGGCAGTGTCCGTCGGATAGTTCTTTATCGTATACGCGGCGCCCGAGACAATGACCTTTGCTCCGCATGATTTCGCTGTGCTCGCGATCGCCGTATGATGATTGAGAAACGAACTGTTGTCGGAAACATGGAACGCAAACAGGAAAACGAACTGAGGACGGCGGCTCTGGACGAGCTGGCTGATGGTTTCGGTGGAAGCACCCACGCCGAGGTTCAACACTTCGAAGCCAGCGCTTTCGAGAAGAAGGCCGAGCGCTTTCAATTCGATGTCGCGAGTCTCCCCTTCGACTGCTGCGCAGATCGCGCGCTTTCCGATGGCAGCGGGTTTTACGATGATGTCGGACAAAAGGACGATTGCGTTGGACAATGCGTTATAGGCAAGCTGCATTTCGCCGGTCGAAATTTTTCCTGAAAGATTGAGGTTGTGGATTCGTTTCAGCGCCGGCCGGAGGATCTCATCAAAGAGTGACGGAAGGGTTAAACCGTTTTTGTAGACTTCGGAAAACAATTTCACGAGCTCGTCCTTTTTTCCATTGATGGATGCCGAGAAACAGACGTTCGCCAATACGTTGAACTCTTTTCGTGCGATGATGCGGCGAACGATCGCTTCGTCGGTGGCAAACTGCGGATACAAGTTGGTCGGCGAGATGCCGTAATTGTATTCGGACATGAACTGATAAAGATCTTCTGCGCGAAATTTTCTATGGCCGCCCGGAGTTCGAAAGCATTTCAGTTTGCCCTCATCCGTCCAGCGCTTCACTGTCGACTTGTCGACTTGAAGCATCTTCGAAACGTCCATCGTGTTGAAGAGAATTTCAGTCATGACATGTAGCTCCTGCCTTGTTGATCGGAAAACTCTTTTTAATCGATATTTTCAGTTTAAACTGAATGAGCGTTTTGCCCTTTTTCCACTACTAAGGTAGTTTTCATGCCTATTAAAAGCAATTCGAATCGGCCCGTTTTTAACCGTATTTCTTAAAATACGGTCATCACGGGACACAATTGGAAGCGGTTCCGAATCGCTCCTTCCAACCCTGATAGCTGTATAGCAGGAGCCCTCACTGCATTATTTATATCTACTCATAGGTTACTTTTTATGCAGTGAAACAGAGAGACCCCTTCAAACAGGGATAGCCGACCAAGGGTCGGCTATCCAAGAGATCTTTGACTGGGTAAGTACCGAGGGCCGGACTTGAACCGGCACGGAGCTTGCGCCCCTCAGGATTTTAAGTCCTGTGCGTCTACCAATTCCGCCACCCCGGCAATACACCCGCTCATACCACCATCATATTCACAATTGAGGCGCCGGGCGGATTCGAACCGTCGCATAAAGGTTTTGCAGACCTCTCCCTTACCACTTGGGTACGGCGCCAATCTCTGAAGAACTATTTAGTCAAAAAAAAACGCGCCCAAACAGAACAGCGCGGCCCACCTAACATATTCCATGAACACTCTCACCCATCAGAATGATAAACGATCCCTCTCGTGTCATTGAGAGCGGGAAACGGGACTCGAACCCGCGACATCAACCTTGGCAAGGTTGCGCTCTACCAACTGAGCTATTCCCGCTTTGGATTAAGAAATATAAGCTTTCAATCTATGCAAGTCAAGAAAAAACAACCGTAACCGTCGGAAGAAGCATCGGATACGAGATATGCATCGACCGATCGGAAATTCGCACTCCTACTTCACCTTCGCTGAGCGCAGGTTTTTCCGGATAAGGTCGGCGTACGAACATTGAATGATGTTTTCCGTCCCAATTTCGAAGAGATTTACAAGCTCTCTATAAATACGGAAAGCGTGTTGCGGGTTTCTTGTTGAATAAACCTCGAACTCAAGATACACTCCAAGTCCCTTGACCCTGTCGAGATGAATCCTGGCCTGTTTCTTATAATAATAGACAAGCCTCGATTTCCTAACAACCACAACTATGCCTAAAGCCTTCTTTAAAAAACCCTTCGTCTCAGCCGGATCTGGTATACGAAGCATATCGTATTTACTCCACCGTCTCCCTTTTGATTCCTTACGGATATAATATATCAATTCGCTTTTCCCATTGCCGAACTCGCGCAACTTCAACCGTCCCACCTCCACCTGAAAATACGTGTCTGTCTGAACCAATATCTCCGAAGGTCTTCCCAGTGACTCTAGCAGCCGCAGAGTTTTTTCCGGACGGACGATTTTCGCTTTTAGCTCCAGGTTAACCGGCATTTGCAGTATTTTTCTGATGGAGAGTGGCTATGCAACAACGGGGCGCTGGCGAGAAACGAACTAGGGCCGAAGTAGATTATCGGGAAATATCGATGATCTGGTACGATAATTCACCGGCAGGGACCGTTATCTTGACGACATCGTTGACCTTTTTCCCGATGAGGCCTTTACCGATAGGCGAAGTCACGGAGATCTTGTTGTCATCAAAATTTGCTTCTTCCGGAGAGACAAGTTTATACGTGAGAACTTTCTTTGTTTTTATGTCTTTCAGTGTAACGTTTGAAAGTATATAGATCTTGTCGTTTGGAAGATCCTTGCTGTCGATAATGCGAGCCCGGGCCAGCGTCTGCTCAAGCTTCGCGATCTTCAATTCAAGATGCTGCTGTGCCTCCTTCGCGGCGTCATACTCGGCGTTTTCGCTCAGGTCCCCGTGACCGCGCGCTTCGGCGATTTTCGAGGCGATCTCGGTACGTTCGTGCACTTTCAACTGCCGCAATTCCTGCTCCAATTCGACCAGCCGCTCACGCGTCAGGTACACTACTCCGTTGTTATTAGCGTCATTCATACAAACGTCCCGGTCATCCAATTATTATTGAGTAGGGCAAAAATAAAAGCCATCGTTCGGATGAACAATGGCTAATCAAATCCTCTTCACAAATGTATACGAAATTCCTTCTAGATGCAAGAAAAAAAGCTATCGGGCCAAGTCTCGGGTACTTTTTATTTCTTCCCCGCCTGGTCGATCAGAATAAGGTGACCCATCTTATCTCTTTTTGTTTTCAAATACCGCTCGTTGTTGGAATTTGCAGCAATTTCGATCGGAACGCGTTCGACGATCGTCAGTCCGTATGCGTCAAGTCCCACCACTTTCTTCGGGTTGTTGGTCATGAGACGCATTTTCTTTACGCCGAGATCTCTGAGGATCTGCGCGCCAATTCCATAATCGCGCAGGTCGGCGCGGAATCCCAGCGCTTCATTCGCTTCGACGGTATCTTTTCCTTCGTCCTGAAGTTTATATGCTTTTAGTTTATTCATAAGCCCGATTCCCCGTCCTTCCTGCCTCATGTACAAGACGACGCCGTTCCCCTCTTTCTCGACCATCTTCATGGCGGAGATCAGCTGATCATTACAATCGCAGCGCAGCGAACCGAACACATCGCCCGTCAGGCACTCCGAGTGAACGCGGACAAGAGTCGGCTGAGTTTCGTCGATGGTTCCTTTTACGAGGGCGATGTGTTCTTTCTGATCGGTCTCCGACCTGTACATGTGAACAAGGAATGTGCCGTGCCGGGTGGGCAGTGTCGTGCTGACGACGCGGGATACGAGTTTCTCCCGGTGCATGCGGAATTCGATCACTGATTTCACCGTGATCATTTTGACTCCGTGAGTCTTCGCAATGTGCTCTAGTTCAGGAACTCTGGCCATTGTACCGTCGTCGTTCATGATCTCGACCAACGCGCCGACCGGATGCAGACCCGCGAGTGAACATAAATCAGTTACCGCTTCTGTATGTCCTGCTCTCCGAAGAACACCTCCAGGAGAAGACTTCAGGGGGAAGATGTGACCCGGTCGTGCCAGGTCGCTCGCTTTTGTCGACGGGTCAACCAGCGATCTCACCGTGGCTGCGCGGTCAGCAGACGACACTCCAGTGGTCGTTCCGTGTATGTAGTCGATGGAGACGGTGAACGGAGTTTCGTGGAGCGACGTGTTAGAGTCCACCATCAGGTCAAGCCCGAGATGCTTCGCGCGCTCGCCGGTAATCGGGGCACAGAGGATTCCGCGTCCGGCCTTTGTGAAAAAATTGACAATATCCGGCGTGATGAATTGGGCAGCAACAACGAAATCTCCCTCATTCTCGCGGTCTTCATCGTCAACGACAATGATCACTTTACCCGACTTCAGGTCGGCAATGGCCTCTTCGACGGAATTAAATTTACTCATAAGGATATTTGTAGTTAGGTCGTGGGTGCTTCTACTTCTCCGACTTTGTTTACCACTGAGATCGAACTTCGTTCGACTTTAACTTTTACGTTGTCTGCAATTTGCACCAGGAGCGTCTTGTCATCAATTCCTACGATCGTACCATGAAGTCCGCCGGCAGTCACAACCTTGTCTCCCTTCTTCATCGACTCGAGAAGCTTCTGCCGTTCCTTCTGCCGCTTCTGCTGTGGCCGCATGATCATGAAATAGAATATTCCGATGATGACGGCGAACATTAGTATTGTTGTGGTCATATCGCCTCCTCCTTGCCCTCCCTGCGACGGTGCCATTGCGAGTACTAGTGACTTCATACGAAATTTCTCCGAAATATAAATATGATAAAAGTTATTGATTTATGGTCGAACAACATCCGATTGCAGCTGGTGAAGAAAGTTTCTCTTCCAAACTGAAAAACTATTTTCGAGAATACGGCGGCGCGCCTCGCTCACCAGCCACAAGTAAAAAGAGAGATTGTGGAGCGATGCCAGCTGTAATGCAAGAATTTCTTTTGCATGAAACAAATGGTGAACATATGCACGAGAGAAAGTTCTGCAGCAATAACAGGAGCATTCAGCGTCTACCGGGCTTCCGTCGTTCTTGAACTGAGCATTGCTCATGTTCAGCTTTCCGCGGCGGGTAAAAAGTGTCGCGCGTCTGCCGTTACGGGTTGGGATGACGCAGTCAAACATATCCACCCCCCGCTCAATACACTCGAGCAGGTTCTCGGGCATTCCAACTCCCATCAGATAGCGCGGCTTGTCCGCAGGCAGCCGGGAAGCGCTGAATTCTGTAAATTCGTACATGGTCTCGGTCGGTTCACCTACCGCCAATCCCCCGATCGCATAGCCGTCAAAATCCAATCCGGTGAGCGCGTCGATGCTGTCCGACCGAATATCCTTGTATGTGCTCCCCTGAACGATGCCGAACATAGCCTGACGATGTCCATACAGCGGAGGCAGTTCCTTGAAAGACTGCAGACATTTTTTCGCCCAGCGCAGCGTCAGTTGGTTCGACCGCTGAGCATACTCATGCTCGCAAGGAAAGGGGGTGCACTCATCCAGAACCATCATGATATCCGAACCAATGGCTCGCTGAATTTCAACAACTTTTTCGGGCGTAAAGAAATGTTTCGAGCCGTCAAGGTGCGACTTAAAGGTCACGCCTTCTTCTGAAATCTTCCTCAAATCTGAAAGGCTGAACACCTGGTACCCGCCGCTGTCGGTCAGGATCGGCTTCTTCCAGTTCATAAAACTATGAAGGCCGCCCAGTGAAGTGAGAATTCCCGTTCCGGGGCGGAGATACAAATGGTATGTATTGCCAAGAATGATCTGCGCGCCTAATTCATCGAGCTCACGCTGTTCGAGCGCCTTGACGCTCCCTTGCGTGCCGACGGGCATAAAAATTGGCGTCTGGATAACGCCATGGTCTGTTTCAATGCTGCCCGCTCGTGCAGACGAGTCCGTTTTCTCTAACGTAAATCTCACGTGCTACAAAGATACTGAATTTACCGGGGCAAGTCAACGCAGTCGGGCAGTGGCCTAATTTGAGTGGACATGTAGGGGCCTGAGGAATATTATTCCCCCTCTGAACGGAGCGAAGCTGAGTGAACGCCGAAGGCATCCTCCGAAGGAGTCTGGCAAAGCCATCCCTTTGGGACTTCGGACCTTCGGGAGAATCATTCTTACCGCATAGACCCTCCCAAAGGTCGCGAAGCGGTCCCTTTGGGAGATGCCTTTGGCATTCGCCGCGCTCAGGGTGAAACATAGTTGCCGATGTCTTCATCATTCTCAAACACCCCACCCAAATAAATGTCATTCTTGGAACATCTTGTGCTGCTCACATTATTCAAATTAGGACACTACCGTTTATAGCTGTGGATTCTGGTTTATTCAAGAAAGAGCTGCTCGACATACCGGGCAATAGCTGGCGAGGCAGTCAGGCCGGGCGATTCGATTCCAATTAAGTTGACGAATCCTACGAGTCCCCTCTCCTTTTCATGTTTAATGATGAAATCCTGCGCGAGTCCTTTTTCCGAACGGATCTTCGGCCGTATCCCGCACATGTCCGGAAAAATGTCGTCATCCGAAACTGTCGGAAGTATCTTTTGAATCGCCTCCAAAAAAAGAGCACGTTTGTCGTCTGAGACAGAATAATCGAGATCGTTGTGCGCAAGGTATTCCACATCCGGTCCAAATCTTAATCTCCCTCCAAGGTCAAGGAGCGCATGCACACCCAGGCTGTCCTTCGTCGGAACGGGATAGACAAGCCGTGTTACGAGTTTGGATTTTGAAGAAGAAATGCTGAAGTACGATCCCTTACAAAAACGGAGACGGTACCCAGCCTCATCGATATCAATCCCAACCAGCGCGGCGACCCTGTCTGAATAGAGGCCTGCGGCGTTCACTACTTTTTCGGCAGTGAACTGGCTGCGTTGTCCCGCTTCGCTGACCGTGATCGTATAACTTCCCGAAATGGGTTCGATGCCGACAACCTCGCATTTCTGTTGGAGTGCAGCCCCGTTATTTTGGGCGGTGTGGTAATAATAATCCATCAAACCGTGCGCACTGATAATTCCCGTTCGAGGCGACAGGAGCGACCCGAACGTCCGGATGTTCGGTTCCAGTTTCTCGGTCTCGCGGGCAGTGAGCTGACGCAGTTCAACTCCGTTCTTCATCGCATTCGCCTGGATCTCATCAAGCTTCGAAAGCTCGTCCGGGGAACCGGCGCTTATGATCTTGGTTATTTGAGAGTACGGAATGCCGTGTGTCGCACAAAGAGAATACAGCTCCTCACGTCCTTCGACACACAATCTCGCCCGAAGGCTTCCCGGCTGATAGTAAATTCCCGCATGGATCACCTCACTGTTGTGACTCGAGGTTTCCATCCCGTATTTCTCGTTTCGTTCGATGACCACAATATCAGGATGGTGTTCCGACAATCGAGCGGCGATGGCAAGGCCCACAACTCCCGCCCCGATGACCGCAAATTCAAAATCAGCAGATCTCAATGAAGCGACCTTAGGGAAATGTTAGAGATTGATTGACTAGCATTTGAATGCATTTGAAATAGATAGAGTAATCGCCGAGATCTGCCTCCCGAATTCTGTCTCCCGCCTCCAGCTTGCTACGGAGAGAGTCGTTCTATCTTCCACGCTTTGTTCTTTTGACGCGTATATCGAATCCGGTCGTGTAATCTGCTCGGTCTTCCCTGCCAGAATTCTATTTCAGTCGGAGCGACTCGGTAGCCTCCCCAGTTCGGCGGCAGCGGAATTTCTCTGCCGTCGAATTTAGCTGCAATCTGCACAACTGATTCTTCAAGCGGAGTCCGACCCGCGATAACCTCGCTCTGTCTGGACGCCCATGCTGCGATTCGGCTTCCCGTGGGGCGCGAGAAGAAGTATTTTTCTGATTCTTTTCGTGACACCTTTTTGACGGTGCCAACGATTCGTACTTGCCGTTCAAGCCCGGTCCAGTGAAATACAAGAGCCGCGTAGGGATTGGCGGCAAGCTCTTTCCCCTTCCTGCTCCCATAGTTGGAAAAGAAGACAAAGCCGTTTTCGCCGAAGCTTTTTAAGAGGACGATCCGCGCCGACGGCTTTCCCGATCTTGTTGAAGTTGCCAGCGTCATCGCGGTCGGTTCCGGAATGTCAGCTTCAAGCGCCTGGCTGAACCATTTATTGAATTGATCGAGGGGATTCCGTTCAAGGTCGGATTCTGTTAATCCGGCAAGCGCGTATTCCTTTCGCAGGTGGGCGATGACAGGCGGTGTACCGGCGATCTTCGTCATTGCTTTATCCATTGGGCAGGCTTCTCTTATACGGTTCCTCTTTCGCAATATCATTTAAGTCGAAGTTGAATCTTTTTGGCTGTCAATTCCCGTAACGCGTCCGCTGCTATCCATCGCGCGGCAGGTGAGTCGATGAGGGCAATCCTCTTTGCCGTGTCGATTGCTTTCTTATTTAACGCCCTATTCCGTTTCCCGATTTGCCGCAGAGCCCAGTTAACCGCTTTCTTGACAAAGTTCCTTTCATCCATGCTCTCTCTTTTGATGTGAGGCAAAAACTTCGCGAATGTGGAATCCGAGGACAGCTTATCGTGGACCGCTAAGGACGCCATGAGAACGAATCCGGCGCGCTTCACGAATTCCTCCTTCCGATCGCTCCATTGAACCGCTTTCTCCAAAGCAGACGCAGTTTTGTCGAAGAGATTGCCGCAGCACTGATCGCACACATCCCATGAATTAAAATCTCTCACCCAATTTTCCATTTGCTGCGGCGATACCAACTTCGGGTCGTCGATAAGACAAGCCAGGATCCTTGCTTCATGAACTCCGCTCTTCCATAGCCCCGCGGCCAGTTGGTGGTTCATTCCCAGTTGTCTGGCAAGGTGCCGGAGAGCCGGGATCGGAACACCGTAAGCGACCGCCGCATTGATCCCAAGCCGGGCCATTCCGGAGCGATTACTTTCGTTCCCCAGAGATCTTAATTCTTTTAATATTGCACTGGCGTTGTGCACTTCCGGAATCCAAATTCGTAGCCGAAAAGTTCAGCGGAGGTTAATTTCTTCGATGCTTCAATAAATTCGCTGTAAACTACCAACTGGAACGTAGAAAGTCAATGAAGCCTTAAATGATGATAATATTGCGAAACGCTGAATTGGCGTGCCAAAACAGGAAGAGGCAACCCTCTTATTTAGGATTGCCTCTCTCATGAAAGCTCTCTGACAGGAAGTTCGTCAGGCCTTCTTCTCTTCAAAATATTTCTTTAATAACGTCCAGTAATGGTCTTTCCAACCGGTAGCAAAGGAAGAGGCCAAGCCCGCGGGAACCTTTGAATGAACCATCGTTAACTCTGTTCCTTCGCCTTTTTTTGTAAACGTCAAGTCAAGCACAGATGACGGATAGCCGTCGACCCAATCGGTTGTGATCCATTCCTGTTGAATGCGCTTGCCTTTAACGAGCTTTAGATTCTTCCCGCTGATGTAACCATCCCAGGCTGTCATCTTTCCGCCCACTTTCGGTACGCATGTTGCTTTACCTCCGGTAAACGCCGCGTGCTTCTTTGGATCAACAAATACATCATACACCTCAGCGGGCGAAGCCGGAATGAATGCTTTTTGTTTAATGACTTTGGTCTTGAGGGTTGTTTTCTTTTTCGTTGAACTCTTCATAGGCGTTGGCTCCTTTAAATTAATTCCATGGTTCATCGGCGGTGGGACCGTAAATTGAAGGGAGCTTCCCTCCGGCAATTCGGAGATAGATCGAGAATTGCCCCCGATGGTGAACATGGTCGAATACCGTGAGCCAGAAGAGATCGCTTGCCGGGACATCTCCCATTTTTCGAGGCCCGACCGGAAATTTTACTTTCCGTTTGAATTGCGCAGGAGTTAATTTCTTCAACTTGCGCATGTTCGACTTGTGAACTCCCTCATAGGCCGACATGACCTCCTCAAGAGTAGAAGGTGCCGGCGGCCCGGGAACAAGTTCGACTTTTCCTGCAAGCACTCCTGTCATCATCATTTCGTCGGCGCACATTACCCAAGCAAGTTCACGTGCTGTTCGAGACTTTTCGGCCGGCCGTAGATCCAGCTTGTCGGCGGGGTATGCTTTAAATACACGCATCGTCGTCTGGAATTCTTTGTTCCACGTGTTGATGAGCATTTCTTTTTCTGTCATAGTAGACTCCTCGGAAAAAGTAGCATTATGAATCAGTGGTTACTTGGGTGGATGATCTGTGATGAGATCAATGCTTCTTCAAATAAGTTGCCGGGCAGTGTTCAGGAAGGACTGTGAATGTCAATGTAACACTCCCTGCATCTGCAATAGTTCCGGAGCAAGGCACTTACTCCCAACGCCCGGCGATAGCGAATCCGCATTTAGGACATTTCCCTCTTACGATAATGTTAGATCGAACTCTGAATCCCCGTCGTTCCACCAACGTTGTACTGCACGACGGACAGACAGTGTTTTCGGATTCACCGACTTCACCCGGCCTGTTTCCCGCGTACACAAAATGCAAGCCTTCGGTGTAGCCGATCTCCCGGGCCCGCAGAAGTGTATCTGCCCCGGTGTTCCCGCAATCTGTCATTTTGTAGTCCTCGTGGAATGCCGTCACATGCCACGGTATGTCAGGCGATACAGAGACCAAGAAGTCTGCGATATCCTTCAGTTCTCCTTCTGAATCGTTGAAGCCCGGGACGATAAGCGTAACAACTTCGAGCCAGATCTTCCGTTCATAAATCATCTTGATCGTATCCAGGACATTTTGCAAAACTCCGCCCAGTTGTCCGTATGATCTCTGACGAAAGCCCTTCAGGTCCACTTTATACAGGTCAACATGCGGCTGAACATAATCGATAACCTCCGGCGTTCCGTTTCCATTGGAGACGTATGAAGTGATAAGTCCGGATCTTTTTGCAAGTGAGAAGATCTCCATCGCCCATTCGCTCGTAATAAGGGGTTCATTGTAGGTGCTTGTCACGACTTTTGCGCCTCGTGTGAGTGCAAGATCGACGAACTCTTCTGGTGTGATGGATTCCGGATTCGATTCGGCGAGGGGATCTCTCAAAGCCTGCGACGTTATCCAATTCTGGCAGTAGCCGCAATGATAATCACATCCGAGCATTCCAAAGCTGAGGGCTTTCGATCCGGGATAGGCGTGGAAGAAGGGTTTCTTTTCAATCGGGTCGAGCTGGAGACCTCCCACATAACCGGTTGGTGCATAAAGTTTGCCATCGCGATTAAATCGTACCCGGCATATTCCATCTTTCCCCGGCGGAATTTTGCACCTGTGGCCGCAGGCAAAACATTGGACCCAATTCGAGGGCAATTTGTTGTAAAGCTCCGCTTCCTTTGTTCGAGCCGCGAGCAGATCTTTTAGAGCTATTACCTCAGCCATGCGCCACCTCAATGGAAATATACAAGAGTACTGAGGTGTTTGCAAGGGCTGACAAATTCTTACTTTTTTCAATTCCGGATTTGAATCAAGTGTTGTCGCAAGGGGTCCAGGCATCCAGCGACAATTAAATTTATGTGACGGCAGAATTCCTCCAGCATTTTTGTCGAATTTGGCTTGAGATGGAGCTACGAAAGTCCCCAAAATCTGATTGCAAAAATGAGAAAAATACCTTATGTTTGTTCACTCAATTTCAAGCTGGAGAGAGGCAGGATGGTTTTTTCAGATACACCTGCCGTCGTTATTTCTATAGAGGGGAATTCAGTCTCTTAGGTCAGATGCCTGCTTTGGGGGAAGGAATGAAGGGCTAGGCGCCGGCATTCTCGCAATGGAAACTTACCGCTATCGCACTCTTTCGTTCTCTCATTAAGAAGAACTGATAGATGTATCGCTCCATAACAGCGGAGGATTTTATTTGTCCAGGCCGACAATAATAATCTCGTGAAGATGGCAGCAACCGAACGGCACGAATTTAAACGGGCATTGAATCTTCTCGATTCAACGACAATCGTCGTTGGATCTATGATCGGTTCGGGAATCTTCATTGTTTCATCCGACATCGCCCGCACGGTGGGCTCCCCCGGGTGGCTGCTTGTCACCTGGGTGCTGACGGGTCTGATCACAATGACCGCGGCTTTGAGTTACGGCGAGCTTGCAGCCATGATGCCGAGCGCGGGCGGACAATATGTTTATCTGCGGGAATCATACGGGTCGCTTATCGGATTTTTGTATGGGTGGACCGTGTTCCTCGTCATACAGAGCGGTACGATCGCGGCCGTCGCGATCGCTTTCGCCAAATTCACCGGAGTTTTCTTCCCGGACGTTTCTGCTGCAAACTGGATTTTGAAGATTGGAACCTTCGGTCCCTATCAAATGCCATTCGGTTCGATGGGACCTTATAATGTTGGATTGCATACTCAAAATTTACTGGCGATCATATCGATCTGTTTGCTCACCTGGATAAACACCCGCGGCATCCAGGGAGGGAAAATTGTCCAGAATGTTTTTACGTTCACGAAGACCGCCGCTCTTCTCGGATTGATTCTTCTTGGATTCATCATCGGCAAGAACGCGGGAGCGATCAGCGCGAACGCGGCCAATTTCTGGACTGCTTCGATTTCGCAATTTCAGAACGGACAACTTTCTGTCCGCCCCCTGTTCGGGATGGCGCTGTTCAGTACGCTGGGTGCTGCAATGGTCGGCTCTCTATTTTCTGCCGACGCATGGAACAACATCACATTCACGGCAGGAGAGGTCATTAATCCGAAGCGGAATGTTCCGCTGAGTCTCGTGCTCGGGACAGGAATTGTTTCGGTGCTCTATATCCTGGCCAATATTGTCTATCTATCTCTCCTGCCTCTCCAGGGTTCGCCGATCGGCGCAACAGTCGCTGAACGAGGGATCCAATTCGCAGCATCGGACAGAGTCGGGACCGCGGCAGCTCAGGTGATTTTCGGTTCAAGCGGAGCGTTCGTTATGGCAGCCTTCATCATGGTGTCAACGTTCGGCTGCAACAATGGTCTGATCCTCGCCGGGGCTCGCGTCTATTATGCAATGGCAAAGGACAGACTGTTTTTCAAAAACGTCGGGGAGTTAAATGTCCACGGTGTTCCGTCGAAAGGGCTGGTAACGCAAGGGATCTGGGCGAGTATCCTTTGTCTCTCAGGAACATACAGCGATCTCCTCGATTACGTTGTTTTCGCAGTTCTGATATTCTATGTTCTCACAATTTCGGGAATATTTGTTCTCAGAAAGAAGATGCCGGATGCCGAAAGGCCCTACAAGGCATTTGGTTATCCGGCGGTTCCAGCGGCCTATGTGGTCGTTGCAAGCCTAATTTGCGCCGATTTGCTCTTTGTGAGGCCGAATTTCACCTGGCCAGGCCTGTTCATCGTGCTCCTGGGCATCCCGGTATACTATTTGTGGCATATTACCAGGAAGAATTTAGATCCATCACCATAACGACCCACTATCACCAAGGATTCATTCCGTCATCTCCGCAACTAAAGAAAGGACATTTTCAGAAGCATGGAACTTACTTTAATTTTTGGAATAAGCATCCTCGGACTTTTGTTTGCTTTGTATCTCGTTCGCAACGTGATGAAACGCGACACGGGAAACGAAAAGATGCAAGAGATCTCGAATGCGATCAAGACTGGAGCCGAGGCATTTCTCCGGCGCCAGAACAGGACTATCGCGTATCTCGCAGTTGCCCTGGCAGCACTCATCTATATTCTCTACGCATTCGTTCGGGCCCACAACGTCAACGACCCGGCAACAACCGCCAACCTCGCACTATGGACGACGCTATCGTTCGTTCTCGGCGCGGCGTGTTCGGTGGCGGCAGGATACATGGGAATGTGGGTCGCGATCCGCTCGAACATCCGGACGGCAGCAGGAGCGACGAAGAGCATGAACAGTGCTCTGCAAACAGCTCTTCGCGGCGGTGCGGTTTCCGGATTCTTCGTCGTCTGTATGAGCTTGCTCGGCGTGGCCGGACTTTTCAGCATTGTAAAATATCTTGATATCGCAAGCGACGTTTCTCACATTCCTTTGATGATCGTCGGCTACGGATTCGGCGCCAGCTTCGTCGCATTGTTCGCGCAGCTCGGCGGCGGAATCTACACAAAAGCAGCGGACGTCGGTGCGGACCTTGTGGGCAAAGTTGAAGCAGGAATTCCTGAAGACGATCCGCGCAATCCGGCAGTGATCGCAGACCTCGTCGGCGACAATGTCGGCGATTGCGCAGGCCGTGGAGCCGATCTTTTTGAATCCACAGCGGCAGAAAATATCGGTGCAATGATCCTGGCGGCTGGTTTGTATAATTCAAATACCGCAGTATTCCAGGCACAGGGATTATCGCTCCTCGGTGTCCTTCTCTTCCCGCTTGTTGCCCGCGCATTTGGAATTATTGCCTCCGCGATCGGGATCATGACAGTTAAGACAAACGAAAAAGAAGACCCGATGAATGCATTGAACCGCGGATATTACCTCGCGGCCGGGCTTGCGATGGTAGGATTTTATGTCGCGTCACGATGGCTCCTCGGACCAGAATATTATTTTAATTTCTTCCTGTGCGGTGTGGTTGGCGTACTAACATCAGTCGCATTCGTTTTTATCACTCAATATTATACAGATTCCCGGTACCGTCCGGTTCTTTCGATCGCAGAAGCGTCACAAACCGGACCTGCGACAAACATCATCGCGGGCATTGCGGTAGGCATGGAGTCGACAGGTTTTCCGATCTTCGTTATTGCAATAGCGATCATCAGCGCATATCTTCTTGGCGAGAATTCAGGCCTGGCGCACGCAGGACTCTTCGGAACTGCTGTCGCGACAATGGGTATGCTCGGAACCGCTGCATACATTCTCGCGATGGACACCTTCGGCCCGATCACTGACAACGCCGGCGGAATTGTCGAAATGAGTCAGCAGCCGAAAGAAGTCCGCGACAAGACGGACCGCCTCGATTCAGTCGGGAACACGACCAAGGCGTTGACAAAAGGATACGCCGTCGGGTCAGCGGCGCTTGCAGCGTTTCTTTTGTTCGGTGCGTACATCGACGAAGTGCGGAATTACATGCCTTCCTTCCAGGGCGTGATCAATCTTAACAAACCGGAAGTGTTCGTTGGCGCGATGCTCGGAGCTGTGCTCGTATTTCTTTTCTCCTCACTCGCGATCAAGGCAGTAGGAAAAGCAGCATACGCGATCATCAACAACGTTCGGGAACAATTCAAGAAAGACCCGGGTATCATGCTTGGGACATCGAAACCGGACTACGGTCAGTGCGTCGACATTGCAACGAAAGCAGCATTGCAGAAGATGGTGCTGCCGGGATTGCTTATTGTCGGCATGACGGTCGGTGTCGGACTTGTCTTCAAATGGCTCTACTATGCGGGCGGCCAGGCCGCCAACGCAGCGAGCGGCGCTGAAGTGATCGGCGGATTCCTGATGGTCGGTACGATCACCGGTATCCTGATGGCCCTCTTCCTGAACAACGGCGGCGGCGCATGGGATAACGCCAAAAAATATATCGAAACCGGAGCCTTGGGCGGAAAGAAATCAGAGCCGCACAAAGCGTCGGTTGTCGGAGATACGGTCGGCGATCCCTTCAAGGATACTGCGGGTCCGTCATTGCACGTTCTTATAAAATTGCTTTCGACGCTTACGCTTGTGTTAGCGCCGCTGTTTATATAAAAAAGTGAATACAGGATTCAGAATATAGAATACAGAATGCCTTGAGGGAATCAATCTTCTTAAGAAACTTCTGGATTCTGTATTCTGAATTCTTTTTTTAGACTTGTAGAAAGTCTTTTGAAAGAGAAAAAATTTTTGATATATTGACTGCGTTGTTTTTGGACAGGTAGCTCAGTCGGTAGAGCAACGGCCTGAAAAGCCGTGTGTCGCCAGTTCGATTCTGGCCCTGTCCACTCTTCCCTTTAAAATCATATGTGTCGCCAGTTCTCCCGTTTCGGTCTCCGGCCTCACGGGATCGTTGAGATTCTGGCCCTGTCCACTCTTCCCTTTAAAATCATATGTGTCGCCAGTTCTCCCGTTTCGGTCTCCGGCCTCACGGGATCGTTGAGATTCTGGCCCTGTCCACTCTTCCCTTTAAAATCATATGTGTCGCCAGTTCTCCCGTTTCGGTCTCCGGCCTCACGGGATCGTTGAGATTCTGGCCCTGTCCACTCTTCCCTTTAAAAGAT
>Ga0265313_10001707_pt1 | contig 20229 bp, 19 predicted proteins | sample 4123metaG_FD_203122 | JGI IMG/M metagenome (GOLD analysis project Ga0265313, IMG submission 203122) | Rhizosphere microbial communities from Carex aquatilis grown in University of Washington, Seatle, WA, United States - 4-1-23 metaG | ecosystem: Host-associated > Plants > Roots > Rhizosphere >...
GATCAGGTGCCAAGACGGCTAAATCTAAGTTGTTTTACTTGAGCCGTGCCTTTAAGAACGAACTGTTTGCCGGGGACAACCTTCAGGTCGGTAAAACTGAATTGTATGTCTTCAGATCTTTTACCCCAGTTCGACAGTCCGTTCACTTTATTCACAAGCAACTTGGCAATTTCCGGGCTCAGTGCTTGACCGTTTGTTGAAACCTCAGTGTCTTGCATCTCCACCCAACCGTCATTGAGACCTAATTTGGCTTTGATGGCGACCGGAAACGGTACGCCGACCTGGCCTAAGCCGACGCGAGTGACGAGATTCATGTTTACCGAATTGGATTTGGTCAGCTTGATGTCGCCCTGAGTGAGACTGAAGCCGACATTGCCGCCCATGCTGCCGAGCAGATTGCCCAACATCCCGCCTGGCTTGGTCGCAGAATAAGAGAGGCGGTCTAAAGTTCGGGGTGAATTGATAAATCGATTCAGACTGTCCTGGGATATAGTTGCCGTCACCTGGGCCTGCGCCGGGGTAGTAAAGCGGAGAATCTTGTGATTGAGAAGAATGCCGGTGTCGAAATTCAAATCACCGGCAGTGGTCAGACTCAGTTGGTCGATGGTGAAATCCTGAAAAGTGCCACCATTTACATTTATGTCCAGAGACTTAAGAACGCCTTCATTTAGATCGAGATTGCGTGCCGTGATGTGCAATTCTTTGGCAGCACCGTCAAGAAATTGACCATCCTCCATATCGATATCGAGTTTGCCGAAACGCCCGGAATTGATGTCGACAAAGGAGATTGGCGGTGCCAGAATCGGACCTTGATTGTTGAGCGCAGGCTGGCCCAGCGCCTGATTGCCAACCGCCCTTCCAAAGGCATCCTTGAGCGCTTGCGTGGGATCCACTCCCGGCTGCTGCTGTTGCTGGGCAGGATTGCCTGGCGGAAATCCTTCAGCCCCGGGATTCTGTCCCTGAGCATTTAAGGTGCAAGTGAACGTCCAAAAAGCTGCAAGCGCAAGTGAAGTGGCCAGAGGCCCTCTGTATCTTGAAACAACATTTGTCCTACGCATGCCTGTCTTGGAGTGCATATTTTCATCTCCTGTCATTCGTATGTATGATTTTCAGTGCCAATAAATTGCATATCTATTGGCGGTTTGATTGGCGTATTGTCTACACCTTGTAGCATTCCTATAAGGTGCTAATCAACTCTGAAAACGCCTCGGGCACCTTGCTGCTGTATGAAAAGACAACTGATTGAAACTTTTGTTCCGTCCTAAGTAAAAGCCACCACGAGAACCAGGTCTGGTGGTGGCAGATACGATTTCTTACCGGAGACAACCGTCTTACTTATTAAAGACACCAATTACGGGGTGGTTGTACCTGTGCTGGTGCTGTCAGTCGTGGTGGCGGTTGTTGTGGATGTTGTTGTTGTCGCGGTGCTGGTGGCATCCGGAGTGGCTGTGGTGGTTGCGGTGCTGGTGGCATCCGGAGTGGTCGTGGTCGAGCTGGTAGTGGTGCTCGTCGTCGACGAACTATCTGTTGCACCGCCGCAAGCCGACAGAGAAGCCACTAGAACTAAACTGGCTGCTGCCAAAGCGATATTTCTGTAAGTCATAAAACTGAATCGTCTCCTTTTAGCTGACTACGTTATCTCGAGGACTCTTCAAAGGGGCAATAGTAATACATATGCCAACCTGAAACGGCCGAATTCTAACAGGTAAATACTAGCTGATCAAATCGCATTCGTGTGTTGTAAATTCGCTTGAAAACGCCAAATTCCATACCGGACTAGGTTTTGCATAAGCTGTCGCGATGTCATTATTTGTCAGGAATTGTGTCGCTTGACTTCAAAAAATGGCAACTACTTCTTTTATCAACTCATTTTTCACGCGGGAAGAGACTATTTCGTAAGCAGGGAATGGCCATTCATTTCCTGCGGCTTGTCGATGCCCATCAATTGCAGCACGGTCGGTGCTACATCGGCTAAGGTTCCGTCTTCCAGGTGCCAGCCATTATGAGACGTTCCGTTCTTTCCGGAAAAATCCGCCACCACAAATGGTACCGGGTTGGTAGTATGCGCAGTATGCGGCTCGCCTGTGTTCAAGTCGATCATCTGTTCGACATTGCCGTGATCGGCCGTCACTAATAGAATGCCACCGGCTTCCTGCGTGGCCTGTAAAAGTTCTCCGAATGCTCTGTCGACTGAGTCTACAGCAACCACACCGGCTTCTAAAACGCCAGTATGTCCGACCATGTCAGGATTGGCGAAATTGAGAACGATAAACGGATAATCGCCGCCTCTTATAGACTGGCAGGCTAGTTCGCACACTTTAGGTGTCTGCATTTCCGGCGCCAGATCGTAGGTGGCCACCTTGAGAGAGGGGATCATAATGCGGCTCTCGCCCGGTTCTTCCTTTTCCCTTCCGCCATTAAAGAAATAAGTTACATGCGCGTACTTTTCTGTCTCGGCAATGTGCAGTTGCTTCAAACTTCTGCACGACAAAAGCTCCGGCAATGTGTTCGTAATATCGGAGGCCGGCAAAGTCTCCGGAGAAAATGCAATCGGCAGCTTTAAAGATGAATCGTATTCGGTCATGCAAGCATAATAAATATCAGGCACGTGAGGACGCGGAAAGTCATTGAAATCTTCTTGCGTCAACACTCTGCTTATTTGCCTGACTCTGTCCGGGCGGAAATTAAAGCAGATCATGCTGTCGCCGGTTTTTACCGGTCTTGGCGTGACAATAGCCGGTTCTACAAATTCATCTCCCTGTCCGGCTTCGTAAGAAGCCTGGACGGTAGCTTGAGCGCTCGCCCGAGAAACTCCCTCACCAAGAACCAGAGCGCGCCAAAATTTCTCCACGCGCTCCCATCGTTTGTCTCTGTCCATAGCGTAATAGCGGCCGCAGACCACGCCGATTTTGCCTAAACCCTGTAATTTTCCTTCCAGCTCACGCATAAAACGCAGTGCCGATCTGGGCGGTGTGTCTCTGCCATCCAAAATTGGATGGACAATCAGCTCTTTTACATTGTGTCTTTTCGCCAGCTCGATCAGTCCGTCTAAATGATCGGGACTGGAGTGAACGCACCCGTCCGATACAAGCCCGAATATATGCAGCGCACCGTTATGTTCTTTGGCGTATTCGACTGCGTTTGTAAGAACAGGGTTGACGAAAAACGACCCGTCTTGAATGGTGCGGCTGATGATCGTCAGTTTTTGCACAACCGACCTTCCAGAGCCGATTGTCAAATGCCCGACTTCCGAATTGCCCATCAATCCTTTGGGCAGGCCCACCGCTTCACCGGATGCAGCCAAACGGCTGTTGGGAAACTCATGTAGCAAACGCGCATAATTCGGCGTTTTTGCTAAAGCCACCGAATTGCCTTTCGTCTCCGGCGAAATTCCCCAACCATCTAAAACCAAAAGCGTTACTGGTCCCAATTTCGCCTCACTTATATATGTGTGCATCTGCAACGAAAGATAGCTGCATTAAGCCAAATTGCACTTGCCCGAAGGCAAAGCCAGGCTGAGCGCCTCCGCTTAATCCTACTGTATATACGAGATGTATATGCCGGCGCGGATAAGATTTATTTGTGTTTTCTGTGTATCTTTGGAGACTGTTGGTTTTTGCGCCTAATTTGTCAAATACACACAAAGTGATGTCTGACGTAACCAGTCAAGACAATACAAAAGAGAAATCGCCGATCGAGCGTGCTGACAAGGGCGACACCGCACAATGGATCGCTGAAGTCAGCCACGAGCTCAGATTGCCGATTGCCAATGTCAGCCTGCTTGTGGAAACGCTTCTGGATGGCGGGTTGGAAGATCCGGCTGTGGCCAGGCGCATGCTTGAACGTGCCAAACAGGAATGCGATCGGCTGCAGAGTCTGGTCAATGACCTCTTGTCGGTGGAAAAGCTCTCCGAGACGCGCGACGAGGTGCCGCGCGAGTGGGTCGATCTGGAAAACCGCGCGCAGTACGCTGTGGAATCGACGCAGAAGCTGGCCAAAAGCGGAGCGGTAACAGTCAAAATCGATATTCAGCCTGACTTTCGGGTTTACGCCAATGCGGCCCAAATCGATCAAGTGCTGCTCAATCTCTTGGAAAATGCCATAAAATTCACGCCGGAAGGTGGCGCTGTCACTATCAAATCGGGCAGCTCCGGCAGTTTTTCGGTGAGCGATACCGGCATTGGCATGCCCGAAGCTGAAATTCCGAAAATATTTGCCCGTTTTTACAGAATCGACCGTTCGCGCGGTCGCGGTTCGACAGGCCTAGGCTTGTCTATCGTTAAGCATATAGTTGATCTTCACGATGCTAAGATAAATGTGCAATCGAAAGAGGGGGCGGGTTCTACATTTACCCTGGACTTCCCCGGTCCGCGCTTGGGCGGTTGAGAATCAAAATCAGGAAAAGCGCATGAGTAAAACGCCCCTCAGAGTAATGTTGATTGATGATGACGAGACGATTCTCGACACTCTTCAATTCAATTTGAAACGGCATGGTTTTGAAACTTTCACTTTCAAGAACGGCAAGCATGCGCTGGCTGAATTCGATGAAAAAAATCCATCTTTGATCATCATCGATTGGATGCTGCCTGATCTGGTCGGTCCGGAAATTTGCAAGCTGATTCGCTCGCGCACATCAGATGTGCCCATCCTGATGTTGACCGGACGAGCCCGCCCCGACGACGTTGCCGAAGGATTGGCCAGCGGAGCCGACGATTATCTTTCCAAGCCGTTCAGTGTGGTTGAATTAATGGCGCGTATACAAGCGCTTTTGCGCCGCAGTCTCAAAGACACCGCCGCCGGCAAAGGCGCAGGCAAAATCACAGTTGGTGAGCTTACCCTGGATGATGATGCCAAGTCGGTCACTCACAAAGGCAAGACCGTAGACCTTTCTCCGAAAGAATTTTCTCTTCTCAAAGTATTGATGAAAAATGTGGGCAAAACACTTTCCACCGAAGTGTTGCTCAATAAAGTCTGGGGTGCGGATTTTCAAGGCGACACCAAAACTGTTGCCGTGCATGTTCGCTGGCTCAGGCAGAAACTTGAAGGAGATCCGAAAAATCCGGTTTTGTTGGAGACGGTTCATCGCTCCGGCTATCGATTGAATGACTCAGGATGAAACTGGCACCGCATTTGGTTAAGGACTGATCAATTCGAAATGAAAAAATCGACGGGGGAAAAAGAGTGACAGCAGAAGCGATAACCTTACTGAAGGAAGATGTGCTTTCACTTGGCCGCATGGTTGACAGCACTGTCGCTATGGTCACCAATTTGTTGAAACAAGAAGGAGCCGTCCGCCTTGAGCTTGTTGAAGATCAAGAAAAGAAGATCAACGACTGGTCGCAGGAGATTGAAGAAAAATGTCTGGAGCTGCTCATCGAAAAGGACAATCTCAGCGCTAAAGATGTGCGTACTCTGGTGAGCTGCACGCTCATTGTTTCGAAATTGGAAAGACTCGGCGATCACGCCAATAGAGTGGCCCGCATCGCCTCCTGGGCCAAAGAAGAAGAAATCGATGTGCCGGAAGAGTTGCCGCAGATGAGCGCTGTCGTTCATCGCATGCTGCAGGACGCGCTGCTTACTTTTGTCACCAATGATTTAAATAAAGTTCTGGAAGTTCTGCAAAAGGACAGCCAGGTTAATTACTTGCATGACGTCATGTCAAAACGTTTGCTCTCTAATTTGGGAGAGCAAGAACAAGCCAGCGCTCACATGGGCGCACAATTTCTCTTTTGCGCAAGATTTATCGAACGCATGGGTGATCTTTGCACTTCGGTGGCAAAGCGCGTTCATTTCATAAACACGGGCAAACGACTTTCATCCAAGAGCACTGCACCGGACAGAGGATGAGGATTAAACCTTGCCAGTAATTGTTGTTTGCGGCGAAGAAGAATTTGAAGTGTCGCGAAGAGTTGCCGACCACAAGGCAAAATTGCTCGATCCGGCCTGGGCGTCCTTTAATTTCACCAGACTGGTCGATTGTGATTTGACCGAGGTAATCGATGCTGCTGCCACGCTGCCATTTGGCATGGGCAACAAAGTAATTTTGATCGATCGCTGCGATCTGTTCACAAAAAAACGAGGCAAAGAAAAAGACAGCAAGAAAGAAGAAATGTCGACTGCAAACAAAGATAAGCAGTTGGAGCAATTGGCTCAGGCGCTCTCCCACGTCGCCTCCAATACATATGTCATTTTCTCCTGCCCCTACAACTTCGATTCGACTTTGAAGATCTCTAAGGCCGTCAAGCCTTTGTGCACTCTGGAGGAATATCCGAAGGAAAAGTATTACAGTGGTTCTGAAAATCCCAGGTTGAACACCTGGTGCAATAAAGAAGCAAAACGCTTTGGTGCCACCATCGAGGATGCGGCAATCTACTATTTGCTGGACAGTTTTGAAGCCGACCTGCGCAGTGTTTCTGCCGAGATTCAGAAAGCGGCCGTCAGTATCCTTCCTGCCACTCACATTACGCACAAGATTGTCGTTTCTCTCAGCCCTCACCACTCGCATGTTTTTACCCTGGCTGAAGAATGGATCAGCGGCAAGACCGGACAAGCACTCGTCAGCTGTCAGGAAATTTTGTCGCGTCAAAGTGCAATGCCAGTGATTGCGCTTTTGCAAACGTTTCTCAGCAAGTGGATTCATATGCGGGCGCTGGTCGACAATATCAACTCATCTTTGCCCGGAGGTCCGGGTCTAAATCGCAGAGAGCTGCCCATGTCGGAGATGGCCAAGCGCGTCGCCAACGAAACGGGCCAGCGCTCCACCTTTATTGTTGAAAGAGATTTGCGCAATATCGCCAAACATTCTCTCGATTCACTGGTGGCGAAGCGCGAACGATTGACTGAAATTGAATATCTCGTAAAGACTGGCCAGATGCCGGAAGCGCAGGCGCTGGAGTCCTTTATTGCCAGCTGAGGAAATGACGTAAATTAGGAAAACAAAAGGGAGCCGAATCAAACCATGCATGGCGAAAGATATGATGTCGACGAAATGACTTCCCGCGACATGTGGCGAATTTTTCGCATCATGTCCGAACTTGTGGAAGGATTCGATGAATTGTCTAAGATACCGCCGGCGGTGTCGATTTTCGGCAGCAAAAACAGCAAGCCCGGTGACAAAGAATATGAATTGTGCCGAACAATTGCCGCAAAACTAGCAGAAAGAAACTTTGCCGTCATTACCGGCGGCGGGCCCGGCATCATGGAAGCCGGCAATAAGGGCGCTTTTGAGGCGGGTGGAGTCTCGGTTGGACTGGGCATCGATATTCCCGGTGAAGGCAAGGACAACAGGTACCAAACGGTGCCATTGAACTTTCACTATTTCTTCGTGCGCAAGGTCATGTTCGTCAAATACGCTGTGGCATTTATTATGATGCCGGGTGGGCTTGGTTCGATGGATGAATTGTTCGAAGCCGCCACACTTATGCAAACCGGCAAGATCAAACGTTTTCCTCTCTATCTGGTCGGCAGTGATTTTTGGAAACCACTTCTCGATTGGATGAGCGGTCCGGTTTTGGAAAAAGGATATGTCAAACAGCAAGATCTGGATTTAATGACTGTTATTGATGATCCTGATGAATTGGTAGAAGCAATATCATGGTGTCAGACAGAAAAGTGCTACGACATGGAATTGGGTATTAAAGCTCGCCCGCTCAATCAGCCCGAGCCGCCGAAATCCGGCGATTCTCCTTAACGTATCAATTGTGCTGGAATGATCCGGCTGTTTCTGTAACAGCCGGTTGACTTTGCTGTGACTTCCGTGTGACAGGTCCTGGCCTAACCTATTATCACCGGCAGAGCTAGCTAGCAATTCTTTATCCCCCCTCTAAGAGAACGCCGTTTGTCGCGTTTCTCTATTCTCCCCATTCGTTTCCCCACTTCCCACTGTTGCATGGCGATTTTTATCTCCAGCAGATACTAAGGCACGTGCAAAAGGAGCCAGCATGGCAGGTTTTGAAAACACAGGTTCGTCATCCCTTGATGCTTCTGCATCGAGGGCAGCAGCTTCGTCACTGCATAATGATGCTTTCTCCGGGCAGCAGCAATCCGTCCCTTCCCCAAACAGTGATGCCGGGCAATCCCAATCAGCTCATCTTCCCAATGTCGAGCTCACGCAGAGCGAACATCCGCATCACTGGTACGACGGCATTGTCACCGTTGCCGAAGGTGTCGCTGACGAGGTGATTCACCATCCATTGCATGTGTTGGAGTCCGCTGCCATCGGTGTTGGTGTCGGCGCAGCCGCCTTAGCGGTTGCCGCTGTTGCACCGGAAGTGGCTACGGTGGCTGCTATTGGCGGTGCCTTCATTGGCGGAGTGGAGCTGCTCGTGAATGCACCGAAGTGGGGCTTTGAAGCTGCAGTTGTGGCCGATCCCGACCATCACAGTGCGTCGGAAGTGGCAGCCGCTCACAAAGATCTCGATTCTCTGGGGCACGTCTCCATTGACAATCTCGTTACTGCCGTGACCGGTGGGCTGACATATGGTATCGGTAATTCGGTTCTGTCAGGGCTGGCTGGCGATGGTGTGGCCGCCGCAACCGGCTCAGCCACATCGGCAACCGCTGAAACCGTTTCCAGTTCAGCCGTCACAGGTGATGGCACTCTTGCTCTTCCCGCCCCGGAAACTCCGGCAGCACTTGCAGCTCCTGAAGCACAACCATTGCTGCCTGCTCCTGAGGGTGCACCGCCGGTGGAGCCACCGGCAGCATCAGTCGATACTGCTGTCGCACCTGCCGACGTGCAACCGGCAGCCAATGCGGCCGAAGCAGTTGAGGCACCGGTCCAGCCTGTGCCTGTGGCCGAAGCCATGCAAGGAAAACCTGCTGCTCTATATGATCGAATCGGTGTAAATGGAAGTAACAGTGGTCCAGTTCAAGTGCAAAGAATTGACAGCCCCGTGGTGCTCACCACTGAAGCTGGTCGCACCATTTACGGCGGACCGGGAGATGTGCTTGTTACACGAGCGGACGGCGCCCAAGCTATTGTTAACGAGGCGCAATTCGCCGAGCACTATAGTCCTGTACGGTTGGAAGTTCCCAATCCATTGCTTACCTACAGGAAGACGCTGCCCATCACTGCTGAGCAAAGCAGTGAGCCATTTACATGGACCAGCAATGGCGAAACCATGCAGGCCAATGCCGGTGATTGGCGAGTCACGCAACCGAATGGAAAGATTTCATCGGTCACTCCTGATATCTTTGCTCGTACCTATGAAGCCGCACCGAATCTCGGTCCCAATTCATTTTTGAAGACTGCGTTGACGCATGCCCAAGTACTGGACAGAGATGTAACAGTAACTACGCTTGAGGGCGCCAAAACAGCACAGGCTGGTGATTACCTGGTCACTGGGCCGGCTGGAGAGCAATATCCCGTGCCGCGGGCGGAATTCGAACACATGTATGCGCAAGTTCCCAGCTAATAAACGATGTTTCCAACATAATTCCGGCTTCTGCATCATTAATCCAAACTCAGGGATGCGGAGCCGGAATTAAGGAATGTGGTAATTCTTTCGGACTTCATTGATCTTCCAAATATAATCCGCTGTTGAGTCACTTCTGAAGTGGATCGCCCAGAGCGCGCTGCCGAATGCAAGAAGTGCTTGAGTATATTTGGGAGGAAGGTCCTTGAAGATTGCTGTTTGCGTAAAAGCGGTTCCCGATACGGATGCCAAGATCGCCATTGCCGGCGACAAAAAAGGTATCGATTTCAATGGTGTGCGCATTATCACCAGCCCCTACGATGAGTTTGCCATCGAGGAAGCGCTCAAGTTGAAAGAAAAGCACGGCGGCGAAACGACTGTGTTTTCAGTGGGCGGAGCGGAAGCAACTGATGTATTGCGCGACAGCCTCGCTCGCGGCATCGACAGCGCTGTGCATATCAATGACGATGAGTTTGCCGGTCTCGACCCTCTGAGCACTGCCAAAGTGTTGGCAGCAGCTATTAAAGATGGCGGTTTTGACGCTGTATTCTGCGGACAACAAGGCGTTGGCGGCGACAACAACCAGGTGCCCGCCATGCTGGCAGAATTGCTCAATATGCCGCAAGCAACAATCATTTTGAAACTGGAAATAGACGGCAACAAGTTCAAAGCCGAAAGAGAAATCGAAGGCGCTCACGAGTTTGTCGAAGGAACGCTGCCGGCATTGTTCAGCACTCAAAAGGGTCTGAACGAGCCGCGTTATCCTTCCATCAAAGGCGTGATGGCGGCAAGACGCAAAGAAATTGCAGTCAAAAATGCTGAAGCGCTCGGTGTTAAGGGTCAATTCAACGTCGACAACCGCAAAGTCAAAGTGAAAGAAATGGCTTTGCCCAAGGAAAGACCTGTTGGTCGCAAGCTCGATGGTGACGTAGATGCGCAAGTGAAAACATTGCTCGATCTTCTCAGGACAGAAGCACGAGTGATCTAAATTTCAGCGCAAAGGGTTTTTCTTACACGAAGATTTTTCAGGAGAAAGAGAGATGGCAGAGGGAATTCTAGTTTTCATTGAACAGCGTCAAGGTCAGATTCGCAAAGCGAGTCTGGAAGCGCTTTCGGAAGCCTATCGCCGGATATCGTCGGTAGGTGGAAACGTCACAGCTCTTATCATCGGCAAAGACGTCAAAGGGCTGGCCGGTAATTTGCCCAAGTATCATCCGCACAAAGTTCTGGTAGTGGACGGCGGCGACTTCGAGAACTACTCGACGGAAGGCTATGCAAGCGCTCTGACCGCAGGTATTAAGAGCGTATCGCCCAAATATGTATTTGCTGCCAATACGAATATGGCCAAGGACCTGATACCGCGCGTAGCGGCACGTACGGATGCGCCATGCGTCTCCGACGTCACCGAATTCGAAGCGGACGGCAACAATTTACTGCCCAAACGCCCGCAATATTCAGGCAAGACCTACACTGTTTTCGAGTTCAATTCGCCCCTGGCGTTTATGACATTGAGACCGAATGTTTTTGCTGTCCAAGAAAGCAGTAATAACGTAAACTGCCCGATTGAAGATCTGCAAGTGTCTGCAGGCGACATCAGAGCCAAGGTTGTAGAAACCCATGCCGCTACGGGCAACAAGATTGAATTGAGCGAAGCTTCGATTATAGTTTCAGGCGGACGCGGCATTAAAGGTCCTGAAAATTGGCCGGTGCTGCAATCGCTCTGTGACGAGCTGGGAGCAGCCCTGGGTGCATCGAGAGCAGTTGTCGACGCCGGTTGGATCGACCACCAGCATCAAGTCGGACAAACTGGAAAAACGGTCAGCCCTCAACTCTATATTGCCTGCGGAATTTCCGGAGCCATCCAGCACCTGGCCGGTATGAACTCATCGAAAGTGATTGTGGCAATCAACAACAATCCCGATGCTGAGATCTTCAAGCATGCTACTTACGGCATTGTTGGCGACTGCCTTGAAGTCGTTCCGAAGTTGACCGACGAACTCAAAAAAATGCACGCAAACGGATAATTAGTCCCTTGCGCAGTCTATAGAGAATGCTAAAAACTCTGGTTCAACCGAGCCGGAGTTTTTATTTCCATTCGAAAAGTGAGCCATCTTTTCCAGGCACCGCACCAGGCTTGGGCGGATCGACAGCTGGTTTTTGCTCGCCCGATTGAGTGTAATTTCGCGTGTACAAATTTGTCCCAAACGGACTCAAATGTTGTTTGCCGTCTTTTGGTTTTTCTTGCAGAAGGTTCTTCAGATTGTCTGCGCTCTTTTGCATCTCAGTGGGCGGGCGAGAAGATTTGAAATTGGCGCCCGGCTGATTGGTTTCGTACTGTTGGCGCAAGCCGTCCAGGTAGCGCGATAATTCGGGCGGCACGTCATTGCCCTTTTTCTGTTGCATCCACCAGGGCATCTGGCTGGCAGGCTGTGGAGTTACTCTGTATTTGCTGTTGTAGGAGCTCGACCCTGATTGCCTGTCGAGAGTGGCCAGTGCTTTTTCCATGGCCGGATCCATGCGTGGTTCTACAGACGGTGCTGCTCTCTTTGTCAGCCCCTGGCCTTGTGCTTCCACATCCAGATAATCGAGGGCCTGTTTGGCAAATCTTCCCACCTGACCAACCGGATCGAGTGCATAAGCAATGCGAAATTCGCGCACGGCGGTTTCCATCTGCTTGAGATGGACGCAGCAATTGCCCATGTAATAGTGAAGGGTGGGGCTGTTGAAGTCGGTAGGCATGGCAGCGCCTAGATTGCCGGCTGCTGCGTTGAAATCGCCGTCTCGATAGTCCTGAATGCCTTGCAGAAGGTATTTGTTGGCGGCCAGCGCGGAATTGACAGTTGAGGCGGCAAAGACAACTGCTGCAGCTAGTGCCAGCCTTGTCGTTTTTGCTCTGCCTGAAATCTTCATCAATGCGTCTCCACTACATTTATATTATGGCCCAAAAGGCTTTACTGTGTTTTGTAATTAACGACAGTGACGCGGGCCACTTGCAAGATACCCAGACAGGGTCCGTATCCGGTCCCGGGAACCCAGGCCACTTTCCCTGAAACCTGCGTCCAGTGCTCGCAGTCCGGGTTGCCGCCGATTATCTGGGCCCAGCAATAATTTGGTTCGTCCTTCTGCTCATTTTCATTGACGATTACTTTTGCCATTCCATCCATCTGAATTGCTGTATTCATCCAAGGGATTGGCAATGTCGGGTTGTTAGGATCGACGGCCAGAATCCCTATTTTGGGATCAGTGAGATCCTGGCTGCCGTAGGAAGGATAGACCACGTACATGCCTGCCATTGGCTGTTTCTGCAGCATGTTCATCAGCTCCGGCATCGTGTAATCGTGTTTGATTTCTTTGATGCGCTGCAGCATTCTGTCGAACTCTTCCTGGTGATTGCCGGGCAAAGCATTGAGACCAGACAGGAGCGTTCCTTGCTTATACTCGTTGCCCAGTGAGGCATATCCATTGAGTATTCGATTGTTGGGCAGCTTATAACCCTTCACCCCAAAATAAGTCAAAGGCTCATTCTTGTAGAAAGTCGAGGCTACCTGTTTTCCATCCACCACCCAGAAGGCCATATTGGTGACGATGATTTTTATGTAGGCATGCGGAATGGCCAGGCGATACTCGTGACGAGGGTTGGCGACGCTGGAGGCCGAGGCGCTTAATGCGTACTTTGTGCCGGCATCAATGCCATTGGCTCGGAAAGCATTCGGGATCGGATTTCCATTGAGCGGGGCGACGCGGCGATCGTTGGCGTTGAAATTTCCATCGGTTGTGAGGTGCGGCATTTCATTAGGAATGAAGGCGGCAAAACAAAAATTCTTGCCATTGGCATTGAAAGGTGCATAACCTGATATGTGCTGGGAATTGGCCGGAGCAACCGAGCCGCCGTTAGGAATCTGTTTGGGATCGAATTTCAAGTTGCTCGGTGCGCCCCGATCGACCATGGCCACGTCCCAACCCGGTCCGTCTACGGTTTTCAACTCATTGCCTGAGCCCATCAATTTGGCTGTGCGCATATTGGCCATCTGGTTGAAAAACGTGTCGAGATTCTTTTTATTCGTCAAAACGTCGACCAGGCTGTCATTGGCATTTTGGGCGACGCGATAGGCTTCATCGGCATTTTGCGTGGTGTATTGATTGGTCAAGCCTTCTTTCTGGATTGCTTCGGCATTGGCGTTTATTAGATAAGCCTTGCCCCAGACGCGATTGATATTGCTCATGCCCACCAATCCGCCCCGATCGGCCACGTCGCTGAATTGTTCTCCGACTGTTACTTTCAGCGTGCCTACTTGTTTGGACACATTGAGGGCGGCAGCGTCAACGGCATTTCGCACTTCTCTGGAGCTGCTGTTGAGAGTGAGAAATTGAAAAACGATGAACAGCAATATGATCAAAAATCCGGCGCTGACTGCGACAATGACCATTGAAATGCCGCTCTGACTGCGGACTCTGCTAGATGAAAATCGATGGTGAATTGCTTTCATCATAGTTTCCTAGTTTGGTGCGGGAGTGAAAACAATAGGTTCAATCGAGCTGGCGCGGCAGCTCACTTCCGAATAGCCAGGCAAGGGAATCGGCAATTTCAATTGCATCAAGACAGCCACCGAAACCACGCCTTTACCCGGGTCGTAATTGACGTCGTCTACCATGACGGCCTGCACCATCCAGACCGGTGTGCAGTGTTTGACGGCATCCTCCGCGATTGTTTGGGCGCCCTGCTGGTCGGCAGCTTTGGCTGCGCCCCGGGCGGCTGCTTCGGCCAGGTGTTCGTTGCTGTCGACTGCAGAGACAAAGGCAACCACATCAACGGCGGCAAGCCCGATCGGAATTAAAATCACAAAGCCTGCCAGCGCTTCGACAAGGTTTTGTCCGCGACTGTTTCTGAGTCTTCTGAGAGGCAATTTCTTTCTTTTCGGCTTAGCGGAAAATGTCATTTGGATTCTCCAAAAGCTTTGTCCGCGTCACGTTGACTACCACAGGAGCGCCCAGTCCGGGCACACCAGGCATAAAGGGAATCTTCAAAAGAGGCTCGATCGACACCGTTGTGGTTACGCTTACATAGACGGCGCATTCGCTAATCTGATAGTTGACGGCTGTAGTCGGAGGATTGGTCAATCGTGCCAGTCCGCCCAGGGCCGAGTTGCTCCAGCGATTGGGCACACCGGCCATGACGTCGCCTGTAGCCGAGATGGCCATGCTCTTGGCGGATTTCGACGCTTCTCTGAGCTGCAGGTCATTGAGAGTGACTGTTGAGTAATAGCTGACGCCGAAATAAATGACGTCGATGACTGGAAAAATCGCAAACATGAGCAAAAGGAAAAGAGCCGGCCCTGCTTCGCTGAGCGCAGAACCGCGCCGTCTGCCGGACAATCGGTGCTGTCGTCTTTTAGTAACTGGAAGACCTGACCTGGACGTTGAACCAGCGCTCACGGCATTGTCTCTCCTAAACCGATTCCCCACCAATACGGCTAATGAGAAAAAGTGAGAATTGCCTAATAATTATAACAGAGCCTGATCATAAGCCCTGTAAAGCTATCCTGGCCTATGTTTAGCTTTAGCAAAGCAAAGGTCAGTGGTTCTCACTAATATTTATCTGGCACAGCAGGGGTGGACCCCGCTTAAGAAAATGACGATGTCAAGCGAAGAATGTTTCGCCATTGATTGGCTCGTTTGGAGTCAGGTCTTATATGGGCAAGATGCGGCTTGCGGGCGGCAAAAGTGCCGAGTAGGCGACATCAACGCCTAGATTCTTGACGGAAACTTGACACAGCTGGACGGCATCTTCCAGCCTTCTGGCTCGCCCGCCCAGTGCCGGCACGGCTAAAGGATCGTGCAGGAGCTTGGGGGCGATAATCCAGATCATTTCATCGACCAGCTCCAGATCGATCATGTTGCCGGCCAGATTGCCGCCACCTTCGCAAAGCACTGTGTTGATGCCTCTTTTCACAAGTTGCCTCAGGCCTTCTTGAAGGTCGAGGACGATATGGTCTCTAATTTTTTCTCGATCGTCTTCCCGTCTAAAGGGCACGCCTGCCGCCACCTGCGAATTTTTCTGACTGGGCTTCGACAGCGAATAAGGCACGCCGATCAATTCAACCAGAGGAAGATCGGCAAGCGTTCGGCCCGACAGATCATCTCTGGTAATCACCAGAGTTTTTACATCGGTTTTATGAGTGTATACTTTCGCTTCAAAAGAAACCTTCAGGTCTTTGTCGACCAGCACTTTGACAGGATCGCGGCTGTTTTCTACATCGCGCACATTCAAAGTCGGATTGTCTATCAATGCAGTGTTTGTTCCGACCAGAACCGCATCGTATTGATTTCGCAATTGATGCACAAATTGCCTGGCTTCAGGACCGGTAATCCAACGGCTGCCGCCATGCCGGTCGGCGATCTTGGCATCGAGGGTGGTGGCGAGTTTTAAACACACCCAGGGCAATCCTGTTTTGATGCGTTTGATGAAACCGCGATTGAGATAGGCACATTCACGTTCAAGAACGTTGAAAACTACCTCGATGCCTGCATCTTCAAGAGCCTTGAATCCTCCGCCTGCCACTACCGGATTGGGGTCGAGCATTCCGGCAACAACTCTTTTCACCCCGCTGGCGATCACTCTGTCAGAGCAGGGAGGAGTTTTTCCATGATGGCAGCAAGGTTCGAGGTTGACATAAAGCGTGCCGCCCTTTGCTTTGTCGCCCGCTTCATCGAGAGCATTTACTTCTGCATGCGCTTGACCGCGCTTTTGATGATAGCCGCTGCCAACAATATTTCCGGATTTATCCAGAACAATCGAGCCCACCATAGGATTGGGGGAAGTGCGTCCCAGAGCACGCTCAGCCAGTTGCAAGCACTGGCGCATCAATTGCTCGTCTGTCTGGCGCTTTTCCGGGGCTTCTTTCGGCATCTGAGGCTATATCCGTCAATTTGAAACTTCAGGAGAAGAAAACTTCGGCAACACCGTAGAGGTCCATGTCCAGCGCTTTAATTTTGCCTATGCCTTCTTTGATTGGCACATCGACAACGTGATTGCCTTGCAATGCCACCATGCGTCCGAATTTCTTTTCGTGCACGAGATCAGTTGCTTTCACACCAAATCTGGTGGCAAGCACCCGGTCGAATGCGGTCGGCGATCCACCGCGTTGAATGTGCCCCAATACTGTCGCTCGCGTTTCATATCCTGTTTCTTGCTCGATTAGCTTGGCCAGCCGCTCGCCTATACCTGTACGCTTATTGCCGTTGACGGTTTTGGCAATGTTTTCATCGTCGCCTTCCAGCTTGGCGCCTTCTGCAACTACAAGAATCGAATAATCGCGCCCTCTGGCATGGCGCTTTTTGATGGACTCGGCAATCTCTTTCAACTTGATCGGTTTTTCCGGAACCAGAACAAAATCTGCACCGCCGGCAATGCCGCCATAGCAGGCGATCCAACCGGCATTTCCGCCCATCACTTCGCAAACTAGAACACGATTGTGTGATTCGGCTGTCGTATGCAGCCTGTCGATTGCTTCCATGACGACATTGACCGCTGTGTCGAAGCCAAAAGTAAAGTCAGTGGAGTTGAGATCGTTGTCGATTGTTTTGGGGATGCAGACGACGTTGAGATTGTGCTTTGAATTCATCTCTTCAGCAATATTGAGAGTTTCTTCGCCGCCAATGGCAATCAATGCGTCCAGGCGATGTTTTTCCATTTGCTCGGCAATTTTTTCCGGACCGCGCTCTGTCTTGAAAGGATTAGCCCGCGATGTCCGCAAAATTGTCCCGCCGCGATGAATCAATCCGCCTGTGCCTTGCAGAGTCAAAGGCATAACCATGCCTTCCATGGGACCTCGCCAGCCTTCCAGAAATCCGACCACCTCTGAATTGTGATCCATGACGGACCGCCTGACGATGGCGCGAACCACGGCATTCAAGCCGGGGCAATCCCCTCCCCCTGTTAGGATTCCGATCCGCATAAGCCCACTCTCTTTAGCACTATAAAATGACGTGCTGAAACACCGGCTTGAAAAGTGACGATTTCAAGCGACCGGAGAATTATAACGGCATTGCCCTTTGCACTCCCATTTCCCAGCCTCTCGCCCCCGATTTCTCCTGGACAAAATCACTCAAAACGGCACTGACAAGGCAAAAGGCTGGTTAAGCTCTGTGAAACAGAGCCTTTAATGCTGATTATTGCCAGCATTTTTAAGCTTTTTAGAATTCCGAGACGATATGAGCCGGAAGGATCTACATTTATAAGCAGTCACAGCCGGTTTGTGGGTTGTCCACGCTCTTGTAAACATATGAGTGGTCGGCAATCGGCTATCGGAGTGGAATTTATGAACGCACTCAGTGCCAACCGGTAGAATTAGCGCTCTTGCGCTCTATGAAAAGAGCACACACCGCGCTTCCAAATGGAGGAAACAGTCTTGAATTTATACGAGTGGGAAGCCAAGAAGATTTTCCAGGAGCACGGCATTCCGGTCCCGCCGTCGCACCGCATCACCAAGCCGGAAGAATTGAGAAAAGTCCACCTCGGTTATCCGCTCACTCTTAAAGTGCAAGTGCAATCCGGTGGGCGTGGCAAAGCCGGCGGCATCCAATTCGCTCAAGACCTCAAAGACGGCGAAAGTAAGGCCAAAGACTTGCTCAAAATGGTGATCAATGGCTCCAAAACCGAAAGTCTCCTGATCGAACCAAGACTGAAAATTGCTCGCGAACTTTACTTGTCCGTCACTCTCGACAGAAGCCGCGGATGTGCAATCTTTATCGCCTCGGCTGAAGGCGGCATCGAAATCGAGTCATCTCAGAATGTCGTGACAATGCCGATTCCCTATCCATACCATGCTTATGTAGGTCGGGATCTGGCCAAGGCAGTCGGTTTGACCGGCAACTTGCTCAATAAGTTTGCCGACCTGGCCAACAAGCTCTATGCCCTTTTCGAATCAAAAGATCTGGAATTGGCTGAAATCAATCCGCTCATCATCACAGATGGCGACGAAGTTCTTGCCCTCGACGGCAAAATCACCATTTGTGACGACGCCCTTGGCCGTCATAAATGTTTTGCCGGTTGGACCGAAACCCATATGCTCGATCTTTCCGAAAGGGAAAAACGCTCCAAGCGCGCCGGCTTGAACCTGGTCGAATTGGAAGGCAATATCGGCATACTCTGCAACGGTGCCGGATTGACCATGGCCACTATGGACCTGGTCAAAGCTTTCGGCGGCGAGCCCGGAAACTTCCTGGATGCCGGCGGCGGATCAGATACGCAGAAGACTCTGGAAGCACTGGAAATCGTGCACGACAATCCCAAGTGCGATGTGATTCTGGTCAATATCCTGGGCGGCATTACCGCTTGCGATGAAGTTGCTCAAGCCCTTACCGCCTTCATGAAACGGCACCCTGAGCGTAAGTTGATCGTGCGCCTGCGCGGCAACAATCAGGACATCGCCGAAAAAATGCTGGCTGAATCGGGTCTCAAGCTTTACCCGGAACTGGAGTCTGCGGTCAAAGAAGCGGTCGCCCAATCGAAAGGCAAACAACTGGCCGGCGCCACACGTTAACAGGCGCTCTCAAAGGATTCAAAGGAGAATTTAGTCGTGATTCTGATTAACAAAGACACTAAAGTCATAGTCCAGGGCGCCACCGGCAAGATGGGCTCCGCCCACACCAAGCGCATGATCGCCTACGGCACTAAAGTCGTCGGCGGCGTTACACCCGGTAAAGGCGGCACCAAAATTGAAGGCGTCCCTGTTTTCGACACAGTCAAGGAAGCCTTCCAGGCGACCGGCGCCACTACCTCCGTCATCTTCGTTCCTCCCTACCTGGCGCTCGATGCCGGTTCAGAAGCGCTGGATGCCGGAGCCGAATTGATCGTGCTCATTACCGAAGGCATTCCGCCGCAAGACGCAGCCAAGCTTGTCGCCCAGGTGAAAGCCAAAGGCGCCAAGTTGATTGGACCGAATTGCCCAGGCGTGATCACCCCCGGCGAATGCTTAATAGGCATCCTGCCAGGCTCAATCTTCAAGTCCGGACCGGTCGGAATGGTGAGCCGCTCCGGAACGCTCACCTACGAAATTGCGCTTGCTCTCACAGAAAGCGGACTCGGTCAATCGACCTGCGTGGGCGTAGGCGGCGACCCGATCAAGGGCATGGGCTACGAAGAAGCGCTCTCGCTTTTCAAGGAAGATCCGAAAACCGAAGTGATTGTTTTAATCGGCGAAATCGGCGGCAGCGCTGAAGAAGAGGCGGCAGCCTACATCAAAGCCAATGTTAAGAAGCCGGTAGTTGCTTATATCGCCGGTCAAACCGCCCCCCCCGGCAAACGCATGGGACACGCCGGCGCCATCATCTCCGGCGGAAAGGGCACTGCCCAATCCAAGATCGAAGCCTTCGAAAAGGCCGGCATCAAGGTGGCAAAAACACCTTCGGAAGTGGCGAAATTCGTCCAGGAGGCCACCAAGCAAGTGGCCCGCGCCTAAAAACCCAGCGCCGACCGGCAAGAGGATAAATAATTCGCGCTGCGGGCTTCTCCGGGGCGCGTCTTTTTTACAGGCATTTGCATCTCAAAAGCTGATAACTATGCCTCTCACTTTTATATAAGCCGGGAAGAGGGAACATATTAAGTAGTATTGGAAGCACGAGAGTAGATGTTAGGCGTAAAGACACTCATCTCTCTACTAGAATTAAAGAGTGTGGCGAAAGAAAACTGAGAACGCAGATTTCGAAAGCACTAGATTCTACCGGAGCCCGAACATGGAAAATGGAGACCGCACCCAACTTACCGACGTGACTCGTCCGAAAAGGGCGCTGGTTTTACCGGGAGGCGGGGGCA
>Ga0265313_10001709_pt1 | contig 20208 bp, 17 predicted proteins | sample 4123metaG_FD_203122 | JGI IMG/M metagenome (GOLD analysis project Ga0265313, IMG submission 203122) | Rhizosphere microbial communities from Carex aquatilis grown in University of Washington, Seatle, WA, United States - 4-1-23 metaG | ecosystem: Host-associated > Plants > Roots > Rhizosphere >...
CGCCTTTGCCGCCCTTGCCGCCCTTACCCATCATGCCGCCGGTGCCCATCATGCCGCCGGTGCCCATCATGCCGCCGGTGCCCATCATGCCGCCGGTGCCCATGCCGCCCTTGCCGCCCTTGCCCATCATGCCGCCGGTGCCCATCATGCCGCCGGTGCCCATGCCCATCATGCCGCCGGTGGCCATTCCGGTGCCCGTGGTGGTGTCGGCGCCCGTGCCCGTATCGGAGCCGGTGCCCGTGCTGGCAGGGGGTGGGTTGGCGTTCGTGTTCGTGTCGGTGCTCGTATCGCCGCCGGGGGCCGGGTTGTTTGCACCGGAGGCGCCGGCTCCACCGCTCGACGAGCTGCCAGTGCCGTTTCCGGCTGTCGTGTTCGTGTCCGTGCCCATGGTGTTGTCCGTGCTGCCACCCCCATCGTCGCCGGCGTTGTTGGTCGAGCCCGAACAGCCCGCGAGTGCCAGCGTGCCGAGGGATGCGAAAACAAGAACCCGCCCTTGCCTAATGAAGTTCATCGTGATGCCTCCGGAGATCATGGTAATCCCAGGCAGTCAACTACCCTCGTCTCCTAGGGCTAGCAAGGCGAATTTGCCCTCTAGCTAGGACGAATATGAGGGCGACCGAACGTTCCAGCGCTGGCGGACGTACGCGCGAGCGATAATTGGCCCCAATCAGGCGCGCGTTTGGCAAGCCGCGCGGACGGGAAAGCTGGACGTTTCTCGGTCCAGTGCATGATTCCGCTCGTCACGCTTTGGTACCCCGTCCGCGTGTCCGCGACTGCGTATTCGATACTGTATTCGGGAAGCTTGATCGGTATTTGTGAAGTGCAGAGAAAAACCTTCACGGGGCGCTGGGCAAGGCTCCGAGGATGCCATTGTTTCCAGACGATTTCTCTCTTGGCGCCGCTGACCTCGCTGGCGCTGCGGCGTTCTCGGAGCTGAATTCGGATTCGAAATGTCGTGACAGATGAGAGATCGTTCCACGGCGGGCGAGCCCGGGGCGGCCCGTGCTCTCTCGGGCTAAGCTCCCGTTCGCCCGTGCAAAACGCAGTCATTCCGCCCGAACTCGAAGGGCCGATCGATCGTGCTGTCCGTGCACTTTTCCAAGTACGGCAGCATGCCGGGGAACCGAGCAAGCCGCCGAGTTGGGGCACGGCGCGTGCCTGGATCTCGACCGGGAAAGTCCGCGTCGCGGGCGAGCTCGTGACCGACGCGACCGCGCGGGTGCGCGCCGGCGCGCAAGTGACGCTCGACGAGCGAGCGCCGAGACTCCGCGCGGCCCAGCTCCCGGACGACTCTGTCATCTACGTCGACGCCCACCTCGTGGTGGTCGCCAAGCCGCCGGGCTTGAGCACGGTGCCGTACGACGACTCGGAAACCGACACGCTGGACGCGCGGGTGCGAAGCTGGCTCGCTCGAAGCTCGAAAGCGAGCCGCGGCCCTCGGCCGAACCTCGGCGTGGTTCATCGGATCGACAAGGAAACGAGCGGGCTCGTCGTCTTCACGCGGACCTGGCTGGCCAAACAGAGCCTCGCCGATCAGTTCCGCCGTCATACGGTCGACCGGCGATACTTCGCGATCGCGCATGGCGACGTCCAATCGCGCACGATTCGTAGTTTCCTCGTCGAAAACCGCGGCGACGGGCTCCGGGGATCGGCGCGCGGCAAGGCCCCGCCGGACGCGCGCGAGGCCATCACGCACGTCGCGCGCATCGAGCCCTGCGGCCCTGCGACTCTCGTCGAGTGTCGCCTGGAGACCGGGCGCACCCATCAGATCCGCATTCACATGAGCGAGATGCAACACCCGCTGGTCGGCGATCGCGTCTACACGCGCGGCTGGACCGGAACGCTCCTCGATGCGCCGCGACTGATGCTTCACGCGGCCGAGCTCGGATTCATCCATCCGGCCACCGAGCGTGCGATGCGCTGGGAGTTGCCGATGCCCGCGGACATGCGGGCGGTGAGCCGCGAGCTCGGTCGCTGACGGCGCGTTTACTTCACGAAGGACCAGCGAACGCCCGCGGCCACTTCCAAGTGGAAATGGTTTCGGTGCGCCCAATTGTAGTCGGGCGTGAGCGCGACGTTGAAGAGCTTCGCCTCGGCCGCCTCGCAGACGATCTGACGAAGCTCGACGGCCTCGACCGTCGCCGGCACCGGGCCCGCGCCGGGCCCGCAGGGGGTTGCGCCGATGCGTCCGTGGAAGTCGTGCTCGACGTCGAGCTTGCTCCCGTCTCTCTTCGTGAACGAGGCGGCGTCGATGGCCAGGCCGCCGGGATGCCGGGACGCGACCTTGTCCGCGGGCCACCGGGCGGAGGGGGGCCGGTACATCGAAAAGTGCAGCACGTCGACGACGTCGTGGGTGCTCAGCAGCGAGGCGAAGTCGTCCAGCGCGAGCGCCAGCCGGCAGTCGACGATCTCCCACGGGCTCGACGACCTTTGCGACGCGGGCGCCCCCGTGTGGAAGGAGACGCCCCGGAGCGGGCCCGTCAGCCGCACTGGAGCCAGGACGCCCCGTGCTTCGCCGACGGGCACGAACGGGATCCCGCGGTTTTCGAGCTCGGCCTCGCAAGCGTCGCGGTCGAGGCGGCCGTACCGCTGCGCCGGCCCCTCTTCCGCGGAAGAGACCGGAGGGGCTCCGAAGCCGGCTCTCGCGCGGTCCGGGGCGCTGGCGGCAAGGATTGCAAGGGCAACGGCTGCGGCGCGCTTGGGCATGGTTGCCGGCGCCGGACCAATCCAGCCGAAAATCCGCATTCGAGTCCAAGCTTAGAACGCGAGCTCGGCCGCGCAAAGGCGCGCGCGTACTCATGCACAAGTGTTAAGCTCCTTGTCGGTTCGCCAGATGTCGGAGCTCAGCGCGCGTGCTCGCCAGCTACTTTATCATTGCGTGACGGAATACGTGTCGACGGGCGAGCCGGTCGGTTCGCGCACGCTCGCAAAAAAGTCGGGGCTCGACCTTTCGCCGGCGAGCATCCGAAACGTGCTCGCCGACCTCGAGGACGCCGGCTACTTGCGACAGCCGCACACGAGCGCCGGCCGGGTGCCCACCGACCGGGCATTCCGCCTTTTCATCGATGCGTTGATGCAGGTTCGCGATTTGACGAGCGACGACGAAGCATCGATTCGGGATCGGTTCGCCTCGCTCGAAACCTCCGTTCCGCACGCCAACGTCATGCGCGAGACGGGAAAACTCTTGTCCGAGCTGACGGGGACGGCCGCGGTCGTCGTTGCGCCGCGGGCCGAAATGCTGGTCCTCAAGCAACTTCGCTTTTTGCGCACGGCGCCGGAAGAAGTCCTCGCCGTTCTCGTGATGAAAAACGGCACGGTGCAAAATCGTTTCCTGCGGGCCGCGGTCACGGACGCCGACCTCCAGCGAATCCACAATTTGCTGGACGACGTGGTCGAGGGGCGCACGCTCGGCGATCTTCGCGAGCTGTTCGATCGCCGGCTCCAGAGCGAGCGGGTCCAGCACGACGAGCTGCGCCGTCGTGCGTTCGAACTCGGCGGCGCGGCGGTCGAGGAGGCCGCCGACCGGGAGACCGACATGGTGATCGAGGGTCAAGACAGGCTCCTCGAAAAGCCGGAGTTCGACGACGCCGATCACGTGCGACGCCTTGTGACCGCGCTCGACGCGCGCAAGAAGCTCGTTCGCCTCCTGGACTTGGCGATGAAAGATCCGGGAGGGCAAGTCGTCGTGGGCGAGGAGGCCGGCGCGCTCGGGGGAGGCCTGGCCATCGTCGGGGCGCCCTACACGGCCTACGGCCACGCCGCCGGCACGGTCGGCGTCATCGGGCCGACGCGAATGGACTACGCGCGCGTCCTGCCTCTCGTCGCCGCAACCGCCAGCGCGATGAGCGAGTTCATGGATCGCAGCGAAGGAAGGGACGCCGGGTCCACCGCGGCGCCTCCCCAGCGAGGTCCACATCGGGATTCCGACGAGGAGTGATAGGCTGCGGGCCCCCATGCGTGCCGCACCGCCGGACTTGCCCGGCGTCCAAACGACCGATTCTCCCCTCGACCGCGCGCTCGCGCTCCTTCTCGCGGGCGAAGTGGAGGCCGCGTTGCGATGGAGCGTCGCCGTGGTCGAGGGAGACCCCTCGAGCCCCGGCGCGCTGGTCATCACTTGCCGCTTGCTCGAACAGCTGGGCCGGACGGAAGCCGCCATCGAAGGGTTCGAACTCGCCGTGGGCCGGTCCATCGACGCCGGAAATCTCCCGCTCGCCGTCGCGGCCATCGCTGACCTGCGCGCTCTCGGCGTCGACGTCGAGTCGCACCTCGACCACGTTGCCACGGCATTCTCCGCGGGTTCGCCCCGGCTTCAGGACACGGAAACGCCCCCGCCGCCGCTTCCGCTGCTCGACGGCTTCGAACCGCTGAGCTCCTTTTTGACCGGCCCGGCGCTGACCTCGAAAGCGACGCAGATTCTACACGCCGCCACGCGAAGCTACGAGGAAGTCGAAGGCGCCGAGCTCCCCTTGGTGGCGCCTTTGCCCCTCTTCAGCGCTCTTTCGAAAGAAGGCCTGCGCGCGCTCATGGGCGCGTTCGAGATGATCACCGTGCAGGCCGGGCAGGTGGTCATCGAAGAGGGGCAGGAGGGCGCCGAGGCGTACATCGTTGCCCGTGGCGCGCTCGAGGTCGTCCGGCGGGCAGTCGACGGCGACGGCAAGCCACCGACGGTCCTTGCGAGGCTGGCGAGCGGCGCCCTCTTCGGCGAGATGGCGCTGCTCTCGCGCGCGCCGCGCGCCGCGAGCGTCGTGGCTACGCGGCCGTCGATCCTGCTCGTGGCCAAGCGCGACATGCTCGACGAGGTGGCCGAAAGACGACCGGAAGTGGGATTCGAGCTGGCAGCCCATTGCCGGCGCCGGATGGTTGCGAATCTCACACGCACCTCGCCGGTGCTCGTCGCGGTCCCGGCCGAAGAGCGAGGGAAGCTCGTCGAGCGCTTCGAAACCCGGATCTTCGAGAAGGGCAGCCGAGTGGTGAGCGAAGGGGAGGAAGCGACGGGACTGCACATCATCGCGTCCGGCGAGGTCGCGGTCGTGGCGCACGAGGGGGACGAGTCGATCGTCCTCGCGACCCTGCCCGCGGGCGAGACCGTCGGAGAGGTGGCGCTCGTCCTCCGTCGCAAAGCCAACGCCCACGTCATCGCCGTGCATCCGACGGTGACTCTGTTTCTTCCGAGGGATCAGTTCATCGCGCTCATTCAAGACCACCCCGCCATCCTGCACGGCCTCTACATGACCGCCGTTCGCCGGGACGACGAGACGGCGCTGGCGCTCGATTCGGCACCGGTGTCGGTGGCCGACGACTACGTACTCCTCTGATGTCTCGATCCCATCATGCTCACGGCGGGCACGGTCATGGGCACGGTGCCCATCCCGGGCACGCTCACCGGGAAGGGACGGGCCTCGAGGACAGGCGATCGACCCCGGCCGTGCACGGATCGTTCACGACTCGGGAGGCGCGTCAGGCGCGCCGCTTGGGAACGGTATTGGCGCTCGTCGGAACCTTCTTCGTGTTCGAGGTGGCCGGGGCGATCTCTGCCAACAGCGTCGTCCTCCAGGCGGACGCGCTTCACCTGCTGATGGACGTGCTGGCGCTCTCCGTCAGCCTGTTCGCAATGCGCTTGGCGGTGCGCCGGCCCACGCCCCGATTTACGTACGGCTTGCGGCGCGCTGAACCCGTGGCGGCGATTTTCAGCGCGCTGCTCGTGCTCGCCACGACCGTGGGTATCGTCGTCGAGGGGGTCGAAGCCCTCGGGGCGCGAACGCCACCGAAAGCGGGGCTCATGCTCCTTGTCGCCGTCATGGCGCTCATCGTCAACGGTCTCAGCGCCTGGCTGCTCCACGACGCCATCGGTCATTCCCACGAAGGGGAGGGCGCGGGCGCGGCCGCCGGCAAGTCGCATGGCCATTCGCTCAATCTACGCGGCGCGTGGCTCCACTTGCTCGGCGACACGCTCGGCGCGCTTGCCGCGCTTTGCGCCGCCCTCGTCATTCGTTTCGGAGGCCATCCCGCGGCGGACCCCATTGCGAGCTTCGTCGTCGCGGCCATCCTTCTCTTCGGATCGCTGCGGCTGCTGCGCGACGCGACCCTCGTCTTGCTGGAGGCAGCTCCGCTTCATCTTCCGGTCGCGGCAATTCGGCAGCTCGTCGCCGACTACCCCGGCGTCGCCGCCGTGCACGACCTGCACGTCTGGTCGCTCGGCGCAGGGCACGACGCGGTCACCGTGCACGTCCGCAGCGATTCGAACGACATCGAGCTCGGGCAGCGCTTGGCCGAGCGGATTCGAATCGGCTTGGGCGTCGAGTACGTGACGGTTCAGATGGATGCGCGGGAAGATCCGCCGTAGGGGCCCATGCGCGCCCGCGCAGCGATTCTACACGATTGCTCGCGTCTCGGCTGGTGCCAGCGGCCCGTGTGGCGCCGATGATTCGGCCTCGGCGGTCGATCGCTTCGCGAAGAAGAGGAACATGACCGGGACGAGGAACAGCGACAGCACCGTCGACGACGTCAGGCCTCCGACCACGGCCAGAGCCAAAGGCTGGTTCGCCTCGGAGCCGCGCTCCAGGCCCATCGCCGTGGGGATGAGTCCGATGACGGTGGCGAGGCTGGTCATCGCGATCGGGACGAAGCGCGAGCGGGCGGCCGCAACGATCGCGTCGACCTTGTCGACACCTTCGTGGTTGAAGCGACGATTGGCGTCGTCGACGAGCAGGATGCCATTGGAGACCGCGATCCCGATAGCCATGAGGATTCCCATCAACGCCGTGATGGAGAAGCCCTGGCCCGCCGCCATCAAGGCGAGGACGATCCCCGTCAGGGACACGGGTATGGTGAAGAGCATCACGAACGGCAGTCGCAGGGACTTGAACTGCGAGGCCATGATCATAAAGACGACCATCACCGCGAGACCCAGCGCGAGGCCCAGGCCCGAGAACGTGTCGCGCATCAGGCGGACCTGCCCGACGAACTGGAAGTCGATGTTGCGGGTGCGGCGGTCCTTCTTGAGCGCGGCCTCGAGGGCCGCGGCCGACGAGCCGAGATCGCGCCCTTCGGTCTGCATCAGCACGTGGGCCACGCGCGCGAGGTGACTGCGCTCGACCGCGACAGCTCCCAAGGCACGGCGGACGTTACCGTACGCGCCGAGCAGAACGGACTTCCCCTCGGGGTTGACCCGGATGGGCAGCGCACCGAGCGCTTTCATGTCGGTGACCTGGTCGCCGTCGTAGAACGTGACGACGTAGTAGGATTGGCCGTTCTTCTCGTCGATCCACACTCCGGGCTCGTTCACGTTGCCGAGCGTCGCGTCGAGCGTCGTCTGGGCGGCCGCGCGCTCGGTCGATCCCACGAATCCAGCCTCCTCACGGTTGGTGTCGACGTGGATCTCGGGGTAGTTGGTCTGGAGCGACTCACGAACGTCGCGGATGCCCGGGACCGTGCGGGCCACCTGGGCGACCGCGCGCGCTTCCTCGTCGAGCTCGGCCATGTTGTCGTTGTGCACCTCGACGACGAAGGGAGCCGTGTACCCGTTGGCGAAGACGCTCGCCACGAGACCTCCCGGGTATTGCAGCACCTCGACGCCTGGGAATTCGCGCGTGAGGATCTCGCGGGTCTTCACGGCGATCTCCGTCTGCGAGAGCTTGCGGTCCTCGGCATCGCTGAATTGGACCCGGAGAAACCCCGTGTTCGGGGCGACGTTGGGGCTCACGAGCAGGCTGCGGGCGTTCTGCGGCATGCCGACGTTCGCGACGACCATCTTGACGGTGCCTGCGGGGAGCTCAGCCTCGCGTCCGATCTGCGAGCTCACCTACCCCTGCTGCAGCAGGATGCGGAGTCCATCGGCGAGCAGGGCGCCGCCGACTTCCAGAAGAAATACTCGCCCATACGGGTGCGTCGCGGCGGCGAGCCGAGGGCAGTCTCGACGGATCTCGCCCGCGTCGTTGTGAGTCTCCCGCTCGCCGACTCGCGGTTCGTGGACCTGGGCATCGCTCCCCCCGACTTGGTGACGAGCGCGTGGCCCGCAACGCGCGCACGCTATCCTCAATCAGGCCGACCGCATCCAGCACATCGTCCGGAGGTTCCTCGACATGGCGAGAGGGCGTCCGCCCTCGATGGAGCAGGCGGACCCGGCGCAGATCGTCCGTGCGGCTGCGGCAGCGGTCGAACACAGGTTTGCGCGCGCCCACGTGACGCTCGTGACCGACATCCCGCCGACGATGCCGCTCGTGCAGTGCGATCGCGATCTGCTCGAGCACGCCTTCGTCAACCTGCTTCTCAACGCCAGCGAGGCCTGCCAGGCCGGGGGTCGGGTCTCGCTCACCGCCCGCTCCGAGGCGGGACAGGTCGGCTTCGCGGTGATCGACGACGGGCCCGGCATCAGTCCAGAGGCTGCCGCTCGGGCTGCGGAGCCGTTCTTCACGACGAAGGCCGAGGGAGTCGGAACCGGGCTGGGGCTTGCGATCGCCGCCGAGATCGTCAAGAGCCACCGCGGCGAGCTGACCATTGGACCCAACCTGGGGCAGTCCAGGGGAACGCGGGCCCTCATCGAGATCCCGATTTTGGGACGAGCGTGAGCGTCAGACGGGCATGGTTAGTCGTGCGCCAGCCACTTGACGAGCGTCTTCGCGTCTACGCCGAGGGCGTCGGCGGTGCGCTTCTTGTGCCCTCCCAGCTTCTCGAGGGCCCAGGCGGCATAGCGTCGCTGCATCTCGCGGATGGGCAGAACGCCTTCGTCGAGCGACACGGCCATTTCCTTGGTCCTATCGGTGGTCATGCTCGTGGGCAGTTCGCTCGCCGCGACCTCGGCCTGCCGGCCCAGGAGCACCGCCCGCTCGACTGCATGAGCGAGCTCTCGCACGTTTCCGGGCCATGCGTAGTCGAGCAGCCGGGTCATTGCTTCGGTCGAGAAGCGGTCGACCGGCGACCGCGGGTGCTTCGACTTGGCCTCCGCGAGAAAGCGGTCCACGAGCAGCGGGATGTCGTCGCGCCGGTGGCGAAGCGCTGGGACCTCGACGGTCACCACGTCGAGGCGGTAGAGCAGATCCTCTCGAAACGCGCCGGTCTGCACCCGCTCGTGCAGATCCCGGTGCGTGGCCGCCAGCACGCGGAAGTCGACCTTGCGTTCGCGGCTCGCACCGACGGCCCGGACCGTGCTGCTCTCGAGCACGTGCAGGAGCTTGGCCTGAAGCATCGGGGACATCTCGCCAATCTCATCGAGAAGGATCGTCCCGCCGTCGGCCTCCACGAAGAGCCCCGGCCGCGCATCGACCGCCCCGGTGAAGGCGCCCCTGGCGTGCCCGAAAAGCTCGCTCTCGAGAAGGGTCTCCGGCAGCGATGCGCAGTTGATCGAGACGAACGGACGCGCGGCGCGCTGGCTGGTCGTATGGATCGCGTGGGCGAGGGCCGTCTTGCCCGTGCCCGTCTCGCCGAGGATCAGGATCGGTACGGTGGCGTCCGCGACGCGCGCGGCGACGTCGAAGACCTCGCGCATGGAACCGCTGCGAGCGACGAGATTACCGAGCCCGGGACGTTCCGAGAGGGCGGCCCGCAGCGAACGCGCCTCGCGTCGAATGCGCTGGTCGTCGAGCGCTCGCTCCACGAAGAGGACGAGCTCCGCGCTCGAAAATGGCTTGGTCATGTAGTGGTAGGCGCCCTGTCGGATGGCGTCGACCGCGGTCTCGATCGCTCCGTAGCCCGTTATCACGATGACGGGGCGCTCGGGTGCCGCGCGCTTGGAGATGGTGAGCAGCCCCATGCCGTCGACCTCGGGCATCCGCAGGTCGGTGACAAGCGCGTCGAACGGATCCCGCTCGAGCCTTCGGGAGGCCTCCGGGCTCGAAGCGCAGGCGACGGCATCGAAACCGGCCTCGACGAGCCCTTCCGCGAGCGTTTCGGCCATCTCAGGAATGTCGTCCACGACGAGGATTCGGGACCGCATCGGGCGAATGTAACTCACGCCCATAGGGGTCCGTGGCCTCCCGGTCCACGCCCACGGAGTCCCGGCCGAGGCAAGGACTTGGCGCAGAAGCCGGAGCTGGCCATCTTCCTTCAGACTTCCAGCACCACTTTCCCGAAGGTCTCGTTTGCCTGCATCCTGCGGTGAGCTTCCGCCGCTTCGGCCAGCGGAAGCACGCTGTCGACGATCGGACGAAGGGCGCCGGCCGCCAGGAGCGGGACGATGTGACGCTCGAGGGCACGACCCGCGAGGATTTTTTCTTCGAGCGGCCGGCTGCGGAGGACTGTTCCCCGGAGGATCGCGCGCTTGGTCATCAGGAGCGCGAGGTCGAGCTGCACGCTCGGGCCTCCCATCGTCCCGACCACCATGATTCGCCCGCGCGGCGCGAGGCATGCGAGGTCCTCGGCCACGTACGGACCGCCGACGAGGTCGAGCACCACCTCGACCCCTTGCCCGTGGGTGCACGCGAGGACGTCTCCGGCGAATGTCGGTCCCGCGACGACGATCGCCACCGACAGCCCCAGGGAAACCGCCCGCTCGATCTTCTGCGACGTCCGCGCCGTGCCGACGGTGCGAGCACCGATCGCGCGCGCGATTTGCACGCCCGCCGTGCCGACGCCGCTGCCGGCCGCGTGCACGAGCACGGTTTCCCCCGCGCACAGCTTCGCCTGCGTCACGAGGGCGTCCCAGGCCGTCACGAAGGCCTCCGGCACCGCGGCCGCGTCGGTGAACGTCATTCCGTCAGGGATGCGCGCCAGGGTCCGGCCGTGAACGACGACGTACTCGGCGTAGGAGCCGCCGCCGACGATCCCGAACACGCGGTCGCCGACCGCGCGATCGGTGACCCCATCGCCCAGCGCGTCCACCTCTCCGGCGAGCTCCATCCCGGGGATATCCACCGGTGAGCCAGGTGGCGCCGGATACTTGCCCAGGCGCTGGAGAATGTCCGCTCGGTTCACGGCCGTCGCGCGCACGCGCACGCGGACCTCGCCTCGTGAGGGCTCGGGCAGAGGAACGTCGCGGAGCTCGAGCACTTCGGGCCCACCCGGCCCTCGAATCACGATCGCACGCATGGGCCGACAGACTACGCCTTACGCGCCGAGAAGCCGACGGGAGTCAAACCGTTCGGTGCGCTAGCCCCCGCCGCGCTATAGGGTACCCCCACGGAGATGCCCGCGACGCGCGTGACAAGACCCGTCGTCCGCAGCTTTCGCCTGCCATTCGTCGCGGAGGCCGCGTCCTGGGTGCGGGCTGGCGGGCACGCCGTCGTTTGGCTCTCGCCCCGAAAGGCGCGGCTCGTGTTCCGCAAGCCGCGCGACGGGGACGAAGGCGACCTCGGTCGGTGGTCGGCGCTCGACCTCGCGCGGTCCGAATTCGCCGTCGCGACCCGAGGGACGTTTGCGGGATTGGCCTACCTACGCATCCCCCACGACTGCTACGAGATCGTTCGCGCGCGCGTGACGCGCGACTCGGTGCACGCCGGGCCGACCCGGCGGCTACTTCTCGACTGTCTCGAATGCGCGGCTTGCTGCAAGGACAACCGCGTCGAACTCGACGACGACGACGTCGCGCGTTTCGAGCGGGCGGGGCGTCCCGAACTGGCGCGGCCGCCCTACGCGCGACGCGAAGACGGCGCGGTCGTTCTCGTCCTCAGGCGGGACAAGCGCTGCAAGCATCTCGCCGACGACAACCGGTGCGGCGTCTACGCGTTTCGTCCCAGCGCTTGCAGCACCTTCCCCCCGGGAAGCGAGTGCTGTCTGTCTTCGCGCGAAGAGGAGCTCGGGGTCGTCGACGGCGCCACCGGCCCCGTTGCCTGAGCAGGGCTCCCCCGAGCACGAACGGCTACCCCATCCGAGTTCCGCCGACGGTAATCGAATCGATCTTGATCGTCGGGCAGCCCACCCCGACAGGGACGCTCTGCCCGTCCTTGCCGCAGGTCCAGATGCCGTCGGACACTTCGACGTCGTTTCCCAGCATCGTCACTCGGCGCAGCACTTCGGGTCCGTTGCCTATGAGGTTCACCCCTTTGAGGGGCGCCGTGATCTTGCCGTCTTCGACCAGATAACTCTCGGTCAGCGAGAAGACGAAATCGCCGTTGGCGATGTCGACTTGGCCACCTCCGAACTTCTTCGCGTAGACGCCTCGCTTGACGCTTTTCAAGATTTCGTCGGGATCTTGATCGCCCGCGAGAAGGATCGTGTTGGTCATTCGAGGCATCGGGGCGCACGCGAAGCTTTCGCGACGACCGTTGCCGCTCGGCCGTAGCGCGAAGTGCCGTGCGCTCAGGCGGTCGTGCATGTATCCAACGAGCTTTCCCTGGTCGATGAGGACGGTACTCCTCGGCTCGTTCCCTTCGTCGTCCACGTTGATCGTGCCGCGGCTCTGGAGCAGCGTTGCGTCGTCGACCACCGTGCAGAGCTTGCTCGCCACGATCGAGCCCACTTTGTCGGAGTAGTTGCTGGTCCCTTTGCGGTTGAAATCGGCCTCGAGCCCGTGCCCGACCGCCTCGTGAAGCAGAATCCCGCTGTCGCCGGGCGCGAGCACCACCTCCATTTGGCCCGCGGGCGCCTCTTGCGCGTCGAGCATGACGATGGCCTGGCGCGCCGCCTCGCGAGCATGCCACTCCGGACTCTTTCCTTCGAAGTACCCGATGCTCGTGCGCCCGCCGCCGCCGCTCGAGCCTTCCTGGCGCTTTCCGTTTTCCTCGGCGATGACGCGTACTCCGAAACGGACGAGCGGCTGGCTGTCGTGAACCATCGTGCCGTCGCTCGTGAATACGAGGATTTCGCGGATCTCTTCGGCGAAGCTGGCCTCGACTTTGACCACGCGCCGGTCGTACGCGTGTGCGGCAGCTGCGGCCCGCTCGAGGAGTTTTCGCTTTTCGACGCCGGGAACGTCGAGGGTGACCTGCTCGAGCTCGTAGCGCCGGGGGAGCTCCATGGCCCGGGTCGCCGAGACGGGGGTCGTCGACCCGCCCGCGCTCGCAATTTGAGCCGCCGTCTCCGCGGCGCGCTTCATCGCGGGCCAATCGAGGCGTTCGACGTGCGCATACCCCGTCGCGTCCCCCTTTTGAACGCGTACCCCAAGGCCCATCGACACCCCGCGCGAAGCACTCTTGAGGATTCCGTCGTCGAATACGAATCCGCCCGCGGCGCGATACTCGAAGAAGAGATCGGCGTAGTCCCCGCCGCGCGACAGGGCGATGGCCAGAAGCTTTTCGGCGAGCGCTGCGTCGATCGCCGCCGATCCGCCTGGGGCGAACGGCGCCCGGTAGAGCGCCGATTGGGTACGGCCGGAGGGGTCGCGGGAGGGACGGTCAGTCCCGAGAGAGGCAGCCATTGCCTGGCAACCTATGTGCTGCAGACCGCCCCGTCGAGGGGGGCTCCGCGCCCGGGGCCCCACCGGCTGAGCACGCGGAGCGAAGCGGCGGGGGCGGCGGCAGGGCCGGACAGCGACACAAAAGGCCTTCGCCGAGCGAAGTATGCAACGGTGGTAAAAGCGAGGTATCCTGAAGGTGGCTCTGGTGCCTCACGGCCACGCTGTCCCGCTTCCCCTCATGTCCTGTCACTCGTTTCCGCACATTCCCGACGCGTGCGTGCCCCTTGGGCGTCCGGGCATCGCGGCAGATGCTCATTTCTGCCCGTCTTTTCCCCGCGCTTACGCTGTGCTTTTTCCCCGCTCTAGCACCTGAACCGAGGAGTACCCCGACTCGTGGCGATCGACCGTGAGAAGACTCTCGTCGCCGCCCAGAAGTACGTCGAGAAGAAGAAGTACGACAAGGCGGTCATCGAGTATCAAAAGGTCATCCAGGAAGATCCGAACGACGCTCGGACCCTCCTGAAGATTGGCGACCTCCAATCGAAAATGGAGGATTACGCCGGCGCGGTCGCGACCTACGAACGAGTCGGCAGGTTCTACGCGAGCCAGGGCCACTCGCTGAAAGCGATCGCGGTCTACAAACAGATCCGCGAAATCATCGCCAAGCACCTCCCGCAGCTCGAGGAAAAGTACGCGCACGTCATCCCAAAACTCGCGGAGCTTTACCACCAGCTCGGCTTGACGAGCGACGCGCTCGGCGCGCTCGACGAAGTGGCGACGCGCCTGCAGCGCGCGGGCCGCGAGCCCGAGGCCATCGAAGTATTCCGAAAAATCGTAGAGCTCGACCCGATCAATCCGCTGCCTCACCTGCGACTGGCCGAGGCGTTGTCGCGCGCGAAGGACTCCGACGGAGCGGTCGCCGAGTTCGCGATCGCGGCCAGTGAGCTCTCGAAGCTCGGGCGGCGCGACGACGCCCTCAAAGTCATGGAGCGCCTGCTCCAGCACAGGGCCGACCCGACGCAGGCTCGCGCCGCGGCCGAGCTCTATCTCTCGCGAAACGCCCCCAACGACGGGCTGCAAGCGCTCTCGAAACTGCAGATCTCTTTCCAGGCCAACCCACGCGACCTCGACACGCTCTCGCTCCTTGCCCGCGCCTTCAACCATATCGGACAGGCGGCCAAGGCCATCGAGGTGCACAAGGAAATGGCCCGAATCGCGCGCGATTCGGGAAGGACCGAACTTTTCCACGAGATCGTCGATCGGCTGGTCAAGCTCGTGCCGAACGACGATGTCGTCCGGCAGCTGGCGGCCAACCCGCCGTCGATGTCCTCCGCGCCTCCGCCCCTGCTCTCGCCTCGCGAATCGACGGCTCCTCCCCCGGAGTCCGCGCCCGAGGTGTCGGAAGACGAGAGTTCCTACGAGGACGTCAGCGAAGGCGAGATCGACGAATCGGGAGATCCGATCGAGCTCTCCCGGCGCCACGAGCGCCCGCCGTCGGACGCCGAGGTCGTCGTCGAGCCCGAGGTCGAGTCGCCCAGCCGGCCCGCGGTCGCCCAGGACCGAGTGGCTCAGATTCTGTCGGACGCCGCTACGTTCCGGCGCGCGCGTTTGCCCACGAAGGCGATCGCGACGCTCCGCGTGGCTTTGCAGGACTTTCCGGGGACCACCGCGCTTCGCGTCCTGCTCCGGGACATCTTGCTCGAGACGGGGCGTCGCAGCGAGGCCGCGGCCGAAATGGTCGAGATCGCCGGCCTCCAAATCGAAGAGCTGGACGCGGAGCAAGCCGCACGAACGCTCGAAGACGTGCTCGCGATCGAGCCGCACAACGAGCGCGCGGCCGAGATGCTGCGTGCGCTCGGCTACGAGCTCGTGGAGGAGCCGACGCAGTCCGTGGCGGCCGTCGAAAAGGCGCCACCGCAAGACACGATCGACGAGGAGCTCTACGGCGATATTTCTCTCCCGGAGGCGCACCCGCTCCCGGAAGACTCGGCGCCGCTCCCCGCCTACAATCTCGAAGAAATCGACGATCCCGAAGTGGCGGACGACTGGCGCGGTCAGCGTGGAGCCGGCGAGGCCGAGCGGGGACAGGCGAGCCCCAGCCGGTACGCCGCCTCGTCGAGCATCGACTACGAACGGCCGGGGCCCGCGAGCCTCGGGATGGCGCCTGACCCGTCCGGCGGGGAGCTCGCGGATGAAATCGACGATCCGTTCGGCGACGGACCGCTGCCGAGCTTTCCGCTCGAGGCTCCCACGGAGGCGGCGGGCGCGGGCCTTCCGCGTAACGGGGCGGAGCTCGAGTCGGCTCTCGAGGAAGCGGACTTCTTTGCCTCGCGCGGCCTGTTCGAAGACGCGCGGATCATTCTGGACGAACAGCTCGCGCGCCTACCCAACCATCCGCTCCTCATCGAGCGGCTGGAAGAGCTCGACTTGCAAGAGGCCGAAGCTCAGGCCGGATCCGGAACCCGCCCTTCCCCCGCCGCGGGGAGCGTCGAGGATCGCGCGTTCGACATCGCCGAGTCGCTGGGCGCGCTGGATGCCTCCGAGCGCGTCGTCCCGGTCGCGGGCTCCGGCCAACCGACCGAGCAGGTGGACGTCGAAGAAGTCTTCGCCAAGTTCAAGGAGGGCGTCGCCAAACAAATCGGCGCCGACGACGCGCAGAGTCACTACGACCTCGGGCTCGCCTACAAGGACATGGGTTTGCTCGACGACGCGGCGCGCGAGTTCGAGACCGCGGCGCGCGATCCGAGGCGCGCGTGCGTTTGCCACTCGATGATTGGCATGATCGAGCTCGAGCGCGGTCGAATCAACGAGGCCATCCAGGCACTCTTGCAAGGGTTGCAGGCTCCGGATCGGACGCGAGAGCAAGACGCGTCGCTCAGCTACGAGCTCGGAGCCGCCTTCGAAATCAAGAAGATGAACAAGCAGGCGCTCGAGTACTTTCAGCGCGCGGCGCGCCTCATTCCCGGCTTTCGCGACGTCGTCGAGCGAATGCGTCACTTGCAGAAAGTCGAGCCGGTGCAACCTGCTCGCGCCGTCGCCGTCGGGGCCGACGACGAGTTCGACCGGGCCTTCGCGGACATCCTGGGCAAAGGGTCCTGAAGCGCCCTCTCGTTTCGGGGTACTCCGACATCAGACTTCAGTCCGCGGCGAGCCCAGAAACGCGACCAGCCGGCGAACGTACGGGTCGTCCTCCGCTGCGAGCTGTTCGAGCGCCCCGGCGCGGGTTCCCGACGAGAACCACAGCCGACGGACCGCGTGCCGGAGCGCCCCGATACTGTCTTCGGGCACGCCGCGGCGGCGGAGCCCGACGACGTTGAGCCCCCGGACGCGCGCTCGGTCCCCTTGAACGATGACGAACGGCGGGACGTTCGTTTCGCACGCGGCGGTGGCCGCGATGAAGGCGCTCTCGCCCGCGCGCACGAACTGCGTCACGCCGCTCAGCCCTCCGAACGTCACCCAGTCCTCGACCACGGCGTGTCCGGCGAGCTGAGCTCCGTTCGACAGCACGCAGTGCGAGCCGATGACGACGTCGTGAGCGACGTGGGCGCCGACCATCAGGAGGTTGCCGTCGCCGATCCGGGTGGTCCGCCCCTCGGTGCCGCCGTGTACGGTGACGTGCTCTCGAAAAACGTTGTTCGTACCCGTCTCGACGCGCCCCGCTCCGCTCGCGGCGCGCTTCACTTGCGGATCGCCGCCGAGGACGGCAAAAGGAAAAACGACGCTTCCCGCTCCGAGGCGCGTCGAGCCGCGGACGATCGCGTGCGCGTGCAGAATGCAGCCCTGCGACAGCGTCACTTCGCCTTCGACGATCGCGTAGGGTCCGACGACCACGCCGTCGCCGAGCTCGGCGCGCGGATCCACCAGCGCGGTGGGATGCACGACCGAGATCATCGGTCACCTGGCGCGGTCGACCACGCTGGCCAGGAGCTCGGCGCTCGCGCATAGCGTGCCGTCGACGGAAGCTTCGCCGCGAAACTTCCACACGTTGGTGCGGTGGTGAACGACCTCGACTTCGAGGTCGAGCCGGTCGCCTGGCCCGACGGGCCGGCGAAACTTCGCCTTGTCGATCCCGAGGAAGTACATGAGCGAGGTCGACGCGTCGAAAGGCTCGGTCGCGTAGGCCAAGATTCCGCCGATCTGCGCCAGCGACTCGACGATTAGCACCCCGGGCAGGATTGGCCGGGACGGGAAGTGGCCCTGAAACCAGAGCTCGCCCATGGTGACGCATTTGTGGCCGGAGATCCGCTCGCCGGGGACCACCTCGTCGACCCGGTCGACCAGGACGAATGGCCAGCGATGCGGCAGGATCTGCAGAATCCGTTCGATCTCGATCGCCGTGGTGGATTTCACGCGTCACCGGAGGGGGCCGGCAACGCCGCGTGACCGCGCGCTCGGACTCCGCGATAGAGCTTCGCCAGCGCGCGCAGCCAGAGCGATCGCGGGACGGCGGGATAGCCCGCCACGATCGCTCCGTTCGCGACGTCGCCGATGACCCCACTTTTCGCGGCGATGCGCGCGCCGTCGCCGACCGTGACGTGATCGGCGATCCCCACCTGACCGCCGATGAGCGCTCCGCGCCCGATGGTCACCGAACCCGCGAAGCCGCACTGCGCTGCGACGATGGCCCCCTCGCCCACGTCCCCGTTGTGCCCGACGTGGACGTGCGCATCGAGTTTCGCGCCGCGCCGAATCCGTGTCGGCGACAGCGTGCCCGCGTCAATCGTACAAAGGGGCCCGATCGAGACGTCGTCCTCGACGAAGACGCCTGCGAGCTGAGGGATCGCGCGGACGGCGCCTCCGTTGCCCGTCGCCCACCCGAATCCTGGATGGCCCACGACGGATCCCGCGCCGATCGTCACTCGTGCGCCGAGGACGACTCGCGGCCCGAGGACGGCGCCGGGGCCGATCGTGCACCCGTCGCCCGCCTCGGCCGCCAGATCGGGAACAATCGCCTCGTCGAGGAGCTCGGCCATGGCCCACGTCGCCTGCTCGTGAATCCATACGGCCCCCTTCAGCGGCTCGGCCATTGGATCGACGATCGCGCGGTCGACGAGGAGCGTCGCGCCGCGTTCGGCGGCGTCCTGACCCGAGCGGATCCAACGGCGAGCGAGCACCGGCGCCAGGTCTCCCGACCGTGCCACCCTGACCGGCGCGATGCGCTCGGGGACTTGCTCGCCGCCACGAGGCACGCTGCCCCCATGACGTGACGCGAGCGACTCGAGCGATTCCCCCCGAAGTCTGATGATTCCGTCCCACATCAAGGCGCGCCCTGACCTGGCCGGGACCGTGCCGTCACGGCTTGGCGGAGCCGGCCGGCGTCTGGGCGTGTGGGGGGGCCGCGCCCGCCGCGGGAGGGGCCGCCGCGCCGCCGTTCAGGCTGTTCGCGAGCTGAATGACCCGGTCGGTGAGGTCGAGATCGCTGCGCGAAAACGCGACGGTAGCCCGGTCGACGACGAGGTCGTAGCCGTCGGTCCCCGCGAGCCGCTTGATGGCACCGATCACGCGCTCGAAAATCGGATCGGTGAGCTCCTTTTGCTTCTTTTCGAGCTCCTTATTGTATTCGACGAACGTTCCCTGGAGCTCGCCCATCTGCTTTTGCCAGTCCTCGACCTTCTTCTGAAGCGCCTGTTGCGAGAGGACACGCGACTGCTTGTCGATTTCCTCCTTCTGCTTTTGCAGCTCCACCTGCTTCTTGTTGATCTCCTGCTGGCGGCTGTCGAAGATCTTCTTCAGGGTCGCTTGCGCGCGCAGACCTTCTTCGGTCTGCATGACGGCGCGCTGCACGTCGACGACGGCCACTTTTACTTGCGCGGCGACGGTTTTGCCGGAAAGGGAGACGAGGACCGCGAGGGTCGTGGCGAGCACGAGGCGAAAGGGGCTCCGCATGGTGTGGGAGGGCGTACCCAAACGGCTCCGATCGGTCAAGGGAGGTGATCGGAGAAGGAAACGTCCAGGTCCACGTCCACGACCACGACGGCTTTCGATGGGCCAGACGGTTGGAGCAAGGAATCGCTAGTGAGTTCTTGCGTGCTGGAGACAGAGCGCGCGGGGCCGTCCCCCGCACTTCTCGCATGAGCAGACCCGTATGTCGGCGCCGTCGGCCTCGCGCACGCCGCAAATCGCGCACACCCGCTGGCCGAAAACCGGGGCGTTCGAACGCATTTGTTCGCGCCTCGCCTTTTGCCGGACGCCGGTTCTGCGCTGCTGCCATACCCGCTGCCAGTGCTCTCCGAAAAAGAGGACGTAATTGACCAGGGCGGCGACGATCGGAGCGCGGGTGTCCCAGTCGCCGAGCACGAAGGCCGCGCCGATGGCCAGGGCGGCCAAGATTCCGAGCCATTTCACTCGGATGGGTAGGACGAAAAAGAGGAGAATCGTGACGTCGGGGAACGTCGTCGCGAACGCGAGAAACATCGACGAGTCCAGCCACGTATTCGAGGTCGGCCCCGCCAGCACGGCCGCCGCAATGGTCGCGAGCACGCCGATGAAATAGAAGACGTTGAACTTGAACGCACCCCAGTGCTTTTCGAGGCTCGAGCCGACCCACCACGTGAAATACAAGTTGACGAAGACCCAGAGCGACGACGAGCGCGGCGGGATGAGGAGGAACGTCACGAGACGCCAGACCTCGCCCCTGCGCACGGCGCTCATGTCGAGGACGAGGCGGTCGACGCTCTCCGGCCGCGACCGCGACAGGAGCCATATGACGGCCATGCCCCCGACCACGTAGAGGATGAGGTTGGGAAGCGCGTAGCGGCCGATGCGCCGCTCGAGGCGCGCGAGCAAGCGATCCATTTAGATCGCGAGCGGTTAGCACGTAGCGTCCGGCGCGGCCATGCCCGTGCGCCGGCGCGATGCCTCCGTCGGCGGGCGCGCGTGGTATCGCTCGATAGGAGAAATGTTCGAATCCGCCGAGCTCGGTCACCGCGTCGACAAGGGCG
>Ga0265313_10001710_pt1 | contig 20207 bp, 19 predicted proteins | sample 4123metaG_FD_203122 | JGI IMG/M metagenome (GOLD analysis project Ga0265313, IMG submission 203122) | Rhizosphere microbial communities from Carex aquatilis grown in University of Washington, Seatle, WA, United States - 4-1-23 metaG | ecosystem: Host-associated > Plants > Roots > Rhizosphere >...
CATCGCCGCCGCGCAGCTGCTCGTCCGCGAGCTCGGCCTCGCGATCGACCTCTTCGACGTCGACTCGCCGTTCGGCGAGGCTCCGCTCGACCTCGAGGGCAGGTCGCGGGTGGCGGCGGCCGGGGAGCGAACGTCTCGTTGCGCAGGTGGCGTCGGTGCTGCGGGGCTAGGCGAGTATCCCTTCCCAACCTGCTCGAGGCGACACTGGGGAGTCCTCCCCACTCGGTACCGCGCGGGCCTGAGGCTCCTCAGGCGCCGCTCTGGGCGATCGCCGCGGAGCTACCTGCTGCTGTGACGACGTCCAGCACCTCGTCGAGGTGCGCGCTGACCCAGTCCATGAGCCGATCGAGGCCCTCTGCGAGCGGCACGGCCGGGCTCCACCCGAGCAGCTCGCGGGCTCTTGTCGTGTCTGCCACAAAGAATTTCTGGTCGCCGAGGCGCGGCTCGGCGAACGCGTAGTCGAGCTCTCGTCCGAGTCGTGCTTCGAGCGAAGCTACGAGCTCGAGCAGTGAAAGCGCGTTGGCTGGGCCGCCGCCGGCGTTTAGAGCCTTCCCGCTCACGAGGTCAGGCGCAGCCGCGCATGCTGCGTAGAGGGCGGCTAGATCGTCGACGTAGAGGACATCCCTAACCTGCCGTCCGTCGCCGTAGATCGTGAACCGCCGCCGTCCCAGGGCGGCGGACGTAAGCCACGCCACCCAGCCCTGGTCCTCGATTCCGAACTGTCGCGGCCCGTAGATGCACGACTGCCGAAGGGAGACGGACCGGATGCCAAAGGTGCGCGCGTAGTCGAGGACGTATTGGTCGGCGGCACCCTTGGAACATGCATAGGGCGAGTGGAAGTCGAGCGGCACGGTCTCGGCGATACCCTGCGGCGAGGCGGCATCCCACCAGCGTCCGTCGACGAGCTCGAGCGAGCCGCCGCCGCCGTCTCCGTAGACCTTGTTCGTCGAGGCGTTGACGAGCACCGCATCCGGCGTGTGGCGCCTGACCGCTTCGCAGACGTTGAACGTCCCGAGCGCGTTCGTCTCGAAGTCGGCTCGTGGGTCGCGGATCGACGTCGTCACGGCCACCTGACCGGCGAGATGCAGGACGGCCTGCGCATCCGCGGACGCTGCGAAGACCTCCTCCAGCGCCTGTGCGTCGCGGACGTCACAGCGGGCGAACGTGAAACCCCCGAATCCTTGCTGCTCGAGCCACGCCAAATTGAGCTCGGTCCCCGGCCGGGAGAGGTTGTCGACGGCGACGACGTAGTCGCCGCGCTGGAGCAGCTTGGCCGCGGTGTTGCAGCCGATGAAGCCGGCGCCGCCGGTGACGATCCATTTCATGGGTTGCCTCCGGAGGCCGTTCGGACGGGGACCAGCCCGAGCTGGAGCACCAGACGCCGTCGAAGCGCGCGCGGCATGACTCGGAGCAGCGGCGCCGTGCCGAGCCGCCAGTAGCGGCACCAGTCGTACGCATACCTGTAGCCGAGCTCCCGGGAAGCTGCCTCCGGCGTCGTCATGCGCACGACACTCAGCTTAGAGCGCGCCCGAGCCCTTGTCAGCGCTCGGTGGCTGCGGTGTGCTTGACTCCGATACTGACTCCCGTGGCCCGACGCCCGCCGATCGTCCTCGTGCACGACTATCTGACTCAGCGCGGCGGGGCAGAGCGCGTCGTGCTGTCGATGTTGAAGGCGTTTCCCGGCGCGCCGCTCTACACGTCGCTGTACGACGCGCCGGCCACCTTCGCAGACTTCCGCGACGCAGACGTCAGGACGCTCGCGCTCGATCGCATCGAGCTCCTACGGCGGCATCACCGAGCCGCATTTCCGTTGCTCGCGCCTGCGTTCGGCCGCCTGCGCCTCGACGCGGATGTCGTGCTGTGCAGCTCGAGCGGTTGGGCGCACGGCGCCCAGGCGGCCGGTCGCAAGCTCGTCTATTGCTACACCCCGGCGCGGTGGCTCTACCAGGGAAATCTCTACGCTCGCGGGCGCTCCCCCGCGGTGAAGCTTGCGCTGCGCGCCGCGCGCGGCCGGCTCGTGCGGTGGGACCTGGCGGCGGCGAGGACGGCCGACGTGTACCTGACCAGCTCGGCGGCCGTCCGAGAGCGGATCCGGGACGCGTACGGAATCGAGGCCGAGATCGTGCCTCCCCCCGAGACGCTCTCGACCGGTGAAGGTCGAGCGCCGGTGCCGGCGCTCGAGCCCGGGTTCTTCGTGTGTGTCTCACGGCTGATGCCGTACAAGAACGTCGACGCGGTCGTCGCGGCGTTTGGCGCGTTAGCCGAGGAGCGGCTCGTCGTCGTCGGAACGGGCCCGGAGGAGGCGCGACTCCGGCAGCTCGGGGGTGGAAACATTCGTTTCCTGGGTGCCGTCGGCGACGACGAGATGCGCTGGCTCTACGACAATTCGGATGGGCTGATCGCCGCCTCGTACGAGGACTACGGCCTGTCGCCGCTCGAAGCGGCCGCCTACGGGAAACCGGCAGCGGTGCTCCGCTTCGGCGGGTTCCTCGACACGGTTGTCTCCGAGCGGACGGGCGTCTTCTTCGACCGACCCGTGGCGTCCGACATCGCGGAGGCGGTTCGCCGGCTCCGACGCCTCACCTGGAGCGCTCCTGACCTCATTCGGCACGCGCGCATGTTCTCGGAGGACCGCTTCGTCGAGCGTCTCCGAGAAGTGGTCGCCGAAGGGCGCGGCGAGGCGACGGTTTGAGCGGCGGGGGTCTAGGGCGGTGCCTCGTCGTCGGTGCCGGGCTCATCGGAAGCCACGTTGCGCGGCGGCTCGCGGACGAGGGAGCGGATGTCACCGTCTTCTCGCGTGGGCTGAACCCGTGGCTCGACGAGGAACGGCGCCGTGGGATCGACATTCATCTAGGCGAGGTGCAGGAGGGCGAGCGTGTCCTCGAGGAGCTTGTCGCGGCGTCCGACACGGTCGTGCACACGGCGTCCTCGTCGCGACCGCCCACCGCCGTCAGGGATCCCGTCTGGGACCTCCAGAACAGCGTGGTACCGGCCCTCACCGTGATGCGCCTCGTTCTCGCGGCTCCCCACGCGCCGCTGCTTCTCCTCGCGTCCTCCGGAGGGACGGTCTACGGGAACCCCGTAGAGCTTCCGACGCCCGAGACGCACCCGCTCCTGCCGCGGACGCCCTACGCCATCAGCAACGTCGCGGTCGAGCGCTACGCGGACTTCTATGCAGCGCAGGGCAGCCTGCGCCGGGTCGTGCTTCGCTTCTCGAACGTCTTCGGGCCGGGCGAGCTCGGCCGCGGGGGTCAGGGTGTCGTGGGAGTCTGGCTTCGCCAGATCGCCGCCGGAACCGAGTCGGCGCTGCTGGGCGATCCGACGCTTGCACGGGACTTCGTCTACGTCGACGACGCCGCGACGGCCGTCGCGGCGGTCGTCCGCGGGGCGCGTCAGGGCGTCTACAACGTCGGTTCATCTCGCGCGACTACGCTCGCGGAGGTGATGGAGATCATGAAGGAGGTCACCGGGATGCCGGTCGAGTTCGAGCCGTCCGCGCCGCCCGAGGGGCATCCGACGAGCTACATAGAGCGCACACAGCTCGACATCCGTCACATCCGCGAGGACACGGGTTGGGTACCGCAGACGTCCTTCGTCGACGGTGTCCGGAAGACATGGAGTTGGGTGCTCGGCGTCACCGCTTCGGGCGATGCCGCCGACGTGCCCAGGCATGCCGGTGACCTCCGATAGCCCGAACATCGAAGCGCCCGGCGCCGCTGCGCGGGCCGTCACGATCGTCGCGCACGACATCGGTCCGGTCGGAGGCATGGAGCGGCAGCTGAGTGCGCTGATCCGGGGGCTTCTCGAGCGTGGGTGGGAGGTCACGACGATCGCGCGCCGCTGCGAGCTGCCGCCGCATCCGCTCCTGCGCCGGATCAGGGTGGTCGGGCCTCGCCGGCCGTTCGTGCTCGCCTATCCATGGTTCTTCGCGCTCGGCTCGATCGCAGTGAGCCGGCACCGGCGCGGGCTCCTGCACACGACGGGCGCCATCGTCCTCAACCATGCAGACGTCTCCACGGTTCACTACTGCCATCACGCCGCGCGAACGCGCGGCGATGCGCGCCGCGCGGGGTCGCGATCGCTTCTGAAGCGCGTGAACGCGACCGTCGCCGTGTGGATGAAGCTGCTCGGCGAGACGCTCGTCTACGACGCCCGCCGCACGCGCTTCATCGTCTGCTCGTCCGCCGGCGTGGCGGACGAGTTGCGAGCGACGCTGGCCGTGGGCCTGGATCGGCTCGCCGTGATCCCGAACGGCGTCGACACGGCGGCGTTCGAGCCGGACGCGGCGCTGCGTGCGAGCGCACGCCGCCGCTTCGGGATCGGCGAGCGGGACTTCGTCGCCCTGTTCCTGGCGAGCGACTGGGAGCGCAAAGGCTTGCGGTTCGCGATCGAAGGCGTGGCGATGGTGCCGGAGTGCCGGCTGCTCGTCGTCGGTCGGGGCGACACGGCGCGCTACCGCGCGCTCGCCGAGGGAGCGGGGGCCGCGGACCGCGTGCTGTTCGTCGGGACGACGAAGGAGCTTGCCTCCTGCTACTCGGCGGCCGACGCGTTCGTGCTCCCGACCGAGTACGACTCGGCACCACTCGCCCTCTACGAAGCTGCGGCATCCGGTCTGCCCCTCGTCGTGACGCGCATGAACGGTGCCGAAGGCGTCGTCGAGGACGGCGTCAGCGGCTGGTTCGTCGAGCGAGATGCCCACGACATCGCAGCGCGCCTCGAGACGGTCCAGGGGAACCCGGTGCTCGGCCGCGAGCTGGGTGGCGCCGCCCGCTGCGCAGCCGCGAGGTACACATGGGAGTCGATCGTGGACCAATACTGCGACCTCTACATCAGGTGCTCAAGCGAGCGATCGGGGAAAGCGGGCGGATGAGTATCGCCTCGGAAGTGCAGCAGGGTCGCGGTGAGCTCGTCAGCGTTGTAGTCGCCGCGCACAACGCAGAGGCCTGGATCACGGGCGTCGTCGATGCGATTCGCGCTCAGACCTACGAGCAGCTTGAGATCGTCGTGGTCGACGACGGTTCCTCCGATCGGACGCGCGACCTCGTCGCGTCGATGCAGCAGTTGGAGCCTCGTTTGCGATTGATCGCTGCGCGCCACGGAGGGACCGCACACACCGTCACGAGGGGACTTCACGCGGCTACCGGCGCCGTCGTCTGCCTGATCTCTCACGACTGTTATGCGGTGTCCGACTGGGTCGAGCGGGTAATCGTAGGCTTTTCGGATCCCGACGTGGGGATCGTCAGGGGGCCGGTCCTCCCGGCGCGCGAGATCTTGGTGCCATTCTTCCACTGCATGGTTGTGGATCACGACAGCGTGAGCTTCGACGGAGTCTGCATCGCCTACCGTGCTACCGCGCTCGACGCCGCAGGTCGTTACTTCGAGCCTGCGCTCTCTCGAAACGGTGACGACGCAGACCTCGGTTGGAGAATCGTGGACCTCGGCTACCGCCACGTCTGGCTGACCGACCCGACGGCGTACCACGACGTCGTCCCTCGATCGTTCTGGAGCGGCATCCGCGCCTCGGGAGGCGTGTTTCGATTCGCGTTGCTCGTCCGCGCTCATCCGGGAATGCGCTCGCACCTCCGATTAGGGTTCCTCTGGGGCGGGCGCGCCCGATATGCCAAAGTTGCGCTCCTGCACGCGGCTGTGATCCTGGCCGCGATCGGTCAGCTGCGCCCGGCCGCGGTGCTGGCCGTTTTGCTGCTCGCCGCCACCGTCGTCGACGGGGCGCACTCAAGTCTCTCGGCCAAGCTCCGACTTCGCGATCGCCTGCTCACGGTTCCGCTCGAGAAGCTTCTCCGCGACGTGGTCGGGAGCTATGCGCTTGCGTATGGGAGCATTCGATATCGAAGCCTCGTCTTCTGAGTCGTGACAGCGCGAGGAATGCTTCGGCGTCTAGTGGCTGTGCGGCGGGCCCTCGTACCGCCAGCGCTCGGTGTGCGCATCTCTCTTGCGCGCGTCGCGCGCGGCGAGCCGCTCGGACATGCCGGCTACAACAGTGGCTGCCATTCCGTGGCGCGCGAATACATTGATCGGTTTGTCGCCGCGCACGCCGCGGATGTGCGAGGTCGGGTCCTCGAGATCGGCGATCGCAGCTATACGACGCGGCATGCAGACAACGTCGAGAGCAGTGACGTCGTCCACCTGCTGCCCGACCACGGCGCGACGATCGTCTGCGACCTCAATGACTCGGCGGCCCTCGACGGTCGGAGCTTCGACACCGTCATTTGCACCCAAACGCTCCAACTCAACTACGAGCCGCGCGCCGTTCTCGAGACTCTGGCGCATGCCCTCGTCCCAGGCGGCACCCTGATCGCCAGCATGTCAGGGATTTGCCAGCTCAGCCGCTATGACATGGATCGCTGGGGCGAGTACTGGCGCTTCACGAACTTGAGCGCCGCCAGGCTCTTCCACGACGTATTCGGTCCTCAGGCTTCAGTGACCGTGACGACGTACGGCAACGTGCTGACTGCTTGCGCGCACCTCGCAGGTCTCGCCGCACGAGAGGTGCCATCCGTGATGTACGACGACCACGATCCCGACTACGAGCTCGTGATCGGCGTCCGAGCGGTCAAGCCCCTGGTGATTGGAGCAGGTCCGAGACCGTGACGAGTTGAAACCCGCGCTCGATGAGCGCCGGAACGATCGTCCGGACCGCCTCGACGGTTGGCCAGCGATCGTCCCTGCTCTTGCCCGCGGAGTGCGGAGGATCGTGCGGCGGGCGCCCGTCGTGGAGCAGGACGATCGATCCGGCTTGCACGTCGGAGAGGATCTCACCTGAGATCTCCTGCGCCGATTCGAGCAGCCAGTCTGATGCGAATACCGAGGCATTTACAGTCCAGGCGAATCCAAGCTCAGCCGCGACCTCCAGGACAGCGCGGTTGAAGCGAAAGTAGGGCGGCCGGAACGCGGTTGGTGCAGTGCCGGCGGCTGCTTTGATCAGATCGGTTGTCCGTTCCAACTCCCGGCGCAGGTCGGCGCGCCCAAGCGTGTCGAGCGGGACGTGCGTCAGCCCGTGGTTGCCGAGCTCGTGGCCCTCTGCGTGAATCCGAAGCAGCGTCGCTTCGCGGCCCGGGATTGAGTCGCCCACAACGAAGAAGGTCGCCACTGCTCCTGCATCGCGTAGGACGTCCAGTATGTGGAGCGTCCATTCGGCCGGACCGTCGTCGAAGGTGAGAGCCACCACCTCGTCGCCGAGGTCGTGCCGCTCGGTAACCGGCTTCGACACCCTGCGCAGCCAGCGCCTTCGAAAGGATGGCCTCCTGGGGCTCAGGCCGCTCTCCGTCTGCCGGTTCGTGCGATCACGAGCCCCTTGCCGAGGAGGTAAACACCCTCGACGCGCAGGAGCGAGTCGGTCCGGCTGCGCCTTGCGAGCCCGATCTCCTCATCGCGAAGCCCGTCGTCCATGAACACGACCGTATCGTCCCGAAGATACGGGCAAAGCGCCTCGAGGGCGGCGAAGCGTCCCGCTCCTCCACCCGTCGGCCCGTCGACAAGCACGAGATCCGGCGGGCTCGGAGTCGAAAGCTGGGTGAGAAATGCGTCGTCTAAATCGTAGGTCGACGCGACTGCGCCGTGCAACGGTCGTGGCTGCAAGGGCCGGACGTGGAGTTCGACAGGCACTGCGACATCGACCCTGTCGACCAGGTCGCGGGTCCGCGCGACGAAGTTGCTGCTTTGATCGATCGAGACGAGGCGGCGGTGGACACCGGGTGGAAGCTCCGCCAGGACGTGCGCTAGGCACGCGGTGCTGAGGCCGGAGCCGAGTTCGAGCACGTAAGCCGGTTCGGTACGGCGCACGAACGCCTCGAGGAAGTTGACGACCTCGGCTGCCAGTGACCACTCACCGAACGTCGATTCCGCGAAGGTCGCTGCAAGATGGGCGTCGCGGAGATCGAGACCGGTCGTCATCACCGTCATGTTCCGGGGGTAAAGTCCATCGTGAGCGACCGCCATCCGTCTGGCCTGAGCCACGACGCCCATCGGCACGGGGCGGTTGCGATAGAGAAGACCGGCAAGCCGTAGGAGTCCGCTCGCCAAGCCGCCGGTCGCCAGGCCCTTCGCCCTGCGAGCGACGGCCGAAGCGAGGCGCCTCAGGCTGAGCGTCTTCACGACACCGCTCATCTCCCGCTGTCGGCGACTTCGCCGACCAGGCCGACGAGTTCCGTCATGCGCTGGCCATAAGTGTGATCCCGCAGCGTGCGCTCGCGGCCAGCCTGCGCGATCGCGGCACAGTCCTCGCTCCGGTCCAGGTAGGAGTCAATCAGCTCGACACAGTGGTCGACGTCTTCGTACGCCAGGACCTCCCGACCCAGGTCGAAGAGCTCTGGGAGGTTGGGCTTCGCGTCCGTGAGCAGGAGAGCGCCGCAGCCGGTGGCTTCGTAGAGCCGGCAGTTGTTCGCGGCGAGCCGGAAGTCGCCATGGTGGTTAATGGTGATCCGGGACCCGAGCAGGACCCCGAACATGTCGATGCCCCATGCCGGGCCGACGTAGCATCGCCGGATCGGAGACGACTCGGCGAGCGAGTCGATGGAGGCGGTCCAGACGCGCATCTCCTCGAAGCGCTCGCAGAGCGCCTCGACGAACGAGATGCGCGAATCGTGGATCCCGCCGAAGAAGCTTCCGACGAAGGAGATGTCGTGCGTTCTCGGTAGATCGCCCAGGCGGTCAAGCACGTCGGGATCGAATCCGAGGCGAAGCGGCTCGGCACGGACCCCTGCTGCCCGCAGCGCGTCCACGGTCGGCGCGAACGACGACAGGATCAGGTCGTAGCACCGGAACCGTTGCATCGCGGGCAGAGGCGTCGCGCCGTGCTGACCGACCATCAAGCCGACTGAATCCCGGAGCTGCCCGATCAGATCCGGAGTGACCCCTGTGACGTTCAGGCAAATGAGCACGTCTGGCGCGGCGGCCCGCACCTGTTCGGCGAGGATCTCTTCGAGCCAGCTCATCTTCCACGTGCTGGCTGCCGCCGCTCTCGAGGGCATCGCCCGGCGGACGGAGCGCCTGATCGGCCGGAGCATCGTGCGTGCGCGGCCGATCCCCACCGAGATGCGCAGCATTGTTGGGCCATGCTGTCGCGCCCAAGCCTGCTGGGCGGTTTCGTCGTTGGCGCAGATGACCTCCGCCTGATGGCCGAGGTTTCGGAGCCAACGCGCGTACGAATGCCCGTAGCCGAACAGCTCGCCTTCCCGAAGACGCTGATACTCCTCGTACGGCGCCGACGCGAGCTCCCCGTGCCGCCGATGGAAGGCCCTGAGAAACTCCCCGTAATCGGTCTGAACGATTAGGAAGCGCAAGCGTTCGACCTCAACGTCCGCCCATCGTGACCGGGGGCGACACCGCGTGGTCAGCCGGCGGGGTGCTGTCCCAGGTCTGCTGAACGGCGATGTAGCCGTGGGATGTCGGAGGCAAGTAGCCGTGGCCGAGATGGTCGCTCTCGAGCACCTCGAAGGTGGCCGCGTCCTGGAGCCAGTCCAGGATCTCGCCACCGTCGCCGACGGCGCCCCCACTGTTCGCGAAGATATTTACGGTGTAGACCGCGGGGAGGAGCGGCAGGACGGGGAGGCTGCAGGTCAATAGCCCATCGCCTTGCACGATGCCAAACGACTTGCCGCTCGCCCGGCTGTGGCATAGAAGGAGCGGTTCGCCGAGCGGGCCCTTGACGGCGATTGACGCTTCGACCCCGCGGCACCACTCTTCGGCGCGGTAACCCAGGGTGATCGTGACTGGGTCTCCAATGCGGACGGGGCCCCGCGGTCCCTCAACCGAGATGGAGGTGAAGCGCAGCCTGCCGTTTCCGCGCCTGTCCTGGCGATCGGCGAGTGGCACGGCGGCCAGCCCCTGGATCGAGCTGGCGTACTGTTCGAGAACATCTCGCGTCTCACCGTCTAAAACGACGGAACCGCGCTCGAGCAGAATCGAGCGCGGGCACAGCGCAGAAACTGCGGCGAGGTTGTGGCTGACGAACAGAACGGTTCTGCCTTCTTCGGCGATCTCGTGCATGCGGCCGGTCGAGCGCCGCTGGAACTCCTGGTCCCCGACGCTCAGAACCTCGTCGACAAGCAGGATATCGGGCTCGAAATGTGCTGCTACCGAGAAGGCGAGACGGACGAACATACCGCTCGAATACCGCTTGATCGGTGTGTCGATGAACCGTTCGACCTGGGCGAATGCCACGATGTCGTCGAACTTCCTGCGGATCTCGGCTCGCGACATTCCAAGGATCGCTCCGTTCAGGAAGATGTTCTCTCGGCCGCTCAGCTCCGGGTGGAATCCCGTGCCGACCTCGAGCAGAGACCCGACATCTCCGCGGATCTCGGCGCGGCCGGAGGTAGGCACCGTGATCCTAGACAGGATCTTCAAAAGGGTCGACTTGCCAGCGCCGTTCCGGCCCACGATTCCAACGACCTCGCCCGGTGACACCTCGAACGAGATGTTCTTCAAGGCCCATATGACGCGCGTGCTCGGTGTTCGGGCCAGCGGGCGTCGCAGCTTGGACACAATGAGGTCGCGGAGCGTGTCGTGGGAGCGCGTGCTCCGGATCGCGTACTGCTTCGAGAGTTTGGAAGCCCGAATCGCAGGTGCCATCTCAGATCACGTCGGCGAATGTCCGTTGGGTCCGCGCGAAGTAGCGCGTGCTCCAGACGAGCACGATGACGGTCAAGGCTATTCCGACAGCCAGGAAACCGAAGTTGGGGGCTGCGTCTCTCATCAGTCCCCAGCGGAAGCCCTGAACGACTCCCGTCACCGGATTGATCTCGATGACCGTTCGCCACGGTCTCGGGATGGCTGAGAGGGGATAGACGACCGGCGACAGATACATCGCGAGCTGAAGCAGGAACGGCATCGCGTACCCGACGTCGCGGTAACGGGCGTTGAGCGCGGCAAGCGGGAGACCCAGGGCCGCCGAGATCAGGAGGGCAAGCGCGACGAACCCCGGAAAGGCGAACAAGCCCCACCCAGGGCTCACGCCGTACGCACCCAGGAGCACTGCCAGGATCGCCAGTGAGATCGCGAAGTCGAACAAGGGCGCCCCAAGCGAAGCGAGTGGGATGATGATGCGAGGGAAGTAGATCTTGCTGATCAGCGGCGTGCTTCCCACGAGGCTGACCGTGCTTCGTGTCACGCCCTGGGAAAACAGCTGCCACGGGAGGAGGCCGACGAAGACCAGGACCGCGTACGGCTTGCTGCCCGACGAAATGTGGGCGAATCGCGAGAAGACGATCGTGAACACGACCATCGTCAGCAGCGGTTGAGCCACGGCCCAGACGACGCCGATCACCGTCTGCTTGTAGCGCACCTTGACATCCCGCCACGCGAGCTGCAGAAGCAACTCGCGGTAGAGCGCGAGCTCGGGAAGGATCCCGCGCAGTTTCATCCCGTAGCTGGAGTCGATGACGGTTAGCCGCTTCTCTTCCTGCGGGACGGCGCGTACTACCTCGGCGGTCATCGAACGCTGCGCGGGTTCACGCTCTCGATGCTAGCCGCTTTCCTGGCGGGCGAGAACCGGTCGCTGGGTCGAGACGCTACTGTGTATCTCCCAACCGTGACCTTTCTCTAGTCCACGACCTTGGCGCCCGACGCAGACGCGGGACTCTCGGCACGCGACGTTGCGATCCTGGTGCCCCGAGGCGGGGACCTCGAGCTGACGGACAGCGAACGCCTCTCGCTCCGTCACCTTGACGAGATCCTGCCGGGTTACGATAGATACCTTGTCCGTCCTCGCAGCGCACGGAGTTCGCTGGCCGGCTTCGAGGTCAAACCATTCGCCGACCGCTTCTTCGAAACATACGAGCGCTATCAAGCGCTGTGCCTCTCACGTCAGTTCTACGAAGCGTTCCGCGACTACCAATACATCCTGATCTACCAGCTCGACGCGTTGGTCTTTTCGGACCGCCTGCTTGAGTGGTGCGCCACTGGGATCGACTACATCGGCGCACCATGGGTCGGCTGCCCGTGGCCGGATCGGGTCGGCAACGGGGGATTCTCACTCCGACGCGTGGAGGGGTTTCTCTCCGTCCTCGATTCGCCCAGCTACTGGATCGAGCCCAAGGAGTATTGGCGCCGCCATTGGTCACGGCGTTCGACGCTGGTGCGCGTCGCAAACTGGCCGCGCAGGGAGCTAAAGCGAATCCGCCGGTTCAACTCGGCTCGCCAGGCTCCGAACCTGTGGCGGGCGAACGAGGACGTCTTCTGGTCCTACAAGGCGGAGCAGCTCTGGCCCCCGTTCCGGCGTGCTTCAGTGGAGGAGGGCCTGCGATTCGCGTTCGAGACGTCGCCTCGCAAGTGTTTCGAGCTCACGGATGGCGAGCTTCCGTTCGGCTGTCACGCGTGGGAGCGGTACGACCCGGACTTCTGGAGGCCGTTTCTCCTGAAGCGGTAGCAGGGGAGTCTAGGCGCCTGTTACGAGACGCTGGTACAGCGCCTCGTGGGCGTTGGCGACGGAGACGGTGTTGTAGCGACGCTCCCAGAGCTCGTATCCGCGGTCGCCGAGCTCGCGAGCCAGCGTAGAGTCGCGGAGGACGCGGACGATGTTGAGGGCTAGGGCGCTCGCGTTCCGTGGCGACACGAGTCCCGCCGCCGGCTCACCGACGAGCTCCCGAAGCGTCGCGATGTCGCTGACGACCACAGGTTTGCGCAGGCTCCACGCTTCGGCGACGACGATGCCGAAGCTCTCGGCATCGGAGGGAAGGCAGATGACGTCTGCGGCGTCGAACCAGGCGTCTCTCTCCGGGTCCTCCAATCGGAGCGGTCCCGCGTCGATGATGCGTGCTGCGCCGGCTCGCTCCGGGAGCGGAGCACCCGGGCCGATGAATGCGACGCACAGATCAGCCACGTCGTTCGCCACCAGCGCAGCCGCTTGCAGGAGGAGATCGTGCCCTTTCCCTTCCCGTCGCACGCCCGCAAACGCGACTAAGGAGCCGCCGATCTCCCGGCGGCGGCGCAGCTCTGCGCCTCCGCCCGGCTTCAGCCCCGGTGTGCCGGATCCGCAGATCACGATCCGCTGCTCATCGACGCCGAGCTCGCCGTAGATTTCCGCCTCGGTACGCAGCTGCGCGACGACGGCGTCGGCGCTGCGATAGACGGATGCGGACGCCGGGTCGTCGCCCCACGAGTGCCGGTGGATGAAGCCGGTGACGACCACCGGGACGCCGTGCAAGCGAGCGGCGCGCACCGAGGCGGCGCCTAGCAATCCGCCGCTGAAGACGTGCACGATCTCGGCATCCGGGACCGAGCGGGCAATTGTCGGGCCGACCACACGCGCGTAGAGCGCCGTCGCAGGGCGGCGAACGGCGCTGCGATACGCATATCGGCGCAGCACCGGCACGACCTGGAGCGCGAGCGGCGCGAGTGCCGTTCGAGCGGCGAGAGGCACGCGAAGCGGCTTCACGAACACGTTGCCGTCGGAGAACGGTTCGAACGTTGGCGGGGGACGGAGGCTGTCGGTCAGCCGGCCGGCTGGCCCGTCGTCGATCCGGTGTGCGAGCACCACGATGTCGTGGCGGCCACTGAGTTGCCGCGCGAGCTGTCGCACGTAGGTCTCCGCGCCGCCGATCCCGGGCCAGGAGCGGTGCGTAACGAGGGCGATGCGCATTAGCGTTGCGCGCGGGTCGTCAGCGGCGGCGCGACGCTAGCCATCGCCTCCGCTAGCTCCGCATCCCCGCCGACGACTGCATCTCCCTCGCCGAGTTGCTCGGGGAGCCCGCCGACGCGGGACGCAATCACGCGTCGCCCATGGATCTTGGCACGGCCGATGACGCCGGAGCTGGCCGCCACGCGATACGGCGCAAGGACGACGTCTGCCGCCTGCACCCACAGGTCGAACTCCTCGTCGTCGACCCAGGCGACCTTGAGGTGGGCGCCGGGCACCTCGGCGACGCGCTGCCGGAGCGCCTCGACGTATCGGTGCGCGTCGTCGGTCTCGTACGGCACAGAGCCGACAAGGTGGAGCTCGGCGTCGGTCGGTTGGACCCGTGCGAACGCCTCTAGGGCTCGATCGAAACCTTTAGCGTGGCCGATGAAGCCAATGCAAAGGAACAGGGTCGGCGTCGGATGCAGCCCGAGACGCCGGCGCGCCTCGGCCTGCGAGACTTCCACGTAGGGACGGTAGCTCGAGCCGTGCACGACCATCTCGACGGTGGCCGGGAGCGGCCCGAACCGCGAGAAGATCTGCTCTCGCTCCCACTCGCTGTGGAATACAAGCCGCGCGGCCGAGCGCCAGAACCAGCGCCGTGCCATCTCCTCGGCACGCCGCACTGCACTGCGCGGCGGTCGCGCCGCCGGGACGAACGGCATGTCGGCCACCTGTACGTTGATGCCGCCGTGGCGAGCGCGCAGAACGATTCCGAGCGACAGGTACGATCCGATCCGGCTCCAGGCCCGGCCGGAGATGAAGTACTGCGGATGCCACATCAGCCAGAGCTCGTCTCCGCGAGCCGTCAGCACCAGCAAGCGGAGTGGTCGCAGGCCTCCGTCGAGCCGGCGAACGACCGAGGTGGCGCTTCCCGGCAGGCCGATGGGGAGAACGGGCCGTTGCTCCTGAAGGCTCGCGACGAGCTGGTCCGCGTACTTCGCCGTTCCGTCCCGGAGCGGCGAGAACGGGCTGACGATGACTGTCCGCGGAAGCGGCCGCGCGACCTCGGCGGATACCGGGCCTTGCTGGACGCTTTCCTGCACCCCTCGATTGTACGAGGCGGCGGCTCGCGGATGGGTGCGCCCCGGAACGCGTCGCTGCTCGGAGCGTCATTGTCTTCTGCCCGTCTCGGTGGCAAGGTCAGGGGAGCGGACCGATGCTGAGTATCCCTTCCAGTCGCAACGATGTCTGCGTACGGTCCCTGGGATTCGGGGCGGCTCGTGGTTGCGGGGTGCTTCGTTGCGCACGCTGAGAACGGCGCTCGTCCTCGGCGGCGGGGGCTTCCTGGGCTCCTGGCTCTGCGACGTGCTCGAGCGCGACGGCGTCACCGCCACGGCCGTCGACCGTGCGCCCATCCCCGGCGGACGCGACACGGTGCGAGCCGAGCTTGGCGAGCTCGACCTCAGGGCACTCTTCGAAGACAGGCTGCCGGATGCGGTCTTCCATGTCGCCGGCACGGGCTCCGTCCCGTCCGCGCTCGAACGACCCGCTGACGACCTTGTCAGCAACGTCAGCACGACGCTGTCCGTCCTCGAGGCGCTGCGCCGCGTCGAGCACCGTCCCACGCTCGTCTTCGTCTCGTCTGCAGCGGTCTATGGCGAAGGGCGCCGCTTCCCGATGGACGAGGACCATCCGTTCGACCCGATCTCGCCCTACGGGGTCTCGAAGCTGGCTGCGGAGAACTACATTCGCGCGTACGTGCGGCTGTACGGCCTCGAGGCCGTGATCGCGCGTCCCTTCTCGCTCTACGGACCTCGTCAGCGGAAGCTCGTCGTCTACGACCTCGGCGTGCGGATCCTGGCAGGGGAGAATCCCATCGAGATCGACGACAGAGCCGATGTTGCACGCGACTTCGTCTACGTCGAGGACGCGGCTGCCGCGCTGGTCGGGCTCGCCCGCCGCGCTCCGGCGGCCGGCGAGGCGTACAACATCTGCTCCGGAGCTTCCACGCAACTGAGCGAGCTTGCGGCGATGCTCGTCGACGCTGCACGTGTGCGCTCGGACGCGCGGTTCGTCGGCGCCCACTCCGCGAGCTACCCCGTCCGCTGGCAGGGAGATCCGTCGCGGGCGCAAGGGCTGGGGATCACACTTCCGACCTCCCTTCGCGATGGGCTCGCTCGCACCGTGGAGTGGGTCGACGCCGACCGGCGCGAGCGCCGGCCGGGATCGGGCACGGGCTCTCGTTGAAGCTCGTCTGCGTCAGCCACGCCTGCGTCGTGCGATCGAATCAGGCCTTCTTCGCGCACGTCGCCGAGCTCACCGGCTGGGACGTGACGATCGTCCTTCCTCTGGACTGGCGCAACGAGCTCGGCACGTTTCGGGCCGACCGCTGGCCCGGGTTCGCGGGGGCCCTCGAGCCGCTCCACGTCGTCGGACGTGGGCGGATCCCGCTCCATGTCTACGCCGCACGCATGGGAAAGCTCCTCCGCCGGATCGAGCCGGACGTCGTCTACGTCCACAACGAGCCCTATGCGCTTGCGACTCTTCAGGGCTTCGCCGCGGCACGGCGGCTGCCTGTCGGCTTCTACACGGCGCAGAACGTGCTCAAGCGCTACCCCCCGCCGTTCTCACTCTTCGAGCGATGGGTCTATCGACGGGCCTCGTTTGCGTTTCCTACCTCGGAGGAGGTACTTGCGGTGCTGCGGTCGAAGGGGTACCAGGGGCCTGCGACGGTGCTCCCGCTGGCGGTCGATCTCGACGCTCTCGGGTCGCCCGCCAGGACGGCCGCGTCAACGGGAAACGGGCTCGTCGTCGGCTTCGTCGGACGACTCGTACCGGAGAAGGGCGTCGAGACGCTGCTCGACGCGCTGGCGCTCGCTCCCGTATCAGTGCGCGCGGTGATCGCCGGCGACGGCCCGCACGCAGACGTACTCCGTTCGCGGGCTGCTGCATTGCGCATCGCAGACCGGGTGGAATGGCGCGGCTACGTCCCCCACGAGAAGATGAGCCGTGTCTATCGTGAGCTCGACCTGCTCGTCGTGCCGTCGCGAACGACGGGTGCCTGGCGTGAGCAGTTCGGGCGGGTCGTGATCGAGGCGCTCGCCGTCGGCGTGCCCGTGCTCGCGTCCGCCTCGGGCTCGCTACCCGGCCTGGTCGCGCAAACCGGCGGCGGCTGGACGTTCCCCGAAGGAGATGCGTCCGAGCTCGCGGCGCGGCTGCGCACCCTGCTCGAAGACCGGGCCGCGCTCCGTGAGGCCGCGACGAAGGGACGAGCCGCTGTCGAGCGTAGCTTCGGCCTGTCGGCCGTCGCGTCCGTCTTTGCCGCCGCGATCGAGGAGGCGACAGGACGGGTCGTGCGCTCGAGCCTTGCTCCTGCCGGGGCTTCGTGATGGAACGCCGGATCCCCGTCGCCGAGCCGGTGCTGGGCGAGCATGAGCTCGAATACGTCGCCGACGCGATTCGCTCAGGCTGGATCTCGTCCCTCGGGCCGTACGTCACGCGGTTCGAGGAGCGCCTGAGCTTCCTCTGCCATGCGCAGCACGCCGTCGCCGTGTGCAACGGGACGGCGGGCTTGCACCTTGCGCTCGCGGCGGTGGGGATCGGCCCCGGAGACGAGGTGATCGTTCCGGCGATGACTTTCGTGGCCACGGCGAACGCCGTGCGCTACGTCGGCGCGACGCCGATCTTCGCGGACTGTGACGAGTCCCACTGGTGCATCGACGCGGAAGAGGTGGCCAGACTCCTCACTCCGCGGACGAAAGCAGTCATGCCCGTTCACCTGTTCGGTCACGCCGCCGACGTCGAGGCGATCCGCGCGGTCTGCGATCCGCACGGGATCCCTGTCGTCGAGGATGCCGCCGAAGCGCTCGGGACGACCGTGCGCGGACGGCCCGCCGGCTCGCTCGGCGCGGCCGGCGTGTTCAGCTTCTACGGCAACAAGCTCATCTCGACGGGCGAAGGCGGCGCCCTCGTCACCAACGATGCCGGGCTGGCAGGGCGAGTGCGGGCGCTCAGCGACCACGCAATGGATCCCGTGAAGCGCTACTGGCACGACCAGATCGGCTTCAACTACCGGATCACGAACCTGCAGGCGGCACTCGGCGTCGCTCAACTCGAGCGCGTCGCGGCGCTGCTCGAGCGCAAGCGAGCGATCGCTCATCGGTATGCCGAGGCGTTCGCGCACCTGCCGGAGGTCGAGTTCCAGGCCGAGGCGCCCTGGTGCCGGAGCTCGTGGTGGATGACGACGGTACTCATCGGCGAGCGTGCGCCGGTCGTGCGCGACGTTCTCGCGGACCGCCTCGGCCAGGCCGGGATCGACACCAGGCCCGCGTTCGTTCCGCTGCACCTGCTGCCTCCGTACAGGACCGGCGAGACGCTCCCGGTGTCGGAGCGGATCGGCCGTGTCGGGTTGACGTTGCCGAGCAGCGCCTCGCTCTCCGAGGACGAGCAGGCGCGTGTCGTCGAGAGCTTCCTGGAGGCGTGGCGACGATGAGCGTTGCCGCGGGAAGCGGGCCGCGCCGCGTGCTGTACGTCGCGTACGACCTGTTCTCCCTCGGCGGCATCCAGCGCTACAGCCGCTATGAGGTGCGAGCACTCCGCGAGCTCCTGCCCGACGCGGACATCCGGATCTGCTCGCTGCGCGGCCCTGAGGCCGGAGGCTTTCCGCCGCCTGAGCAGGTCGAGATCGTGGGCGGACGCTCGCGCCGTGCGCACGCCGGCTTCGTCGCACGGGTGCTACGGCTTGCGCATGCGCAGCAGCCGGATCTCGTCGTGTGCGACCACGTCAATCTCGCCGCGCTCGGTTGGGGAGCAGCGCGGATTGCCGGCGCCCCGTACTGCGTCAACGTCTACGGGATCGAGGTCTGGTGGAGACTGCTGCCGTGGCGCTGGGCGCCGTTCGTCCGCGCCGACTGTGTCGCCTCGGGCTGCGACTTCACGAGGCAAGTCGTCGATCATCGCCATCCACGCCTTCGAGGTCGGACGAGGGTCGTTCACGACTGTGTCGACGTCGCGCGCTTCACCCCCGGGCCGGCTGAGGACCGTCTTGCTGTCGAGCTGGGGCTGCCCCCGGGCCCGGTGGTGTTGACGGTGTCGCGTCTCGCCCGCGGGCGGTCGAAGGGCCACGATCGCGTCCTCGAGGCGATGGCCGGACCGCTGGTGGACGTCCCGTTCACGTACCTCGTCGTGGGCGACGGCAGCGACCGGGCCAGGCTGGAGGCGCGCGCACGCCAGCTCCGCGTGGACGATCGCGTGCGCTTCGTCGGCAGCGTGCCGGACGACGACCTGCCGGGCTTCTACCGGCTGTGTGACGTGTTCGTGCTCGTGAGCGCCTTCCGTCTCGGCCGTCGGCGCGAGGGTGAGGGGATCCCGCTCGTCGTGCTCGAGGCGCAGGCCTCGGGGAAGCCGGTCGTCACGAGCAGGCTCGACGGGTCGGCCGAGTCGATCAGCGACGGGCGAACCGGCTTCCTCGTCGACCCGGGCGATCCGTCGGAAGTCGCCTCGTCTCTCCGCCGCCTGGTCACCGATCCGACCCTGTGCGAGCAGATGGGTGCCGAGGCGAGGGCCTTCGTCGAGGAGCGCTTCTCGTTCGGCCGTTTCTGTGAACGGCTCGCCGCGGCGCTGCCGGGGTTTGCGGCCGATTCCGCGGCCCGCGCGATGCCGGCAAGCGAGCTCTCCCCGCCCGAATGAGGGTTCTGGTCGCCAGCCATACCGCGCGGATCGGCGGCGGCGAGCATTCGCTGCTCACGCTTCTGCCGGCACTCGCACCCGACGTCGTACCCGTGATCGCGTGCCCCGAGGGCCCGCTCGCAGAGGCGTCGCGCGCCCAGGGGCTCGAGGTGGTGCGCACCGCCGGCCTGGAGGGCGGCTTCGCGCTCCATCCCGTGCACACGCCCCGCGCAATAGGCAACCTGGTGAAGCTTGCGTTCGGGCTGCGGCGAGCCGCCCGCCGTGCCGACGCGGCGCTCATCCACGCGAACTCAGTGCGGGCCGGGCTCGCAGCCGTGGCGGCGCGCTCGCTCGGCGGTCCGCCGGCGGTCGTCCACGTCAGGGACTGTCTACCCGCGGGGCCGGTGGGGGCGGCGGTCAGGCGCGTCGTCGCCCGTGCGGACTGCGTCATCGCGAACTCGCGCTACACCGCGGCGAGCTTCGGTGCTGCCCCGGACCGGCTCCGGATCGTCTATCCGTCCGTCGATCTCGGTCGTTTTGATCCATCCGCAGTCGACCGAGACGCGGCCAGAGCCCGCCTCGGGCTCGCCCCGGACGATCTCGCCGTCGGCGTCGTGGCCCAGCTGACGCCGTGGAAAGGGCAGGACGTCGCGCTCCGTGCTCTGGTGCGCGTGCGACAGGAGATACCGCGAGCACGCCTGCTCTTCGCCGGCGAGGCGAAGTTCGTCGACGCGGCGGTGCGATACGACAACCGCGCGTACGAGCGTCAGCTGCGAGAGCTTGCGAGCGAGGCCGGCCTGGCCGGCGCGGTCTCCTTCCTCGGTGAGCGGCACGACATGCCAGAGGTCCTCGCGGCGCTCGACATGCAGCTCGCGCCGTCGTGGGAGGAGCCGTTCGGCCGCGCGGTCGTGGAGGGGATGGCCATGGGTCTACCGGTCATCGCGACCGAGATCGGGGGACCGGC
>Ga0265313_10001711_pt1 | contig 20204 bp, 20 predicted proteins | sample 4123metaG_FD_203122 | JGI IMG/M metagenome (GOLD analysis project Ga0265313, IMG submission 203122) | Rhizosphere microbial communities from Carex aquatilis grown in University of Washington, Seatle, WA, United States - 4-1-23 metaG | ecosystem: Host-associated > Plants > Roots > Rhizosphere >...
ACTGGTGCGTGCCGCCGATATTCTGATCGCCGACGTCGACGCCCTGCTCGCGGCGCTCAAGAAGCGCGCCTTCGAATACAAGATGACGCCGACCATCGGCCGCTCGCACGGCATCCACGCCGAGCCGACCACCTTCGGGCTCAAGCTGGCGCAGGCCTATGCCGAATTCGCCCGCGCCAGGGAACGGCTCGCCGCCGCGCGCAAGGAGATCGCGACCTGCGCCATTTCCGGCGCGGTCGGCACCTTCGCGCAGATCGACCCGCGCGTCGAAGCCTACGTCGCCAAGGCGATGAACCTCGCCGTCGAGCCGATTTCAACGCAGGTCATCCCGCGCGACCGCCACGCCATGTATTTTGCCACGCTGGGCGTCATCGCCTCCTCGCTCGAGCGCCTTGCCACCGAGATCCGCCATTTGCAGCGCACCGAGGTGCTGGAGGCGGAAGAGTTCTTCTCCGAGAAGCAGAAGGGCTCCTCGTCGATGCCGCACAAGCGCAACCCGGTGCTGTCGGAAAACATCACCGGGTTGGCCCGCATGGTGCGCGGCTACGCCATGCCGGCGATGGAAAACGTGGTGCTCTGGCACGAGCGCGACATCTCGCATTCATCCGTGGAGCGCATGATCGGCCCGGACGCCACCGTCACGCTCGACTTTGCGCTTGCCCGCATGACCGGGATCATCGACAAGCTGATCGTCTACCCCGAGAACATGAAGAAGAATCTCGACCGTCTCGGCGGCCTCGTCCATTCGCAGCGGGTGATGATCGCGCTGACGCAGAAGGGCGTCGCCCGCGAGGACGCCTACCGGCTGGTGCAGCGCAACGCCATGCAGGTGTGGCGCGGCGAGAGCAGCGACTTCATGGCGCTGCTCAAGGCCGACAACGAGGTGCGCGCCGCGCTCTCCGACAAGGAGATCGAGGAGAACTTCGACCTCGGCTACCACTTCAAGCACGTCGATACGATCTTCAAGCGGGTGTTCGGCTAGAGCCGGCCCGCGGATCGCGGCCCAAGGACCATGCGCAAGTTGATGCTGACCCTCATCGTGCTGGTGCTCGTCGCTGTGGCCACGCTCGCCGCCATGATCGCCTTTGGCACCGGCGCGGCACCGCCGCCGATGGCGTCGCTCTCCGACCCCTACCGCAACGTGGACATGAGCAGCCTGCCCGCGCCGCAGTCGTTGACGGCGCGTGATGGCGTCAAGCTCGCCTACCGCTACTACCCGGCGGCGTCCGCCACCCCCGAACGCGTCGTCATCCTCATCCACGGCGCCACCGCCTCGAGCCCGAGCATGCACCCGCTGGCCGCGCGCCTCGCCGCGCAAAACATGGCCGTCTATGCCCTCGACATGCGCGGTCACGGCGACAGCGGCCGCCGCGGCGATCTCGATTATCCGGGCCAGCTCGACGACGACCTCGGCGAAATCGTGGGACTGGTAAAATCCCGCCACGCGGGGACGCCGCTTGCGCTCGCAGGCTTTTCGGCCGGCGGCGGCTTTTCCCTGCACACCGCCGCGACGCCGCTCGGCAACAGTTTCGAGCGCGTCGTGCTGCTGTCGCCGATGCTCGGGCCGCGAGCGCCGACCACCAAGCCCGACGGCAGCGACCGGCTGGTCAAGCCCTTCGTGCCGCGCATCATTGCGCTTGTGCTGCTCAATCGGCTGGGCATTCAAGCCTTCGATCACCTGCAGACACTGGCCTTCGGCGACTTCGGGCGGCCAGAGTTGACGCCAAATTATTCGTTCGTGCTGATGAGCGGCTTCGCAACCGCCGACTACGCCGACGACCTGCGCAAGGCTCACGCCCCGCTCGCGGTCACCGTCGGCACCGAGGACGAGTTTTTCGCCGCCGACAGGTATACGCCGACGCTCGACGCCGTGCGGCCCGGCATCCCGGTCACGGTCCTGCCGGGCTTGAACCATATCGAGATGATCACCGAGGCGAGCGCCGTCCCGGCAATCGTTGCCGCATTGCGTGGGGCGGAACGATAAATGGCCGCCACGCAAACCATCCTCGTCTTCGACTCCGGCCTCGGCGGCCTGACCGTCTACCGCGAGATCGTCGCGGCGCGGCCCGACACGAATTACGTCTACATCGCCGACGATGCCGCCTTCCCCTACGGTGATATGCCGGAAGCGGCGCTGATCACGCGGATCGTCCACGTCATCGGCAAGGCCATCGCCGAGCACAATCCGCAGCTCGTCGTCATCGCCTGCAACACCGCCTCAACGCTGGCACTCACCGAACTGCGCGCGCGCTTTACCGTGCCGTTCGTCGGCACCGTGCCGGCGATCAAGCCGGCCTGCGCGCAGTCGGCGTCCAAGCGCGTCGCCGTGCTTGGCACGCAAGGAACGGTGCATCGCGAATACACCCACGCGCTGATCCGCGAGTTCGCCCACGACTGCGAGGTGGCGCTGGTCGGCTCGTCGCTGCTTGCCGCCTTCGCCGAGGCGGAGCTTGCCGGCGAGGCCGCCGCCGATGCTGACATCGCCGCCGAGATTGCCGACTGCTTCGTCGACGAAGACGGCAAGCGCACCGACACCGTCGTGCTCGCTTGCACCCATTACCCGCTGCTGCTGGCGCGGCTGCGCGCGCTGGCGCCCTGGCCGGTCGCCTGGCTCGATCCGGCGCCGGCGATTGCCCGCCGCGTCACCGACCTCGCCGGCCCGCCCGCGGGCGGCAAATCGGCCGAACCCGCCCGGCTGGTCTTCACCTCCGGCAAGGCGCCCACGGAAGCCCTCGCCAAGGCCCTGTCCGGATACGGTTTTCAGGCGCCGACCGCGGCCAAGTCGGCGGTTTGACAGGGCCGCTCTAGCCCCCTAAATACCCCGCTCCCGGCAGGCTTTGCGGCTTTGCCGGGCGTTTCGCGACCCGCGGCAGACGCTTTGCGCTTTTCGAAGCCCTGCCTGTCGGTTCCGGCGAAAGCCGGAACAAAGGATGGGCGCGTTGCCTCAAAATCTTTGAAACCAAGAGGACGCGATGACCAAGCGCCATGAAGCCAAGTACAAGCTCGATCGCCGTATGGGCGAGAACGTCTGGGGCCGCCCCAAAAGCCCCGTCAACCGCCGCGAATACGGCCCCGGCCAGCACGGCCAGCGCCGCAAATCGAAGCTCTCCGACTACGGCGTGCAGCTCAAAGCCAAGCAGAAGCTGCGTGGCTATTACGGCAATATTTCCGAGCGGCAGTTCCGCGGCATCTACCAGGAAGCCCGTCGCCTCAAGGGCGACTCGGGCGCGCACATGATCGGCCTGCTCGAGCGCCGGCTCGATGCCATCATCTTCCGCGCCAAATTCGTACCGACGGTGTTCGCCGCGCGGCAGTTCATCAACCACGGCCACATCCTGGTGAACGGCAAGAAGGTCAACATCCCGAGCTATCGCCTCAAGGTCGGCGATGTCGTCGAGGTCAAGGAAAAGTCGAAGCAGATGGCGCTGGTGCTCGAAGCGCAGGCGCTCGCCGAGCGCGACGTACCCGACTACATCGAGGTCGACGGCAACAAGCTCACCGCCAAGTTCACGCGCGTGCCGGTGATCACCGACGTGCCGTATGCGGTCCAGATGGAGCCGCACCTGGTCGTCGAGTATTACTCGCGATAGGCGCAACGGCCGTTCGGAATAAAAACCCCCGCGGCGGACCGCGGGGGTTTTATTTTGAACCGAACGCTCCTGCTCAGTAGCTGCCGATGCCGTAGGGCCGCAGCACGCTCTTGAGGCGCTGCTTGAGCGCGCCGTGCCCGGCGATCCACTCCAGCAAATTCATCGCCGAGTTCTTCGCCACGTTGATCGAGCGGTCGAGCACGATCAGCAGCAGCGAATAGGGCGAATAGATCTGCGCCATCTGCATGCGGGCGCAGCCGAGGCTCACCGTCGACAGCCGCGACTTGTAGCCTTCATCACCGCCCGAGCCGAAATCGAACACCTCGCAGTTCGTGTTCTCGATCAGGTCGCGCATCATGTGCATGATCAGCGCGGTCCCCGGCGAGATGTTGCGATACTGCGGGTCGTAGCCGGTCTGCGTGAAGCCGAAGGTGCGGTGCGCGAGCTCGCCCCAGCCAAAGGCGCAAGGCTTGCCGTTAATCGACGCGATATAGCCGCGGAACGTCCCTTGCCTCGCGAATCGCGTCAGCCGCTCGCGCGTGCGCTCGTCGTTGAACAGCCTGTAGCCGAGGTTCCACTGATAGGTCAGCGCGCAGACCTCCGCGGCCTCGCGCAGGAACGCTTCGACGTCCTCCGGCCGTTCAACCACCCGGTATTGCGGGCCAGCCCGTTCGAAGCGGCGAACGTCGCGCATGATGCGCGTCTTCGCCGTCCGCCGCAGCGCCGAGACGTAATCGTCGAACGTGCCCCGCAATTCGATCATCCAGCGCGTCTGTTCCTTGCGCATGACGCGCCAGGACGTGAAGCCGGGCAGGCTCTTGATCACGCGATACAGCGGCGAATCCGTGAAAATCTCGCCGATATTGACCAGATCGAAACCGGCGCCTTCGCTGATGAAGGCGAAGATCTTGCGCAACAGCGGCTCATCCGGCTGACCCAGCACGGTTGCGCCGAACAGCGAGACCTCCTGCACCGGCAGGTCGAACAATTTATGAGTCGCGACTTCGTAGCGCTTGATCGACTTCTTGTAGATGAAGCACGCGAGCGCGACGGTCCGCTCGCCCTCCATTGCCGAGACCAGGCGAAACTTGGCGCCGCTCGCGCGCAGGTAATGCAGCAACTCGGCAAAGCTCGGCACGAATTGCAGCTCCAGTTCGCTCAGGCGGTCCCATATCTCCTGGAACGTCCCAAGCTCCGCGATATCGCTGTGGCTGACGATCTGCATTTCAGGCCGCCATGCGAGCCGTTTCGGATGACCAGTCCACCCGCGCTTTAAGCGCTGCGGCAAGGTCCGTCTCGATCGCGTCGAGGATCGCGTAGCGCCGCGCATACATTGCGCGCTTCTTCGCCGGTATATCCTTGTCGTCGCGGCGGCCCGCCGCAACTGGCAGGACGAAGAATCCGTCGGCGGCAAGCTCGCCGCCCCGCTCGATCCAGATCTCGTCATAGGACAGCTTGACGTCGCCGACCGTCTGCCGCTGCGGGTGATTGGCATCCGCCACCGCGCGAATCTCGTCGACGCCGATCGAGCGGCAGAACATCTTGAACGCTTCGACCAGGAAGTCGCGCGGCCTCATGCCCTCCGCCGCCTTGGTGAAGATGCGGTAGTGGTCGAGGATGTCCAGCTTGATGTTGTACCGGTCGACCTCGCGGCGGCCCTGCACCGACCCGATGTAGGCCACCCGCCTGCCATTCTCGGTCGCAAGGCAGAAGCCGAGATGGAAGATGCGGTGCACGCCGTCGAACAGGCCCATGACCAGCGGGCCCTCTCGCATCAGCCAATGCGGCTGGTCGAGCGTGATTCGATAGCGCATATCGATCGGCGCCAGGTGGATGACGTCGACCAGGAGGTCCGGCGGCGCATCGACGAGACCGCCGATTTTGGCGGCGGTGTTGTAATGGTCGATCAGCCGCGTGATGCGGGTGCGCGTGTTCCAGCCCGCCGCCATGTACGACGTCAGCACGATCCGGAAAATCTCCGGACGCGTATTCACCAGCCGGCGCAAATTGCTGCCGCGACGCGCCAGCAGCAGCGGCATCAGAGCCGGCAGGTGCCGGACAAAAGCAACGCCGAAGCGCAGCGTCTTCCGCAAAGACGTGCGCTTGAGCACTTTCCAGATTTGTTCGGTATCGGCCGCCTTATGCGTCCGCAGCGCCTTGAGCATCGCCCTACCCCGACCGCGGCCCCTTATAGCCAAAACCACGCCACCGCGCCGCAGCCGGACCCATTAAGATTAATCGGGCCGATTCTACCGGCTTTCCGGCACAATGATCCAGTTCCAGCCATTCCACTGATCCGGATGCTCCGTGACAAAGGGCTCGAGCCGCTTGGCGTAAGCCGCCGCGACCGTTTCGTCGCCCGCCTGCGGCGCTGCGAGAGCCTCTCCGAGCGTCACGTCGAAGCTGCCGTCGTCCTGCGGCACCGTAAAGACCGGCAGCATGACCGCGCCGGTGTCGCGCGCAAGCCGCATCGGGCCGGTCGGCAGGCGGATCTTGGTATCGAAGAACGGCACGTGCACGAACTTGTGCGCCTGCGGGACGACCGTAATGATGACGATGGCGTTCTCGGCGATCCGCGCCCGCAACGTGGCGAGCGCGTCGGTGGCGGTCTCGCCCAGGATCAGGACGCGCTCGGCGATGAAGCGATCCTCCACGCGCCGCCAGAACGGATTGAGATAGCGGATGCCGAATGGCGAAAATGAAAAGCCGTGTCCCGGCCGCGACAATTGCACGGCGTGGTAGCCCGCCTGATGCAGCGCCATTTTCACGATCAACGTGCTGAACGGTGTTTCCGTCACCCACAGGATGGCGCCGTGACCATCGGCAAGCGCTTTTTGCAGATGCGCGGCGCCGTGCAGGCGAATGCGCGGCCGCCAGAAATACCAGGGTCCATTCATGCCAAGAAGCTGCAGCCGCAGCTCGCGCAAATAGATGCGTCGCCGGGTGCTGATCGCCGCGATTTCGGATTCGGAATATTTGTCGCCGAGGATGTAGCGGTAGGCGGCCCGGCCCGGATCCGGCTTGCCGACCGACCAGGTCGCGGCCGCAGCCTTGCGCCAGAAGCGCGGCGGCACCAGCCAGGCCATCAACGCAAGGCCGAAGGTCTTGGCGACGTCGCGGGCGTCCTCGAAAGTCATCGAACGTTGCCTGAGCGGGCCGCCACGCCCGCGTTTTCAGTATGGCGCCGGAATTGCAAACGCCAGCAACGCACCCGCCGGCGGCATCCACGCGACCAGCAGACCAGGCGCGGACTTGCCACGCCGGGACAGAACGAAACCCACAACTGGAGCAGCGACACAGGCAATGACCGCGGCCGCGTAGCCTGCGGCCATCAGCGGTCCGCCATGCATGCTCTCCGGGCCCTGCCCGAAAATAAATCCGGAGACACCGATCAATAACGCTGCGACGACCACATCGACGATTGCCGCGATGACCAGGAAGAATTTCGTCACGAAGCCGAAGCCGTCAGGCGGTTTCCCGGATGACGACGCCCTTGTCCTTCAGCGCCTGCTGAAGCTCGCCGGCCTGGAACATCTCGCGGATGATGTCACAGCCGCCGACGAACTCGCCCTTGACGTAGAGCTGCGGAATGGTCGGCCAGTTCGAATAGGCCTTGATGCCGTTCCGCAGATCGTCGGACTCGAGCACGTTGAGGCCCTTATAGGCGACGCCCAGGTGATCGAGGATCTGCACCACCTGACCCGAAAATCCGCACATCGGGAACTGCGGCGTGCCCTTCATGAACAGCACGACGTCGTTGCCCTTCACTTCATTGTCGATGAATGTCTCGATGCCCATAGGCCTTTGATCCTGTCTGGCGCTCGCGAAGCGGCGGCGCGGCGAACCCCTCGGCGAAGCATATATGTACCGCAAATTGTGGCGCCAACCCAAGGGGCATTGGAGTGGCTTCGCCATTCTGCGATTAACGTACCAGCGGAGCGTAAAACGTCCCTTCCACCTCGAAAATGTCGTCCTGGTTGAGCCGCACGACCTCGACGATGCTGCGCGGCGGATAGGGGCCGCGGCCCCAGATGTCCTCCTGAACCTTATTCACCAGTGGGCGCAGCCGCGCCATGTCGGTGACGTAGCAAACGAGCCGCACGCAATCGGTGATGTGAGCCCGCTCGGAGGCGGCGATCTGGTTCATGTTGCGGAAGGCCTGGCGGATACGCGCTTCCTCGCCCTCGACCAGCGTGTTGGTCGCCGGATCGATGCCGCGCATGCCGGCGACATAGATGAAATCCCCGGCGCGGGCGCCGAGGCTCCACGGACCGGTCGGCATGACCGCGCCCACGGGGTGCAGCGTGCGGACCCGAATCATTAGGCGTCCGGCGTCCCCGTCTGCAGCGCCAGCGCGTGCAGCACGCCGCCCATCTGGCCTTTCAGCGCCTGGTAGACGAGCTGGTGCTGCTGCACCCGCGACTTGCCCTTGAACGAGGCGGAAATCACGGTCGCGGCGTAGTGATCGCCGTCGCCGGCGAGGTCGCGGATGGTCACGCTGGCGTCGGGGATGCCGGCCTTGATCAGCCGCTCGATCTCGTGTGCGTCCATCGCCATGGTCGCTTGACCTTTAAGCGTTCGGCAGCTCGCCCGCCATGTAGGCCGGCAGCCAGCCCTCGAAACGCTCGCGCAGAACTTTGACGAGCATGGGGCGCTCGCCGGGGATCGTCAATGCATTGCCGCCGGTGGTTCCGACCACCGACACCAGCACGCTCGCCATCCGCGCCTTGGCGAGCACCGCGTCGGCCTTCGCCGCCGGCACGGTAATGAGATAACGCGCCTGGTCCTCGCCGAACCAGTGCGCAAAGCCAGGGATGTCCTTGGGCGCGGCGTCGAGCGCCGCGCCGATGCCGGACGCCATCGCCATCTCGGCGACCGCCACCAGCAGACCGCCGTCGGACAGGTCGTGCGCCGCGGTCGCGGTGCCGTCGAGGATCAGGCCACGGACGAAATCGCCGTTCTCCTTTTCCTCTATCAGGTCGACCGGCGGCGGCGCGCCGTCCTCGCGGCGGCACACCTCGCGCAGCCAGATCGACTGGCCGACCCAGCCGGTGGTCTCGCCGACCATCAGGATGGTCTCGCCGGCGTGCTTGAAGGCAAGGCTCGCCGACCGGCTGAAGTCGTCGAGCAGGCCGACGCCGCCGATCGAAGGCGTCGGCAGGATCGCGCGGCCGTTGGTCTCGTTGTAGAGCGAGACGTTGCCGGACACGACCGGAAAGTCGAGCGCCTTGCAGGCTTCCGCAATGCCGCGAATGCAGCCGACGAGCTGCCCCATGATCTCCGGCCGCTCCGGATTGCCGAAATTGAGGTTGTCGGTGACGGCGAGCGGGCGGCTGCCTACCGCGGTGAGGTTGCGCCAGCATTCGGCGACCGCCTGCTTGCCGCCCTCGAACGGATCGGCCTCGCAATAACGCGGCGTCACGTCGGTCGCGAGCGCGAGGCCCTTCGGCCCGTCCTCGACGCGCACCACCGCGGCGTCCCCACCGGGGCGCTGCACGGTATTGCCGAGGATGACGTGGTCGTATTGCTCCCACACCCAGCGCTTCGAGCAGAGGTCCGGGCAGCCGATCAGCTTCTCGAGCGAGTCGGCGATGCCGAGCGGCGGCTTGACGCTGTCGGGATCGACCTCGGCGGGCTTCGCCGCGCTGACGAAGGGCCGCTTGTACTCCGGCGCCTGATCGCCCAGCTCCTTGATCGGCAGGTCGGCCATGACGTCGCCGCCGTGGCGGACGATGAAGCGCTTGGAGGGCGTCGTCTCGCCGACCACCGCGAAGTCGAGCCCCCATTTGCGGAAGATCGCCTCGGCCTCTTTTTCCTTCTCCGGCTTGAGCACCATGAGCATGCGCTCCTGGCTCTCCGACAGCATCATCTCGTAGGCGCTCATGCCCTCCTCGCGGCACGGCACCTTGTCGAGATCGAGCGTGACGCCGAGATCGCCCTTGGCGCCCATTTCGACCGCCGAGCACGTCAGCCCCGCCGCGCCCATGTCTTGGATGGCGATCACGCAATCCTTGGCCATGATCTCGAGGCAGGCTTCGAGCAGCAATTTTTCAGAGAACGGATCGCCGACCTGCACGGTCGGCCGCTTCTCCTCTGTCCCCTCGCCGAATTCGGCTGACGCCATCGAGGCGCCGTGGATGCCGTCGCGACCGGTCTTGGAGCCGAGATAGACGATCGGCATGCCGACGCCGGACGCCGCGGCGTAGAAGATCTGGTCCTTGCGCGCGAGGCCGACCGCCATGGCGTTGACCAGGCAGTTGCCGTCGTAGCGCGAATGGAAGCGCACCGAGCCGCCGACCGTCGGCACGCCGAACGAATTGCCGTAGCCGCCGATGCCGGCGACGACGCCGGAGACGAGGTGCCGCGTTTTGGCATGCGCCTGCGCGCCGAAGCTCAAGGCATTGAGGCAGGCGATCGGCCGCGCCCCCATCGTGAAGACGTCGCGCAGGATGCCGCCAACCCCGGTCGCCGCGCCCTGATAGGGCTCGATGTAGCTCGGGTGGTTGTGGCTCTCCATCTTGAATACGCAGGCGAGCCCATCGCCGATGTCGATGACGCCGGCATTCTCTCCCGGCCCCTGGATCACGTGCGGGCCGGAGGTCGGCAGCGTGCGCAGGTGCACCTTCGACGACTTGTAGGAGCAGTGCTCGTTCCACATCGCCGAGAAGATGCCGAGTTCGGTCAGCGTCGGCGTGCGGCCGATCAGATCGAGCACGCGCTTGTACTCGTCCGGCTTGAGCCCGTGCTCGGCGACGAGCTCGGCCGTGATCTTGGGCTCGTTGCGCAATGCTGCCGCGTCGCTCATGCCGCCTTGCCCAGCGCCTCGACCAGCCCGGCGAACAGGCCGCGGCCGTCGGTCGCCCCTATGGAGACTTCAACGTGATTTTCCGGATGCGGCATCATGCCGAGCACGTTGCCGCGCTCGCCGATGATGCCGGCGATGGCGTTGATGGCGCCGTTGACGTTCCAGGCCTCGTCGAGCTTGCCGTCGGGCGAGGCGTAGCGGAACAGCACCCGCCCCTCTTCCTCGAGCCGCTCGATGGTCTCCTGGTCGGCGATGTAATTGCCCTCGCCGTGCGCCACCGGCACGCGGATCACCTGGCCGGCGTTGTACCCGCGCGTGAACGGCGAATCCGAATGCTCGACCCGCAAATAAACGTCGCGGCAGATGAAGCGCAGTTTCGCATTGCGCATCAGCACGCCGGGCAACAACCCCGCCTCGCACAGGATCTGGAAGCCGTTGCAGACGCCGAGGGTTAAGCCCCCCCTTGCCGCATGCGCGCGCACCGCATCCATGATTGGCGAACGCGCCGCGATCGCACCACAACGCAGATAGTCGCCATAGGAGAAGCCGCCGGGGATGACGACGAGGTCGGTGCCGGCAGGCAGCTCGCGCTCGGTGTGCCAGAGGATCGCCGGCTCCGCGCCGGAGACAAGCTTGAGCGTGCGCGCCATGTCGCGCTCGCGATTGATGCCGGGGAAGACGAGGACGGCGGCTTTCATCGTTGGCTGTTCCGCCTCACAGGCTTTGCGTCTTGGATTGCGGCGGGCTCGCGCCAGGTGGCACGGGCGCCGTCGGCGACGGGGCGTCTTTTTCCACGATCTGCATGACGTCGAGGAACTGGCTCAGCGAATCCTTGGCGACCTTCTGGCTCGGCGAACTCGATTCGACGCGAATGATCGCGGGACCGGCAAAGATAATCGCGGTCTCGACATAGGCCTCTTTCGGCGGTCGGCTGAAGCGGGTCTCGTTGAGCACAGCCGGGTAGTTCTTCACCTTGGTCACCGCCGAGAACAGGTTGTCGACCTGCTCGGTCGGGTCGGTCACGGCGGCGCGGATGCTGCGCGGCAGGTCGATGGTCGCGAATTTCTGTAGCGAAGCCGGATTAGGCGTGACCAGCGACCCCTTCTCGAACACGAACGACACTGTCTCTGGCGCGAGACACGCCAGCGGCTTGCACTTGAAGACGCGGCGCGTGCCGTTGGCCGAGGTGCTCGCCTGCCATTTGGCCGGATCGGGCGCCTTGGTGGTGACCTGGACGGTCCGCGAGGGCTTGGGAGCCGGTGCCGCGTCCGGGGCGGCCTGCGCCAGCGTCAGACCGGGCGCAAGAATGTCAGTGCAGAGCATCGTGGCGAGGATGACGTCCATCAGACGCGGTTTCACCCCAAGACCTCGACCCGGTAATTCTCGATCACGGTATTGGCCAGCAGCTTGTCGGCGGCCTGCTTGAGCAGGGTCTCGGCCTGGGCGTGGTCCGAGCCGTCGATTTCGATGTCGAACACCTTGCCCTGGCGGACGCTGGCGACTCCGGCGACGCCGAGCGAGCGCAGCGCGCCCTCGATCGCCTTGCCCTGCGGATCGAGAATGCCGGTTTTCAGAGTGACGGTGACGCGGGCTTTCATGACCGTGATTTAGCGCAACAAATGCGTAAGCGGGCCGACAATTCGTCAGCTATCCACGCCTAAACTATGAGCAAAGCGGCCGGCGGCAAGGCCCCGCCCCGCTTATTGATGTGAAAGTCGCAATCTAGGCAGCCCGCCGTGGCGGGAACGAGCGGCAGCGCCGCTCGCTCAGCTCTTCACCAGCACCGGCCCGGTGCCCTGGGGGCGCTCGCCCTCGCTCACGATGCCCAGGCGCTTGGCGACCTCGGTATAGGCCTCCAGCAGCCCGCCGAGATCGCGGCGGAAGCGGTCCTTGTCGAGCTTGTTGTTGGTCTTGATGTCCCACAACCGGCAGCTGTCGGGCGAAATCTCGTCGGCGACGACGATGCGCATGACGTCATTTTCCCACAGCCGGCCGGTTTCCATCTTGAAGTCGACAAGACGGATGCCGACGCCGAGGAACAGGCCGGACAGGAAGTCGTTGACGCGAATCGCCAGCGCCATGATGTCGTCGATTTCCTGGGGGCTAGCCCAGCCGAACGCCGTGATGTGCTCTTCCGACACCATCGGATCGTTGAGCTTGTCGTTCTTGTAATAGAACTCGATGATCGAGCGCGGCAACTGCGTGCCTTCCTCGATGCCGAGGCGTTGCGCCAGCGAGCCGGCGGCGACGTTGCGCACCACGACCTCGAGCGGAATGATCTCGACCTCGCGAATCAACTGCTCGCGCATGTTGAGACGGCGGATGAAGTGAGTCGGTACCCCGATATCGTTGAGGTGCTGGAATACGTATTCCGAGATCCGGTTGTTCAGGACCCCCTTGCCCTCGATCACTTCGTGCTTTTTGGCGTTGAAAGCGGTGGCGTCGTCCTTGAAGTGCTGGATCAACGTTCCAGGCTCTGGGCCTTCATAGAGGACCTTCGCCTTGCCTTCATAAATGCGGCGTCGGCGGCTCATCGGAGTGTACCGTGGTTTTTGAAAGTCCATGAGGTTTGCCGTGGCTCCTGAGTTTCGTGCGAGATCCGCGGCGGCGGCACCGGACGTCGCTACTTGCACTCACCTAAAGCGTCCGGTCACCGAGTCAACCTAGCCCAATGGTCCGGGCAGCACAATCGCGTCGAGCCGGCGTTTTCCACTTCGCATTCCAAGGGCAAAATGCCAGGCTCGGTTGCCTTGACGGTCCCTGAGCGATATGCAAGGCGCGGCAAATCCGAGCAATAACTACTGTAAACGCAAGTGAGGGCGGCGATGACGACGTTCGACAAGCGCGAGGAAGGTTTCGAGAAGAAGTTCGCGCATGACGAGGAGCTCCTGTTCAAGGCCAAGGCGCGGCGCAACAAGCTGGCCGGCCTGTGGGCCGCCGAAAAGCTCGGCCTGACCGGCGCCGCGGCCGAGGCCTATGCCAAGGACGTCGTAATGTCGGAGTTCGAGGACGCCAGTTCCCACGACATTTTTAAAAAAATCCGCAGCGATTTCGACGCCAAGAAGGTCGCCATCTCCGATCAGGAAATTCATCACACCATCGACGGGCTGATGGTGACGGCGGTCGAACAAATCAAGGCAAGCTGACGTGCCGTCGTTCTCGCTCGCTCGGCGGCTCAAGGCGGGCGAAACCGTCTATACCGGCTGGTGCGCATTGGCCTCGCCGATCTTGGTCGAGACGCTGGCACGCGACGGCTTCCCCGCCGTCACGATCGACATGCAGCATGGGCTGTGGGATCTCGCCGGCGCGGTGACCGGCATCGGCGCCATCCATGCCGGCGGCGCGGCGCCGATCGTGCGCGTGCCCTACGGCGATTTCGCCACCGTCTCCCGCGTCCTGGACATCGGCGCCGAGGGCGTGATCGCGCCCATGATCAACACCGTGGAGGACGCCAAGAAATTCGTCGCCGTCGCCAAGTTCCCGCCGCTCGGCGAGCGCAGCTGGGGGCCGAACCGCGCCATGATGCTCGGCGGCTTCGCCGACCAGAAGGACTACCTGCGCGACGCCAACGCGCAGACCGTGACGCTCGCCATGATCGAGACACGCGCCGCGATGGCGAACATCGACGCCATCGCGGCGACGCCTGGCATCGACGTGCTGTTCGTCGGGCCGTCCGACCTCTCGATCACGCTGAGCGACGGCAAGGTGCTCGATCCACACTCGGCAGAGGTCGAGGCCGCGCTCGACAAAATCGTCGCCGCGGCAAAGAAGGCCGGCAAGGTCGCAGGCCTGTATTGTGCCAATGCCGAGCGCGCGCTGGCAACCGCCAAGCGCGGCTTCGGCTTCCTCGCCATCGGCAGCGATCTCGGATTTTTCCGCGACGGCGCGAGTGCGCAGCTGAAGAAACTAAAGGGCTGACGCAGGCCGCGGCCGCCTACTTCAACGTCACCTTGAAACCAAAATTGCCGTTGGCGGTGAAGCCCTCGGGTTGCGAGCCGCCGTAATTGTTGCGGTTGATATTGACGTTGATCGATTCGATACGGCAGTCGCTGGCGATGGTTGCGCGCAGCACGTCGCACTCACGGCCGGCGCTGTCGTAGAGCATGCGGCGGCTGTCTTCCTGGCTCTTCAACGACGCTTCGCTGTTGTTGACCGCGCCCGCTACGAAAAAGCTCATGTTCACCTGCACGCGGACCTCGCTTTTCGGCTCGGTCGCCCCAGGCCGCTGCTGGATCACGACGGTCTGCGCCGCACTCGCGCTGGTGAGCAGGGAAAGGATAACGACAGTCAGCAATCCGCGGCGCATGAGGAAGTTCCTCTAGTGAAGCCTGCGTCTTAGTCCCGCATCGATTGCCAAACGATTTTGCGCGCAACGAGATAGTTGCCGCTGTCATTTACCGTTTGTCAGCCACGTTTACCGGCAACTGCACGGCGATGCGATCGAGCGTGCCCACCACGTCGCGCTCGGCCTCGTCGCCCCTTACCTCGATCACACGGTAATTATGGTCCTCGAGCCAGGCGCGGCGCGCCGCGCGCGTCTTGGCTGCGTCGTCGGCCTCGCTTGCCGGCAACAGATCGATCACGCAGCGGCATGGGAACGAGACGAAGTCGGCGATGTGCACGCCGATCGGCACCTGCCGCTTGAAGCCCAGCCCGGCGAAGCGGCGGTCGTTGACCAACGCCTGCCACAGCGTGCGCTCCGCCTCGGTCGGATTGCGTCGCAAGAGCTTCGGCAGGCCGCGCAACGGCGTGCGCTCGGACGGCGCGCGCGAGGCGTCGTGCTCGGCGAGCAGCTCGCGCAGCCGCTCGGCTCCCGCCGCGTCAAGCACGCCGCCACGCGCCGGCCCTTTACGCCCTTGCGCGATCGCGGTGATGACGCCGTGCAATGTGCGCATGTCCTGCTGCGACGGCGCCATGCGCTGAAAGATATTGCGCAAGTTGATGCTCATGGTGCCGCGCTTCTCCTCCGGGCGGAAGAACTCGACCTTCTCGAGCTCGCGTTCGAGATCGGCGAAGAAAGCATCAAGTTGTTGCTTCGCCGCCGGCGGCGAACGCTGCGGCATCTCGAACGGCAACGCGCCGGCACTCTGGAGCTTGAACCACTCGTAGCCGACGATCACCACCGCCTGGCCGAGGTTGAGCGAGGCGAAAGCCGGATTGACCGGCAGCGTCAGGATGCGGTCGGCGAGCGCAACTTCGTGGTTCTCGAGCCCGTTGCGCTCACGGCCGAACACGATGGCGACGGTCTCGCCCGCCGCGACGCGCGGAGCCGCTTCCGCCGCCGCCTTGTCGGCGCCGATCGCGGGCTTGGCCTGATCGTGGTTGCGCGCGGTCGCCGCCAGCACGAACGAGCAGTCGGCGATCGCCTCCGGCAGCGTCTCGAAAAGCTCCGCGTTGTCGATGACGCGGTCTGCGCCCGCCGCCATCACCCGCGCCCTTTCGTTCGGCCAGGCCTGCACCGGTTTCACCAGGCGCAACCGGCCGAGGCCGAAATTCGCCATCGCGCGGGCCGCCGCGCCGATGTTCTCGCCGAGCTGCGGCTCGACCAGAACAACGACCGGTCCGGGCGCCTCGATCCAGCGCTTGGTCTTGTCGGTGCCGGCGCCCGGCATTCACGTCTCCGCTGTTAGGTCCTGTTGAAATAACGCAGAATTCCCGCTCTTCCGCCATCCGGTTCGGGATGCTATAGCCCGCCCCGCCGGCAGACATCCCGCCCCGCGTCGCGCGTTTTCAAAGGTTTTACCCGCAATGGCGAAGATCAAAGTGGCTAACCCCGTCGTCGAAATGGACGGCGACGAGATGACCCGCATTATTTGGCAGCTGATCAAGGACAAGCTGATCCATCCGTACCTGGATATCCAACTGCTCTACTATGATCTCAGCGTCGAGAAGCGCGACGAGACCAACGACCAGATCACCATCGACGCCGCCAACAAGACCAGGGAGGTCGGCGTCGCGGTGAAGTGCGCGACCATCACGCCAGACGAAGGCCGCGTGAAAGAATTCGGCCTCAAGGACATGTGGCGCTCGCCCAACGGCACCATCCGCAACATCCTCGGCGGCACCATCTTCCGCGAGCCGATCATCTGCAAGAACGTGCCGCGCCTGGTGCCCGGCTGGACCAAGCCGATCATCATCGGCCGCCACGCCTATGGCGACCAGTACCGCGCCACCGATTTCAAGTTCCCGACCGCCGGCACGATCACGATCAAGTTCACCGGCAACGACGGTAAGGTGATCGAGCGCGAAGTATTCAAGGCGCCAGAATCGGGCGTCGCGCTTGCGATGTACAACCTCGATAGCTCGATCCGCGACTTCGCCCGGGCCTCGATGAACTACGCGCTCGGCCGCGGCTATCCGCTCTACCTCTCGACCAAGAACACCATCCTGAAGCAGTACGACGGCCGCTTCATGGAGCTGTTCCAGGAAATCTTCGACAAGGAGTTCAAGGACAAGTTTGCCGAGAAGAAGATCACCTACGAGCACCGCCTGATCGACGACATGGTCGCCGCGGCGCTGAAGTGGTCGGGCGGCTACGTCTGGGCCTGCAAGAACTACGACGGCGACGTGCAGTCGGACACCGTGGCGCAGGGCTTCGGCTCGCTGGGCCTCATGACCTCCGTGCTGCTCACGCCCGACGGCAAAACGGTCGAGGCGGAAGCCGCGCACGGCACGGTGACGCGCCACTACCGCGAGCATCAGAAGGGCAAAGAGACGTCGACCAACTCGATCGCGTCGATCTTTGCCTGGACCCGCGGCCTCGCGCACCGCGCCAAGCTCGACAACAACCCGCAGCTCACGAAGTTCGCCACCACGCTGGAAAAGGTCTGCGTCGACACGGTCGAAGCCGGCCACATGACCAAGGACCTGGCGCTTCTGGTTGGCGCCGACCAGAAGTGGCTGTCCACCACCGGCTTCCTCGACAAGATCGACGAGAACCTCAAGAAGGCGATGGCGTAGCCGCGCCCCGCACCGAAAGCGAAGTCAAAATGCCCCGCCTTGCGCGGGGCATTATTTTTTGTCGACGAGGTCGATCGCTTCTCCGCCGTCCCCCGCCTTCGCGGCGACCACCTTGCGGCCAGTGCGCTTTTCCACCGTCTCCTTGATGCGCTCGGCGATGCGGGAGTCGCGGCTCATCAGCGCATGCAGGTCCTGCGCCGACAGCACAAGCAGGTTGGTGCGCACCAGCGCGGTCGCGGTGGCCGAGCGGCGGGCGCGCCGCAGCACCGCGACCTCGCCGAAGTAAAGCCCGGTATCGAGCCGCACCTTCCTCTTCGCCAGCACGACCTCGACCTCGCCGGAGGCGATGAAATACATCGAATGAGCGTGTTCGCCTTCGCGCACGATCACTTCGCCCGCTTCCGCGACTTGCGCGCGCAGCAGCTTCATGATGTCGGCGATCTCGCCGGCGTTGAGCTCGGCAAACAGCGGCACCCGCGCGATCATGCTCCAGGTGACGATGAAATCGCGGCGATGGATCTGCTCGGAAAACGCGTTGGCGATGATGCCGACCGGCAGCGCGATCATGATCAGGCCGAGAAAGATGGTGCCGGTGGCGATGACCTTGCCGAGCGCGGTGACCGGCACGACGTCACCGTAACCGATGGTGCCCAGCGTCACCACCGCCCACCACAGCGCCTCAGGGATGGTGCCGAGCTTGTCCGGTTGGATGCGGCCTTCGGCGAGGTGCATCAGCGCGGCCGCGACCAGCGCCGTGCCAAGCGTGATCACCAGGCAGCCGAACAGCGCGCGGCGCTCGGAATAGAGCACGTCGAGCAGCGAGCGCATGGCCGGCGAGTAGCGCGCGACCTTGAAGAAACGGACGACGCGGAACACCAGGAAAAAGCGCAGGTCGGCGGGCAGCACGAAGGCGAACCAGAACGGCAGCACCGCGACAAGATCGACAAGGCCGGCGGGGCTCAGCGCGTATTTCAGGCGCGCGCGCGACGGCGACAGGTGCCGGTGCGGCCCGTGCTCGACCGCGGACCAGAGGCGCAGGCCGTATTCAATAGAGAAGACGACGAGGGAGAAATATTCGATCAGCTCGAACGCGAACTCATAGCGCGTCCGGTATTCCGGCACCGATTCGAGCGCGACGGCGACGAGATTGACGAGGATGAGCAGAATGAGCAGCCGGTCGATTGTCGTGCCGAGACCGTCGCCGACCGGGCCCTCTTCGAGGACCATGTAGACGCGCCGCTGCAGGTCTTTGACCGTATCGCGTGCCATCCGACGCACCCGGCTGGAATCGAGGCGATATTAATATACTTCGCGCCGCCGCCGACCTTGCGGGAGATCAAGCGCCGGATTCAACCGCCGAGCGCTGCCTCGATCGCCTTGAGCGCCTCGTCGGCCTTGGAACCGTCCGGACCGCCGGCCTGCGCCATGTCGGGGCGGCCGCCGCCGCCCTTGCCGCCGAGCGCCTCGGCGCCTTTCTTGACCAGATCGACGGCATTGAAGCGCGACGTCAAGTCCGGCGTGACGCCGACCGAGATGCCGGCCCGCCCCTCCTCGCTCACCGCGACGATGGCGATGACGCCGGAGCCGATCTGCTTCTTGGCCTCGTCGACCAGGCTCGGCAGTTCCTTCGGCGAGATGCCGGAGACCGACCGCGCCATCAGCTTGATGCCGTTGACCTCGCGGACACCGTCGGCGCCGCTGGCAGCACCTGCGCCGCCGCCCATCGCCAGCTTCTTCTTCGCTTCGGTGAGGTCGCGTTCGAGGCGTCTGCGCTCGTCGAGCAGCGCGGCGATACGCGCCGGCAGATCTTCGAGCGGCGCCTTGAGTTCCGCCGCCGCGTTCTTGGCGACCTGCGCCTGATGCTCGGCGGTCTTGCGCGCCGTCCTGCCGGTGAGCGCTTCGAGGCGCCGCACGCCGGCGGCGACGCCACTGTCGCCGACCACGGAAATCAAGCCGATATCGCCGGTACGCTTGACGTGCGTGCCGCCGCACAATTCGACCGACCAGCCGAGCGCATTGCCGCCCTCGCCCATCGCGACGACACGAACCTCGTCGCCGTATTTCTCGCCGAACAGCGCGCGGGCGCCCGACGTGCGCGCATCGTCGAGCGCCATCAGCCGCGTCGTCACGGCTGCATTCTGCAGCACGATGTCGTTGGCGATGTCTTCCACGCGCTCGAGCTCCTGCGCCGAAATCGGCTTGGGATGCGAGAAGTCGAAACGGAGCCGGTCGGGCGCAACGAGCGAGCCCTTCTGCGCGACGTGATCGCCGAGCACCTGGCGCAGCGCCTCGTGCAGCAGATGCGTCGCCGAATGGTTCTGCCGGATCGCGGCGCGGCGCGCGTGGTTGACCTCGAGCAGCAGCGGGTCGCCGACCTTGACCGAGCCTTCCTCGACCTTGACGAGATGCGCGAACATGTCGCCGGCCTTCTTCTGCGTGTCGGTGACGGCGACGCGCACGCCCTCGCGGCGCATGTCGCCGGTGTCGCCGACCTGGCCGCCGGACTCGGCGTAGAACGGCGTCTGGTTCATCACCACCGCGCCGCTCTCGCCCTTCTTCAGCTCCGCGACGTCCTTGCCGTCCTTGACCAGCGCCGCGACCACGCCTTCGGCGCTCTCGGTCTCGTAGCCGAGGAACTCGGTGGCGCCGATCTTGTCGTGCAGCGCGAACCACACCGTCTCGGTCGCGGCCTCGCCCGAGCCCGCCCACGACGCGCGGGCCTTCTCGCGCTGGCGCTGCATGGCGTCGTCGAAGCTCGCGAGGTCGACCGAGATGCCGCGGGCGCGCAGCGCATCCTGCGTCAGGTCGAGCGGGAAGCCATAGGTGTCGTAGAGCGTGAAGGCGGTCTC
>Ga0265313_10001713_pt1 | contig 20198 bp, 13 predicted proteins | sample 4123metaG_FD_203122 | JGI IMG/M metagenome (GOLD analysis project Ga0265313, IMG submission 203122) | Rhizosphere microbial communities from Carex aquatilis grown in University of Washington, Seatle, WA, United States - 4-1-23 metaG | ecosystem: Host-associated > Plants > Roots > Rhizosphere >...
CGGGCAACTCGAGCGTCAGCAGCATTGCGATTACCGGACCGCTCAATCCTACGGGTCCGGGAGACACGCCCAGCCGCCGCAAGATTTTCGTGTGCCGTCCGGCGTCCGAAACGGATGAAGCCGCATGTGCGAAGACGATTCTGTCCACGCTCGCGTTGCGTGCGTATCGGCAGCCGCCGTCAGGCGCGGATCTGGATACGCTTCTCAGCTTCTATCAGGCGGGCCGGAAGAACGGCAGTTTCGATCTGGGTATCGAGCAGGCGCTGGCGCGGGTCCTCGTGGATCCGCGGTTCGTGTTTCGCTTCGAGCGGGAACCGGCCGGCGTGGCCGCGGGCGCTACCTACCGCGTGAGCGATTTGGAACTCGCTTCGCGGTTGTCATTTTTCTTGTGGAGCAGCATACCCGACGCGGAACTTCTGGACGTAGCTGTGCAAGGCAAGCTGCACGATCCTGCCGTGCTCGAAAAACAGACGCTGCGTATGCTGAAGGATCCGCGTTCGGAAACACTGGCGACAAATTTCGGCGGGCAGTGGCTGTATTTGCGCGAATTGAAGAACGCTCGTCCCGAGGCGCGCGGCTTTAACGACAACCTGCGCCAGGCGTTTCGACGCGAGACTGAACTGCTTCTCGAAAGCATCGTGAACGAGGACCGTAATGTGGTCGATCTGCTCAACGCGGATTACACTTTCGTCAATGAGGCGCTGGCTCGCCACTATGGAATTCCGGGTATCAAGGGGAGCCGGTTCAAGCGGGTCACGATCCAGGATGAAAACCGCCGCGGCCTGTTGGGCCAGTCTAGTTTTCTGCTGGTAACCTCGGTGGCCAACCGAACCTCGCCCGTATCGCGCGGCAAGTGGGTTCTGGAAAACCTCCTGGGAACTCCTGCGCCCCTGCCTCCGCCTAACGTTCCGCCGCTCCCGGAGAGTGAAGGCGCACAGCAGCCCGCATCGATCCGGCAGAAGATGGAGGAGCACCGTCAAAACCCTGTCTGCGCCGCCTGCCACAAGATCATGGACCCCATCGGGTTTTCGCTGGAGAATTTTGACTTGATTGGAAAGTATCGGACCACCGACGGCGGCCTCAAGATCGACGCCTCGGGTCAACTTGTAGATGGCACGAAGCTGGACGGCCCGGCGAGCTTGCGGCAGGCTCTGTTGAGCCGTTCCGACGTGTTCGTCCGGACCATGACCGAAAAACTTTTGACCTACGGAACCGGCCGGGCGCTGAAGTACTACGACATGCCGGTGGTGCGTTCGATCACGCGCGACGCTGAGAAGAATGACAATCGATTTTCATCGCTGATATTGGGAATTGTAAAGAGCGATCCCTTTCAGATGCGTGTGAAGGCAGGAGACAACCGATGAGTTTCATCACCAGAAAACATCTTTCGCGCCGGACTCTGTTGCGCGGCGTGGGAGTTTCGCTAGGACTGCCGCTGCTCGATTCCATGGTTCCGGCGCAGACGCCTCTCGCCAAGACTGCAGCCACATCGAAAAGCCGGCTGAGCTGCATCTACGTGCCCCACGGCGCGACGATGGACAAATGGACGCCGGCCGCCGACGGCAAGGGCTTCGAATTCACCGAAATCCTGGCGCCCCTCGAAAAATTCAGAGATCGCGTGTCGATCGTCTCCAACCTGGCGCATCCGGCGGCGGGCGGCGTAGGTTCCGATGCGGGCGCCGACCACGCGCGCTCGGCCGCCGTGTTCCTGAGCGGCGTACACCCCGAACAGGGCTCGATCCACGTCGGCACCACGATCGACCAGATCGCCGCCCAGCGCATCGGACAGGATACGCCGCTCCCTTCCATCGAGCTTTCTATAGAGGAAGTGGCCCTGAGCTGCGGTTCGGGTTACGCTTGCGCCTACTCGAATACGATTTCCTGGAAGGCGCCCACCACGCCGCTGCCCATGGAGAACAATCCACAGGTGGTGTTCGAGAAACTATTCGGCGACGGAAGCAACAACGCCGATCGTCTGGCCCGGAAACAACAAAGCCGCAGCCTGCTGGATTCCGTGATGGACCAAGTGGCATCGCTGCAACGGGAGCTTCCCGCTTCGGATCGCACCAGGCTGGGCGAATACCTGGACGACGTGCGTGAGATCGAGCGCCGCATTCAGAAAGCCGAGAACCAGATCCCGGCCGACCTGAAGCTGCCAGAAGCGCCGGTGGGCGTTCCGGAATCCTTCGACGAGCATTTCAAGATCATGTTCGACCTGCAGGTCCTGGCGTTCCGCGCCGAGATCACCCGCGTCGCCACACTGATGTATGCGCGCGATACCAGCGGCGCCGTCTATCCGCAGAGCGGCATTCGCGACGGATTCCATGTGGCCTCGCATCACTCGAACAACCGCGCGAATATGGACAAGTTCGCGCTGATCAACAAGTATCACGTGGAGATGCTCGCCTACTTCCTGGACAAGCTGAAATCGACGCCCGATGGCGACGGAAACCTGCTGGATCACTCCATGGTTCTGTACGGCAGCAGTATGAGCAACGGGAATCAGCACGATCATGATCCGCTGCCCGTGGTGCTTGCCGGCGGAGCCTCGGGCCAACTGAACGGCGGTCGCCATATGACCTATGCTCCGCACACGCCCATGTCGAACCTGCTACTGACGATGCTGGATAAGCTCGGTATCCAGTCGGACAAGCACGGCGATAGCACCGGGAAGCTCGAGATTTAACTTCGACTACTTGCCAGAAATCGGGTAGTCCTGCCACACATATTCCAGCGCTTGCGGCAGCGTCTGACGGATCACTTTGGCGTCGACGTGACCCGCATTCTTGGCGTACACGAACTGATAGTGATAGCCCTTGGTTTTCAGCACCCCTGCGAGGCGCTGGTTCGCCATGACCCAATTGCGCCGTTCGGCCGAGGCGGTGTTTGCGCCGATATCGTTTTCCGAAACATGCATCCAGATGCGGAGCGGCTTCACCGGCATATTGGGGAAGAAATGTTCCGGGTACTCGTAAGCTCCGTGCGGCGCCTCGGGACCCTCGCGCAGATCGACGAAAGTGCCGGAGTAGGACAACACGCGATGGTAACGCTCCGTGCGGAACCAAGCCATGGTGAGCGCCATCGCTCCGCCGGAACTGCCGCCGTAGGTCATGCGGCCTTCGGGGTCCGTGGTTAGCTTGACCCCGGTTTCCTTCTCAACGTGAGGCAAAATTTCGGTTTCCACGAAATCAGCGAAGACGGGCGACACCGTATCGTATTCCAGGCTGCGCTGCGGGCCGCCGTTGGCGACCATCACCGCCACCATCACAGGCAGGCGGCGATCGGCAATCATGTTGTCAAGGATGTTCGCGAGTTGGCGGTCGCGCAGGCCGTAGGAATCCGCGGCGAAGATGAACGGAGCAGGCCTTCCCGGAACATACTGGGCCGGAATATAGACCGAGACCAGCCGCTCAAACGGGCCGTTGACGCCGGGAAACACCTTGCTGCTGGCGGAGTTCATAAAGAACTCGATCAACTTGCCGTGCGGAATGCCGACGCGCTGCGTTTCTTCGGGCGCCGGCGTGTAGTCGGGACCGATCGCATAATCCCCGTCGCCGGCGCCCTTGACCCAGGCCGGCAAATTCGGGAGTTTTGCGATATCGGCGAGGTCTTCGGGAGTCGCGGGGCTGCCCGGACGCTGGCCACCCTTCGGGGCACCCTTTCCGGCAGGCGCGGGCGGTGCGGGGGCTTGAGCAAGAATGCCGCCCACCGAAGCGATCAGGAAGCACGCTATCACACTGGCCGGGAACCGTCGATTCATTATGACCTCCGTGTATTGAGAACCGCCCTCGTGCAGGGCTCGATGTCATTTGGCAGTCTAGCAGAGGTGGCGGTTGGGTGACCCTCGCTTCTGATCGTGATCGTCTAGGCAGGAGCTGCCTGTAGCAGTAGCCGCGAATACGAACGCGCCGGCAGTTGCAACACTATACGTCCGCTTGGACGGGGCAATTCGATCGCGGTCGGCTTTACTTTGCCGGGGTCGGCGAACGTGTTGACGGCTTTCAGATCCGTGCCCGTCAGGGTATCGAATCGCAAGCTGCGGGTAGGTGCGTTGTCGCGGAACACGAGCGTGGCTTCTCGCGGCTGCATCAGGTCGCGATTCAGCAGCAAGATACAATACTGGCCCGTAGCCGGGTCAAAGGTAACCGCGCCGTCGATGGCCGGAATGCCTTCGATCGCGGCGGATTCCACCAACGCGTCCAGTGCCTGCCCGCGCGCGCTTTCGAGCGCCCACGAGTAGGGATAGTAGATGCTCTGGCGCAACAGGCCATTTGCATTGGTCACAATCGGTGCGATTACGTTCACCAATTGGGCAAGGCAGGCGACGCGGACTTTGTCCGAGCGCCGCAGGAGCGCATTCACCAACCCTCCCACCAGCAACGCGTCTTCCAGGTTGTACTCTTCCTCCAGCAGATGCGGCGCTTGTTGACGCTGGCCATTGCCGCCGCGGCGGCGGTACCAGACGTTCCATTCGTCGAAGGAGAGCCACAGGCGCTTGTTGGAGCCGGTGCGCTTGCGAACATACTCGCAAACGGCCGCGACCTGATCGATCTGCTCTTCCATCGCCAGGTTCAACGCCAGATATTTCAGGGAATCGCCCCGGGTTTCGCCGGTCGCGTCGTTCCCGTAATAGCGGTGCAGGCTGATGCCGTCCACTTGCGAATAGCACTCTTCCAGAACTTCGCGATCCCATTCCAGAAATGTCGATTGCCCCGGGCCGGACGAGCCGCAGGCGATCAGTTGCACGCTGGGGTCGACGGCTCGCATCTGCCGCGCGGCATCCACGGCCTTGCGGCCATACTCGCGGGCCGGCATGTGGCCGATCTGCCAGGTGCCGTCCATTTCGTTGCCCAGGCACCAGGTGCGAATCGCGTGAGGCTGCGCGTAGCCATGTTCGCGGCGCAGGTTGCTCCACTTGGTGCCGCCCGGCACGTTGCAATATTCCACAAGCGCGGCCGACATCTCGGGCGCGGCGGTGCCGAAATTGGTGCCGATCAGCGGCTCGGCGCCCACGCTTCTGGCCCAGGTTACGAATTCATTGGTACCGAACTGGTTCGTCTCGATGGAGTTCCAGGCCCGGTCGAGCACGGTTGGCCGCTTGTCGCGCGGGCCCACGCCATCCAGCCAGTTGTAGCCGGAAACGAAGTTGCCGCCCGGATAGCGAATGATCGGCACGCCCATGCCGCGCACCTCCGCGGCAACGTCTTTGCGGAAGCCGGATGCATCGGCCAGAGCCGACCCGGGATCATAGATGCCGCCGTAAATCGCGCGGCCCAGGTGTTCCAAGAAACTGCCCCAAATGCGTCGGTCAAGGGTGGCGCGCACGCGCAGTGGATCGATCACAACGCGGTTGACTGCGGCCTGCGCGCGTAATAAGGTGGGCGCCGCAAACATCAGCGGGACAAAGCTCCGTCGAGTCAGCATGATGAACCCTCTCTTTACGTAGAAGAGATATTGGAAACGAGCTGTTGGTATTCAGTCTCATCCGCGCGTCCCAGGACCGCGCTGGTGGGGTCGAAAAACTGGTTCAGCAGCATTCCCACAAACAGCAACGCCGCAAACCCGGTGGCGAGCATGAATCCATAGATCGGTTTGCCCATGGCGTCGCTGATCGCGCCGATTGCCAGCGGAGCCAGCACGGCCGACAGACAAGTATAGAAGAGAATCACGCCCGCGGCGGCGCCGTGTTCCGACTTCGGCACGCAACTGATGCCCTTGGAGTTCACGGTCGGGTAGATAACGGACATGAACAGTCCCGACAAGGGCAGCGCGTAGACCGCCCAGTTGACGCCTCCCGTTATGCTCAGCGCGAAACACGCCAGGATCGCACCGCTGCAGATGGTCAAGACGGTGTTCCATGCAAGCTTCGTCAGCATCCAGGCTCCCAGGAATCGCCCGCTGGCGCGCAGCAGGAAGAAAATCGAGATGCTGTAAACTGCGATCCATTCACCCGATCCATGGTAGCCGTCGAACAGGGTCGGCATCCAAACGTAGATCGCAGACTCGACCGCGACATAAAGAAACGCCCCCAGTGAAAACAGCAGAACGAAACGATTCTTCGTTACCGTCATCACCCCCTGCAGATTGGTGTCCTCCGCGGCCGCGGTCCTGGTGGGATATTGTACGCGCAGCGCCGTCAGAATCAGCAGGACGCACATACTGCCGGCGATCACATACAACCACTGCCAGGGAACATTGCGATTCGAAAGGCGGGTCAAAACCGCCGGTCCGATGATGGAGCCAACGCCAAAGAATCCCTCCACGGTATTCATGATCGAAGTATGTTCAGCGGTAGAGCCGGAGATGTCGCCGATGAGCGCGAGCGCACCCGTCTTGAAGATCCCGATGGCGATTCCCGACAGGGCCATCAGAGCGCTGAAAAATAGAAAAGAGCTCCCCGCCAGGAACAGGTACGACGATGCGGCAAAGAGCGTAAGGCCAGCCACGATGGTCGCCTTGCGCCCATATCGGTCCGCCAGATGTCCGAGGAAGAACCCCGCCATGGCGATGCCGCCCATCGTGGCGTATTGAAACGTCCCCGCGGCGGTCAGACTCAATCCGAACGTCTTCACAATCTGGGGGATGATAATGCCGACCGAGTCGGTAGTCATGGCGAACATCGCAAACATGACGTAGGTCAATCCCTTTATCAGGGCCATGTTCATGGACGGCCTGACGGGCGCGCTCATCGCGCGATCTCCTTCATCGAGTCAGGTGCGACGACAAGCCGGCATTCTCTGCCAGTGGCCGAGTGAAAGACTGTGGCGACGGTTGCTTTCAAGTCGGCTTCCAGGCGAGCCCACTGGTCACCGTTTCGCCACTCGATATGGATCTCGTGGTCCGCGCTCGGCAATAGACGAAACTCTCCCGCGAAGGCGGGATGCGTGTTGCGGAAGCGAATCAAGCCGAAAAGCGCCTCGACAACAGGGCGCGTGAGTGCGGACTCGACCTCCCGGCGGCTGTAGTAATGGCGGTTGATGTCGCGGCCCACGCCGGTACGGCGCAGCAGGTCCAGATCATTCGCGCCCGCCAGCAGTCCCACATAGTAGACCTGCGGGATTCCCGGCGCAAAAAACTGAATCGCGCGCGCGATCAGATACTCTTCATCGCGCTGGCCCAGGGCGTCGTAGTAGGTGCAATTGACCTGGTAGAGGTCCAGGTTATTCGCGGCGGCTCCAGTGGCCCGGCAGCTTTCGCCGTTGCTTCTCACATGCACCGTTTCGACCAGAGTGTCGATTTCCTCCGAAGTTAGCAATCCGGGCAGGATCTCAGCGCCCCTGCGATCCGGTCCAACGTCGATGACTCCGATACCGTCGTGCGTGTCGAGAACCGTAATGCAGTTCCGGGGGCTGATGCTCAGCCAATGTTTCAGACGCGCGGCCGTGCGCGTATACAACGCGTGAAGCACCAAAGGCGGCAGAGCGAAGTCATAGACCCAGTCGACCCGCTTTGCGATGTTGATCTGATCCTGATGGTATGTGTGGATCTCTACTAGCACTTCGATGTTCAGCGCGTGGGCCTGCGCCGTGAGCTCGTCGATGAAATCGAAGGTCTCCGGGATCATGAAGCAGCTGGTTCCCGGTTTCTTGATCGCGTATCCGGCGGCATCCAGGCGAATCGCGCGAACGCCCGCGGCCTGGAACTCACTGAGGATCGGTCCCAGGTACGCGCGTCCTGCGGACGAGCGCACATCGATATCGATCTGTTCCGGAGTGAACGTCGTCCACAGCAGGCGTTCCGTGCCGTCGTTCAATCGCACCTTCGTAAACGGCAGTCCCGGACGCGGACGATAGATCTGGAGCAGATCGCCCTCCGACGCTCCGTTAGGAAAGACGCGACCGTAGGTCAGAAACAGATCCCTGCAGGCGGACGCATCGCCGTGCTGCCGGAAATCCTCGAACTGGGGGGATCGGCTGGAGACATGGTTCACGATCACGTCAGCCATCAGGTCGCGTCCCTCGGCCAGTGCGCGCACATCGTCCCAGGATCCAAGCCTGGAATCGGGCTGCGTGTGGTCGATAGGATCAAAGCCGGCATCGGCACCATCGATCGGCCAGTAGAAGGGAAGAAGATGCGTGCCGCCGAACAGCCCCCGGAACGGTCCCTCGAACAGATCGTGGAGAGCGCGAAACCCGCCGCCCGATAAACGGTCGACATAGGCGATCAGCTGGACCTGATTTCTCATGGCCGTGGGCGCGAAGTCACAACTTTACAGCTTCCTCCAGGGTCCAGTCGGGAATCGCGCCGTGGCGGCTGGCGACCAGCGCGCCAACGCGATTCGCGAAGCATGCGATTTCGGCCGCAGGCCAGTTCAGGCTGAGCCCGTGCATGAACGCAGCAGCGAAAGCGTCGCCGGCACCCACGGTATCGACCACCTCCACCGGGTGTGCTGCCGCTTCGACGTAATGTCCGCCGGCCAGCACAGCGCAACCGCGATCTCCCAGCGTGACCCCTACAGCCTGCCATCCGTAGCGTGCCGACCCTTCGCGGCAGAATGCCTCGATGTTCAACGGGAGTCCCGAGAATTCATGGACCCGCCGGAGTTCCTCTGCGTTGAGCTTAACCACGTTGGCACTCTGCAGCAGTTCACAGACGAGTTTCGGGGAGTCGGATCCAGGGCGAAGGTTCAGGTCGTAGAATTTCGCAGCTTCCGGCAACGCGCGGAGAATCTGATGCAGAACGCTCTTGCCTGGATCGGCCGAAGCGAAGAGCGTGCCGTAGTAAATCCATCGAGGCGCGCATTGCTCGAGAAGAGCGAGATCGCGAGCCGGCAGATCGATAGCATCATACGCGGCCGGCCGGAAAATCGTGAACTGCGTCGCGCCGTCAGGTCCGATCCGTACGTGAGCGGTGCCGGTGGGGAAGCGCGAGGTCGTTTGAAGAAAGCGAGTATCCAGATCCAGCGCGGCAATCATCTCAGCGGCCTGCTCGCCTGGCTCATCCGCACCCAGTGCGCTGATCAAGGTCACGGGATGGCCCAGCCGGCGCGCGTGAACGCCGAAGTTTAAGGGCGCTCCGCCCAATCGCCGGGAATGCTCGAATACATCCCACAGGACCTCACCCAGAACGGCCACGTGAGGCAGGGCCGTTCCGACCTGTAAAGACAGATTCTCTTTCTTGGTGCTCACGCACCCGCCAGTATCGGGGTTCGGGTTACCGCTGTCAATCTCTTTCTCTTTTCGTCTCTTTTCTGGCCCCACACGATTTCCTGACCACGAGATCGAAGTTCAGGAGGATGTCTCGCGCTGGAAGTCTGGGCTCGCGCAGCCGCTCTAACATGGCACTGATCGCGACGGCGCCTATGCTCGAGCATGGCTGGTGAATCGTGGTGAGTGGAACCGAGAGCAGGCTGGCGTACTTGACGTCGTCGATGCCTGCCATGCGCACCTTGTCGGGTACGGTCACACGCAGCTCCGTAAGAGTCCGCAGCAGACGGGCCGCGGTGAAGTCGTTCGCGCACACGAATCCATCGGGACGCAGCCGCGCGAGAATGTCCTTGATCTGAGCCCGATCGTCCGGCTCGATCCGGCAAACGTGGCTTTCAAGGGCAGGAGTCGCCGTCGCGACGGCTTCCTGATAGCCGGCGGCGCGGGCGTCCACGGTGGGCGCCGAGCCTGGACGGCCGACAAATACCGGCCGCTTGCACCCGCTGCGGATCAGATGCTTCGTGATCGCGTAGCCGGCTCGCCGGTTATCGATGCCGACCAGATCGTAGCGGCTTCTTTCCGGGTACGACACCAAGTCGCGATCCAGAAGAACCACCGGAATCCCGGCCCGATCTAGCGCCTCCGCGATCGCGCGGTTGATGGCGTCTTTCTGTGGGGTCAACTCTAGCGGAGCGAAGAATACGCCGGACACTTTCTTAGCCACCAACTGGCGGCAGGCTTGGGAGGCCTGCTGTTCCATGTTGGCCTCGTCGCCAAACGAGCTGCCCCACAGCAATACATGCTGGCTGCCGTGTTGGGCTTCCGCCATGCCCCTGCAAATTGGCTCAAAGATCTCCGTCCGACCCAATTCCGGGATCAGAAGCCCGAACGTATAACCGCGCGCCGCGGCATCGGCGCGTACGTAGCTTCCTGAGCCCGCGCGGCGCTCAATCAAACCAGTTAACTGGAGTTCCCGGAGGGCACGGATCACGGTAGGCCTGGAGGCGGCGAAGGTCTTGACCAGTGCCGATTCGCTGGGAAGGCGATCTCCCGGCGGATACTGTCCCGATATGATCCCGTCCGCTAGTGTTTGCCGGATGACCTCGTATTTCGGCGACGACCCCTCTTGTGTCACAAATCGTCGTGTCACAAATCTGATAATACAGGTTGATCGTTTACCAGGCAACCGGCTTGACTTGTCCGATGATGCCGGCTTATATTGCCATCTGCTGGGTCCAGCCTCGCCCCTTCTGGATTACTTGTCAATACAGGTTGGCCTCTCGCGCTTGACTATGAAAATTCGAACGCTTGCTTTTGTTTTTGGACTGACGGGAGCGGCGATTCCCGCCGGCGCGCAACTGGCGGACGAGTTCAATCCTCCGCGTGCGGCTTGCTGTTTGATCAACAACGCGCGAGCGCTCGCCGATCAGTTGCAGGACTGGAATCAACTGAGCCGTTATCACCAGGCCAACCAGCAGCTGAAGAAGCAGGCCGCGCCCGCCAATCGAGTGGTCTTCATGGGCGACTCGATCACCGACTTCTGGAACCTGGAAGAATCCTTTCCGGGTAAGCCCTACGTGAACCGCGGCATCGGTGGCCAGACGACGCCGCAGATGTTGGTCCGCATGTATCCCGACGTCATCGAGCTGAAGCCCGCCGCGATGGTGGTGCTGGCCGGCACCAATGACGTGGCCCGGAACACGGGGCCCGAAACCGCGGAGATGATTCAGCAGAACATCATGGCTATGACGGAACTCGCGCAGCACCACGGAATCAAAGTAGTTCTCTGCTCGGTTCTGCCGGTGAGTGACTATCCATACCAGCGGTCGCAAAATGCGCCGGCTGCACCCGCGGGCGCCGGCAGGGGTGGTCCCCCGCGCGTTGCCGCCAAGATGACGGACGGTCATCCGGCCGGTGACATCCTGAAGCTGAATGCCTGGATGAAGGACTACGCCGCGAAGGTCGGGGCCGTCTATGCGGACTATTACAGCGCGACGGTGGATGAGCGGGGCTGGCTGAAAGACGCTATCTCCGCGGACGGTCTGCACCCCAACGCCGAAGGCTACAAGGCGATGACGGCCGTGCTGGCCCCCGCGATTCAGAAAGCTCTCGGACAATGAGAGTGCGCAGGCTGGGAACGGTCGCAATCGCGGCGCTGGGCGCCGTGGCGATGCTTCCGGCGCAGAGCGGGCTGGAGGGTTGGGTAACGACCTGGACCACAGCTCAGCAGCTTATCGCCCCTAACGGTCCTCCGCGGCCGGCCCGGCAGAAAGGCCCCGAGGCGTCGAATTTGCCGGCGTCGTTGGCCGACCAAACGGTTCGGATGGTGGCGCATGTCAGCGTTGGCGGACGCCGCGTTCGCGTGGAGCTGTCGAACATGCTGAACGCGCAGCCGCTCGAAATCGGAACCGCCCATCTGGCTTCAGCCAAGGCCGGGGGAGAGATCGTCGACGGGACGGATCGCGTTCTTAAGTTCGGAGGAAGCGAATCTTTCACGATTCCCCCTGGAGCGATCGCGGTCAGCGATCCGGTGGACCTTGACGTTGCCCCGCTTTCCGACCTCGCGGTCTCGCTGTATCTTCCCCGCGATCCCGGTGCTCCCGCCAACCACACGGTCGGGTTGCACACAGCCTACATCTCGAAAGGTAACGTCGCGGGTTCGCGAAGCATGCCTGAACCCACGACCATGTTCGCGTACGCCTGGCTGGCGAGTATCGACGTGGCTGCATCGCGCGATGCGTATGCAGTGGTCGCGCTGGGCGATTCGATCACCGATGGCTTCGCGACCACGCGGGATGCGAATATGGCCTGGCCGACGCTGCTTGCCAAGCGGCTGAAGGAGAACAAGGCGACGCAACATGTCGCGGTGGTAAATCAAGGAATCTCCGGCAACCAGGTGCTGCGCGATGGCGCGGGAATAAGTGCGCTGGCGCGTTTGGATCGCGATGTTCTCACACGTCCCGGAGTGAAGTGGGTGATCCTGCTCGAAGGCATCAATGACATCAACATTCGTACCAGACCGAATGGACCGAACCAATTGACCGCCGAAGAACTGATTGGCGGCTACCGGCAAATCATTGAGCGTTGTCATGCGCAGGGCATCAAGGTGATGGGAGCCACGCTCACTCCAGCCGTGGGCGTGCCGACTTACTCCGAGCATGGCGAAGAGGTTCGCGTGGCGGCGAACCGCTGGATCCGGGGGAAGGGGAATTTCGATGCGGTGGTCGATTTGGATGCGGTTCTGCGCGATGCCCAGAGTCCAGCCAAGCTGAAGGCCGAAGCGGATTCCGGCGATCACATACACCCCAACGACGCCGGAAATCAGAAAATGGCCGACGCATTCGATCTGGGAGTCTTCAAGCAGTGAAGTTCGCCTGTTGTTCAGAAATGAGGGTGCACCGATGAAATTTGTCTTCTTCCTTCTAGCTGCCGCGACGACCTTTGCCCAGACGGCGAAGCAGTGCGCGGATCTATCCAAGTTCCAGATGCCGGGCGCAACCATCGAGATTACGCGGGCCGAGATGGTGGCTGCGGGACCAGCTCCTGGCGGACGCGGAGGTCCGGGTCCCATGCTGCCGGCGCATTGCCGCGTGAATGGCATCGTCGACAAGCGCACGGGTGCGGACGGCAAGACCTACGGTATTCGATTCGCGGTGGCTCTGCCGGAAAATTGGAACGACAACTTCCTGCAACAGGGCGGCGGTGGCCTGAACGGAACCGTGGGGGAGCCGATCGGTAATCAGGCCGTCGGAGACAAGCCGGCGCTGGCACGCGGTTTCGCGGTCGCCAGCAGCGACACTGGACATCAAAGTAGCGGCGGCGGCTTCGACGGCGCCTTCATGCAGGATCAGCAGGCCGCACTCGATTTCGAATTCGTCGCGATCGGGCGGCTGACGGTGCTCGCCAAGCAGATCATCGCAGCGTACTACGGTAAGCCGCCCGCACATTCTTACTACGTCGGATGTTCGACGGGCGGACGCGAGGCGATGCTGATGTCGCAGCGCTATCCGCTGTACTTCGACGGGATCGTGGTGGGCTCGCCCGCGATGCGCACGGGCCATTCGAATCTCGCTACGCGCACGGTGACCGTGGCCTTGAACTCGGTCGCGCCCAAGGATGCGACCGGCAAGCCTGGACCCGCGCTTACCGATAGCGAGAAGAAAGCCTTCATCGCCAAACTGCTGGACGCATGCGATGCGCGCGACGGCGTGAAGGACGGCATGATTTTCGATCCGGCAGGCTGTACGTTCCGGCCTCGCGATCTTCAATGCCCCGGCGCGAAGGCGGATGGGTGTCTGTCGCCGGAACAGGTGGCCGCCATTGAAAAAGGATTTGCGGGTCCCAAGGATTCGCGCGGCAGGCAGGTTTATGCCGGTTGGTTCTACGACACGGGAATCACGGCGCAGGGCGGCGGAATCCCCGGCTTGCTGAATCCCGGCCCGAGCCCCGTCGGTGGTCCCACCGTGGCCACAACTCAGGACGTGGATGCGGATGCCGCGACGGTGGACAACAATCCGACGGCGCGCATCGGCGATAGCTACAGTTGGGTCAACCTCAACAGCTTCTCTTCCCACGGTGGGAAGCTGATCTTCTATCACGGCGTGAGCGACCCATGGTTCTCCGCCAAGGACACCATCGATTACTACCAGCGCATGACGGCCGCCAATGGTGGCGCGTCGAAAGTCACGGATTGGAGCCGCCTGTTTCTTTCGCCGGGCATGGGCCACTGCGGAGGCGGCAGCGCGACGCTCGATAGCTTCGACATGCTGAGCGCGGCGGTGAATTGGGTGGAGAAGAGCCAGGCTCCCGAATCGGTTATGGCTACCGGACGGACATTTCCGGGGCGCAGCCGTCCGCTGTGCGCTTACCCCGCGCACGCGCAATACAACGGCTCGGGCAATCCGGAAGACGGCGCGAACTACTCTTGCCGACAGTGATTATGTTCTCAGGAAGGAAGGGAAGACTCATGAGATCCATCAAAGTATCCGGCATACTGGCTGGCGTTCTCTGCTTGGGGCAAGCCTTGGCTGCGGGGTCTGATCCTGTCGTTTCGATCAGCACCGGCCAGCTTCGCGGCAGCCCCACGTCGAATGGGGGAGCCGCTTTCAAGAATATTCCTTTCGCGCAACCTCCGGTCGGCGACCTGCGTTGGCGGGAACCGCAGCCGGCAAAATCCTGGACCGGCGTCCGTGATGCCACCACGATGGGGCCCATGTGCCATCAGAACGACAACCCGCAGTTGGCACACGGCGAAGACTGCTTGCAGCTGAACGTGTGGACGCCGAAGTTTCCCATGACGTCGCCCGTGCCCGTGATGATGTGGGTCCACGGCGGAGGGAACACCGCCGGATCGGGCATAGAGGCTCTCTTCAATGGTGAAGTCCCCGCGAGTCACGGAGTGGTGGTGGTCAACGTCAATTACAGGCTTGGTGTCTTCGGCTTCTTCGCGCATCCTGGGCTGACGAAAGAATCTCCCCACCATGCCTCCGGGAACTATGGTCTGGCCGATCAGATTATGGCCCTGCGCTGGGTGCAGGACAATATCGCCAAATTTGGCGGCGATCCCAAGAACGTCACAATCTTCGGCGAGTCGGCTGGCGCTGGAGATGTCAATGCGCTGATCGCTTCCCCTCTGACCAAGGGACTGTTCGTGAGAGTGATCGCACAAAGCGGCCCGGCGGGCGCAGGACTTGCACTGGCCGCCGCGGAAAAGAGAGGCGTGGACTTCGCTGCGAGCCTGGGATTCACCGGTGACGATGCGCTCGCCAAGCTGCGCGGCATTTCCGACACAGAGTTGATCGTGAAGGGCGCTCGGGCAGGCTTGGGAATCACCGTGGACGGCTGGGTGCTTCCCGAGCCCGCCACGAAAATTTATGCCGAAGGCCGCCAGCAAAAGGTGCCGTTGTTGATCGGTAACAATTCCCAGGAGATGCAGCCGCGCGGCGCGGCGGGCGATATCCGCCAGATGATTTCGCAACGGTACGGCCCCCTTGCCGATCGTGCGCTGGCTGCGTACGGAGTGAACGGCGCGAACGATCCCCAGCCCGATCCCGAGAATGGAACCGTGATGCTGCAGTTCACCACGGATAATTCATTCCGCTGCGGCACGGTTCAGGAACTGATCTGGCACACCGCCGCGAAGAATACCGGCTACGAGTATCAGTTCTCGCGCACGGTTCACGGCCAGGAAGCGCTGGGCGCGCCTCATGCCTCGGAGATTCCATTTATCTTCGGTACGCTGCCCGTTTGGCAAAATATGCGGAAGTACAACGAGTCGGATCAACAATACGCGCCGCAGATGCAGGAATACTGGACCAACTTCGCCAAGACCGGCGATCCCAACGGCGGAAAGCTGGTGAAGTGGCCCAAGTTCGATGCGGCCGCGCGCGCATACATGGACTTCACGGATGCCGGCCCGGTGGCCAAAGAAGGCCTGCGGCGGCAGGCGTGCGATGTGTTTATCGAGAATCAGAAGCGCCAGGGTTTGTAGGACAAAACCATGAAAAAATCGCTTGCGGCCGTCTGGATTGTAATCGCGCTCGGAATGTCGGTCGGGGCGTATGGCCAGAACACGGCGCTGCGCGTGGGCGCGGCCAAAGTGGATGTGACTCCGGCGCAGGCCGACCTGCCGAAGAACTACGACGGCATCCTCGATCACATCTATTCGCGCGCGATCGTAATCGACAACGGGACCGCATCGGCTGCGCTCATCACCGTGGACGCGGGTGGTGTTCCCGACCAGATCTGGCAGGCCGTCTCCAAGCAGCTCGAAACCGAGCTTGGAATCCCCGCGAAGAATGTGCTGCTGAGCGCGACGCACAGCCACAGCGTACCGGGCCAGCCAGCCGGTCCTTACGCGCAAAAGATCGTGGAATCCGTCCGCCTGGCCAAGCAGCGGCTCGTGCCCGCTCGCGTAGGTTATGGGACGGGCGTTTCCTACATAAACGTCAATCGCAACATTATCGATCCCAAGACCAGGCGCTGGTGGGAAGGGCCCAACTACGAAGGTCCCTCCGATAAGACCGTTGCCGTGATCAAATTCGAAAGCCTGAGCGGCGAGCCGCTGGCAGTTTATTACAACTACGCCATGCACGGGGTTGCCGCGGGCCAGCTCGACTTAGTCAGCGGCGATGCCCCCGGGACCACTTCGAAGTACATCGAAGATTCGTTCGACGATAAGCTCGTCGCCTTGTGGTCGAGCGGCGCAGCCGGTGACCAGAACCCCATCTACTTTCAGCAAACCTACGATCTGCGGGACATCCGCATCAAAGACTACGCCAAGCGCGGCATCGACATCAGCAACTCCATGCCTCCCGGCGGTCAGGGCCTCAACAAAAAAGACCCGACCGTCATCAAACTGATGAACCAGCAGAAGCAGATGATCCTATCCATGGGGCAGTTCCTGGGCGAAGAAGTGATGCACGTGATGCGCGACATGGAACGCACGGAGTCGAGCATTCGGGTTGACGGCCGCTTCAAGACCGTCAGTTGCCCGGGTCGCGACCGCACGAATGAGGGGCGGGCGGGCTTCCCAGGGGAATATAAGGAGGCCGGTCCGGTGGATATTCGGCTTGGACTACTTCAGTTGGGAGACATTATGATCGGCGCCGTGAACGCGGAGGTGTTCAACCCGATCGCCCAACGTCTGAAGAAAGAATCGCCCTATGCGCGGACCATGATGGCGACGCTCACCAACGGTTCCGCACGCTCCGGCTATATCCCGCACGATGCCGGCTTCGGGATGTACACATTTGAGGTCCTGTCTTCGCGATTGCAGCCGGGATGTGCGGAGTCTGCGATCGTCAACGGCATTCTCGACCTGATGGCTGACTCCGGGCATTAACCGATAACGGTTGCGTATTTATCCAGAGAGGAGATCACTCATGAAACGGGCGTCTTTTTTGGCGGCGGTTGGCTGCGGGTGGATCTGGGGACAGGCAGCGGACGTTTGCACGCCGTCCGCGTTAAATGTCCCGGGCTCAAAATACCCTTGCGTCTATCCCGATCATCGGACGATGTTTCGCGTCATTGCGCCGAACGCCCAAAAGATCAGCGTACGCGTTGGATCGGGGTTCGACATGACGAAAGGCCCGGACGGTGTCTGGACCGCGACCACAACGCCCCTGGTGGTTGGATTCCATTACTACAGTCTTCAGATCGATGGAGCCACCGTCGCGGACCCGTCGACCATGACTTTCTTTGGATCGGGATGGCAAAACAGCGGGATCGAGATTCCCGAGCAGGGTGGCGATTTCTACCAGGCCAAAGATGTCCCGCATGGTCACGTGAGCCAGCAGTCGTATTACTCCAAGGTCACGGCGAAGTGGCGACGCGCCTTTGTCTACACTCCGCCGGACTATGCGACGAACAGCAAAGGGCGTTACCCGGTTTTGTACTTGCTGCACGGCTGGGGCGAAGACGAAACGGGCTGGTACGCCCAGGGGCACGTGGACTTCATTCTCGACAATCTGATCGCGGCGGGGAAGGCCAAGCCGATGATCATCGTGATGGATAATCTTAACGCGGTCAAGCCGGGTGAGGACGGGACGATATTCGCGGGCCGTGGATTGCCCCAGCCACCGGCGAGCCCATCAGCGGCAGGGCGGGGAGCGGCTCCTGCCGGCCGGGGCGGCGGCCTGGCCGATTTCACCGGAGCGACCTTCACCGAGATGATGCTCACCGATCTGATGCCCATGGTAGAGAAGACCTACCGCGTGCTTCCGGGTCGCGAGAATCGCGCCATGGCCGGACTCTCCATGGGTGGCATGCAGACCTTCCTGACGACCCTCACGAACCTGGATAAGTTCGCCTACATCGGCGGATTCAGCGGAAGCTGCGGCGGCAGAGGAGCGGCATTCGATCCGAAGGTCGCCTGCAGCGGGGCGTTCGCGGACCCAGTTGCGTTCAACAAAAGAACCAAACTCCTGTACCTGGGAATCGGCTCCGTGGAGGGACCGGCGACCAAGAACTTCAGCGACGAGCTGACGAAGGCCGGTATTCACAATGTTTACTTTGAATCGCCCGGTACAGCTCACGAATGGTTGACCTGGCGGCGAAGCCTGAACGATTTTGTGCCAAGGCTCTTCAGGTAGGCGATATACCAGGAGCGCGCTCAGGGCGCGTGAGCAGCCGCAGCTCTCATTTGGTCTGCCGGAGCCGGAGCGCAAGCTCCCTCCAGCTCCAAGACGATCACCGAGGCGGCGCAACAAAAAGTCCGAAGAAGGACCTGCCCACGTTTCCAACAACAAGCCGAAGCTGGTCGACTGCAAATCTCCTGCAGAACCACGGGATCTGACGGAGAATCCAGGCTGGCAACGCTTGATCAGGGTGAAGGGAACTCTATCTTTGAGGCCACGGTCGCAAGACTGTAGCCGTCCCGATATTCCTTGGTATTTGCCGCAGCGGGTTCATAATCTCAGGCACACATTCGCATTTTGGGACATGATGAACGGCGGGGACCTGTACGCCCCGGGGACCGGCTAGCTGTTAAATAACGGGCAACCGCAAAGCCGCCATCAGAGACATTCGCCCTCAGTCGCCTCCCCAGGCCGCTTTCCGGCCAAGCCCGTGAAAACAGAGACTGCACAACCTCGCGGAAACCCGCCGTGTTTGCGCGTTCTGAGGCACTATGCCTGAACAAACGGGGAGGGAGGGCTCGCACCTCGGGTAGGACTCGAACCCACAACCCTTCGGTTAACAGCAACTGTACATAGAAATCAGGATGCCGAAGCCTATTCCAACGCTCAACAGGCCCCGACAAGCTTGCCGTTTGAAAGATAAGCATCAGGAAAACTGTGGTTCGGCGAACGCGTCTCTGCCTAACCTCCTGAAAACATAGATGGAGAGATAGTTGGAAAACAGTGTTTCCGGGGAGCCAAACTTCCAAATCACGCCCTGACCCGGCGTTCTCGTTTTTTTTCTACAACCTTCCCGGTTCGAATGGCGCAGAATCTCAAACGGTTCGAACAGTGTCGTCCGCAAGGTCCCGTTTTGCCAAGCCGCTTTCTCGATAATGACCTGGAGCAATCGGCGCTGCTCGGCGGCCGGCTGCTTTAGAAACAACTCGCTTGCACGGCTCGTCAGATTTGAGCATGTCGATTGCCTGATCAATGGGCGCTGGTGCACCCGTTTGGAGGTCTCGGACTTTTCGACGGAGTGCTTCCTGCTCCTCCCGCCATGTGGCCGAGTTCCTATCGAACAATTGTCGACTGACGCGACCGTCCAGCTTATCCATGTACATGGTTTCGATGCGCGATTCTATTCGATCGTACTAAGCCGTTAACCGCTGAATGGCTTGGCCACGCGCCGCATGCTCTGTCCGGTCGGACTCCAGCACAGCGGCGCCAAGCCATTCGAGGATTGGCCCGGGGATCACCAATTCTTGCAAGATCCCGGCAAAAGCGCCGGTGAAGATCGACTAGCGGGCGTATGGCTCTGGACACTTTCCGCGGTTGCCAGTGCAGTGATAGTAGACGTACCGACGCTTCTTAAGCTCGCCAACCAACATGCAGCCCCAATGGCCGCATCGGACCAGGCCTGTAAAGGCGAAATCGTGTTTCACCTTCCGCGTCTTGTTCTTAGCTCGGGCGTCCAGGTGTTCCTGAACGCGCTGCCAGACGGTGGTTGCAAGCGCCTAGTTGTATCCCGTCTCCGATGGCCTCATTTCCCACTTAGATCTTAACCGGTGCGAGGAATGGGAGCTTTTCGCAATGTGGTTTTTCGTCATCTCACATCGCTTCCAACTCTACGGCGAAAGTGCAGCCCTGCGGCTGCGGTTCGAACTTCAGGTCTCCCCCGTAGCTTCGCAGAATGGATCGGGATACATACAGCCCCAGGCCGCTTCCGGAAGCTCCTGCCTGAAAAGGTTGGAAGAGCGTTTCGGGATCGGAGATCCCAGGGCCCGAATCTTCAAATCGTACGATCACCTTCTTAGATTCTCTAGCCACGGTGACATTCAACAATCGAAGGGTTTCCAGTTGCACTGCGCGATGGCTGTTTTGAACCAGATTCAGGAACGCTTGAAGGAGCCCGTGCGGCTCAGCTAGAACCTGC
>Ga0265313_10001714_pt1 | contig 20186 bp, 13 predicted proteins | sample 4123metaG_FD_203122 | JGI IMG/M metagenome (GOLD analysis project Ga0265313, IMG submission 203122) | Rhizosphere microbial communities from Carex aquatilis grown in University of Washington, Seatle, WA, United States - 4-1-23 metaG | ecosystem: Host-associated > Plants > Roots > Rhizosphere >...
GCGGCAACGACACCGAGCGCACCGAGAAAAACCATCGCGCCGCCCAGATAGCCTAGGCCGGACGTATCCGCCATCCAGTCGCCTAGCGCAGTGCCGAGAGTCTGCGAGAATGTGATTGTCGCCCAATAGAACACTTCGACTTTGGGCGTTCGGACCGTCTCGACCGATACGGTCCCTTCCGACCAGTACCAGAGCGCGAGCGTGGCCAGAACACAAAACAACAGGACGGAAGAGCCGCCGGTATAACCAATCCCGAGCGAACGATCGGCGAAGTCCGCCATCGTCGTGCCGGCCGTAGTTGAAGCGACAATGGTCGCCCAATAGAGGGCGGGCTGAAATTTCCTGGCCGCAATCTGGGCCACGACGAGGGCGGCCAACAGCGCGAGGAATATGATCGTGCCGGCGAGGTATCCGTAGTTCATCGTCATAGTGACGGTGTCGCCACCGGTTTCGCCCAATGTCGTCGCGGCGATCTTGATAATCCAGAAGCCCAGAGTGACGGCCGGCACTTTGCTCAAAGTCGAAACCTTGTCGTCCATATGCGACCTCTCACGACCGCCGCGGCCAGCCGGCGGTCACTTCCTCACGCACTGTTTGAAGAAGTGTTCACCGGTTGGCAAGCAGCCCGGTTTGATCAAATTGTCAGTGGGCGTCCGGACCGGCAGGTTCGAGCACGATCAGCTTGAGCGATCCGGGCACGAAGCGCGCGCGCGCGGGCGGTTGCGCCGTTGGATCCGCCGGCGCCGCAATGTCACCGGTCATGAGGTAGATCCGTCCCGTCTCGGGATCGAGCGTCATGGTGCGCGCGCCTTTCCGGGTGGCCATTTCCTCCAGCTTCTCGAACTTGTCGGGACCGAGTTCGGAGATGATTGACAGCGTGCCATCCCCGTTCGAACTGAACGCTAGATTGCGCCGGGGGTCGAATGCGTCTGCGTCCGTGCCATGACCGATGGGAAGTGTCGCGACGGTCCTTCCGTCATCGCTCGAGATGATGAGCATGACATCGTTCTTGCAGCTGAGGAACAGGCGATGCGTGGCCGTGTCGATGTCGAGCCCGTGCGGACTTATACATGCCGGTACGGGCCAGCGCGCCTCGATGGCGAGGGTAGCGGCATTGACGCGCACGACTTCGTTGGTACTCGCAATGTTGATGAAGATGCTGCCCGTGCCGTTGCCGACGGCCGTTTCCGGCTTGCCGCCCAGCGCGATCGTCGAGAGAGTCTTGTTGTTTACGGCATCGATGACTGTGAACGCGGCGCCATCCGCGTCCATGACGAAGATCCGCTTTGTCGTGCCATCGTAGGTCATGGCGTCGGCGTCCTCACCCGCCGCCAGTGTCGCTATAGGCTTGAGAGTTTTCAGGTCGAAAACAATGACGGTCTTGGTGTTGCCGGAGTCGGCGTAGCCGCGGCCGAGCGCTGGAACCGTGACGATCCCGTGGCTGGTGTCGAAACCCGGGATCGTGCCGATGACCTTTTCGGATTTCACATCGACAACGTCGACCTGCGTGCCGTGCGAGACATAGACGCGCCGCGCCGATCCATCGAAATACAGAAAGTCCCACTTGTCCGGTCCGCCAAGCGGGATTTCCTTGACGATCGTGTAGCGGGGCGCTGTCTCGAGAGCTTGCGAACCGGTGGCAAGAGCGGCTGCGCACAGCGCGGCCACGATAGGCGATGATCTCATTCCTGATTGTCCCTGTTGAGGTTTTGTCACTGTTTGACGGCGAACAACGGTGTCATGGTCACGACGCCCTTGGCGAGATCGTCGGCGTGCCGCAGATGCTCATGTATGCCGAACGCATCTTCGATCGTCCGCACGAGAGAGAAATGGTTGTAGGGCGTCGAATCCGTGAGTCGCCGCGGACCGTGGCTGGTGATGACAATCGTCGATATCCAACCTCCGCCCGGATGTGAGGGATTTTTTGGATCGAACCCGCAGCATCCATTCGGATGCGTCGATGCGACGTCGTCGTCATTCTCATCGAAGGTCACGACAATGGCGTTGTTGTCAGCACTTAGCCACATTGGCGTGTGCATGATCTTGTCGACGATCTGCGCAAGCGTGCGGTCGGCGCGGCCGATAAGGCCGCCGGAAGTTTTTCCGGTACAGTCGTCGGGGACGTCGTGACCGTTCAGTCCGTGCATGCCGTTGCATTGGTTGGGAACGATGTGCGCGAAATTGGGTAGTGTGCCAGAAGCGATGTCGTGATTCAGGACATCGAAGCCGACGATCTTTTCGGCGCGTTTCGGATCATCCTGCACGCTCTTGAACGTCATAAAACCATTGTGCTTGACGGCATAGAGCGAGTCCGGCTTGCCGGCCACAGGCTGCAGTGGCGAGGGCCACCGATATGCGAGCGAGCCGGGCTCGGGAATGTCTTCGAAGTAACCTTTCCAGCTCAGGCCGGCAGATTCGATCTGACTCGCCAAGGTTGCGCCTGCGACGGTGTGGTTGACATATCCAGCCCTGCCGGATTTCTCACAACCCCACTTCTGCGCGCCCGGGCCGCAGTAGAAGGCATCATCATCCGTGATTCCGAACGTATCGCCACCTGCGAGCGAGACGTAATTGGGCTCGCTGGGATGACTGATGGCGAAATAGTTCGACGCGAAGCCGTATTCCTTCGCCAACCTAGTGAGAGTCGGCGCGGCTGGATTGCCGATGACTTGGTCCGTCGTGTGGTTCTCTTCGATGATCACGAAGATGTGCGCATAGTGCGGCATGGCCTGGGCCCCTTGTACGGGTCCCAGGCCGAGCGCCAGCAGCACAACCGAAGAAAACAGTGCCGTCGTCCAGTTCATAGAGCCTCTCAGTGTCCGAGCGAAATATGAATGCCCGTTGTATAGGTTGGCCCGTAGAATTCACGCTGTATCGGGAAATTCTTGTCCGCGGTCTGCGTGAATTCGAGTTTGGTGTCGGTGATGTCCTTCACGTCCACATAGTACTGGATATCGTCCGTGATCTGGTAGCTGCCACCGAAATCGAGGCGAAAGCGAGCCTGTGAAAACACGTCTGTCGAGTCTCCGCCAGACACCGCAAACAGGTTACGCGACACAAAGGATGCTGCGAGACGCAGGTTGAACGGCCCCTTCTCGTAGAACAGCGCCGCATTGTAGTTGAACGGCGACGTCTGCGGCAGGGTGTGCTTCTCACCAGCGCGGATCTGGCCGCTGGAGCCAACGAGCGTGATGTTGCCTTCAAAGCCAAGGCCATCGATCGGATCGGGCAGGAACGTGAACTTCTTGATCAGGTTCAGCTCGATACCTTCGGCGCGTGCTGAACCAATGTTCGAGAAGCTGTCGACCTCGGCATTCATCAAGACGCCGCCAGGGGCGAGGGGAGTAATGAAGTTCACGTTCTTCTGAATCGTCGGAATGATGTAGTCGCTGAAGTCTTTGTAGAAGAGCCCGACCGAAGCAATGCCGCCTTCAGACATGTAGTATTCGGCCGATAGGTCGAATGCGTTGGCCGTGGTCGGCTTGAGATTCGGATTTCCCAAACTGACCACATCGTTTCCAACGTCGACATTGACGGCCGCGGTGATCTGGTTGAAGCCCGGCCGCGCGATGCCAGTTGAGTAAGCTGCGCGCAGGATCGTATCGTCCGCCAGCTGATATTTCAGGTTCAGATCTGGGAACACGTTTGTGTAGCTGCGGCTGGAACTGTTGGGAAGGACGTCGCCGCTGTCATCGATCGTATTGGCACGGTACGTGGCGTCGGTCGCTTCGACGCGTACGCCACCATTGACGCTCAACGCTCCGAATGTCGCTTTATATTCGCCGTACCCGGCATAGACGTTCTCATTGTCGTCCTCGAAGGCCGTTGGGTCGACAACCTGTGGGCCGGTCGGCAAAGCGGCCAGGGCCGGGAAGTTCGGCTTTGGTCCGATATTGTAGTGTCCGTTGTAGTAGATCTGGTTCACGCCCGTCGAGAAGTCGGCATAGGAACCTGCAATGGCATTGAAGTCGGCGGACGATGCCATCGCCTTGCGCGTGCGCTCACGCACGCTGCCGCCGAAGGCGAACACGCCATCATTGTTGTCAAACGTCAGCGGGAACGAGAAATCGGTCTTGCCTCCCCATTCCGTATCGGAGTTTTTGCTCTGACCCTGGCTGGCGCCGAAATTATTGTAGAGGGCCGGATCAATCAGATTGGTGCCGTCCGTCGCGAGGAAGGTCGGATATCTTGGGTCGCTGTTGTTGTAGGAGAGCGCAACATTGGTCGGTCCCTTGAAAGTCAGGCTGTCGCTGAAAGGGAAATGGTCGCTGCCGCGGGTCCACGATGCGCGGAAGTCGGCTTTGACCACGCTGCCGATCAGCGTGTGTCCGCCGAATTCAAGCAGGTCATTGCCAACGGTCTCCTTGGCGTCCGTGAGATTGACTCGCGCAGATGCCGTCGAGACGGAAATCGTGCCATCCCCTGACGTGACAGGCGTGCCGTCCCCCAATCCATTCAATTGCAGACGGTGCTTGAACGAGAGCTCCGTGTAGCCGGCATGGATGCCGCGCAGAAAGACGCTCGTGTTGTCGTCCAGATCGTACGTCAGTCCGCCGCCAAATCCCTGGCGCGTGCGATGATACTTGTAGTAGCGCAGTTGCAGGTCATCGAATGTTTTGGGCGGAAGCGTCGGATCGTTCAAATAATCCTCTTCGATGTCATCGATGCCGCGCTGGTCGTCGTAGTAGGCGTAGGAGCCGATGACGCTGAAGCGCTGGTCACCATCTGTCAGGCCAAAGCGCGTCCCTGCCGTGAGATCTCCCTGATAGATGGGCGTGCCCCGCAGCGGCTCGATGCCGGTTCCCAGGGACGCATCGACGATATAGCTGCTACCGGTCGGCATCGTGCGCGGCAGGATGTTCACCGCGCCGCCCAGTGCTTCGGCGTCCAACTCCGGCGTCAGCGATTTGACGACTTCGAGACCGCCGAGGATTCCGGACGGAAACGCATCGAATGCGACGGCGCGCGCACCGCCTTGCGGCGTGGCCGGATTTGAGGCCGTCAGATGGACGCCGTCATAGGTTGTGCCGTTCAGATCTGCGTCGAGACCGCGAATATTGATGAAGCGGCCCTCGCCGCTGTCCGATTCCATGGACACGCCGGGAATGCGCTCGAGCGCTTCAGCGGCCGTAACGTCGGGCAATGCGCGAATGGCCTGCAAGGACTGCACGTCCTCGACGTTGGGGGCGTCCTTTTTGAGTGTTGTCGCCTGCATGCGCGAGCCGGTGACGACGACCGTTTCAATCGTCGAACCGTCTCCGTCCGCAAGCGCCGGAGCGGCAACGGACATAAGGCACATGACAGAGGCGCCGGACTTCAGAAGGCGTGCGCATTTCTTTGAAAGTTGCATAGTCGTTCGTCTCACCCTCAAGATGTTGATCGCCGGGGCGCGCCTGCCGGCGTGCCGCCCCTCCGTGGCCAGAGCATTGCGGTAGAACGGTCACCGTTTGTGATCGGTTTTGTGATCGTTCGGACAACTATCCTTACGAATTCACAAGGTTGACGACGCATCGGTTTATTCGGCCGCGCGAGGCACTTCCTGGAGCTTTACGGCGCTAAATTCGATCGACACGCGGAGCCCGGGCGCATTGTCGCTGAGAACAATGCGACATTCGTGCAGTTCAGCGATGGCGCCGACCAGTGAAAGTCCAAGACCGCTACCCGGCGTCGTGCGGCTCGACTCACGGCGGAAGAAACGTTGAAAGACTTTTTCACGGTCGGAGGGAGGGATGCCGGCGCCCTGGTCGGCAATCGTGACGACAGTTCTATCTGCACTGCGCAAAGCCGAAAGTGTAATGGGAGTGCCCGATGATGTGTGGCGAATGGCATTGTCCAGCAAATTGGCGAACATTCGCAGGAGCAGCTGACGATCCCCATTGATCCAAAGATTTTCATCCAATTCAACCCTGAAGGGGTGACCGCTGTCATCCAAAAGGGGAGTGTACAAGCTCAACACGTTCCTCAGAATTTCGCTCAGATCCACTAGCCGCATTGCGGAGCGCCTGACGCCGGCTTCGATCTGTGCGATCCTCAGCAGCGCCCCAAACATTGCGATCAACTCGTCGCAATCGTCGATGGCTCCGTCGACCGCCTCTCCATATTGGTCAAGGCTGGGGGCCGCCAGACGCGCACGTTCCAGCTTTTGCCGCAGATGGGTCAGTGGTGTGCGCAGATCGTGCGCGATGTCGTTCGACACCTGTCTCAGGCTCTCCATGAGCGCATTGATCCGATCGAGCATTTCATTGATGGTCGCCCCCAGCTGATCGAGCTCATTGCGTGAGCCTGAAACCGGAATTCGTTCGCCAAGATTGCCGGTCATGATGCTGCGGCAGGTGGCCGTAATCGCGTCGACGCGTTTTACGAAGCTGCGGCTGAGCAGCGTACCGCCCGCGGCGGCGACCAGAAGTCCGGCGGCTAGCACGACGGCAAATGCGGCAAAGACGTCTTTTTCGGCATCGCGGGCTGCCTGAAGATCGCGCCCGACAAAGGCGTAGTCGCCATGACCGAGCGTCATGCCGCGACCAAGTATCGTGTGTCCGGCCATGGCGCTACCGCCCAGAGCAATCGGATAGGGGAAACGCTGCTCACCGCTATTCAGCGGTATGGGTGGCAGATTGCCGGCGATTTTCTTCCTTCCGGACTGAAGCAGAAAAACGTCCGCTGAATCTGTCGCGAGGAGGCGGTCGTCGATCATTTCCTTTGCTTCGTGCAGCGCCTTGCCGCGCGGCTCAGCTTCAACATAGGCTCTGCCTATCGCTGCCAAATCGTCTGTCGAAGCACGCAGAAGGTCCGCCTCGAAGGCATGGCTGACAGCCAGGAATACGAGCGCCATCAAGAAGAGCGTCGAAACGAGAAACAAGCCCGCGTAGATTGCGGCCAGGCGAAAACTTTCTGTCTGCAGGAGTCTAAGGCGCACGAAGAAGATATCCGGCGCCGCGTATCGCACGAATCATATCATCTCGGAAGCCGCGGTCGATTTTTGAGCGAAGACGGCTGATATGCGACTCGATCACTGTGGTTCCGGGGTCGAAATCGAGACCCCATACCTGCTCGAGAAGCATGGTGCGCGTCGCTACGCGACCACTGTTTTGCGCAAGGTATTCAAGCAATTTGAATTCCTGCGGTTGAAGATCGATCGCAATGCCGCGGCGAGAGACCGTACGCGTCAGCAGATCGATCTCGAGTTCACCGATCCGAAGCCTGGTCAGCGGAGCGGCGTCGTTTTTGTGTGCCCGGCGTAGAAGCGCACCGCTGCGCGCAATCAACTCCGGCATGGCGAACGGTTTTGTCATGTAGTCGTCACCACCGCCATCGAGTCCTTCCACGCGCGCGTCCAGATCATCCAACGTGGTCAGGAAGAGAATGGGTGTCTCGACGTCCGCGCTCCTCAACCTGCGCACGAGGGTCAGGCCGTCCAGCCCGGGCAACATCCGGTCGATGACCAAAAGCGCAAAATCACCCTGCGACGCCTGGTGGAATCCGTCCGTTCCCGTCGTCGCCCAATGGACGACGTGTCCCACATCCTGCAGTCCCTCAGTGACGTAGAGGGCGGCGCGCGGATCGTCTTCAATGACAAGAATTTTGGCGATGGGCCGGCACCAAATTTGGTCCGGCGGATGAAACCAATCCGTCATAAAGTATTTGTGACGATGGGTATGTCACACCAACGACGCCCTCCACCGGGTTGGTCACGGTCGCTCCCCAGTTCGGTCGCGGAAAGTGATGTCGCACCAAAAGCCGAGAAGGATTTAACGGCCGAATCGGGAATGCGCTCACTCCCTGCTCAAAGTGTAAGTATTTGACGTACCGCCCATATATAGCCGGCAGCCTTCTGTGCCGAGAACGCGTATCGCCCCTTCGGCCACGCTAAATCCAGTAAGCTATTGTGCGACTCGGACCCTTTGGATGAATTCAAATGCGACGCCGCGATCCAGCATGACGCCGACCGAACTGTTGCAGGAATTGCGCGAACCTAGCTCCGAAATGGGGGGACTTTCGGGGCTCAAAACGCGTCTTCGTCCCCTTGTGTGCCCGCTGCATGTGGTCTTGGAACAGATTCCCATGGGCGCGCGCCTCTTCGATATCGGTTGTGGCAGTGGCTCGCTGCTCTACCTTGCGGTGAGGCTTCGTGCGGCAAAAAGTGCGCATGGCTATGATGTTTCGCAGGGCGCCATCAAGGCTGCCGGGACGTTTGCGCGTCGCTCGGACTTGGTCTGCGCCAAGTTTCTGCCAGTCAGCGATTTTCCCAACCTTTCCGGCTATGACGTGGTAACGCTCGTTGACGTGCTGCATCACATTCCACCGGAAAGGCAGACGGGTTTTCTCGCGCAAATCGTTCATGCGATGGACACCGGCGCAAAACTCGTGATTTTGGACATCAATGCAGATCGCGTCGTCCCCGCCATGTGCAATCAGATTCACGACCTCGTACTGAACCGTGACTGGGTGCACCCAATGAGGTCGCGTGACGTTGTTGCTGCGCTTGATGCCGTCAGAGCTCGCGTCGATTCACCGATCCTCATCAACACGCTGTGGTATTCGCACTACCTGATCAGCGCGTACAAGCCATAGCTTGGATCAGCGCGCGGGCTCGACGTCACAGGTGCCCCTGTGTTCCGATCTTCGCGGCTTGAATGGGCGTGCAAACTTTGGGCGCGTCTAAGCCGAGCACAAAAGGTCAGACGGAGCGGGCCACGAGCACGCAACCGACAGAGATGAGTACGGTTCCCGCAATGCGAAGGGGCGTCACGCCCTCATGAAGAACAACCATGCCGAGGATCATCGTGATCAGGAAGCCGATACCGAGGAAGGGATACGCGAGCGAGAGTTCGGTTTTTGAGAGTATCCACAACCACAGCACAACACCGGCTGTGTAGATTGCCAGACCGGCCCAAACTGCCGGCGAAGCGGCCGCTGCGAACAGAAATGCGAAGACGCCTCGTTCCGCGGCCGACCGAACCGGCGCACCCATGACGCCGAGCTTCAAGGCGAGCTGACCGAACGCCGTCAGGGCGACGGTCGCAAGGATCAGCATCAGCATCGGAAAATTCATTGGCGTCTCTCAAAGATGCAGGTTCTTGGCGGCCAGCACCACGATGACAAGAGCGGCTCCGACCCATCGGCTCGTCCGGTCACGAAACGCGAATACTACCGGGTCTTCGTGAATTTTCCCTCGTCCGGCCCTTACCCAGGCGCGGTTGAGCCAGTAAAGGACGCCGACGCAGACCAGAAGCAACAGATTTGGCGAGGCATAGAGTTTCGGCACCTCGGGACTCTGGACGAAGAGCGCCAGCACGATGGTCGACGCGAAACCGCTCGCAATGCCCAGGGCATGCACTGAAGATTTGTCATTGCCACTGTAGTCGCGGCCTGGCGTGGTGGCATCCCCCGCGCTGTAGAGCTCGCAGTAGCGTTTCAGGTACGCGAGGCTGAGAAAGAAAAAGACGGAGAAAAGGGCGAGCCAAGACGACAGCGCGACTCCGATCGCGACGGCTCCGGCTGCAATGCGTAACGTGTACAGTCCGGAGAGCGTAAAGACATCGAGTGTCGAGATAGACTTTATTTTGAGAGAGTAGCCGTTCGTCAGCACATAATAGATCAACAACAGCAGCGAAAATCGGTTGGGAAGCGCGGCCAGCGAAATTGCCAGCGCGGTGATCGGCAGAGTGACCGCGGCCACGACGCCTAGGCGAAGTCCCAAACTCCCTCGCGCAAAAGGGCGAAGGCGTTTTGTGGGGTGGCGCCGATCGCTCTCGATATCGAGCATGTCGTTCAGCAGATACACACCGGAGGCGCAAAGGCTGAAGCAGAAAATGGCAATTGCGGCCGCTACTGTCGCGCTCAGAGAGGAATAGCTGTGCGACGTGAACAGCGGGACCGCGAGTAAGGCGTTTTTCGACCACTGATGCGGCCGCATTGCCCGGAGGAGTTCCCGCCAGGGTGAATTTTGACGAGGAAACGTAGCTTCAATTGCCCCGCGTGCGGTGGCGTCCGCGACATCGAGTTTGGGAGCGTCAACGAGAATGACGGACTCTGCGGCACGCCAAATGGGACGGTCCGATTGGCTGTCTCCGCCGTATGTAAAAGCGTTCTCTTGGGCCGTATTCTGGATGCTGGCGAGTTTGGCGCCTCCAATCAGATTTCGGTGCGCGCTTGACGCCAGCACGTCGTCGAATATTCCCAGATGGCGCGCGATCGCGCGCGCAGGCTTCCAATGTGTCGCTGTCGCTAGGTAAATTCTGCGCCCGGCGAGCCGTTCGCGAGTCAGCATTGCGATCAATTCGGCATTGTAGGGTAACGTGCCGGGATCAAGTCGGGTCTTGCGTGCGGTCATCGTCTTGGCCACCGAACGGCCGTGTAAGAGCCAGCCGAACAACGAAATGATGCGAAGAGGGTTGGCCTTCAGAAGGCGCAGGGCCGATTCCGCGAAGATATCCGTGCGGATCAAGGTCCCGTCGAGGTCGACAAAGATGGGAGGCTTTGCCGATTGTCGTGCGGGTGTTTCGTGGATCTGGCGGCTGACGGCTTCAAGCACGGAGCATCCGCGGTTTCAAGGTCTCGCCAAAAAACTACACGCTAGTCGCAAACGACAGATTAAGTCGGCGACCGATCGCGCCCGACATGACAATTTATCATTATCTCTAAATACATGAATTCACTACCTATTCTACGAATGACAGAGAGGCGGTGTAGCAGCCTCCAAGGGTTTTGTGATCGGCACCAATAGACCGTTGTGCCTTAACACCGCAAAAAGGGGCTCTGCACTAGCTTCGTTGGCCACCTGCCGGGACGTGCAGATCAATGCTCGCCGAACGTTCTCCTTCATCGGGTCACCTGGCCTATGTCGTCGCAGCCGGGTGCATCGCGGGATACGCCGCATGCTTTGTGATGTTCTTTGCCGCGCACATCTGGATACTCGACAGCAACAGCCAGCCGATCGTGAATGACTTTGTGTCTTTCTGGACAGCGGGTCAGCTGGCCCTGCACGGCCACGCGGCTTCCGCTTACGATCCTGTTCTTCGGCACATCGCCGACGCCCATGTCGTGGGCCATGAGTTTAAGGGCTATCTGGACTGGGCATATCCGCCGACCTATTTCTTTGTCGTCGCCGCGCTCGCGAAACTTCCTTATACGATAGCATTTCTTACGTGGGTTGCGCTTTCGCTAGCGCTTTATGGTCTCACTGCGGCGGCGGTTGCGAACACGCGTGGAGCTGTCCTGATCGCTCTCGCCGCGCCTTGGATCCTGGCCGATCTCCAGGTCGGACAAAATGGGTTTCTCACCGCGGCACTCGTCGGGGTCGTCCTGTTGAATCTCGAGACGCGACCCGTTCTCGCCGGCATCGTACTTGGTTTGCTGACGTACAAGCCTCAATTCGGCTTGCTCTTTCCCATCGCATTGGCTGCAGGAGGATATTGGCGCCCGATTGCCTGGGCTAGCGTGACGGCTTGTCTTGCGCTTGCGTTGTCGTGCCTGGTCTTCGGCGGCGGAGCCCTCGTGGCATTCGCGCACAATCTTCCGTTCACATCGGACACGGTTTTGACTCAGGGCGGTGTGAGCCCGAGCAAATTGCAGAGCGTCTGGGGCATTGTCCGTTGGGCAGGTGGATCGCTCGAAGCGGCATGGTCAGCGCAGATTGCCTTCACGCTCGCCACCGCAGGTACAATCGCGTGGCTCTGGCGCAGCGAGCTGCCCTATCCCCTCAAGGCTACCAGTCTTTGCGCCGGCGTTTTGCTGGCCACGCCCTACGCATTTGCCTATGATCTTCCGACGCTCACGATCGCGATTGCGTTTCTGTACCGCGACCATCGGTTCGACAAATACGAATATTGGGCAATCGCCTTTTCCATCGTTTGCTTTATCGCGATTCTGTTTTTTGTTCTCCCCGCCGGACCGCTCGCTGTGGCTGCCGTGGGGATTGCGACTGCCAGGAGAATAAAGCGTGCGATGCGCGCCGATGTGCTTGCGGCAATCGCCGGTTAAGGGCTCGATCAGGCCGGCCCGCCTTTGCCGGAATCTCTACGCCGGGCGAGCGGACGATGTGCGGGGCGGCGGATAAATTCCACTGCGATGCCGCCGACGACGTGCCGCGTGACGCGACCTTCGGTGTTCCCGATCGTGATTGTCTCTCCGATTGTCGGACGGCAGCGCGTTCGCAGCAACGCGCCGGTGAGTGATACATCGACAACCTCAAATTCGACGACCTCACCGTTGGCTCTTCCGAACTGGCGAACGGCGGGCATTTCAGATCGCGTGGCGCTTCGTGAAAAGGTCTGAGCGACCGGTTCGCCGGCGAGATACTGGCGGATTTTTTCCGCCGTCTTGAGCCGCTTGTTGTCCGAACAGTTGAATTTGAGACTTGCCCCGCTTTTCGTTCCCGCGTGCACGAAAGCCGAAAACCGATCAAAACCTTCGACATAGAGCACGATGTCCGCGCCACTGTCGGGAACCTGTGCACCTTCAACGACTGCGCCATACGGCGTGAGCTCCGTCACGATGCAGTCGATCTCGGCTTGTGTCGAGGGAAGGAAAAGTTTTGCCGGGAATGCGACGCCCGCACACTTGCAGGCGAGCAGATCGGCGTTCGACGGTGAACGGCTATCGTTTGCTGAGGCCGCGACGCCTGGATAATTCGGCAACAGTGCCTCCTGCGACAAACACACACGCGACTAAGGTTAGCCGGTCGGCACTTCCGGCTTATTGCGTCAAACGGTCAAATTTGTGCTTGATTCTCCGCCTTCATCTGCAAGCAAGAGTTGAAACGGGCGTAGCGGCCTTGCGCGCAACGAAAAATTCCAACGGGCCACTTTTCGTCACAGTTACCTACAACTTGAACTAAATTCCGTTCGCTCAATGTTGTTCGAACTGTTGTCCGAAAGCGAGACGTTGACGAACGATTGCTTTACCCAAAATGAGAAACACTGGCCGCCGTTGGGAAAGAAGTGCGAACGCTGCCGGACAGAGCGGCGTCGACGGAGTTCTGCCGAATGGCGTTGCGTGGGACAGGTTATGCCAAGCGAGCTGCAGGAACGGCGGCCACCCAGGCCGGCGGCTCTGCGCGCGCTCTGTCCGAAGCGGAGACCGCGACCAGAACGGTTCCGCTTGATCTCTCAGCATTGGTATCGCCCTACCGTGGACATGGAAGAATTTCACTTCGCGTTGAACGCCTGCCCCACCGCACGCGTCTGTCACGCGGACAGAACAACGGCGATCGCTCCTGGTCGTTGTCGCTCGACGATCTGGACGGACTGAACTATCTGGCACCGCAAGACCTGCGCGGAGCACAGACGCTGTCGATCCGCGTCGTCAGCCTGGATGGCGGCGATGGCGCCACGGTCGCCGTTCTCGAACATTCCATTCCGGCGGGCGATGGCACAGCGCCGGCGGCCTCACCGAAGGTGGTGTCTTCGTCCAGCGCGACCGTTGATGACAAGCTGGCGGTCCGGCTTCGTGAAGAACTGGACAAGCTCAAGGCCGCCAATGCCGCACAGGAAGCCGCACTGACGCAGCTACGCCAATCGACTGAAAGCGAGTGGGAGGCGAAAGCCCAGCATTTGCTGGACACCGAGCTGAAGGCCGCCCGCCGCAACTGGGAAGAGGAGCTCAAGAAGAAGCTGACGGAAGCGGCCAAGCGTTCGTCTGCGGAAATCAAACAGTTGCGCGAGGAAGCAGCCGAGGAGCGCGACGCACGATTGGCGCAAGCCGAAAAACTCGCTGCCTCAAAGCTGCAAGAGGAACGACAGCGCTGGCAGAAGGAATCGGAAGCGGCTCTAGCGATAGCGGACAAGAACTGGAAGGCCGCAGAAGAAAGATCTCGCTTGTTATCTGCGCAACTTGATGCGAAGGACCGCTCGCAGAAGGACTTTGAAGCGCTTCTCGCCAAAGCCGAGAAAGGTTGGAAAGACGGCGAAGCGAAGCGACTGCTGGACGCTGAAACCCATTGGCAGGCGCGTGCCGCAAAAGAAGCTGCCGAGCTTCGGACAAAAGCCGAGAGTGCATGGAAGTCTGAGGAGGCCGCACGGCATTCCGCGGCGAAAGCCGAATGGCAAGCGACTATGGAACGCACGCTGGCCGATGCGCTCGCGCGCGCTAATCAGGACACAAATAACCAGCTCGCGCAGGCACAAGCAGCCTGGAAGAGCGACGAAGCAACTCGGCTGGCTGCTGCGGAGTTCCGGTGGCAGGAACAGACCGACCGGCTTGTTGCCGAGACGCGTGACAAGGCCTCGATCGCCGGCCAGGTGGATGAGGCGGGCCGGCTGAGCCAGCTGCGCGCCGAACTCGCTAACGCAAGCAAAGTTCTCAAGGATCGCGGTCACGAGCTGGCAGGCACTCGTCGCAAGCTTGAGGACGCCGAACTTCGTCTTCAACGTGAGTCAGACGCCAGGACCGACGCAGAACGGCTTTTCAAACAGCTGCGTGAAGACTTGGCGGCAGCGAACAATCGAGCCACGGATCGTGACAGCGAGTTGGCGAATGCCCGGCAGGAAGCCGCGGCCGCTCAGCTTCGTTTGCAGCGAGACGCGGAGGCCGCGCTCTCGCAGGCTCGAGAGAAGTGGTCCGCGGACGAGGCGGCGCGCACCGCTGCGGCAGAACGCGTTTGGCACGAACGGGTCACCAGTAATGTGGCCGAAGCGCGTGCGCAGGCGTTGGCGACAGGCAAGGCGGATGAGAGCAGCCAAATCAGTCAGCTTCGGGAAGAGCTGACAAGCATCAGCAGGACACTCACTGAGCGCGACAATGATCTTGTTCAGCTCCGCCGGGCCGCCAGCGAAGCCAGCGATCGATTGCCGCAACAGATTGCGATCGCCTTGTCAGATGCCCAGAAGATCTGGGCAAGGGAAGAAAGCGTCCGTTTCGCAGAGGGCGAGTCGAAATGGCGCGAGCGGACCGAGAAGGAAGTTTCCGAGGCGCGTGCGTCGGCTTCTGCCGTTCCCGATGACGGTGCCGAACTTGTCAGGTTGCGTAGTGAGCTTGAGTCGCTGCGGCAGACTCTCGGCGAGCGCGACGGCGATCTGGCACGGGCGCAACTGGAGCATTCAACGGCGAGCGACACAGCACTGGTGAACTATGAAGACGCTCTCGCGGAAGCCAGAACTGCATGGGCCGCTGCCGAGGCGGCAAGACTTGCTGCTGCCGAGGAGTCCTGGCGCGAACAGGCGCAGGCTGAGCTCGCAACCGCAATCCAGCGCTACAAGCAGGCCGAGGCCGAACTCACGGAAACTCCCGCCCGCGGGGGCGAAGGGCGCAGCCCGCGGGACAAAGTCGAAATACTGCGCCTGCGCGAAGAGGTGGAGAATCTCAAATCGACTGTCGCAATCCGTGACGTCGAGCTGTCTCAGGCGCACGCCACGGCTGAGCAGATGCGCAAGCGACTGGACCTGGAAAATGAAGAAATCCTGCCAGGTCTCAATCGCGGCCGCAGAATGTCCGACAGAGCCCGTGGGACTGAACGTGACGAGACCGGCAAGCGGCCGATTTGGCGAGACATCGCCCTGGTCGCTGCCGTCGCGGCGTTCGGCATTCTGCTCTATCCTCGTATCGTGGCGCTTGTACCCGATGATTGGTGGCCGGCAAGCTCCTATTCGGATGACAGCACGCCCGATGCGGCACCGCATCGGCCTGCACCTGCACCTGCCGCGGTCCCGCCGACGGACATCGTCGCTCACGCCGCGAACGTCCGATCTGGACCGGCAAAGACGGCGTCGGTCGTCGCGACGCTCGACCGCGACGTCGCAGTCTGGACGATCGAGAAAAAGGGAAACTGGGTTCACATCGAGTTCTCGACAGGCGATGCCAAGAAACATGACGGCTGGGTCTTCAACACTTTCTTGAAACCAGCGCCAGCCGTGGCTGCGACACCAGGCCCGGCTGGCTCACACTAGAAAATGCAGCGCGGCGAACCAAATTTGGTCCGCCGCGCCGCTGCAACAGGTTACTCGTATTTGAATGCCGCCTCGTCCAGATCGATCTTCGGCAAGGCATCCTTTTCCGCCCAATAATCCTGGCTGTGCTGCCACTCCGGCTTGTCGCCGCGCTTAGGCAGCAAATGCATGCTGCGCATCAGATAGCCGGGATTGAAGTTCTCCGGATCCATCCACGGCAAAAGCGGCATATCCTTGTCTTGCGGACGCAGTGCAACGGTTACTCTCTTTGCGCCCTTTTTTTTCATGTGGTTCAGAAGTCTGCAAACAAAGTCGCCGATCAGATCCGCGCGCAACGTCCAACTCGCGCGGAAATAACCGAAGATCCAGACCATGTTGGGGACGCCGGTGAACATCATTCCGCGGTAGGTAACGGTCTGCGCAAAATCGAGCGGCTTTCCGTCGACGACGAACTTGATGTCACCCAGAACGCTGAGGTTGAATCCGGTTGCGGTGATTACAATGTCAGCTTCCAGCTCTTTGCCCGATTTCAGCAAAATGCCCTTCTCGGTGAATGTTTCGATCTCGTCGGTGACCATTGATGCCTTGCCGGCAGTCAGTCCCTTGAAGATGTCGCCGTCGGGGACAAAGGCGATGCGTTGACGCCACGGCCGGTATTTCGGAGTGAAGTGCGTGTCGATGTCATAGTCCGGGCCGAGATAGGCGCGCACACCTGCAAGAAGTTCTTGCTTGACAACCTCAGGCTCTTTGATCGCGCGCTGCGTGAAGACCTCCTGATCATGGAGGATTTTGCGGCGCGTGATCTCGTGAATCCACTCTTCCTGGATTCCGATCTCGCGAAGCGTGTTGGCAAGATCGTTCTCATTGCGTCCGGGAATGAAGTAGGTCGGTGAGCGCTGCAGAACCGTGACATGTTCGCAGTCGCCCGCGATCGCCGGCACCACAGTCGCGGTCGTCGCTCCGGAGCCGATGCAGATGACCTTTTTGCCCTTGTAATCCAGATCTTCAGGCCAGGTCTGAGGGTGGACGATCTTGCCTTTGAAGCGGCTCATGCCCTTCCACTGCGGCGTGTAACCTTCGGAGTGGCGATAGTAGCCTTGGCACATCCAGAGAAAATTGGCCGTGAAGCGAAGATTCTCGCCCGTATCTTTCCGCGTCGCTTCAATGGTCCAGATATTGTCTCTGCTTGACCAGGTCGCCGAGTTGATCTGGTGCTTGTAGCGGATGTGCTTGGCGAGATCGTTCTCGCTGATCACCTCACCCATATATTTGAGAATTTCGTCGGCGGTCGCGATCGGCGTACCGGTCCACGGCTTGAAGCGATAGCCGAAAGTGTACAGATCGCTATCCGAGCGGACGCCAGGATATTTGTGCATCAGCCATGTGCCGCCAAAGCTTTCGAGGCCTTCGAGCACGACAAAACTCTTGTCCGGGCACTGCTTCGAAAGATGATAGGCTCCGCCAACCCCGGAAATTCCGGCTCCAACCACCAGAACATCGAAATGTTCGGCCTTTTGAACTGTTGTTCTTTCAAGTGTACCTGAGGCGCTCATCGTTTCCGTCTTCTTTCTGCTCTGTGGCCGACTGAAAGAGCGAAGGCTGCTTGCCTTGGATCACGGCATGCCGCCCCGCTACAATCGTCTGCTTCCTGGCTAATTCCTCGTTCCGAAGTTTTTTAGCTTCGGCCGGAAGGCGGTTTGATCGAGATCAAGTTCGGCGGTCCAAACCGCGAGAATCACCGCTGAACGGACCAATCCTTCCAATTTGCCGCAGTCAAAAGTGCCCGCCGGTTGCCTAGATCGCGTTGGCGCACAGGGTCTGCGGGGGGAGTGGAATTTTCTGCAGCGGTCGCGTAAGGGGATGTCCGATGTATGCAAGCACCCCACTTCCATGCACAGAGTGCCTGACAATCGGGACCCGGGGAGTCGGCGCCTAGTTGTAGCGCGTTGGCGGTTTGTGCAGGCCAGACGTGACAGAGCCTTGATGAGGCTCGCTCGAGATTCAGCGAGAGACTGGAATGATCTTTGTGGCTTCAGCGCATTCGCCATGGTGCAACTTTGAGCGGTGATTTGTATGATCGTGACGACCAAGTTGCGGACAACGCGCGGGCCCTGGCTCAATTCTTGGGCGCGTACAGGGAAATAAGCCTCACGCGCAGCGTCTTCGAATTGGCGATCAGTGCGGGCGCTTTGGTGCTTTTGTGGGTCGCAATGTGGTTTTCCTTGAGCGTCGGATATTGGCTGACACTGCTCATCGCTGTTCCCGCCGCGGGTTTTCTTGTTCGGCTGTTTCTGATTCAGCACGATTGCGGTCATGGCGCGTTCTTCCGTCATCGCTTTGCGAACGACTGGATCGGCCGCGTGCTCGGCGTTCTGACGTTCACACCCTATGACGTGTGGCGCCGTGCACATGCAATTCACCATGCAACGACAGGAAACCTCGGCCGGCGGGGCATTGGCGACATCGAGACACTGACCGTGCGTGAATATTTCGCGCGCTCATGGCTTGGTCGCCTCGGCTATCGCCTTTATCGCCATCCAGCCGTCATGTTCGGCTTGGGCCCCGCCTATCTCTTCCTGCTGCAGCATCGCTTGCCGGTTGGCATGATGCGCGAAGGCTGGCGTCCCTGGGTAAGCTCCATCGCGACGAATGTGGCGATAGCCGCCGCAGTCGGCCTGATGATGTGGTTTGTCGGTCCGACTCGCTTTTTGCTGGTGCACGTCCCGATCGTGATTCTGGCCGCTTCCATGGGCGTATGGTTGTTCTATGTGCAGCACCAGTTTGAGGGCGCACGTTGGGCATCTGACGAGAAGTGGAACCTGCACGAAGCAGCGCTTCACGGAAGCTCGCACTACGATCTGCCCGGCATGCTGCGTTGGTTCACCGCCAATATCGGGCTGCATCACATCCATCATCTCAGTAGCCGAATTCCTTACTATCGCTTTCCCCAGATTTTGCGGGACCGTCCGGAGCTTAGACAAATTGGACGCGTCACGATCGGCGATAGCCTGCGGTGCGTGCCGCTGGCACTGTGGGACGAGACGGCTCAGCTTCTTATCTCATTTCGCGATGCGCGAAAGCTGCGAAGCCAGCCAATGCTGTAGGGCCGGCCGCTGTCGCTCAACCTTCGGTTCCGATTGCGCCGGACTCCTTCATGTTCTCGATATCGCGTGAGGACAGTCCGAATTCCTCGAGTATGGCCAGCGAGTGCTCTCCAACTCTGGGCGCCATGCGCGGTGTAACCTTGCTGTCGTCGCCGATCCGGATCGGGCTATCGATCGTGCGAATTCTGCTGGGGCCTTCGAACAGAGGCAGCAAGTCGTTCGCAGCTACCTGGGGGCAATCACGATGGTCCTGCGGTTCGGCGATCGGCCCGAATGTGATGCCCGCAGCGGTGAGGCGTTCGCGCCAGTCGTGCCAGTCCTGCTCCAGGAAAATCTGTTCAAGCCCTCGCGTCAGCTGATCGGCGTTCGAAGCGCGGGCCTCGGGCGTAGAGAAACGAGGATCTGTCGCCCACTCCGGCCGGCCGATGCAGTCCGCCAGCAGAGGCCATTCACGCGCTTGATTGACCATCGACAACATGAACCAGCGATGGTCCCTGCAGCGGTAGACTTCGAGCAGCGCACTTCTGTGATAGCGCTCCGTCCGCGGCTGAAACGTGGCATCGACCAGCGCCGCCTGCAGATAGCAGCCCATCGACCACAAGCCGTTGGCCAGCAGCGAGGTCGAAACGACGCCGCCCTTTCCTGTTATCTGCCGCCGGTAGAGGCCGGTCATAATCGCACCGAACAGGGCAACGGCAGTCGGGTGGTCCCCCATCGCCGGAATGGAACGCGCAGGTTCGGCATCGAGCGTAGGTCGCACCGAACTCATGAGGCCCGAGCGTGCCCACCAGGCCGTCGAATCGTATCCCGTCCGGTCTTTTTCCGGACCCTTCTCACCATACGGCGTGAGAGAGGCGTAGATGATTTTTTCGTTCAGTGGAATGATGTCGTCCGATCGCAGACGCAGGCGCTCACGAATCGGACCGGGAAAGTTGGTGATGAAAACGTCCGCGCGCTTGATCAGCATCTCAAGAACCGCCCGCGCCGATTCCTGCTTGAGATCCAGCGCCAGACTCTCCTTGTTGCGATTGTCGAGCATCCAGAAATAGTCGTGCTCGGCGATCGGTGCGCCGGGAAGCTTGATCAACTGGCGGTATGAATCGCCGGCGCCGGGCGGTTCGATCTTGATCACACGGGCCCCGAAGTCGGACATGATCGTTGCCGCGGCTGGGCCTGCAACAAAACTCGCGCAGTCCAG
>Ga0265313_10001715_pt1 | contig 20184 bp, 21 predicted proteins | sample 4123metaG_FD_203122 | JGI IMG/M metagenome (GOLD analysis project Ga0265313, IMG submission 203122) | Rhizosphere microbial communities from Carex aquatilis grown in University of Washington, Seatle, WA, United States - 4-1-23 metaG | ecosystem: Host-associated > Plants > Roots > Rhizosphere >...
ATAATTTGTTCCGGCATCAGGCGTGGTGCCTGAGGCCGCGGCTCTCGAGAGGGGAGGCAAACGTGGCAAGCAACACGATGCTGCAGTTCTACGACTCCGCGCCGTTGACGAAACGCTACTGGTTCGCGTTCTCCATCATCGCGCTGGTCTACGTTCTTGAATTTTTCGATCTCTACGTTGTCGGCTTTCTCGTCGCGGTGCTCGGGCCGCAATGGAAGCTGACCTACGGTCAATCGGCGCTCATGCTGTTGAGCGCGGGCGTCGGCTCCATCGTCGGCGCATTTTTCTGCGGCCATCTCTCCGATGCCTGGGGCCGCAAGGCGATGATCATCTTCGGCACCGTCGCATGCGCGATCGGTTCGGGACTGCTCGCCATCACACCGGACGGCAACTGGGAAATTTTTGTCGCCATGCGTTTCGTGATCGGGCTCGGTCTTGGCGCGGCCGTGGCGCCGGCGATTGCGCTCTCGGTCGAGATCACGCCGACACGTCACCGCAGCGTTTTCCCTGGATTGATGGTGGTTTTCGCAACCGTCGGCATCCTGGTCGCATCGGCGTCGGCCGCCTGGCTGCTCGGCTTGATCGGGTGGCGCGGTATTGCGTTCCTCGGCATCTCGCCGCTGCTGCCGGGGCTTCTCGTCTGGCTGGTGGCGCCGGAATCGATGCGCTGGCTGATCAGCCAGCGGCGCAGCGCCGATGCACGCGCCACCATCGCGCGTCAGGCCGGCGTGCCGGTCGATCAAGTGCCGGCGACGGCCGATGCCGTGCCGCCGCCGGAACGGACCACCTTGCGCGAGCTCTACTCCGATCCCGCGCGCTTCTGGTTCGCGGTGGTGGTCGGACTGTGCCTAAGCACGGCGGGCTACGGCGTCTATCTCTGGGGCCCAACCATCGTCGCCATGAAGATGAACATGAGCGTCAAGGATGCCGGACAAGTCTTCTTCTACGTCGCGCTGTGCGGCGTGGCCGGCAAGATCATCGTGTCGTTCTTGCCGAAATATCTCGGCCGGCGGCGTGTCGGCGAGATCTGCGGCTACGGCATCATGATCACGCTGGCGCTGGCGGGTTATTTCAACGCCAGCATCTGGTTCGGCATCCCGGCTTTCGTGCTACTGCTCTGCGTCGGCGCCATCTTCTTCGATGGTGGTCACTCGAGCTGCTCGCCTTACGCCGCGGAGATCTTCCCGGTGCGGCAAGCGGCCGGCGGCGTCGGCCTCTATCAAGCGGCCAACAGCGTCGGCAAGATACTTGGTCCGCTCAGCCTCGCGCTCATCGCCGGCACCGACAATCTGGTCGCGCCCAAAGCAACGGACGCGGCCGTATTGCCGGCCTTCCTGTTCCTGGCGTTCTGCGGGCTGTGCATGGGCGTCGCGTTCACGCTGTACCGCGTCGAGACGCGCGGCAAGGTCCTGGCGATGGGCGATCCGGCGTCGCCGAAAGCCGACATCCGCACACAACCTTTGGAAGCGATGTAAGATAGAATACGTCCAGGCTCCGCCGCGTATTCTTGCGCGGCGGAGTTTTTTTAGGCGAAGTACTGGCCGCCGTTCGCGGTGAGTGTAGAGCCGGTGATCAGCCCGGCATCGTCGGACGCGAGGAAGACGACGCAGCGCGCCACTTCTTCCGGCTCGCCAAGACGTCCGATCGGGATCTGCGGCAGGATCGACTTCTCCAGCACGTCCTTCGGCACCGCCTGCACCATTTCGGTATTGATGTAACCGGGCGCGATCGCGTTGACGGTGACGCCGGCGCGCGCACCTTCCTGCGCCAGCGCCTTGGTGAAGCCGATCTCGCCCGCCTTGGCGGCCGAGTAGTTGCACTGGCCGAACTGGCCTTTCTGGCCATTGATCGACGAGATGTTGACGATGCGGCCGAACTTGCGCTCGCGCATGCCTTCGATGACGTTGCGGCACATGTTGAACAACGAGCCGAGGTTGGTGTTGATTACCGCGGTCCACTGCTCCGGCTTCATGCGGTGCAGTTGCGAGTCGCGGGTGATGCCGGCGTTGTTGACCAGCACTTCGACGGGGCCGACATCGGCGGTGACCTGCTTGACGCCCTCGACGCAGGCCTCGAAATTCGACACGTCCCACTTGAAAACCGGGATGCCGGTTTCGGCCTTGAACTTCTGCGCCGCCTCGTCGTTGCCGGCGTAATTGGCGGCGACCTTGTAGCCGGCGGCCTTCAGCGCCTTGCTGATCGCGGCGCCGATGCCGCGGGTGCCACCGGTGACCAAAGCAACGCGAGCCATAACTCACCCCTCCCCGAACTTTTCGACCTCGTTAGCGATAGCTTAAAGACGTGCACGGCACACGCAACTCGGGCCTGCCCGAGTTGCGACAATTATTACTTGCCGCATGTCGGGTATACCCGACATGCGGTGACAAGTCCGGCCGTGACTTAGATCAATTGGCTTTTGTGCGTTGCGAAGTCCAACCGCTCGACGGCTTTTTTGCTGGTGCGTGTTCGCGCGGCTTAGCCGCGCTCCACGCACATGGCAATGCCCATGCCGCCGCCGATGCACAGCGTGGCGAGGCCCTTCTTGGCGTTGCGCTTCTGCATCTCGAAGAGCAGCGTCACCAGCACGCGCGCGCCGGACGCGCCGATCGGATGACCGATGGCGATGGCGCCGCCGTTGACGTTGACCTTGGAGGTGTCCCAGCCGAGGTCCTTGTTCACGGCGCAGGCCTGCGCGGCGAAGGCTTCGTTGGCCTCGATCAGGTCGAGGTCTTCCTTCTTCCAGCCAGCTTTCTTCAGCGCGGCGCGCGACGCCGGGATCGGTCCGGTGCCCATGATCGACGGATCGACGCCGGCCTGCGCCCACGACACGATGCGCGCGAGCGGCGTCTTGCCGAGCTTGGCGGCTTCACTTGCCTTCATCAGCACGACGGCGGCAGCGCCGTCATTGATGCCCGAGGCGCTCGCCGCGGTGACGGTGCCTTCCTTGTCGAAGGCGGGCCGCAACTTGGCGATGCCTTCCAGCGTCACGCCGGCCTTCGGATATTCGTCGGTATCGACGACGATGTCGCCCTTGCGCGACTTGATCGTGACCGGCGTGATTTCGTCCTTGAACTTGCCGGCCTTCATCGCCGCTTCCGCCTTGTTCTGCGAGGCGACGGCGAACTCGTCCTGCATCTGGCGAGTGATCTGCCATTGCTTGGCGACGTTCTCGGCGGTGTTGCCCATATGATAGCCGTTGAAGGCATCCCACAGGCCATCCTTGATCATGGTGTCGACCATGCTGAAATCGCCCATCTTCACGCCGCTGCGCAGATACGCGCAGTGTGGCGCCATGCTCATCGACTCCTGGCCGCCGGCGACGACGATGTCGCTGTCGCCGTTGGTGATCGCCTGAAAGCCGAGCGCGACCGCGCGCAAGCCGGAGCCGCATAGCTGGTTCACGCCCCAGGCAGGGCTTTCGACCGGAATGCCGGCGGCGATTGAAGCCTGCCGGGCCGGGTTCTGGCCCTGACCCGCGGTCAGGATCTGGCCCATGATGACTTCGGAGACGCGGCCACCTTCGACGCCGGCCCGCTCCAGGGCCGACTTAATGGCGGTTTTGCCGAGCTCGTGTGCCGGCAGATTGGCGAATGCCCCGTTAAACGCGCCAACCGGCGTGCGGGTGGCGCTGACTATGACGATATCGTCCTGCATCGGGAAACTCCTGTTGCGATCGCGGTGGGCGTCTGCCGCGGCATTCGGCACTGCCGCATCCTTAAGACCCGGCGACAGACTGTCAATAACCGTAAAAGCTCACATAACTGCGACAAACCTGGGTTTTTAGGCCCTGCGCTTTATTCAGGCGGGATCGCCCCGCTGCCTACTGCATCGCCACAAAACGGTGGCCCGCTGGCGCGGAATGCGGCTATGCTTATGACAATCCCAAGGGGAAACGCGATGACCATGGCAGCAGAAGCAAAAGAAAAAGAACCGATCACGATCAAAAAGTACGCCAACCGGCGACTCTACAATACCGGAACCAGCACCTACGTGACGCTCGAAGACCTCGCCGCGATGGTGAAGACCGGCGAGGATTTCGTCGTGTTCGATGCCAAGACCGGCGAAGACATCACGCGCTCGGTGCTCGCGCAGATCATCTTCGAGCAGGAAAACAAGGAAGGCCAAAGCCTCCTGCCGATCGCCTTCTTGCGCCAGCTCATCCGCTTCTATGGCGACAGCATGCAGATGCTGGTGCCCCGCTACCTCGAACAGTCGATCGACACCTTCACCAAGGAGCAGGGCAAGTTCCGTGCGCAGATGGCGCAAGCCTTCGGTGTCGGCGGCTTCGGCCCGCTCGAGGACCAGGTGCGGCGGAACATGGAGATGTTCGAGAAGACGTTCGCCATGTTCGCGCCGTTCGCGCGCGGCCAGGGAAAGGCCGCCGAGGGCGACAAGCCCGCGTCCGGCGGCGGCGAGATCGACGACCTCAAGCAGAAGCTCGAGGAGATGCAGAAGCGTCTCGATCGGCTCGGCAATAAAGAGTAATCAGCCCGAAGCGATTGCGCGCGCGGTTTCGTCCGGCCGCCAGGGTCGGTGCGGCGAGGCAAGGCCGATCAGCGCGCCCTGCAGGTAATCGCAGCCCCAATCGGTCAGCGTCACGGCCGCCTGCTCGTCCTGTACCCACTCGCACACCGTCTTGAGGCCGAGCCGGCGCGACAGATCGATCAGCGTGTGCACGAAGGCGCGGTCGTCTTCCGACTTCAGGATGTTCTGCACGAAAGCGCCGTCGATCTTGACGATGTCGACGCCGAGCTTGCGCAAGTTGCGGAACGAGGTGTAGCCAGCGCCGAAATCGTCGATGGCAATGCGGCAGCCGAGATCCTTCACACGAGTCACGAAGCCACGGGTGTCGTCGATATCCTGGATGGCAGCGGTTTCGGTAATCTCGATGATCAGCCGCTCGGCGGTGCCGGAATGCGCGCGCAAGAGCGCGCCGAGGCCCGTCCACCAATCCGGATCGATGGTCGAGGCCGGCGAGACGTTGACGCTTGCGTGCAGGGCCGGCGCTTCGGCGAGCTCGGTGACGACCAGCTCGAGCACGCGGTGATCCAGCATGCGCACGAGCCCGACGCGCTCGGCGACCGGGATGATCTCGTTGGCCTGGGCGACGCTACCGTCGGTGCGGTTGACCCGCATCAGGCATTCGTAGAACGCGTTCCGGCGGCCGTGCGCCTCAACCACGGGCTCGAAGGCAAGCGCGATGCGCCGCTCGTTGAGCGCGGCGACGATCTCGTCGGTCGCGCGCACGCTTTCCTTGCGCAGCGCGTCACGCTCCACGTTCGGCCGATAGGCGGCGAAGGAGCCGTTGCGCTTGGCGCGCGCGGCGTTGAGCGCGTCCTGCGCGCGGCTCAGGACTTCGGGCACCGTGCGGGCATGGCGCGGCGCGGTGACCCCGCCGATGGTGATGGTGATGGCGACCGGGCCGGCGTTGGTTTCCATCGGCTCGTCGCGGACCGCGGCGAGCAGCCGCTCGGCCGCGACCGACAATTCGTCCGGCGTGCAGGTCTTGAGGATGACGCCGAACTTGTTGCCGGAGAACCGCCCGAGCCGATCGTCGCCGCGCAGCTTGGGACGGATGCGTTTGACGAGCTGCGCGATCACCTGCTCGGTGACGTCGAAGCCGTAGGCCTCGTTGAGCCGGCCGAGGTGGTTGATGGCGATGAGCAGGAAGCCGCACGATGTGCGGAATCGAATGGCCTCTTCGAGCACGCCGCCGAGCACCCCGATCAGATGCGCACGGTTCATTTCGCCGGTGTGCGGATCGAACTGCGCGAGCTGGATGAGCTGGTGCTCGCGCTCGTGGCGCTCGTCGATTGTCCGCACGACGCCGTGCGCGCGCTCCGGCTTGCCGTCGGGACCGGCGAACCAGCGGCCGGTGTCCTCGACCCAGGTCTTGGTGCCGTCGGCGCGGCGGAACGAGTATTCGATCTGGTAGGCGACGCCGTCGCCGGGATCGCGCTGGCCGGCGGCGTTCACAACATCGAAACGACCCTGCCCGGCCGCCGCCTCGACGCGCTGGGCGAACACGCGACCGCTGGCGATCTCGTCTGCGTCGACGCCGAGCACGACCGCGGCATTGCCGGACCAGACAAGCGCGTCGGTGCCAAGCCGCCACTCGTAAGCGGCCTCACCGACGGAGGTTAAGATCGCGGCGGCGTCCGGAAGATCGTTACGGGTCACGCTCGCCCCTTTTTGGGAACGCGGCACGGCTGCCGGCGTTGAATGGCTGAGAACGGTGAGCAGAGCTTATAAGGGATTCGTTAAAGAATTAGGAAAAGCCCGTCATTGCGCGGTTTCCGCCGCGCAATCCAGCTTGTCCGGCAGACGGCACGATGCTTGCCAATCTCATGATGGAGCGGGGCACAACGTCCCGAATCGAGACAAGGCCTGATGATCGTCACCGGCAGCAAACACAGCACGCATCAATCGTTCGGCAACGCGCCGGGCAAGGCCGAGCCGCATGACAAGCCGGCGCCGGAAAGCCGGGCGCTGATCGTGGTCGCGCCGGTCGAGGCGGCGCACGAGCCGGTCGCAAATTTCCGGGAGGCGCCGTTCCTGGCGCAACTCATCGCCACGCGCGATCAATTGCCGCAGACGCGCGAGCGCCGCCGAGCCGAGCCGAACGAGGCGATCGCCGCCTATCGCGCCACCGAGGCGCTGACCAAGCACTAATAGCCCAGCGCGCAGCCGTCCTTGCGCGGCTCGGAGCCCGCGATCAGCACGCCGCGGTCCCAATCGATCTTGATGGTCTGCGCGCCGCCCCAAGGCGTCGGCGCGGCGGTCACGGTATGGCCGCGCGCCTTCAAGCCTTCGACCGTCGCCGCGGGCGTGCCGTGCTCCACCACCGAGGCCTCGCCCTCGAAGAAGAAGCGCGGCGCGTCGATCGCCTGCTGCACGTCCATGCCGTAGTCGCGCATGTTGATCATGATCTGGGCGTGGCCCATCGGCTGGTAGTCGGCACCCATGACGCCGAAACTCATAGCGCAACGGCCGTTGTTCATGGCGAGCGCCGGAATGATGGTGTGCATCGGCCGCTTGCCCGGGCCGAAGGTGTTGGGATGGTCCGGCTCGAGCGTGAAGCAGGCGCCGCGGTTGGTGAGCATGATGCCGGTCTTCTCGGTGCAGATACCGACGCCGAAGCTCGAATAGAGCGAGTTGATGAACGACACCGCGGTGCGGTCGCGGTCGACCACCGTGAGGTAGATGGTGTCGCTGCCCGGCGCCGGCGCTGAGGGAAGCTGCGCGCGCTTCGTCATGTCGATTTTCGCTGCGAGCCTTTTGGCGAAACCTTTGTCGAGCAGATCGGCGACCGGCGTGCGCATGTGCGCATCGTCGGCGATGTGGGTGTCGCGCACCGCGTAAGCCATACGCGCGGCCTCCAGCACCAGATGGAAGCGCTCTGGGCCAAACGGATCGAGCGCGGCGAGATCGAAATTCTCCAGGATGTTGAGCAGCACCAGCGCGGTGAGCCCCTGCCCGTTCGGCGGAATCTCGACCAGATCGGTGCCGCGATAATTGGTGCTGATCGGCGTGACGACTTCGCCGCGATGATCGTTGAAGTCGTCGAGCGTGAGGAACGAGCCGCGCGGCGCGATCGTCTTCACCATGTCGTCGGCGATCTCGCCGTCGTAGAAGGCGCGCGGCCCCTTGGCGGCGATGGTTTTGAGCGTTGCGGCGAGCGCCGGAAAACGGATGACGTCGCCCTCGCGCGGCGAGGTGCCGTTGAACAGAAAATATTTTGCGGCGCCGGGATCGGCGGCAAGCTTGCCGGTGTAGCGGGTCCAGTCCCAGGCGATGCGGGCGGCGACCGGAAATCCACCCTCGGCATATTTGATCGCCGGCTGCAGCGCGCGGTCGAGGCCGAAGCGGCCGTAGGCGTCGAGGATGACGCCCCAGGCGTCGATGGCGCCGGGCACGGTGACGGCGTGGATCGAGTTACCGATGGCGCGCATGCCTTGCGCGCGCAGCGGCGCATCTGACGCCTTGGCGCCGGAGCGGCCGCAGCCGTTGTAGCCCCACACCGGCTTGCCGGGCTGCGACACCAGCGTGAAGCAATCGCCGCCGATGCCGGTCATGTGCGGCTCGACCACGCAGAGCACTGCGCAGGCGGTCACCGCGGCATCCGCCGCGTTGCCGCCCTCGCGCAGCACGTCGATGGCGGCAAGCGTGGCGAGAGGATGCGAGGTCGCCGCCATGCCCTCGCAGGCAATGACGGGCGAGCGGCCGGGAAACTGGAAGTCGCGGCTCATTTTGTTGAGCGCATGATCTTGTCCGAAAACCGGTACCCACTTTTCGGGATCATGCGCGGATGACGCACGGTCGTCATGCGCCGGCGGGCGTCAGGCCTCGGTCTTCACCTTGAGGACCTGGCGGCCTTTGTACATGCCAGTCTTCAGGTCGATGTGGTGCGGACGGCGCAGCTCGCCCGAGTCCTTGTCCTCGACATAAGTCGGCCGCTTCAGCGCGTCGGCCGAGCGGCGCATACCGCGGCGGGACGGCGAGGTTTTTCGTTTTGGAACAGCCATGGACGAGGACTCCAGTAAGATCGCAATGTCGGTTTTGAAGCCGGGCTTATAGAGGAAGGCTCAAACCAAAGCTAGGGGCCAAAATCAACGGCTTTTCAGCACGCAGGAGGCCTCCTCCGGCGACCGCTCGGCGCGGGCGACGTAAAGCCCGGCGAGCCGGCGCAGGCCGGGGCCGGGCTTGCGCGCATTGCGGTCGACCGGGTTAGGCAACAGGGCGGCGAGCAGCGCCGCCTGATAGGCTGAGACATCGCGCGCCGGCTTGCCGAAGGCGTAGCGGCTGCCGGCCTCGACGCCGAATTCGCCGTTCGGGCCCCACTCGGCGACGTTAAGGTAGATCTCCAGGATGCGCCGCTTCGGCAGCACCAGGTCGATCCACAGCGCCAGCGGAAATTCCAGCGCCTTGCGGATGTAGCTGCGGCCCGGCCAGAGAAACAGGTTCTTCGCCACCTGTTGGGTGATGGTCGAGCCGCCGCGCATATCCTCGACGTCGTCGGTCTCGTTCATGGCCTCGCGCAGCCCACTGAAGTCGACGCCATGATGGCTGCAGAAACGGCCGTCCTCGGCGACGATGACGGTCCGCAGGATCAGAGGGGAAATCTGCGCCAGCGGCACGTAGTCGCGCTCGACCCGCTCGCGGGTCAACTGGCGCCATAGCATGACCGCCGAAACCGGCCGGCCGGCGCCGTAAAGCAACGTCAAAACATAGGGCGCCAGCAGCAGCAGGACGAGGCCGAGCAGGATCAAGCGGAAGGGGCGAGCCATCGGGGAAGGTTAGCCTATTTGCCTTCGGATACAGCGTGGCGCTAATGATGGCGCATGGACGCGAAGGCAAGCGATTTTTCCGCGAAGCTGTCGGCGGTGGCCGACGACACCGAGGCGTTGCTCGACCGCGTGCTCGGCAGCAAACCCGCCGTGGAGGAGATCTCCCGGCCGCCGCGGCTGCTCGAGGCAATGCGCTATTCAGCGCTCGGCGGCGGCAAGAGGCTGCGGCCGTTTCTGGTGGTCGAGTGCGCCGCGCTGTTCGGCGCCAGCCGTGACGGCGCGCTGCTCGCCGGCGCCGCGCTCGAATGCGTGCATTGCTATTCGCTGGTGCATGATGATCTTCCGGCAATGGACAACGACGACCTGCGCCGCGGCCGACCGACCGCCCACAAGGCGTTCGACGAGGCGACCGCGATCCTCGCCGGCGATGCGTTGCTGACCTTCGCCTTTGACCTGATGTCGCGGCCGGAGGTGCATCGCGACGCCGCGGTGCGCGTCACGCTGGTCACGGAACTGGCGCGCGCCGCCGGCATCGGTGGCATGGCCGGCGGGCAGATGCTCGATCTCGCCGCCGAGGGACGTTTCGAGAAGGGCAAGGCGCTCGGCGAGAAAGACATCGTCACGCTGCAGGCGATGAAAACCGGCGCGCTGCTGCGCTTTGCCTGCCGCGCCGGCGCGATTCTGGGACAGGCCGATGCCAAGGTGCTCGCGGGCGTCGACCGTTACGGCGCCGCGGTCGGCCAGGCGTTCCAGATCGCCGACGACCTGCTCGACGTCGAGGGCGACGCTCAGACGACCGGCAAGGCGATCGGCAAGGATGCGGCCGCCGGCAAGGCGACGCTGGTTTCGGCGCTCGGTATCCAGGCTGCGCGCCGCAAGCTCGACGCACTGGTCAACGAGGCCGAGGCTGCGCTGGCGCCATTCGGGAGCAAAGCCGACACGCTGCGGGCCGCCGCGCACTTCATCGCCGAGCGCCGCAGTTGAAACGCCCGGCAAAGGTGCCCATGCCGCCGCAAAGCCCGCCAGCGGCAAAGCGCCCGCCGCGGATCATTCGTATCATCAAGTCGCGGCCCAGGCTGTTTATCGCAGGCGCGATCGCCGTCGTTGCCGCTGGCGCTTTTCCCTTCGAGTGGCTGACGACGCGGATGCTGGTCGGCTGGGACATCGGCGTCGCGTTCTATCTGCTCGCAGTCAGCCAGCTCCTCGCCATGGGCGGCGTCGACTACCTTCGCGGCCGCGCCGCAACCGAAGACGAAGGCCGCTTCGGCATCCTGGTCCTCACCGCCGCCGCTTCGATGACCAGCCTCGGCGCGATCGTGGCGCTGCTCGGCAACAGCACACACACCGAGAGCCGCGACCCGATGCAGCTTGCCTTGGCGATCGTGACGATCCTGCTGTCCTGGGCATTCATTCACGTCATCTTCGCGGTCCACTACGCGAACGAATATTACAGCGCCCAGCGCCAAAAAATCGTCGGCATGATTTTTCCCAAAGATGACGAGCCGGACTACTGGGACTTCCTGTATTTTTCATTCGTGGTCGGGATGACGTCGCAAGTATCCGACGTGGCGGTCGCATCGAAACCGGTTCGGCGGACCGTTCTTGCGCATGGCATCGTCTCGTTCCTCTTCAACGTTACGCTGTTGGCGCTGGTCGTGAACATTGCCGCGAGCGTGATCTAGCGCGCCCTGACAATCACGGCGCCAGCCGTTAACATCATCGCGAACCTGATCTAGGCCGAGCATGTCGCCAGAACTCGCAGACCTGACCGGGCCGACCGGGATGGTCGAAACCATCCTGCTGATGATGGCCGTGCTGGCCGCCGTCGCGGTCGCCGCCAAGCGGCTTGCGGTTCCGCCGTCGGTCCTGCTGGTGATCGCCGGCCTCGGCATCGCGCTGGTGCCCGGCCTGCCGAACATCGAGTTGCCGCCGGAACTGATCCTGCTCATCTTCCTGCCGCCGCTGATCTATTCCGCCGGCGTCGCCATGAGCTGGCGCGAATTCCGCTTCAACCTGCGGCCGATCACGTTGCTGGCGTTCGGCTGTGTCATCTTCACCACCTGCGCGATCGCCGCGGCGGCGCATTATCTGCTGCATTTCTCGTGGGGCGTCGGCTTCCTGCTCGGCGCGATCATCTCGCCGCCGGACGTGGTGGCGCCGCTCGCCGTCGCACAGAAGCTCGGCCTGCCGCGGCGCATCGTCGTGGTGCTGGAGGGCGAAGGCCTTGCCAACGATGCAACCGCGCTGGTGCTGTACCGGTTCGCCGTCATCGCCGTCAGCACCGGCACCTTCTCGCTCGGAACGGCCGCCGGCGAATTCGCCCTGATCGTGATCGGCGAAATCATCTACGGCATCGGCGTCGGCTGGCTCAGCCTGCGGCTGCGTCAATGGGCGCGCGAGCCCCGCGTCGAAATCACGCTGTCGCTGATGACGCCCTATCTCGCGTTCTGGATGCCGGCGCATCTCGGCGGCTCCGGCGTGCTGGCGACCGTCGCCTGCGGGCTCTATGTAAGCTGGAACGGGCCGAGGCTCATTCCCTACGCGACGCGGCTGCAGGGCATCTTCTTCTGGGACCTCGTTGTCTACCTGATTGAGGGCATGGTGTTCCTGATCACCGGCCTGCAGGTGCGCACTTTGGCCGTGCACGCGCACGACCTTTCGATCCGGGACCTGGTCATCGCCACGCTGCTGACGACAGCGATCGCCATTGTCGCGCGCTTCGTCTGGGTGTTCCCGGCGACGTATGTCCCGCGCTGGATGAATCCGAAGCTGCGCAAGCGCGATCCCTCGCCGTCATGGCAGACCGTGTTCTTCCTCAGCTTCACAGCCATCCGCGGCGTCGACTCGCTCGCCGTCGCGCTCGCCATCCCCTACACGGTGGCGAGCGGCGCGGCATTTCCGCAGCGCGACACCATCCTGTTCGTGACCTTCGGCGTCATCATCATCACCCTGATCGGCCAGGGCTCGGTGCTGGGCAAGGTCGCGCACTGGCTCGGGCTGCTGCGCGAAAGCAAGAAGGAGCGCGCGCTGGAAGTCAAGGCAGAGCTCCTCGCGCGGGCAGCGGCGCTCGAGGAAGTCACCAAGCGGCTCGACAAGGCAATCAAGAATCACGAATTGCCGGCTAACATCGTCAGGCATCTGCGCACGCGCAACGCCGCGCGCGAGCAGATCCTGCCGAAGAACCTGGAGGACGGTCTCGAAGAGGTGCGCCAGACCGCCAAGGTCAAGAAAGAGCTGATCGATGCCGAGCGCGACTTCATCTATCAGCTGCTGCGCGACGGCAGGATCACCGACGAGGCGCGGCGGCGCATCGAATACGAACTCGATCTCGAGGAGGCGAGCGTCGCCAACCGCGCCCTGGACGGCGGCGGGTGGATTTAGGCGCCTCCGCGGGGAGTTTTAGCCGCGGGCCCCTTGAAATCTTGTCTGAGCTGAGCTACATTGTAGCCCAAGGAGGAGACTTATGACCGAAAATGCCGTTGTCCGCGCGCGCATTGACGAGCGCATCAAGAACGAAGCCTCAGCCGTGCTGGGCGCGATGGGGCTTACAGTGTCCGACGCGTTCCGCCTGATGATGGTGCGTATCGCCAAGGACAAGAAGCTGCCGTTTGCACCGCTCATCCCCAATGCCGAAACTATCGCGGCGATGAAGGCGGCGCGGCGCGGCGAGCTTGTCAGCGCCGGCTCGCCTGACAAGCTCGTGGCGCGACTGAATGAGGACGATTAGGTACACCAACCGCTTCAAGCGCGACTACAAGCGCGAGAAGTCCGGCCGCCATGGCAAGACGCTCGAACGCGATTTGATCGAAGTCGTCAACATGCTGGCGGCCGATGCACCGCTGCCGCGGCGGAATTTCGATCACCCGTTATCGGGCGAGTGGAACGATCACCGCGACTGCCACATCAAGCCGGACCTTGTTCTCATTTATCGCAAGCCCGACGCGGCGCATCTCGATTTGGTGCGGCTCGGGTCGCACAGCGAACTGGGATTATGAGCGGGTGCAATGAACACGCCGACGGCGCACGTCGAGCAACTACTGGCTGAACTTAAGACCAATGCTGTGGTCGTAATGGAGCTTTATCCATTACTGACAAAAATAAACTACCATGTCCTAGTTGCGCCCGGGACTGGCTGGCCCCTTGAGACGGCGTCTTTTTTGACCTACCCGATTTCCGATCGAATGCGCACGTTACCGGTTTTCACATCCGACACTTATCCGCTTTTTGAGCAACTCAAGCGCGACGCTGGAGCCGAAGGCTTGATAGTCCGTGGCATGCAGCTGTTCCAACATCTTAAAGACAAGAACGTCGTTGCCGAACAAGGAGACACCAAGCTTGCCATCAATCCCGGTTGGGAACATGGCATCCTCGTAAGCCGGGCTGCTCTACTGGGCGTACTTTCGCTGGCAAAATAATTACAACTATCCTATTCCGCCGCGGTCCGAGTCCCGCCCTGGCCGAACCGGCGCTCGATGTAGTCGGTGACCATCTGCTTGAAATCTGCGGTCAGCGTCGGGCCGCGCAGCGTCGCCGCCTTCTTGCCGTCGATGAAGACCGGAGCGGTCGGCTGCTCGCCGGTGCCGGGCAGCGAGATGCCGATGTCGGCGTGCTTGGATTCGCCGGGGCCGTTGACGATGCAGCCCATCACCGCGACGTTGAGCGTCTCGACGCCCGGGTAGCGCGTCTTCCACGCCGGCATCGAGTCGCGGATGAAGCCCTGGATGTCGGAAGCAAGCTCCTGGAACGTAGTCGACGTCGTGCGGCCGCAGCCGGGACAGGCGGCGACCAGCGGCACGAAAGTGCGCAGGCCCATGGTCTGCAGCAGCTCCTGCGCCACCTGCACTTCTTTGGTGCGGTCGCCGTTCGGCTCGGGCGTGAGCGAAATGCGGACGGTGTCGCCGATGCCTCGCTGCAGCAGCACGCCCATGGCGGCCGACGAGGCGACGATGCCCTTCGAGCCCATACCGGCTTCGGTCAAGCCGAGGTGCAGCGCGTAGTCGGAGCGGCGCGCAAGCTCGGTATAGACCGCGATCAGGTCCTGCACGGCGGAAACCTTGGCCGAGAGGATGATGCGGTTCTTCGGCAGGCCGATCTCTTCGGCGCGTGCCGCCGACAGCAGCGCCGACTGCACCATCGCCTCGTGCATCACCTCGCGCGCGTCGAGCGGCGTGTTCGATTTCGAATTCTCGTCCATCAGCCGCGTCAGCAATTCCTGGTCGAGCGAGCCCCAGTTGACGCCGATGCGCACCGGCTTGCCGTACTTGATCGCGGCCTCGACGATCTGGGTGAACTGCGGGTCGCGCTTGTTCTTGAAGCCGACGTTGCCGGGATTGATGCGGTACTTGTCGAGCGCCTCGGCGCAGGCCGGATGATCGGCGAGCAGCTGATGGCCGATGTAGTGAAAGTCGCCGACGATCGGGACGTTGACGCCCATCTTGCCGAGCCGATCCTTGATGTGCGGCACGGCCGCCGCCGCCTCGTCGCGGTCGACGGTGATGCGCACGATCTCGGAGCCGGCGCGGGCGAGCGCAGCGACCTGCCGCGCGGTGCCCTCGACGTCGGCGGTGTCGGTATTGGTCATCGACTGGACGACGATGGGCGCAGGCCCGCCGACGATGACGCCGCCGACATCCACGGCCACCGAGTGATGACGTTCTTGCGCGCTGGTACCCATTCGAACGCTCCAGAAACCCTGGCAGGGATATAAAAGTTCCCTCGCACCCCTGCCAGTCAATTATGGCACGGTCAACGCGCCCTGTTCACCAGGGCAAGCCCAGCCGCAACCAGCGCCACAGAGGCTGCAAAAGCCGCATTCAAGGGCTCATTCAGCATCAGATGGCCGGCGGCAACGCCGAATAATGGCGTCAGAAATGTGAAGGCAGAAAGACGGTTGGCGGAATAGCGCGCCACCATGGCGAACCAGATGACGAAGGTGACGCTGACAATCCAAACCGTCTGGTAGGCAAGCGCGGCCAGCGCCGGCCACGACGGCACGTGTTCCATGTGCTCGCCGAACAGGGGAATGCAGATAACAAACACCGGCACCGAGATGACGAGCTGGTAGAGCATCACCTTTTCGGCGGGAGCGCGGTTGAGCGATGGGCTTGCCTTGATCAGCACCGTGGTCGCCGCCCAGCCCAAGGCGCCGCCGAGGATCATGAGATCGCCGAGCGCCTGATGCGGGTCGGCGGACGGGGTCGGCACACCGAACGCAAGCGCAATGCCGGCGAAGGAGAGCGCAAGCCCGGCCCACTGCGACCAGTGGAAACGGTCGGCGGGGAGGAAGATGCGCGAGCCGATCACGACAAAGAACGGCGCGGTGTAGAGGAACAGCACGGCGCGGCTCGCGGTCGTGTAGAGCAGCCCGCGGTAGAGCAGGATGAACTCGATGCTGAACAGCACGCCGGCGGCGATGCCGGCGATCAGGCTGCCGTCGCGTGACAGAAGCGCGATGCCGCGCGCCTTCGCCCAGGCCAGCACGATCACGGTTGCGCCGACGCCGCGCAACGCCGCCTGAATCATCGGCGGAAATTCGTGGATGGCGAACTTGGCGGCGACCTGGTTGAAGCCCCAGGACAGGCACAGCATCACCATCACCGCCGTTGCGAAAGCGTCGAGCGGGCGCGTGACGTGATGATGGGTTGCGGCGGGCGTGCTGGACACGTGGGGGATTTCCGGGCGGACGAGGCGTCACGCCGCCTTGCAATGCGCGCAGATGCCGGAAATCTCGATCACCGGTGTCTTCGGCGTGAAGCCGGCCGCGCGCGAGGCGCTGCGGATGGTGTCGGCGACCGCCGCGGAGGCCGCCTCGCCGACCGCGCCGCATTTCTCGCAGATCAGGAACACCACCGGATCGCCGCTGTCATGATTGTGCACGCAGGCGATGAAGGCGTTGCGGCTCTCGATGCGATGCACGAGGCCCTGCTCGCGCAGGAAATCGAGCGCGCGATAGATGGTAATCGGTGCCGGCCGGCCGCCGCGCGCGGCGAGCTTGTCGATCAACTCGTAGGCGCCGAGCGGCTGGTGGCTCGACAGCAACGCTTCGAGCACGTTGCGGCGGATCGGCGTCAGGCGCTCGGCACGCGCGACGCAGATCGCTTCGGCATGCGCGATGGCGTCGCTCGAGCAGCGGCCGTGATCGTGGCCGGGCTCGGGAAATACCGCGTGCAAATTCGTCTTCTTGGCCAAGCGATGTGCCTTTCGAATCCCGAGTGTACCGCGACTATCGTCGAAGCGTGAAAAACCGCCCTCGCTCCCTATATATTGCATTGCAACAAAAAGGGGAGCAGGTTCCCGCCTGTTTTCCGAAACTTCATTTCCGGCCGTTCGGCCGCATCAAACGAGGACAGCGATGCTCAAAGGCAAGACCGCCCTGGTCACCGGCTCAACCTCAGGCATCGGCCTCGCCACCGCGCGCGCGCTGGCGGCGGACGGCGCCAATCTCGTCATCAACGGCTTTGGCGACAAGGCCGCGATCGAGAAGGAGCGCAGCGGGCTGGAGAAGGACTTCGGCATCAAGGCGATCTATTCGGCCGCCGACATGAGCAAGGCGGGCGAGATCGCGGACATGGTGGCGACCGCCGAGAAGACCTTCGGCTCGCTCGACGTGCTGGTGAACAATGCCGGCATTCAGTTCACCGCCAATATCGAGGACTTCCCGGTCGAGAAGTGGGACGCGGTGATCGCCATCAATCTCTCGTCCTCGTTTCATTCGATCCGCGCCGCGGTGCCCGGCATGAAAAAGCGCAAATGGGGCCGCATCATCAACATCGCCTCGGCGCACGGCCTGGTCGCCAGCGCGCAGAAGGTCGCCTACGTCTCGGCCAAGCACGGCCTCGTCGGCATGACCAAGGTGGTGGCGATCGAGACCGCCAACGACGGCATCACCTGCAACGCCATCTGCCCCGGCTGGGTGCTGACGCCGCTGGTGCAGGCGCAGATCGACGCCCGCGCCAAGGCTTCGGGCAAGCCGGTGCGCGACGAGGAGATCGCGCTTCTGTCCGAGAAGCAGCCGATGCATCAGTTCACCAAGCCGGAGAACATCGGCGCCCTCACCGTGTTTCTCGCCAGCGACGCGGCGGCGAGCATCACCGGCTCGGCCTACTCGATCGACGGCGGCTGGACCGCGCAGTGATCGAATTCCTCTCTCGCGCCTTCGGCGGCGACAACAACGGCAAGCCGAAGGGGAAGAAGAGCGTCAACCTGGCGCTGCAAGGCGGCGGCGCGCACGGTGCCTTCACCTGGGGCGTGCTCGACCATCTGCTCGAGGACGGGCGGCTCAACGTCGAGGGCATTTCCGGCACTTCAGCCGGCGCGGTCAACGCGGTGATGCTGGCCGATGGCTTGAAGCGTGGCGGCGCCGACGAGGCGCGCAAGCGGCTCGCCGATTTCTGGCGTTCCGCGAGTCTCGGCGGCGACCTGCCGCCGCTGCAGCGCGCGGTCACTGACCGACTATTCTCGCTGCTGCCGAGCCAGGATTCACCCACCTTCGACTGGCTCAACGCCTGGTCGAAGTATCTGTCGCCCTACGACGTCAATCCGCTCAACATCAATCCGCTCAAGGATCTCGTCGAGCGCTTCGTCGATTTCGAGGGCCTGCGCGCCGACAACCGCGTCATCTTCATCGCCGCGACCAACGTGCAGACCGGGCGGCTGCACATCTTTCCGCGCGAGAAGATTTCCGCCGAGGTGGTGATGGCGTCGGCCTGCCTGCCGGCGGTGTTCCGCGCGGTCGAGATCGACGGGGTGCCTTTCTGGGACGGCGGCTATCTCGGAAATCCGGTGCTCTACCCGTTCTTCCGCACCACCAGCACCGAGGACGTGATCATCGTCCAGATCAATCCGCTGATGCGCAAGAAGATCCCGACCTCGACGCGCGAGATTGTCGGCCGCGTCAACGAGATCACGTTCAATTCGTCGCTGCTCGGCGAATTGCGCGCCATCGAGTTCGTCAACCGGCTGATCGAGCAGAAGCGCGTGCCGCACGGCACCGGGCCGGGCGAATACCGGCAGATCAAGGTCCACCGCATCGTGCTCGAGGGCCTGGGCGAGCGTTTCTCCTCGGCCACCAAGCTGCGCAACGATTACGAATCGTTCGAACTGCTGCGCAAGCTCGGCCAGCGCTCGGCGCGGCGTTTCCTCGATACGCATTTCGACGACATCGGCGTGCGCTCGAGCATCGATCTCAAGGCCGAGGTTTATTCCGAGTGGGGATGATAAACTTCGGGCATGAGCCTGCTCACTGCGGAAGTCGGCCACGCCCTGCTTGAGATCCACGTCGCCGATATCACCACGCTCGACGTCGACGCGGTCGTCAACGCCGCCAACCGCTCGCTGCTCGGCGGCGGCGGCGTGGACGGCGCCATCCATCGTGCCGCCGGACCGGGCCTCCATGAGGAGTGCAAGGCGCTCGGCGGCTGTGCCACCGGCAGCGCCAAGATCACCGCCGGCCACAGGCTGAAGGCTAAACACGTCATCCATGCCGTCGGCCCGGTATGGAATGGCGGCGGCTCGGACGAAGAGGCGCTGCTCGCCGGCTGCTACCGCACGGCACTCGATCTGGCCGCCGCGCACGATCTGGCCTCGATCGCCTATCCGGCGATTTCCACCGGCATTTACCGTTTCCCGGCCGATCTCGCGGCGCGCATCGCCGTCGGCACGGTGACGTCCGAAATCGCCGCCAAGCCGCGCGGCATCGCGCGCGTGGTGTTCTGCTGCTTCTCGGCAGACATCGCCGAGCACCACAAGGACGCGTTCGCGGAGCTGGGGCTCGCCTAGCCTTTCGGCGCGACGTCGAGCCGCACCACCCAGTTCTCCAGCCCCGGCTTTGCCGCCGGGTAGAGCTTGAGCACCTCCGGATCGTGGCCGGGCACGATGTGCTGGCGCGACGAGGCGAGCTTCTGGATGGTCTTGTAGCCCTCGAGCGTGTCGCCGACGGAATAGGTGATCGGGAACACGCGGCCTTCGTCGATGTGCGAATAAAGGTGGATGCAGTCGGACGCGACGACGACGGTGCCGCGCCTGGTTTTCACCTGAACGCATTGCAGGCCCTTCGAGTGGCCGCCGATCTTGTGCACGGTGATGCCGGGCGCGAGCTGCTCGGAGCCGTCGTGGAATTCGCAGCGATAGGCGTAGACCTTCTTCACCATCGCGTGCACGTCGCTCTCGCTGAACGGCACGCGCAGCATCCTGTGGCACATGCAGCGGCCGGTGGCGTAGGCCATCTCGGCGTCCTGGATGTGATAGCGCGCGTTGGGAAACAGGTCGTAGTTGCCAGCGTGGTCCCAGTGCATGTGGGTGGCGATGACGTGATCGACTTTGTCCGGCTCGACGCCGAGCGCCTTGAGCCCCTCGCCGACCGGATGGGTGATGGTGCGGGCGCGCTCCTTGGCCGCGGCGGCGTCGAAGCCGGTATCGCAGACGAAGGTGCCGTGCGGCCCTTTGATGACCCAGACGTAATAGGCAATCGACGTCATTTCGTCGTGCGGATCGCCGAAGATGTAGTTTTCCGCCCGCTTGCGCGAATGCGTCGCGTAGGCGACGGCGAAGACCTCGTGGATGTCGTCGCTCATGACTTCTTCCCGCCAATGACGACGCCGGCGCGCTTCTCGATCATCTGCGCGATCACGGTGAGATCGGAGTCCGCGCCGAACTCGGAATTGGTCGCTTCCCACTGCGCGAGCACGGTCTTCATCATCGCATCCGGCGTGCCCAGTTCCTTGGCCGCCTCGGCGCACAGCCGCACGTCCTTGAGCATCAGCCCGGTGGCGAAACCGTAGTTGAAGGTGCGCGGCAGGATCGCCTGCGGGAATTTTCCGTCCGACGCCGTCGTCCGCCCCGAGCCGGCATTGATCACGTCGATCATGACCTGGGCATCGAGGCCGGCCTTGACGCCCAT
>Ga0265313_10001717_pt1 | contig 20182 bp, 10 predicted proteins | sample 4123metaG_FD_203122 | JGI IMG/M metagenome (GOLD analysis project Ga0265313, IMG submission 203122) | Rhizosphere microbial communities from Carex aquatilis grown in University of Washington, Seatle, WA, United States - 4-1-23 metaG | ecosystem: Host-associated > Plants > Roots > Rhizosphere >...
GACCCCATCACCGTCGACGTCGCCGATGATGGCGGCAGCACGCTGACCGCGATCGGCCAGACCACGGTCACCGTGGTCGACGCCGCGCTTAGCGACACCAGCGCACCGGCCACGCCCACCGCGACCGAAGGCGCTTCGACCGGCCTGCTGACGGTGGCCACGTTCACCGACGCCAACCCGGGCAACCACAGCGCCGACATGACGGCCACGATCCATTGGGGTGACAGCACCAGCACGACGGGCGTCGCCGTGACCTACAACGCCGGCACCTATTCCGTCAGCGGCAGCCACACCTACGCCGACGAGGGGAGCGACCCCGTCACCGTCGACGTCGCCGACGTCGGCGGCAGCACGCTGACCGCGATCGGCCAGACCACGGTCACCGTGGTCGACGCCGCGCTTAGCGACACCAGCGCACCGGCCACGCCCACCGCGACCGAAGGCGCTTCGACCGGCCTGCTGACCGTGGCCACGTTCACCGACGCCAACCCGGGCAACCACAGCGCCGACATGGCGGCCACGATCCATTGGGGTGACGGCACGAGCACAACGGGCGTCGCCGTGACCTACAACGCCGGCACCTATTCCGTCAGCGGCAGCCACACCTACGCCGACGAGGGGAGCGACCCCATCACGGTCGACGTCAACGACGTCGGCGGCAGCACGCTGACCGCGATCGGCCAGACCACGGTCACCGTGGTCGACGCCGCGCTTAGCGACACCAGCACGCCGGCCACGCCCACGGCCACCGAGGGCGCTTCGACCGGCCTGCTGACGGTGGCCACGTTCACCGACGCCAACCCGGGCAACCACAGCGCCGATATGACGGCCACGATCCATTGGGGTGACGGCACGAGCACGACGGGCGTCGCCGTGACCTACAACGCCGGCACCTATTCCGTCAGCGGCAGCCACACCTACGCCGACGAGGGGAGCGACCCCATCACGGTCGACGTCGCCGACGTCGGCGGTAGCACGCTGACCGAGATCGGCCAAACCACGGTCACCGTGGTCGACGCGCCCCTGACCGGAGCCAGTACGGCGACCGCTACGGGTGCCGCCGAGGGCACGACCGTCGCCACGCTGGCTGGAGCCACCTTCACCGACGCCAACACGGCGGCCCCTTTGAGCGACTTCACCGTGAGCGCCGTCGATTGGGGCGATGGCAGCACCGACCTCACCGGCCTTACTGTATCGGGCAGCGGCGGCAACTATAGCGTGGACGGCACGCACCTCTACGCCGAGGAAGGCTCCCATAACTTCAAAATCACGGTCACCGACGTCGGCGGTCAGACGGCCACCATCACCGGTACCGCCAATGTGGCCACCGTACCCATCGTAGGAACGGCTGTCGCGGTGTCGGGCTTCGAATTCACGCCACTCAACAACGTGACGGTTGCTACCTTCACGCATGCAAACGGCCTGGAACCGGCGAGCGAATTTACCGCGACGATCGACTGGGGCGACGGTACCTCGTCGTCAGGCACCGTCACATTATCAGGCACGAACTACACGGTATCAGGTTCACATACCTACAGCGATGAGAAATCGTACGCGGTGAAGGTGGAAGTGACTGACGCCGCAGTCTCGGCCACGATCACCCCTAAGGCCACGATCCTCGAAGAGCTCTTGCCCGGTGGAGTTCGCGGCACGGCGGAGCAACGGTTTATTTCCGAAGTGTTCCGCGATTTACTCGACCGTGCCGTCGATCCGTCGGGATTAGCCTACTGGACCGGCATCCTGGCCAAGGGAGTAAGCCACTACGACATGGTCAACCAGCTCGAAGCGACGACGGAATTCGAAAACGACGAAGTGAATTTACTCTACGAAAAGTACCTGCATCGGCAGGTCGATGATAGCGGATTGCAGCATTGGACCCCGATGTTGGCCGCGGGTCAAACGGTCGAGCAGGTGGCAGCGCAAATCGTCGGTTCGCCAGAGTACTTCCAGAACCGTGGACAGGGAACAAACGATGGTTTCATCGACGCCATCTACCAGGACGCCCTCGGCCGAGCGCCCGATGCGTCGGGTAGCAAGTACTTCGGCGACGAGCTGTCAGCCGGCGTCAGCCGCACCGTCGTGGCGCTTCAGATTTTCACCACCGACGAGTACAAGAGGCAGGTCGTGCAATACGTTTTCTCGACATTGCTCGATCGCCCCGCTGAGCCGGCGGCCGAGAAAGGCTTTGCCTTGGCCCTGGAGGCCGGTATGACGGACGAACAATTGGCCGCCCATGTCGCCTCGTCCGACGAGTACTTTGCGAAAATCGCAAGTTGATCTTCCTGGGTCGCCGCCGGCTCGCTTCAACGAGCCGGCGGTGATACCTTCAAGGCCAACATTCAGGATTTTCTTCCGTGACGGGCTGTGGACAACCAGCAGGCGAGCGAATACGTTCTAGAGTCAAATGACCGCCTCTTGAACACCCGCCACCGACGTGCCCGCCAAAGGTTGACCGGATGCCGCTGCGCCTGTTGCGTTTTGGGCTGACGAAGGAGTACTCCGAACCTCGCATGTTCCGCCGGCACGACCGGCTGCGCGACCACTACGACGTGGTGATCATCGGGGCGGGGGGGCACGGGCTGGCGGCCGCTTACTACCTGGCCCGCGATTACGGCATTACCAACGTCGCCGTGCTCGACAAGGGCTACCTGGGAGGCGGGAATACCGGCCGCAACACGGCCATCGTGCGGGCCAACTACCTCACGCCCGACGGAGTGCGATTCTACCAGGAAAGCTTGCGGTTGTTCCGCGAGCTGTCGCAAGATCTCGACTACAACCTGTTTTATTCCGAACGAGGGCACTTCACGCTGGCTCATACCGATGCCACGTTGCGCACGATGCGTTGGCGGGCCGAAGTCAACAAGCACCTTGGCGTCGATAGCAGGGTGATCGGCCCCGACGAGATCTGGAAAATCTGCCCCACGATGGATATCGAATGCGGCCACTCGCCCGTCGTCGGGGCGCTCTTCCATCCGCCCGGCGCCATCGTGCGGCACGACGCCGTGGCCTGGGCCTACGCCCGCGAAGCCGATCGCCGGGGAGTCGAGATTCACCAGCAGACGGCCGTCACGGCCATTAATGTCGAGAAAGGCCGGGTCATCGGCGTCGAGACCGACAAGGGCACGATACGCACCAACCGCGTGCTCTCGGCGGTGGCCGGCTACACGCCGCGGATCACCCGGATGGTCGGCCTGCGGACGCCGCTGGTGATTCAACCTCTGCAAGCGTGCGTCACCGAGCCACTGAAACCGTGGCTCGATCAGATTGTCGTCTCCGCTAACTTGCACTTGTACGTCAGCCAGTCGTCGCGCGGCGAGTTGGTGATGGGGGCCTCGCTCGACCCCTACGAGTTACACTCTGAACGCTCGACGCTCGATTTCGTCGAAGGGCTGGCGTCCCACTTGCTCGACTTGTTCCCCTTCCTATCCGGTGTGAAGGTCAACCGCCAATGGGCCGGCATGTCGGACATGACACCCGACTTTTCACCGATCATGGGCAAGACCCCGATCAATGGTTTTTATCTCGATTCGGGCTGGGGCACATGGGGTTTCAAAGCCACGCCGGTCTGCGGCACGACCATGGCCTACACGCTGGCCCACGACGAGGAACCCGAGTTGATCAGGCCATTCCGACTGGCGAGGTTCAATGAGTACGAGTTGGTTGGGGAAAAAGGCGCGGCGTCGGTCGGGCACTGAGGAAGACAAAAAGGCAGATGGCAGGCGAGCGGGAGGCGTTAGCCCCCCGGTAACATCGCTGGCCAATGCGCGCGAAGCGATCAGCGCCCAGGGTAAAGTCACCAGCGGAGAAATCCATTGAAGCTCTTAAAATGCCCCGTCAACGGCTGGCGTCCTTTATCGGAATTCGTATTTGGCGGTGAACTACGGCCGATGCCTGACTCAGCAAGCGTGAGCGACGACGCTTGGGCCGATTACGTCTTCAACCGCGCAGGCGAGCCGGGCGTGCGGAGCGAATGGTGGTATCATTCGGCCAGCGGCACCTGGTTCGTCGCCGAGCGCGACAATCTCAACGATGAATTCATCCGAACGTATTTGTACAGCGAGGAAGGAAAGGCGACATGAACAACGCCTCGACGCGTCGGATCGAACGTGGGGCAGGTTTCCAACCTGCCATAATTCAGCCGTTGGTCCGGCAGGTTGAAAACCTGCCCCACGTGGGAGGGACGGCATGACGGCCGCAACGCACGAGCACGCAACGCAAGCAACCGGGCCGGTTTTGCGCTGGCGCTTGGCGCGGCAGCCGGGCGAGTGGATCGACCGCGCTCGGAAGGTCTGCTTTCGCTTTGAGGGGCGCGTCTATGCCGGCTTCGCGGGTGACACGATCACAAGCGCCCTGGCCGCCAACGGAGTGCGGCTCTTGGGCCGCAGCTTCAAATACCATCGCCCGCGTGGTTTGTACAGCCTTGCCAACCACGACGTCAACGTGCTTGTTTCCGACGGCGGCCAGACGAACATTCGGGCCGATGTCACGCCGATTTGGGAAGGAGCGGAGTTGACTGCCGTCAATACGTTCGGCGGATTGGAACAGGATCGCGTGCGTTTCATCGATTGGTTCAGCCGGTTTTTGCCAGTTGGGTTCTACTATAAGACGTTCCACAATCCGCGCCGGATGTTTCCATTTTGGGAACGGCAAATGCGGGCCATGGCAGGGCTGGGTTCGATCGATCCCAAGGCTCCCCGCCTTCGCACGCCCAAGGCGTACGCCTGGTGCGATGTAGCGGTTATTGGTGCCGGCCCCGCGGGGCTAGCTGCCGCCGTCGCCGCGGCGGAACACGGACTTCGGGTTACGCTCGTCGACGAAAATCCCAAGGCCGGTGGTAGCCTGCTCTACCAATGGGCCGGCCAATCGCTGGCCAACGGCGTGCTGCAATCGCTGCTCGACCGCTTATCGACGCTGGAAAACATTGAACTACGTACTTCGACTCTGGCCGCCGGGTACTACGCCGACCATTGGTTGGCTCTGGTCGATGGGCGGCGGCTTACGAAGTTGAGGGCCCGCAGCGTCGTTTTGGCAACCGGCGCACTGGAGCAGCCAGCCGTTTTTGGCAACAACGACCTGCCCGGAGTGCTGCTGGCGTCCGCGGCTCAGCGGTTGGTGCGGTTCTATGCGGTCAGGCCATTCGAGCGGCCCATCGTGCTGGCCGCCAATGCCGACGGTTACCGCGCGGCGCTCGATTTGCGCCAGGCCGGAATCGACGTGCGAATGATCGTTGATCTGCGCCCGGAAGGAGAGCCGACAGACGTTGCGCGGCAAGTGGCCGAATCGAGGATCACCGTTCGCCGCGGCCACGCGATTTGTAATGCACACTCCGGCGGAGATGCCGTAGGTGTCGAAGCAGTCACGGTTTGCCCCTTGGATCAGGCCGGGCAGCCTCGCCTCGATCAGGCGCAGCGGGTCGAGTGCGACGGGTTGGCAATCAGCGTTGGTTGGGCGCCCGCCGATTCGCTCTTCTGCCAGGCGCGTGGCAAGATGCGGTACGCCAAGGAGCTTGAACAATTCGTGCCCGGCTTCTGGCCGCCGGGCTTGTTTACCGCGGGCCGAATCAACGGCGTCTATGACCTTGATGGCCAGGTCGCGGACGGCCGCCGAGCCGGGCTTGCGAGTGCCGCCCTGCTGGGCCGGTACCGCGGCGCGATCCTGGAACCCTCGCGCGCGAATATCGTTTCTTCGCCGTCGCACGGCTATCCCGTCGTCGATCTTGGCGCTGGTAAGACGTTCTTGGATCTCGACGAAGACGTGCAACTCAAGGACGTCGAACACGCGGTACAGGAAGGTTTCGATGGTGTGGAGCTCTTGAAGCGCTACTCGACTTTTGGAATGGGTCCGAGCCAGGGCAAGATCGCCAATACGAATACCGTTCGCGTGCTGGCGCGACTGCGCGGCGAAGAAATGGGACAAAACGGTTCGCCGACGGCCAGGCCGTTCTACCACCCAGTGCCGATGGGCCATCTGGCGGGCCGCGGTTTTCACCCGCGTCGCCGTACTCCGCTCGACTCGCGGCACCTGGCGGCGGGGGCCACGTTCATGCCGGCCGGCGACTGGCTGCGGCCAGCATACTACGCGGGCCATCCGCGCAACCACCACTCGCAAAGCCGCGAGCAGGCGATCACCGCCGAGGTCCAAAGCGTCCGCCAGGGTGTCGGGCTCATCGACGTCGGCACGCTCGGCAAGCTGGCGATCAATGGCCCGGACGCCGCCGAGTTTCTCGAACGCATTTACACCGGCCGCTTCGCCAAAATGAAGATCGGGACAACCCGTTACGGCCTGATGTGCGACGAGGCGGGTGTAATCATCGACGACGGTGTGATTGGGCGGCTGGCCGAAGACCGTTTTTACGTCACTACGACGACGACCGCCTCATCGGCTGTGTACCGCGAGCTTCAGCGCTGGGTAATCGTCTGGCGGCTGCGCGTCGTACTGGCCAATCTGACCGGCAGTACGGCGGCGATCAACATGGCCGGACCGCACGCCCGCGAAATCCTGACAGCAGTAAGCGATTTCGACGTCTCGGCAACCGCGTTTCCTTACCTCGGTCTGCGCGAGGGGGCCGTCCTCGACGTGCCCGCTCGGATACTTCGCACCGGTTTCGTCGGCGAAGTCGGCTACGAGATCCATGTACCGGCGCATTGGGCGGCGCGGGTTTGGGATGGCCTGCTGGCGGCGGGCAAAACGTTGCAAATTCGTCCTTTCGGCGTCGAGGCCCAGCGCGTGTTGCGTCTGGAGAAAGGGCACGTGATCGTCGGTCAGGACACCGACGGACTCACCACGCCGTTTGAGGCCAACATGGGATGGGTAATCAAGGCCGACAAGCCATTTTTCGTCGGCGGCCGCAGCCTGGTGATTATCGGCCGCAAACCGCTCACAAGGAGGTTGGTTGGTTTCGAGTTGCCGCCGGGCAACACTGGGCTCATGCCCAAGGAGTGCCACCTGGTGATAGAACGCGGAGAGATTGTCGGGCGTGTCACAAGCATCAACTTCAGCCCGACATTGAAACGTGGGATCGGTCTGGCGTACGTACATCCAACACAGACCATGCCTGGCACGAAGATTCAGATTCGCATCGACGGTGGCATGTTGGTCGAGGCCACGGTCGTCGAAACGCCGTTTTACGACCGAGATAATTTGAGGCAGCGAGTTTAGTCCTTGGTCATTTGTCATTGGTCACTTGTCATCAAACGACACTTCACCTCTCACCACTCACCCCTCACCCCTCACCAATGTCTCTTCCCCGCCGCCTCAGTCCGATCCACGAACAACTTGTTCAGCTCAAGCCGCGCTGGTCCACGCTAGGCGATATGCCGGTGGTGGCCGACTTTGGCGATCCGACCAGGGAACAAACCCTGATTGGTAAACTCAGCATTTGCGATCTGAGCGCCCTCGATCGGATCGTAGTTAAGGGACCGGGCGCTGCGGAGTTTCTGACGTCACAGGGGCTGTGGGTGCCCGACCGAATTTTCGGGCACCTCCCGCAGTCAGACAGAGCGCTCGTCGTACGGACCGGGGGCGCGGAGTTCTTCGTCGAAGACAACTGGATTGAAAGCGCGGTTGGGGAAAACACCGGCGTTGGAAACACCGTCGAGCGATTACGGCAAGCGATCGGTGCCGGGGTGCCGGGTGTTTACGATGTCCCACGACAGGATGTTTCGTTCGTCATCTCCGGGACCACGTCGCTCGCGCTGTTCTCGCAGACGTGTAGTTTCAACTTCGGCGAATCCGGCTATCGTTTCGTGATGACCCAAGTTGCGGGTGTATCGTGCTCGGTTCTGCCGCGGCAGCTTCAAGCCGTGCGCGCATGGCAACTCTGGGCCGACGGCACCTACGGTCAATACCTTTGGGGTACCTTGCTGGAGATCATTCGCGAGTTGGGTGGCGATGCGGTGGGTGCGGGCGGATTCATCGGCGCGCCTTAGACCCTCTACTTTGGTGGCAGCAACTCCAGTGTGGCCCAAAGGCTGGGATCCTCGCGATAGGGGAATTCGCTTGCGCAACTGAACGTCTGCTCGCCGAGCTCGCGGTCGATCACAGCGTAGGTGAAGCCTAGTTTGGGGTTCTCGACGGGGTCGAAGCCGGTCAGGGCGGCGGCCGGTATGAATCCTTCCAACAGATAACCGTCGACGCGTTTTTCACGGCGCACCGCCAGCGTGCCTGGACGCACCGGCTTGGCGTTCTCCCGCGCACGGTTGATCAGAAGCTGCTCGGCGACCGGCTCGTCGAGCGCGCGGCCGGCGCCGGCAGGCATGAAAATGAACTGGTGACAGAAACGACCGGCGCGATGGATATTGTGGGTGTCACGGGTGTCGATCCAGAGTCGCACGCCGTCGCTATCATCGGGCCGGCTCTCACGGCACCAGGGCGCTTGCCGTTTACCCACGACTTTCGCTGAAAAAGCCAGTCCCTGTTCGCTCCAGCCGATCTTGAACTCGGCGAAGGCCGATCGCCCGTCCAACTCCGACGGTTTGATCAGCCCGAACGACTCGTCGAGGCCGACCCGCTCCTCGGTCCAGATCGGAGACCGGTGGCGGCAGGGAACTGAGAAGCGGAAAAGAAAGCTGGGAGGGAGTAGGGGAGACGACATTGGTCAGCGGTTTACGGTGGGTAGTTAGCAGTCAGTAGTCATACTTCACGCGGCCGAGAATGAGACATTCACGGTGCTTGGGCAGAGCGCGAACGATGCCCCGGTCATCCGTCGAATCCGATTTGTGCATGGGCGAAATCAATCCTCCTCGAACCAACCGATTTCGCTGCTCCAGCGAACGACGAATGGGCGGCGGGCGTTGCTGCCGGCGCGTAGCGAACAGCGACGGCCTCCGTGCGACACATGGTACTCGAACGGGCCATGCGGTGTCTGCACGACACTGATACTCGCCGCCGCCAGCGTGTCGGGATACACTCTGTGCTGCTTGTGGAATGCTTCCAATGCGTCGACGAGCGGTTGACCCAGCTCGCGAAGTCGTGGCGCCGGGGCCGCGGAAGTTGGTTCGTATGGGTTCATTTGGCTGGGAATCTGCCATGTGTCCCTGGTCATCAGCCGAGGAAAGAAGCAACGAATGTTGGGCTTTGCCGATAGCTGATATTCATGGCAAGGGACCCAATCGCTAATTCCTCGCCGCCTCCAAGTGCTCCTTCAAGAAATCGGCCAGTTCGCCGTTGACGATCTCATTCGCGGCGCGGAATTTGAGCTTGACGACATCCTTGTCGGCACGGTGCGTCTGCAGCTCGCGCTCGTGCGCCAAGTCGGCGACGCGGCCGAGGGCGAAGCGGTTCTTGGGTCCGGTCAGCACCAGTTCGACACTGGCGGGTTGCTTGGTGTGGATCGTGGCCCACGGATCGCCAGGTCCATTGACGAAAAAGTGGACCACCTGCTGGTTGTTCCAAAGGAACTGTCCCTGCGGCGCCGTCTCGGCCAACAACTCGCACAATTCCTCGAGTACATCGGTCTCCCAGTGGACCCGCTTGCCCGGCGGAAACCCCTTCCGCGACAAGTGCCACTTGCGGCCCAGCACCTTCCAGGGCATCACGTCGTCGGGTGATTGCTCGACACGGTCGGTAAACTTCTGGAAACCTTCGACCGCCTGCTCGAGGAACCGCCAGAACTCGGGCCGGTCGATCTCCGCATAGGCATGCACCGCGAGTTGCACCTCCTGCCAGGGACCGCGCAGTTGCTTGCACTTGACCCGTGGCTCGCTGCCGTAAACCGGCAACTCGTGCAACTCGTTCAGCGGCTTGAGGTCGAGCCGGGCCGCAAGGTTGTCGCGCTGAAAGGTCCGTTTGGCAACTCTGAACTTGAGTTTGACAAGCCACTCCTCGCCCGTGATTGCGTGGAAAAACCAGCCGTCAGCCTTACGCAGAGCGGAAATCTCGACCACGGTGCGCGCGTTCCAGTTCGTTTCGCTGAATTCGCCCAACTCGTGAATGCGGTCAATGATGTCCGCCAGAATTCTTCCGTCCCAGTGGCACGGATTCCCGTTGCGTCCCACGCGGTCGAGCGTGTGCCAGCGGCGGCCATCGGCCTCCCAAGGCATGCGGGCGTCGCGACCGACCTCTGCGATTTCGAGGTCGCCCGCGCGCTCTGAAGTTTGGGCGGCGAAGTCGTGCGGTCGGCGCTCGACAAGCGGCCCGGCGGCAAGTACGCCGGCGAGCATTTCGCCGGTGTGCGATCGCAACCCGCTACGGCCCGGCCCGGCCTCGGAATTAGAACTGAATTCATTCCGTTTGCGCCGTGCAGACGGAATGAATTCCGTGCTACCAGCGACACTTTGAGAATAAAGGGCCACGTCCTCGGGCGTACCGGCGATAACGACGTGGCCACCACCGTCGCCTGCCTCTGGTCCCATGTCGATCACCCAGTCGGCCGTCTTGATCACGTCGAGGTTATGCTCGATCACGACCACCGTGTTGCCCAGGTCAACCAGCCGGTTGAGCACGTCGAGCAGCCTGGCCAGGTCGTCGAAGTGGAGTCCGGTGGTCGGCTCGTCGAGCAGATAGAGCGTCTGGCCCGTGTCTGGACGCGACAACTCCGCCGCCAACTTGACGCGTTGCGCTTCGCCGCCCGAAAGCGTTGGGGCCGACTGGCCGAGCCTCACGTAGCCCAGGCCAACGTCGCAAAGCGTCGCGAGCACGTGGCGAATCTTGGGAATGTTGCCGAACAACCCCAGCGCTTTGTCGCATGGCATGTCGAGCACGTCGGCGATGTTCTGCCCGTGGTACTGCACCGCCAGGGTCTCGGCGTTGTACCGCTTGCCGCGGCACTCGTCGCACTCGACCCAGACATCGGGCAGAAAGTGCATCTCGATCTTGAGTTGCCCATTGCCTTCGCACTTCTCGCACCTTCCGCCGGGCACGTTGAAACTGAACCGGCGTGGTGTATAGCCCCGCAATTTCGCCTCGGGTAACTGGGAGTAGAGGGCCCGAATCAGGTCGAAGAGTCCGGTGTAGGTGGCCGGGTTCGACGTGGGTGTCTGGCCCAGCGGCTGCTGATCGACCCGGATCACTTTGTTGATTTTCTCCACGCCGCGGATCGTGTCGTGGGCCGCCGGAAACGTGCCCGCGCGGTGCAGTGTGCGCGCCAGAGAGTTAAACAGTACGTCCTCCACCAGCGAGCTCTTGCCCGAGCCGCTCACGCCGGTGACGGCGGTGAACGTGCCTAACGGAATTCGCACGTCGATGTGGCGGAGGTTGTTGTGCCGAGCCCCGACGATCTCCAACCATCCGCCGCCGGGCGGTTTGCCGTTTAAACCCATTGATCCCGATGCGCTCGCTCGTTCGCTCGCGGTCGGTGAATCCGCCACGCGGTTCTTGGCCGATCGGGCGGATTTCGCGGCCTTCGATGCCCGGCTCTTCACGTTCGACGGCGACGCATCGGCGCCGGCGGGCTGCATCCGTCGGTTTGACGGCACGGCGATCGCTTTCGCACCGGAAAGATACGGACCGGTGACGGAGCCTTTCTGTCTGGCCACCTGGGCGGGCGTGCCGCGGGCGACGATCTGGCCACCGTAAAGACCGGCCGCCGGTCCGAAATCGAGCAACTGGTCGGCGGCTTCGACCACTTCACGATCGTGCTCGACCATCAACAGCGTGTTGCCCAGGTCGCGCAGCCTCATCAGGGCCTTGAGCAGCCGGCGATTGTCGCGGGGGTGCAGGCCGATCGTCGGTTCGTCGAGCACGTAGAGCACGCCGGTCAGGCCGCTGCCGACCTGGCTCGCGAGTCGGATGCGCTGCGCCTCGCCACCCGACAGAGTCGGCGCCCCGCGCCCGAGTGTGAGGTATTCCAGCCCAACGTCGACCAGGAACTGCAACCGGTTCGTCACCTCGCGCACCAATTCTCCGGCGATCTTGCGCTCGGCGCTCGAAAGTTTCCAACCGACGAACTTGGCGAGCAGGTCGCCCAGCGGTGTGCGGCACACTTCGTCGATCGTCTGCCCGCGAAACCGGACCGCCGCCGCATCGTCGCGCAGGCGGCTACCGCCGCACGTCGAACATTCGACTTCGTCGACCAGGTGCTCCAGCTTGCCACGAAGTCCCTGCGAAAGTCGCGACGCTTCTTCCAAAGCCGGGTAGAGGCCCTTGTATTGATAGCGGTACATGGGTTGGTCGCCCGCCTTGCGCCGGAAGCCTGGCTGAACCTCGATCCAATCGTCGCCCGTGCCATGCAGCACCACTCGGCGGTGCTTCGCCGAGAGCTGCTCGAAGGGCACCTCCAACGGCACGCCGGTGTGCGCCGCCAGCGCCGCGAGCATGGGTTGGAAAAACGGATTTTTTGGATCGGGCCAGACGGCAACCGCCCCCTGGGTGAGCGAAAGCTTGGGATCGCGAAGCAACGCCGACGTATTCGCCCCCGTCTGCACGCCCAGCCCTTCGCACGATGCGCACCAGCCCAACGAGCTGTTGAAGCTGAAGTTGTGCGGTGTGAGCGGCTCGAAGCTGCGCCCGCAGCGGTCGCAGGCGAAGTGCTGGCTGTGGATTTCGGTCTGCCAATTCTCTTCGGGCGCATCGTCGGCGGGGTAGGCGACGTGCAACACGCCGCGTCCGAGGTTCAGGGCGCTCTCGACGCTGTCGGCGATACGCGAGCGGTTGCCCGCGCGGACCACGGCCCGATCGATGACGACCTCGAGCAGGTGCTTGCGCCGGCGGTCGATCTTGGGGGGTGTGTCGATCGGGAATGTCCGCCGGTCGACACGGACCCGCCCATAACCCTTGGCGCGGATGTCGGCGAAGAGCGATTCGTAATCGTCGCCCACTTCGATTTCCAAAGGGGCCATCAAAAAGAGTTTCGTCCCCTCGGCGTGGGCCATGATCTTGTCGATCACCTCGTCGGCCGACTGCGTGCCGATCGGAACGTCGCAGTCGGGGCATTGCGGCTTGCCGAGCCGGGCAAACAGAATTCGCAGGTAATCGTAGATCTCCGTGACCGTTCCGACCGTCGAGCGCGGCGTGTGCCCCAGGTGCTTCTGCTCGATTGCAATCGCCGGCGAAAGTCCTTCGATATGGTCGAGTTGCGGCTTGGGCATCTGGCCGACGAATTGCCGCGCATAGGAGCTGAGGCTCTCGACGTAGCGCCGCTGCCCCTCCGCGTAGACGGTGTCCATCGCCAGCGAGCTCTTGCCCGACCCACTTTGACCGCAACAGACGGTGATCTGGTCGCGTGGGATCTCGACGTCGATACTCTTGAGATTGTGCTGCCGCGCGCCTTGCACTTTGATGACCGTCGCCTCTTGTACCCGGGTCGTCGCTTTGGCGCGCCTCGCCTCGCCCGCCGCGCTTTGCGTATCGCCGTTTCGCGGGGTGTCGCGCTCCCGTTCATGCGCCAACGACAAATGCCGCGCCAAGGACCGGCCAGTGTGCGAGCCGGCGGTACTCATGATCGACTCGGGCGAGCCGGCGGCGACGATCAATCCGCCGGCTTCTCCCCCTTCGGGGCCCAGGTCGATGATCCAATCGGCCGTCTTCGCCACGTCGAGGTTGTGCTCGACGACCAGCACAGTGTTCCCCGCGTCGACGAAGTCGTGCAAGACCTTCAGTAGCATGCGGATGTCGGCGAAGTGCAGCCCGGTGGTCGGTTCGTCGAGAAGATAAAGCGTGCGGCCGGTGCTCTTTTTCACCAGTTCGCGGGCAAGCTTGATCCGCTGCGCTTCGCCGCCCGAAAGTGTGGGCGAGGGCTGGCCGAGCTTGAGGTAGTCCAAGCCCACGTCGTGCAGTGTTTGCAATTTGTGGCGGATCTTCGGGATGTTCTCGAAATGGTCGAGCGCCTGCTGCACGTCCATTTCCAGAACGTCGGAGATCGACTTGTCCTTGAACCGCACTTGCAGCGTCTCGCGGCTGAAGCGGTGCCCTTCGCAAACGGGGCAGGTAACCCAGACGTCGGCCAGGAAGTCCATTTCCAGCTTGTTCGAGCCGTTCCCCTCGCAGGCTTCGCAACGGCCGCCGCTGACGTTGAAACTGAAACGGCCCTCTTTGTATCCGCGGGCCTTCGAATCGGGCAATTGCGTGTAGAGCTTGCGAATGTCGTCGAAGACCTTGATGTACGTCGCCGGGTTCGAGCGGGGCGTGCGGCCAATGGGCGACTGGTCGATGGCGATCAGTTTGTCGAGATGTTCGAGCCCCTCGATCCGCTCGTGCTCGCCCGGCTCTCCGTCGCCGCCGTTCAGGTCCCGGCGGAGCGCCTCGATCAGGATGCCATTCACCAGCGAGCTCTTGCCCGAGCCCGAAACGCCCGTCACGCAAACGAACGTGCCCAGTGGAATTTCGACATCGATTCGCTTCAGATTGTTCTGCTCCGCGCCCACGATCTTGAGCCATTTCTCGCCGGTGGGCCGCCGCGTGCCGGGCATGTCGATTTTCAACTTGCCTGAAAGGTATTGCCCGGTCAGGCTGCGGCCGGCGTCGCAAAGCTCTTCGACGGAACCCGCCGCGACGACTTCACCGCCGCGCACCCCGGGTCCGGGTCCGAAGTCGATCAGGTGGTCGGCCGCGCGCATCGTGTCTTCGTCGTGCTCGACGACCACGACCGTGTTGCCCAGGTCGCGCAGACGCACCAGCGTGTCGAGCAGGCGGTCATTGTCGCGCGGGTGCAGTCCGATCGAAGGCTCGTCGAGAATGTAGAGCACACCCACCAGGCCGCAACCGATCTGACCGGCCAGGCGGATGCGCTGCGATTCGCCGCCCGAAAGCGTGGGGGCCGTGCGATCGAGCGCGAGATAATTCAGGCCGACGTTGGTCAAGAAGCCGAGCCGGCCGCGGATTTCCTTGAGCACCTCGGCGGCGATTACCTGCCGGGTGGCGTCGAGCTCGAGGGCCTCGAAAAACTCGGCCGCTTCGGAGACCGCGAGCGAACTCACCTGCGGCAGCGATTTCGCGGCCCCGGCGAAGCGACCGTGCCCTGATACGAGCGTGACCGCGCGGGCCTGCGCGTTGAGCCGCGCCCCGCCGCACTCGTCGCAGCCGAGCACGCGCATATACTTTTCCAACTGGCGGCGTTGCATGCCGCTGTTCGAGTTGCGGTACTTCGACAGCAGCTCGGGGATGATTCCTTCGAACTTTCCTCCGTACTTGTGGACGCCCGACCCGTGTCGCCAGGTGAATGTGATGTGCAAATCGCCCGTGCCCCAAAGCAATTGCCGGACGATCGACGGGGCGAGCTCTTCCCAGGCGGTTTCGAGCACGTAGTTCGCTTCGTGGTTCCCGACACGCTCGAGTGTCTCGGCCACGCCCTGGTAGATGTGCTTCTTCCAACGACCCAGGTCGGCCCAGCGGCCGATCAGCTCGATCGCACCTTGCATGAACGAGCGGCCTGGGTTGGGAATCAGCCGCTCGGGATCGAAACTATAGACCTCACCCAGGCCGTCGCATGCGGTACACATGCCCTGCGGGCTGTTGAAGCTGAATAGTTGCGGGCTGGGCGGTTCGAAGCTGATACCGCAGTGCGTGCAGGCGTACTGGGCAGAGAAGTAGAGGTCGTCGGCGTGCCGCTGCCCGCGTTTCTTTTCACGAACAGGAGCTTGCGCCTCCGCCTCTTCGCTGATGGGTGGCGCGGCCGCGGCGGCACCGTCGCCGGTGGCTCTGTCGACCGCCACGATCAGGTTCCCCTTGCCCATTTTGAGCGCGAGCTCGACCGCTTCGGCCAGCCGCGGACGCAAGCCCGCGCCGGCCACGAGCCGGTCGATGACCAGTTCGATGTCGTGCCGCATCTGCCGGTCGAGCTTGAGGTTGTCGGTCAAGGGCACGGTCGTGCCGTCGACGCGGGCCCGGACGAAGCCTTGCTTCAAAAGATCCTCGAACAGGTCGCGGTATTCGCCCTTCTGGGCCTTGACGACCGGCGCCAACACCGAGAACTTCGTACCCGCCGCCAGCGTGCCGATGCGGTCGATGATCTGGTCGCGAGTCTGTGCGGTGATCGGTCGAGAGCATTTCGAGCAGTGCCCCTGGCCGCAACGCGCATAGAGCACGCGGAGATAGTCGTAGATTTCCGTGATCGTGCCCACGGTCGATCGCGGATTCTGGCCGCTCGATTTCTGCGAAATCGAAATCGAGGGGCTGAGGCCCGAAATCAGGTCGACGTCGGGCTTGGGCATCTGGCCCAGGAATTGGCGGGCGAAGCTCGACAGGCTTTCGACGTAGCGCCGCTGTCCTTCGGCATACAGCGTGTCGAAGGCCAACGAGCTCTTGCCCGACCCGCTGACGCCGGTGAAGCAAATCAAGCGGTTGCGGGGCAGGACCAGGTCGACGTCGCGCAGATTGTGCTCGCGAGCGCCTTTGATCACGATGTCGGCAGCGGCCATGAGGTGCTTTTCGGCGGGGAAATCCGTTTCGTTATGCGTCGTGGGCGAACCCTGGATTGTAAGAGACCGGGGGCGGAAGCGACAAGGGGAGCGAATTCGGGGTGGTGTCCTAACAGGTGCGTTGCCTGTTAGGGCACTCATCCACACTCATCGGAATGCGGGCTCTATGAGCGAAGATTAGCGCGGATCAGCGTTTCAAAACGCCCGAGAAGGAATGCAGCCTGCCGCACTGCTGCCCCAGGCTGACGACCCGCTCCGACAATTTGCGTTTCACATTTCGCATTTTGCATTTTGTCCCCGGTGTACCCATGTGAGCTCCCGGCGAAGTCCGCCTCTTGGCATGGCCCCTTCCTCATCCTTCCCACGGTCATGAGCGTTCCAAATAGCGTTTTCGCTCCCATTCTGAGGTATGACCCTGGGCTCCTCCGTGACTGCGCAAAGGCGCTGGGCGCAAGACCTTTCGCAGCAAGGAATTCGAGAAGCGCCAATTGGCGCTTCTCAAAATGAGACGGTTTCGGCCGTCGGGACATCGGCGTTGGAAGACGATCCAGCCGGGCCATTGTCGTCTTTCGCTCCGCGAAAGGGCCTACTTTCGCGGAGCGAAAGTCGACGATCCGTTTTAGAAGTAGGGGGTGCACAACTGTCCGCACTGTCCGCCTCGCCCACCCGATGAACGCAAATCTCTGCATGAAAATCATTTACGTCGTTAATTGGTGCGGACAGTCCTCTCATTTTCGACTGTCCGCACTGTCCGCAACTGTACGCACTGTCCGCAACTGTCCGCACAGATAGAGCGACTGGGTGAATTGGGAAGCTTGGGGTGATTCGTGAGCCAACATGGCGGAATGTCCACGACCTGATCCCGGCGCGCCGGGACCAGCCCTGCTCCGCAATGCGGGCAGCCCGGTTGTCGAATGCACCGGCGAATTCGGGCGCAAAACCCTCAGTGTCGACGATGCCACAGTGCCGCGCGACACTGGTCCGCGCGACACTGGTCCGCGGGACACAGAGCCGTGCGTCACCGACCGCCGCATCCGCGGCGCGCTATCTGCGCGAAAAGCGCATCCACGCCAGCCAGCGCGTCACCGACTGCGGCGACGGCGGCGCGACCGTCGAGTGGACCCTTTCGAGCACGGTCGAAGCCAAGTCGCTCATCCGCGGCGTCTGCAGTACGAATGATTTCCCCCACCGCCCTCGCAATTCGGGGATTGAAATTGAAACGGCCCTCAGCAACGATGGCTCAGATGCTCTTCCGCCAGCACGCATGGTAATAAGCTCATGGGTTCGACCGGTTCCCCAGGTCGGCGTGCTGCCCTCCGATTCGCCAATTACGGCTTGGTCTATTGTTCGATCCTGCTTGCCGGTTTACTTGCGGCCTGTTATGCGCTACGGAGCGACTGGATCGCCGCCGTCACGGTCTTTCCGCCCTGGGCATGGGTGGTGGTTGGCTTTGGTCTGCCAGCGTTCCGTTTGTTATCGCTCGGCCGCCGGTCCGCCGTGCTTGTTACTTTTGTCTGGCTCGTGTTCCTATTGGCTTTCGCCGACCACCCGGCCGCAATGTTTCGATACAGCGCCTGGCCCGCGGCGCAATGGGCCGCGGCGCGGGACGAAGGGCGTGGCGTGCGGGTGATTTCGCTCAACTGCGCCAGTAGCGCCGCGGCGGCGCGCGAGGTGGCGGCACTTCAGCCGGATATCGTGCTGCTGCAAGAATCGCCCGACCGACCGCAACTCGAAGCGCTCGCGAGGCAGCTCTTCGGCGACGAAGGGCAGGCGCTTTACGGCGTCGATGCCTCGCTGGTGGCACGGGGCCCAATCGAGCCGCGCAAACTGGCCCGCAACCTGGCCTCATACGCTGTGCAAGCCCGTGTGCGGTTGGCCAATGGCCGCGAGGTCGAAGTTGCCTGCCTGCGCTTGGAGTACGCGCTCGTTCGCATTGATCTTTGGGCGCCCGAATGCTGGCGCGCGCAAAGGGCGAACCGCCGGCGGCGCCGCGACCAGTTGGCGGGCGTCTTGCGAGGCACCGCATTGCAAGGCACGGGCGACGCCCCGACCAATGTGCCTGTGATCGTCGGCGGCGATTTCAACGCGCCGCCAGGCGATGCCATCTACCGTTTGCTTTCGCCGCGATTTCGCGACGCGTTCGCGTCCGGCGGTCGCGGTTGGGGAAATACGATCGTCAACAATTGGTTGCCCTTCTCGCGCATCGACCAGGTGTGGACCTCCGACGCGTTCGTCGCGACCGACGTCTTCAGCGCGCCTACGTTGTACTCGGACCATCGCATGGTCGTCTGCGATCTGGTGCTGAAATGAGCGAACACCAGCCTCAGTTTCAATTCGGCCTCAAAGCCCTGTTCGCGATGACGACGTTTATTGCGAGCGGGTTGGCTGTCGTCGTAGTATATCCCTGGCTGCTACCACCTGTGATTCTTGTCAGTTTCTTTGCCTGTGCCGGAGCGTTCCTTGGCGCGCTCGGAGCCAGTATTTTTCGCGAACCTCTCGACGTGGAAGCCTTTACCATTTGTGGATTCATCGCCGGAGGATTATTGGGCCTGTTTCTTCTGTTCGTATTCCTTGCGGTGGAAGGCCTCTCAGGCAGAATCTAATAATGCGCTTGACGAATCTCCCTGGAGTGCTAAGTTGCCGTGTCCATGGCGGAGGAATTGCAAGACCTTCCCAGCAGGTCTTGCGCGCGAAGGTCCTCCTCGCGGTGGCGTTCGCAACGCGTCCATTTCTTTCGGGAGGTCCGAACCGTGTCGGGATCGTCTCGTCTCAAGGTGATATGTCTTCGTAGAAGATGGGCGGTTTGTGGCCGAAGTGGCTGCCAAGGAAAGACGGGCAATCTTCAGCGACGGCCAGAGTGGCTTGAGCCTCGCTGTCTGCTCGCAGGAGATCTTGGGATCGCGGATATCGTCGTGCAGCCGGCTTCCATCGCTCCGGCCACCTCCACCCAATCATTGCCTCCTGGCATGTCCCCGGCGGCCATCCGCCATGCCTACGGGTTCGACCAGATCGCGCTAACGGACATCCACGGCAACCTGGTAACCAGCAATGGTGCCGGCCAGACGATCGCCATCGTCGATGCCTACGACGATCCCAAGATCGCCAGTGACCTGCACGCCTTCGACCAGGCATACAAGCTACCTGATCCGCCAAGCCTTGTGATCCAAAAGCAATTTGTCGGAGGAAAGCCGCCGACGGTCGATGGTGGTTGGGGCGTCGAAATCGCGCTCGACGTCGAATGGGCCCATGCCATGGCGCCCGGCGCGAATATCGTCTTGGCCGAGGCGTTTAATTCCAGCTTGAACAACCTGTTAACGATGGTCGACTGGGCTCGAAGTCAGAGCACCGTCAGCGCGATCTCGATGAGTTGGGGTACCAACGAATTCAACGGCGAGGCGGGTTACGATTCGCACTTCACCACCCCACCTGGGCACACGGGCATTACGTTCGTCGGAGCGTCGGGCGATTGGGGCAAGCCGGGCATTTGGCCCGCCTATTCGCCCAATGTGTTGGCGGTCGGCGGCACTACGCTGCACCTCTCGACGGCGGGCAACTATGCCAGCGAGGCTGGCTGGAACGGTAGCGGCGGAGGCACCAGCACGTATGAACAGAAACCCTTCTATCAAGCGGGCTTCGACTCGACTGGTTTTCGCGACATACCCGACGTCTCATACGACGCCGATCCCGCCAGCGGTGTCGCCGTTTACGACACGCTGAATTCCAACGGTTGGCTCGTCGTCGGCGGGACCAGTGCCGCGGCGCCGCAGTGGGCGGCACTTGTGGCCATCGCCAACCAGGGGCGCGTCTTGGCTGGCACGAGCGCGCTGAGCGGCGCCCAATCGGTGATCGACCAACTTCCGGCCAGCGATTTCCACGACGTCACGACAGGC